>Ga0070727_10003062_pt1 | contig 15561 bp, 13 predicted proteins | sample tdAd472_FD_66722 | JGI IMG/M metagenome (GOLD analysis project Ga0070727, IMG submission 66722) | Marine sediment microbial communities from the Atlantic coast under amendment with organic carbon and nitrate - tdAd47.2 | ecosystem: Environmental > Aquatic > Marine > Coastal > Sediment | place...
AAAAATTGTTAAAGCATTTGAAAACCAAAGGGGAAATATGGTCGGATATTGGACTATCAGCTGTTGATCAAAGTGCTCCCTATTATTCCAACGAAGGCTATTGGAACGGCACGGTATGGATGCCGCACCAATGGTTTATGTGGAAAACCATGTTGGATTTGGGCGAAGCTGATTTTGCTTTTAAAATAGCAGATACAGCCTTGAATTTATGGAAAAAGGAAGTAGAGTCAACCTATAATTGTTCCGAGCATTTTGTGATAGAATCGGGAAGGGGAGCGGGTTGGCATCAGTTCAGTGGACTGTCCACTCCGGTGCTTTCGTGGTTTAACGCCTACTACCAGCAGGGAACAATGACGACTGGATTTAATGCCTGGGTGCTGGAAAAGAAGTTTGACAACGCCAACAGTTCCTTATCAGCCCAGCTAAAAGTCTCCGGTGACAAAGGGAGGGATTTTTCTGTAGTGGTTTGCCTTAATCCAGCCTATTCCTATCAAGTATTCTGGAACAACAAACCGATTCCGCACAAAGAAATCAGCAAAGGCACATTGAGTATTGTTGCCCCCAATAATTCAGCTATTGGAATGTTGAGGATCGAGAAGGTACTTAGGTAATGGAAAGAATGGATCAAAAGACACGGCCCAAACGCGTAGGTATTTATTTTAAAGCGTACTAAGAGCAGATGGGGTGCGCGTTTAAGCCACTAGCAAACATGCTCTTAAAACAAGACAATCAATATGAAAAAAGATATTCCTGAGCTTGTAAAAGCGGGAGTCATTTCAGCAGAAACGGCAGACAAAATTCGAGCGTTTTATCAGGAAAAAGAAGGGCAGTCAAACCATAGACTTTTTATTGTTTTTGGAATACTGGGAGCCATATTGGTTGGACTTGGAATGGTTTTAATCATTGCGCACAACTGGGATGAACTATCACGAATGACAAAAACGGGCTTAGCCTTCCTGCCACTACTTCTTGGACAAGGACTATGTGGGTACGCATTATTAAGCAAACAAGAGAGTGTCGCATGGAGAGAAAGCGCAACTGCATTTTTGTTTTTCGCCGTAGGAGCCATTATATCGCTGATTGGTCAGATATACAATATACCAGGAAATGTAAGCTCATTCCTCCTGACCTGGATGTTGCTTTGCCTCCCTTTGGTATATGTGATGAAATCTTCTATCGCTTCCCTACTTTACCTGATTGGAATAACCGCATATGCAGTTGAGACAGGCTATTGGTCATACCCTTCTTCCGAATCCTATTTGTACTGGATTCTTCTATTGGCCATTCTTCCTCATTATTACCTGTTATACAAGGAAAAGCCCCACAGTAATTTTATGATTTTTCATAATTGGCTAATTCCACTTTCAGTGATCATTACGCTTGGAATCGTGGCAGATAAAACCGGCGAACTCATGTTCATTGCCTATTTAAGCCTTTTTGGCTTCATCTATTTAATCGGGGAATTGGATTTTTTTACAAAGCAAAGACCCAGAAGCAATGGTTATAGGATATTGGGATTCCTCGGGACAATTATATTACTCCTAATCTTAAGTTTTAGTGAATTCTGGGAGGACTTGAGGGGCGAAGATTTCTTATTCAATAGGGTCATTTCATCACCAGAATTTTTGGCATCAGCCCTCCTGTCTTTATTCGCAACGGGACTGCTTATCCGGCATCTGAAAAACAAACCACTGCCTGAGGTTAAACCGATAGCCCCCGTATTTATGCTGTTTATTTTCATTTTCATCATTGGGTTATCATCCTCTCTATCCGTAGTGCTTATTAATGTACTTGTTTTTGCCATCGGCATTTTAACCATTAGAGATGGCGCTAAGCAAGACAGTTTAGGGATATTGAACTCTGGATTGCTAATCATTACCGCTTTAGTGGCGAGCAGGTTCTTCGACACCGATTTAAGTTTCGTCATAAGAGGTGCGTTATTCGTGACGGTTGGCATTGGCTTCTTTGCAACAAATTACTGGATGCTAAAAAAAAGAAAACCAAATGATGGATAAGAAGATATTATTCCCTGTATTTATGCTCATTGCCTTGGCGCAACTGTATGTGCCCGTCAAAATGATTCTTGATAGAGAAGATATATTGAATAAAGGAACAGCGTATAAGTTCAAGACCGAACCCATTGATCCAAACGATCCTTTCAGAGGGAAATACATTTCTCTTCGCTATGAGCAAGATATGGTTGAGGTGCAAAATGAAGCGGATTGGCTGGGCGGTGAAATAGTTTATGCTTTACTTACAACAGATAATGAGGGCTATGCAAAAATTGAATCTGTTTCAAAAGAACCGCCGACGAATAAGCAAGATTTTTTAAAAACCAAAGTGAGTTACATTTCAAGTAATGGTTCCCACCAACTGACGATTGACTACCCCTTCAATAGGTATTATATGGAAGAATCAAAAGCGTACGATGCTGAATTGACCTATCGCGAATCGCAATTGGACTCCAATCAGATAGCCTATGCTTTGGTGCATATAAAAGAGGGGGAAGCAGTATTAAAAGATGTATTAATTAATGGCGTTTCCATAAGAGAAATTGTCATCAACGGAAGGGAGAATTAAGGATAAACCTTTCGTGTAGAAAGAAGAACTTCATTAATAATGAGGGTGATTTGCATGAGACAAACAACAAAGATCAATGGTATAAAACCAAAGGGCCAAGGAAAATCCTCGGCCCTTGATCAATCGATTGGAGAAAGATTAATACCTAAAGCCCTTATTATAAATTGGTTGAATTAGTGTTTAGGATGGGCCAAACGCCCGGCTGTGGTACACTCACCCCTTTGTTTTCTCCTCTTTGTCCGCCATCTCCACCAAAGTAATACAATGGCCACCCTCTATAAGCCAATTGCTTTTTACCGTGAACATCAATGATGGAAAAGTCTCCTTCTGCTAAAATGGACGGAATGCTTTGCAGTTCACTCACTTCATAGATGGGCCATACAGGGTCATTGCTAAAGTCTGCAGTGGTATAGTTATTTTTATTAGTGCTATCGTTGATGAACCCATAAAGCGTACGGCCTTCTGCATCAGTCAGGTACAAGGTCTTGGCTTGACCTTCGGTGTAGTCCTCCTTATATTCTTTCTGGTCATTCCCGATCAACTGAGCCAAAGCATACATGACGGTGTAATCTTGCTTAGCAACAAACCATTTATTGCCCAGGCCTTCTCCTTTTGCCTCGCCTTTCGCTTGGTCCGGCGCATAATAGTATAATGGCCAGCCATCAAAGGTAGATTGTTTGGTGCCATCCGTACGGGTGATTACTCCAAATCTTCCTTTATCGACGCCATTACCTACTTCAGGATTGGCAACATAAAAAACGGGCCAGTTGGTCAAACAGCCATCTATACAAGTAGCATCACCACTTACATCTTCACTGAAGAAGTAAAGGGTAAGTCCTGTTTCATCTGCCAAGATATTACCAAGGCTTGGGTGTTGAACTAATTGGATGTCAGGATCAGCTGCGATGGGGTTATCATCATCATCTTGAGAACACGAAACAAAACCTACACAAAGAGCTAGCGTGAAGAAGAATAAACTAAATTTCTTAGCTTTCATTTTTTCCTTTTTTGGTTATAAATTATATCACAAAGCACGGCTTACTGTAGCTCTGTTTCAAGCAAAAAGTACTCAATGGGGAAAAAACTAAGCTGAAAGAGAAAAATCAACTGGTGATCAAGAATTGCCCTCTAAATTCTTGTCTTTTTTGATTTTTTAAGGCCTAAATGAGATTGGGTTTGATGGGTTGAATGGCTGTTAAAGTATTGTAAGTCAATTTTTTGTGTTATTTTATGAAGCAGTGTCATACCACTAGCTAAATGCAGTTTATCAGTGTAGGGTTGAAGGTTTAATTCCGTGGTATAAACCTTCAACCCTACACTTTTAAGCTTCCGTTGGAGTAAAATGCCCAATAGTATTTACCGAATATCTGGACAAATCCACTATTTTGGGATCATCGAATAGAAATCAATATCAATGGGGTCTCGACTAATCTTGCTTGATCAAACATGCACTAAGCGATTGGATCCCTTCGATTAAAAACAAAATCTACATTGCGTACGAACCGTATTCAACAAAAATCAGCTGCCGTATTGCGGAAAATAGGAAGTAAGGCCTGCATTGAAAAAGCACGAATGCTCGAATCCAGTGCTAGCCCAATGACTAGCTTTAATTTTAGAAGTTTAGGTCTAAGTACCTCCGCCATCCTATCTATAGCAGGGATTCTGAGGCAAGAAAAGGATAGCCAGTCTATTACATCTATCAGTTTTAGCTATAATCGCTTATTGGGCGATTCGGGAGCCATTGCCTTAGCCCAAAGTTTGCCTGACTCTATATGTGAAGTAGGCTTAGTAGACTGTCGTATTGGAGAGAAGGGAGGTATTGCATTATTAGATTGGATCAAAGAGGCACCTAATCTGAAAATGATATGTATAGAGCAAAATCATTTCTCGGATGCACTCAGAATGGCCTTTCGGGAAGTTGGTAAGGAAAAGCCTAATGTCTTGGTCGTATTCTAATGCCATAAAAGTAGAGGCCAGAAGCCAGAAAACAGAGGAGAGATGGGCTAGATACAAGCCAGAAGCCATACCTCAGCAGCCTAGCTTCTAAGAGCATGTTCTAATGCTAAAAAAATATCGAAGAGTTATAAAGAATGAGTAATGAATAAGTCAGTCGACAATTATTTGCTAGAAGGCTGTGGCCGTTGTCCACTGGGGGGGACGCCAGCTTGTAAAGTCCATAAATGGGTCGCTGAATTGGAGCTATTGAGAGGAATAGTGCTGGCCTGCGGACTGACAGAAGAATGCAAGTGGGGTGTTCCTTGTTACACCTATGAAAACAGCAATGTACTATTGTTAAGTGCTTTTAAAGAATATTGTACGATTAGTTTTTTCAAGGGTATCTTATTAAGCGATAGCCAAACTATTTTAGAAAAACCCGGTAAAAACTCGCAAGCGGCTCGGTTAATTAAGTTTAAAAATGTAGAACGAATTGTGGCGCTGGAAGCCGAGATAAAAGCCTGCATTTACGAAGCCATAGAAGCAGAAAAAGCAGGTTTAAAAGTCCATTTTAAAAAAAATCCTGAACCTATTCCCGCAGAGTTAGCCACCAAATTTGAGGAAGACCCCGTCCTTAAAACGGCCTTTGAAGCCTTAACTCCCGGACGACAAAGGGGATATATTCTTCACTTTTCTCAGCCCAAACAGTCAAAGACCCGAACCGGAAGAATTGAAAAGTGTGTACCGAAAATCCTCAAAGGGGAAGGCTTGAATGATCGCTACCGATCCCATTAGTTTCGTTAAATTAGCATCTGATCATCTAGCTGCCAGCAAAAAACTGGCATATCCGCCTTGATGGGCGATAAAATAATTGAAGTGTACCATGAGGGGCTTGTACTTTATAGCAAAGGGATTGGTTTTGAACCCAATGAATTGATTAAGGTAGCTGACGGTACTTACTTCAGAAGGCATAGAAATAGACTTTTGTTGTTCAAACCCAATGAAGAAAATGGCGAGATGCGCATGCATTTTATTCATCCGACGGACGGGAAGATTCAAAGCACATTTGACCGGATAAAGGATGGGAAAAAAATTCCGTTGGAGCTTATGGTTGAAGGTTTATACTATGGAATTAAACCTTCAACTTTCACCTGATAAACCAACTTTGCCCAGTAGTATGGATCAATTTATAATAAATCTAACAACGCATTGATTATGAGATATTTTGCATCCAGTCTTTTCATGGCTTTTCTGCTTACTGGCTTATTGGTGAGCAGTTGTACTACTACCAAATTAGCTGATGGGAAAACGCAGGCGACAGCTATAGATTTAACCCATTGGAAAGTCACCATACCTACCCCCAAAGAGAATGGGAAGCCGGTAGAAGTAAGTCCACCCGAAATATCCAACTATGCAAGCAATGAGCTGCTGAAGGAATTTATGTATAATGATGAGAAGGATGGCTCCATTGTGTTTTATGCGTATCCTAATTCTGCGACAGCAAATACAAAATATTCTAGAACAGAGCTTAGAGAGCAAATGGAACCTGGTAGCAATGCTAGAAATTGGACCTTTAAAGAAGGGGGCTGGATGAAGGTTAAAATGTCAGTCCCTGAGGTGACAAAGGATAAGAATGGCAAAGATCACAAGATTATTATTGCGCAAATTCATGGAAGGCTGACCAATGAGCAAAGGGATTTAATCGGTCAAAAGGATAACAATGCCCCACCTATCCTCAAAGTGTACTATGATAAAGGAAAAATAAGAGTAAAAACGAAAGTGCTAAAAAATAAAAAAGCAACTGATCTCGAAATTCTACATAAGGATGCATGGGGTGATGATGCAGGGTATAGTTTTGATGTTCCGGTTGATGATAAGAAATTTACACTCGAAATAAAAGCTAGCGAAGGTCGATTGGAAGTAATTTTAAACGGTTTCCAACGTAGTGTTTACAAGGGGGAAGATATTGATCGCTGGGGGATTTTTGAGAATTACTTCAAGGTGGGGAATTACTTTCAATCCAGGGATAAAGGCGCTTTTGGTAAAGTGAAAATTTACGAGTTGGAGGTAAGTCATTAGTTAGGAGAATCAGCAACGAAAGGCCTGATACCCTGGTCGTATTCTAGCTGCTTGTTGCAGTTTGTTTGAAGGTCAAGAGAGGAACGATAGTTTTAGCAGCTAGTTGGTTTTGCAGATCTGGATCGATCAGTTGAGTAAAGAAGCCCTGTTTATGATTGGTGAGTGCCATCATATCCGCATCAACAAAATCTAGGTAAGTTTCAACATTCTCAAGTAGCTTACCTTCCAATACTTTAAAAGCCAGCGACTCTGCTTCATATTCTGTCTCCAATCTAAGCTTAAGTTTTTCCATTTTTTCCATCGCCTGCTGGGTAAGACTTGCCCTCTGGGAAACGTGTAAAAGATGGAACTCTGCTTTAAAAGCAGATACCCATTCCATTAATTGCGCAACGGATGATAAATCACTTAATTCGAAATTAGTGATATAGACAATTTTGTTGATTCGAGCATATTGCGCCATCGGAGGAACCAAGAAAACAGGAGTGGTTGCTCTTTTTAAGACCTTAAGAGAAGTACTCCCAAATATACGATCAGTTAGCTGGTGGCCTACCTTAGTTCCCAATACGATTAGGTCGTATTTATTTTCTTGCTCCTCTTTAAGAATCGCCTCCGCAATATTGCCAATAGTCACTATGTAGTCCATAGGCACGGATTGGTTTATGTGTGGAGTATGCTTATTGGCAAAACTAGTCAAGCGATTTTGTTCCTCTTGATACCGTTCTTCATCAAATGAGTCGAGAGAATCTATCAATCGGTTATCGAAGAACTCGCTGTCTTTTGAAAGGGAAGAACTCGCATCTTCATAGACATGCATCAAGCTTATTTGTGCCTGAAAATAGTGAGCCAACTTAAGCGTATACTGCCATGTATTTTTGGATGACATGGAATAAGCCGTCGTGAAAAGGATTTTTTTCATGTTTCGCTCTTCAAAATAACTTTTAGGAATCCCCCCAGTGGGTTGTTTAAGTAGCTGGATGTATATAATCGTCAATTTTGGAGGAGGTTGTTTTTGTGTTAGACTAGGCAGATTTGATGAAAATAGCCCAAGCTACTTGAAGAAAATCTAACGCAGTATAACGCAAAAAGAGCCCGCCATAAAGTGTCGAGTATATAGGTTCAGCTACTTATGTTCCACGGTCTTTAGGCAATTGCATTTATGATTTGTAGCCAGCCTTCTATCTTATTGTCCCACTCATAGGCATTGTCCTTAATGACAAGTAGTGGTATACTTATTTGCTTGGCTAGGCCATCGACTGCACTTCTGTCCACTATTCTAGTGAGGAAATGACGCTTATGGGAGATCATTGCCAATACATCGGCACCCTTGCTATTGGCGAAACCTTCGATCTCTTCTTCAAAGCGTCCTTGTTTGATATCGAACTGAATTTGCTTATTTCCCTTATAGGTCTCGCTTAGAATATTCATGTTCTTGGCTGCTGTCGTCGCGTCTTCCTTCTTCTCCAAAATATGCAAGCAGTGGAGGGGGGATTGTAGTTTTTTAGACCACACCTTGAGGTAGTTAATAGCCCCTAGGTCTCGAAATTCAAAATTAGTGGCATAGGCTATGTTATCTATGCCTTTAAAGTGAGCCTTAGTCGGTATGGCTAAAACTGGACAATCAGATTTGGCCAACACTTCTTGTGATGTACTACCAAAGAGCGTGTTCAAGGCATCTGTTTTGCCTGTCATACCCATTACGATAAAGTCTATATTTTCTTCCAAAGCTATTTGTAGAATAGCTTCCGCTGGATCACCCACCTTAATGCTATAGGAAATTACCACTTGCTTTTTGTAAGCCTCAGGAATATGCTCATTGACCAAAGTCATTAATTGATCAGTAGAAACATCGGCCATTTGTTCTACTATCTCTTTATTGGTAGCTTGAAAACTTGGCTTAATATAAGCATGCATGACAACCAGTTCCGCTTTGAAAAAATAAGCTAATTCTACCGCATATCTAAAGACTGCAGGGGAATGAGCAGAGAATTCAGTAGGGAAAAGTATTTTTTTCATGACTGTTATTCTTTAAAAAACGTGAAATTGAGGTGTTTCTACTGCAACTAAGAATATGTTTGATCAGGCAGGATTAGCCTAAAATTTGCCGCTTGGAGGCAATTGAGGCCTGCCAAAATATACTCTAAATATGAACAACCGTAATAAGGACTTCTAAGCCATAAAAAGTCACTTAGGAAATCTACTTATTTAATTCATTCGCATCGAATACTTTTTTTCTGTCTACGGGGAGTATATCGGCCGATTTTTCGGGATAGTCTATCAAAGAGATAACATAGCGCATAGCCTGAATCCGACTGTCCTCTCGATCATCACCGCGAACAATGAGCCATGGGCAATGCGCTGTAGATGTCTGTTCAAACATTCGGTCTTTATACTTGGTAAAATCTTCCCACTTTTCTTGGGCTAGCAAATCTACCGGGCTAACCTTCCAACGAATTAGAGGGTATTCCAATCGCTTCTGTATACGTTCTTTTTGCTCCTCTGGTTTGATCGAAAACCAAAATTTGATGAGCAGAATACCATCTTCCACAAGCATTTTTTCGAAAGTATTGACTTGCTTCATGAAAAGTTGGTATTGGGAAGGAGTACAGAATTCCATTACTGGCTCAACAACAGCTCGATTGTACCAGCTTCGATCAAAGAAAACCATTTCACCCGCATTGGGTAGCCTGCTAATATAACGTTGAAAATACCACTGCCCTCGCTCTATTCTGGAAGGCTTACCCAGTGCTACGACCCGATAGTTTTGCGGGCTTAAGAATTGAGAAAATCGAAAAATGGCGCTTCCTTTTCCAGCCGTGTCTCTTCCTTCGAATAGAATCACTATCCGCAGGTTTTGATCCGCCACATATTGCTGGAGCTTGACCAATTCCACTTGTAAATTATAAAGCTCATCAATGTATTTGGAATTCACTTGATAGAATTCTGTTATCTCATTGTTTTTCATGATCCTGTTGTTGAAGATTTCTCGTTTTTGGTCGTCGAATTACTATTATTAACATAGAGACTCTTTATCTAAAAATCGGTCACTTATAAGTATTTCCTTTTAATTTTCACCCACACTAATAGCAAGGGCTTCTGCTAATTCAAATTTATTTTCGATCAATAAGTGACTATTGACGTTCAGAATGAGCCTTCTCTATGTAAGGGAAGGCTGATTCTTTTTCTACTCCATCTTGGCTTTCAAACCGATACCAGGAGTTTCATTGCCAATTTGATCTTGCCTCAGAAAACAAGCAGTGGATAATGTGCTATTGCTCAACCAAAAATCACGGAAGCAAACATGCTCTTAGCGCTTCACTATTATTTTTTGTATCGCCATTTTTTCATTTGCTGTGACTACCTTGAAAAAATAAATCCCATTATTGAGTTGACTAGTATTGATTGTCGTTTTCTTCTGATTTGGGTAGCGTTCGACAACCCTTTGTCCCACTGAATTATAAAGGGACACAATCGTCATTTCATCCGCTGTAGCGAGAGTGATTTCACTATTGGCGGGATTGGGAAATGCTTCTAAAGGAATCATTTCTACATGATTATTGAAGACGCTAGTGGGACTGGTATTTTCGGCATTAAAAGTGGGACTCATGGTCTCAAAATCTCCCGTTCCATTAGGTGATCTACCGTAAGAAACATCTGTTGATTGGTCAACATAACTTACTTCATCAATGATGGTACCGGTAGGATTTACCAGAAAGACAGATTCTGCCGCCGCTGATAGTTTAAAAGAGGCATGCAGACCTTCCTGGTCTTCATCATCGTCTGCCCAAATCACTAAATATCCATTCGCATCAATAGAGGCACCAGCGGGGAACGTCCATTTGGTTAAGTTGTCTGCATTGTCAGAAAGGTAGTATCCTTCAAGGTCAATACTAGCCGACCCATTGTTGTACAATTCCACCCAGTCATCAAATTCACCATCCTGATCCGCTACTGTTGCATCATTGGAAGCCATGAATTCATTGATCACCAGGTCGCTGTTAGTAGGGTCGGAAGTAGTAGCTGTAATCGTATGATATTCATGTTCTGCTCGTTGAGGCGAGAACATTCCGACATTGTCATTTTCGGCGTAAATGTAGTATTGGACAAATGAATGCTCAATAGTAAGGTCGATGCCATAGATGCCATCATTAGCCTGGCCATCATGGTGTGCACCATCATCAAACATTTGCACCCTTTGGAAAGCTGCCCCAACTGCTGTACGATAACTGAGATAAGCGGCATTTCCATCTGCAATGGTCGCTGAAATACTGATCGTCTCATTGATGAGTGGAGTAGCATCGGATAGGGTAATATCGGAAATACTTGGCGCTGTTTGTGTGAAATCCGTCAGCCCTAAAAGATAGAGGTTTCTACCGTCCATCAAATTGGCGATTCCTGGCGTTGCTCCACCGCCAGGCCCAGGCCCACCATTGATATCTGAACTTAGATTATTAATAAAATCATTGTAGGTGAAGAACTTATAATTATCCGCCTGAACAGCAGCTGCAATGAGGTTCTGAAGATTTTGAGCCGTTGCAAAGTAGGTGTCATTGTCAAAATTCTCCAATAGGATGGTTTTACAATGAGCTAAGTACATTCGCTTATACATCGGGACACTTAACAACTTTTGTATCAGGGGGAAGTTAGCATCATTTTGGTGGAGTAAATGACTCATTTGCTGTTTCGAAATCGTCGAGTTTAGATTCCCTGAACCCGTCATGGAAAAACGCCCGAAAGATTCATTTAAATCCCATACAACAGGTAAGAACCGACCAGAATCATCCCGATACAAGTAGTAATTTTGGGTAAACTCTCCAGTATAGCTATCCAAATTGACCAGGATATTATTGAAAGCCAGCATCCACAGCGCTCTATCTACGTCGAGAATTTTTTCAACATCACTGGTATGATTGGCTAGTGTATCACAAAGGTCAATTAATTCCTGCCAACCCTCATCCGATTTTAATTCATAGGCATTATAGTAGCTAGTACTATCCTGTCCTAGGTATACCAAGTTGGGGTAATCATTAGAACCCTGCCCAGCTCCATCGGGTGGATTACATTTAATGAAAGTATTGTTTTTGGAATAGAAGCGATCATCCACAAATTTCCTAGAAATAGATTCGGAATTGCTATAGAGGCCTAATAGGGTGCCATTAACATAAACGTTGGCATAATTGGATAGTGGAGCATCCATGTATTGTCGCAGAATCTGATAAGATAAAACCTCTCTTAGGAAGGAAGGATCCTTGGCGACATTACTTAGTTTTATATCCGTATATGCCTCGTATATATGATCTTTATAAGTGTCTAATTCGATATGGAATGGATTTTTACTTTGATTGGGGCTGTAAGTACTGTTGCCTTTGTATTTGACCCCAACGCTGTCAAACACTACGCCATTAATCGAGACACTGGTCGCTAAGATGTAATCTCCATCCCCAGCATAGGCATTGTCTAAAAGTTGATCCCAATTACTTTGAGCGAAAGTAATTTCAATGGTTTGGATCGTATTTAAATCGTAAAATTCTTGGGCATAAGTGATCGTACCCATGAGTAATAAAAGAGGAAAAGTAAAATACTTCATAAGTTGTGTTTTGGTAAGCTTAGTGCTTAGACGCTATATGCTTTATAAACTTGCGGGGAGACGGCGTTTTCTTGGTAGCGCAATTCCAACTATTCTCCAGGGGGCCCGTCTTTCATTCCAAGGTACTTATCCAAAACGATCAGAGAACTATTCCTAAAAACACATGCTATGAAAACCCGAGGAGCTATTTTTTGCTGCTTACTTATAATACCTCTGGGAATGCAAGCCCAGCAAGCCGCCTTAACGATAGGAGAATTAATAAGCATTCCGTCCAAAGTTTTAAAAGAAGACCGATCTATTGCTATACATCTACCGAATGCTTATGAGGCATCTAATGAAAAATACCCGGTCTTCTATCTATTGGATGCTGAATGGAACTTCCACTATGCGACAGCCCTGTTGAGTACTTTGGCCGAAGCGGGGGATATCCCCAAAATGATCTTAGTCGGTGTGATCAATACCCAGCGGAGTCGTGACTTGTTACCCGATAAAGGAGCCAGCCATTTCCGAACATTCCTGAAAGAGGAATTACAGCCTTTTATAGAAAAAGAATACCGCACCCAGCCATATCGGATCTTAGCAGGGCATTCCTTTGGCGGGCTATACAGCTTGTATCATCTCTTGCATCATCCGGCTGATTTCAATGCTTATATCGCCTTAAGTCCTAGCCTGGGCCGAAATAATGAGGAAACAGTTAAATTTGCCGAGCAGGTTTTCAGGGATTCCCCACTTTATCGCAACGCTTGTATTTGGCAGTGGGTAATGAAGGAGGCTGGACGTATACCAGTACTAAGCGTTTCACCGCTATCCTTGAAAAATACCAAGCGGAAGGTCTGCATTGGACATTCGAACATTTAGAAAAGGAAGACCATTCGGCTATCGGGATCAGAGGCTTCTTGCATGGTCTGGAATTCATCTATCAAGATTTCAATCCTACAAAACTCGCCTTGGATGAGCTGGGACTGATAGAAGATCATTATCAGAACCTTTCCGAGAAGTACGGCTATGAAATACCGATTCCGGAATATTACTACCAAAAATTTGCTCGCGAACAGATCCTGGAAAAAGAATTTGACTACGCTGAGTGGATACTCAATAAATACCGCACCAAATTTCCTGATTCGACGGAATTACTGGCTATTTTGACTGACTTTTACCTACTCAGCGGCAATGCGGTAAAAGCCCGAATCACTTTGGAAAAACGCTTAAAGTTGAATCCTGCAGATGAGACTGCACAAGACTTAATTAAGATGTTGAAGTAATCGTAAGTAGGCAGCTATTCTTGAGTGATTTAAAATTTACCATCACTTCGACAAATGGCGGGATGAGAAGCAGTTTCCGGCTAAGCAGTAGCTTTGTTGCCTGCACTAATAAATACAAAAGTGGTTTGGGAGACCCCAAACCACTTCCCTTTACTGATGATAAGCTGGTACCTTGTAATAGGTACATATTCTTTATTTCTTGGCTAGTAAATCGCGAATTTCGGTTAATAAATCCTCAGACGTAGGGCCTGGAGGAGGTGCTGGCGCTTCGGGCTCTTTATTGCGTTCTTGTATTTTGTTGTAAGTACGAACTAGCATGAAAATAATAAAGGCAATAATGAGGAAGTCGATTACTTTCTGGATAAAGGCACCATAACGAATTTCTACTGCTTCTTTTAGTACCTCGCCCGCTTCGTTTGTTTCTGCTTCCTGCAAAGTCAGTGCTAATTCTGAAAAATCAACACCGCCCATAGCCATGCCGATGGGAGGCATGATAACATCATTGGTAAAAGAGGAAACAATCGCGCCGAATGCCCCGGCAATAATCACGGCAACGGCTAGCTCGAGCACATTACCTTTCATGATGAAATCTCTGAATTCCTTTAGCATATTTCTGTTTTTAGTTGAGAGAAAAGTTTACGCTTCATACTAAATGGGGCTCGCTATAGCTGCAGTGACCTTTAGTGGTGAAGGTAGTTTTGTTTGTTAGTCAACAATAAAAATACGATTATCAAATAGATTTGCAAATTCGAAGTAGGCAAGCTCTATGTAGAGAGTGACAAAAGGGAACCTAAGGGTGATAAAAGGAGCTGGTGATAAAAAAAACCTCTCGAAGTTTGATCCGAGAGGCTTAGTGTGATGAGCGTTTAGGCTACATCTATTCGTTTAACTACTGGACTTAGTTGCCAGCAGCTACTTCTTCGCGAATTTTATTCAAGGCCGAACCTGCACCTACCCAAGCAATTTGAGCTTTGTTATAAGTATGTGCTACTTCGAAGCTATCCGATGTTCCATCAGAGTGCTTGAGTACGACAGTCAGGTTTTTACCTGGTGCCATGGTATCGAAACCAAGAATGTCGATCTTATCATCTTGCCGTACCTTTTCGTAATCGGCTGGATCAACGAAAGTCAAGGCAAACATCCCCTGCTTCTTCAGGTTGGTCTCGTGGATTCTAGCAAAAGATTTCACGATAACAGCCCGAACACCTAGGAAGCGAGGCTCCATCGCGGCGTGCTCTCTAGAAGAACCCTCACCGTAATTTTCCTCTCCAAACACAACCGTGCTAATTCCAGCTGCTTTGTATTTACGACCAGAAGCGGGTACGGCCATATATTCGGCCGTATCGTCACTATCTACATAGTTGGCCACCTTATTGGCTTCGCCGTTAAAGTAGTTGATAGCGCCAATGAAGCAATTGTTTGAGATATTATCGAGGTGACCACGGAATTTCAACCAAGGTCCTGCCATAGAAATGTGGTCAGTGGTACATTTCCCTTGCGCCTTGATTAATAGGCGCATATCGGTTAGTTGCTCTACGGTGATCGGCACGAAAGGCGTCAAGAGTTGCAATCGATCAGAAGTAGGCGATACGACTACCTCTATTCCACTACCATCTTCTGCTGGCGCAATAAATCCTGCATCTTCTACATCAAATCCTTTGGGGGGTAATTCTACGCCACTTGGTGGATCCAATTTTACTTCCTGTCCCTCTTCGTTGATCAAGGTATCGGTCATCGGGTTGAAGGTCATGTCCCCAGAAATAGCCATGGCTGTCACAATCTCCGGAGAGGCAACAAATGACCGTGTTTGAGGATTACCATCATTCCGTTTGGAGAAGTTCCGGTTGAAGGAAGTGATAATAGAGTTGGCACGATTAGGATCGTCTGTATGGCGTGCCCATTGCCCGATACAAGGGCCACAAGCATTAGCCAAAACAACACCGCCCATATCTTCGAAAGCCTGTAATTGGCCATCACGCTTAACCGTGAATCGAATCAATTCCGAACCTGGTGTTACGGTAAACTCTGATTTAACTTTCAATTTTTTCGCAACAGCCTGCTTAGCCAAAGAAGCTGCACGATCTAAATCTTCATAAGAAGAGTTGGTACAAGAACCAATTA
>Ga0070727_10003069_pt1 | contig 15538 bp, 16 predicted proteins | sample tdAd472_FD_66722 | JGI IMG/M metagenome (GOLD analysis project Ga0070727, IMG submission 66722) | Marine sediment microbial communities from the Atlantic coast under amendment with organic carbon and nitrate - tdAd47.2 | ecosystem: Environmental > Aquatic > Marine > Coastal > Sediment | place...
AATTGCCCGCTGACATAAGCGACACCGCGGTGAACGGTGACCGGCACGTAGTTGAAACTCGGCACCGCGGCTTCCGGCAGGGTCAGGCCCAGCCGTTCGATCCGGTCGTCTATCATGTCGGGTCGTCTATCATGTCAGGGCTCCTTCGCTGACCGTGGATTGTACGGCCTCCCGCAGGGTCTTGAAGGGCGAAAATCAGAATTTGTGCTTGAAGCGGCGGTCATCGATCCGAACCAAAACGGTGACGGTTTACTTTATTTTTCACGCCGCCCGCCGTAATCTCCCTTCATGGCTCGTATCGCACGCATCGTTCTGCCCGGCATTCCGCACCACGTCACCCAGCGTGGCAACCGCGGGGAAACCGTCTTCTTCGAGGACGCGGATTTCGTCCTCTACAAGCGCCTATTGGCGGAGGCGGCGGAACGGGCCGGGACCGCGGTCTGGGCCTATTGCCTGATGCCGAACCATGTCCATCTCATCCTGGTGCCGAGCACGGAGGACGGGCTGCGCGCGACCCTGGCGGACGCGCATCGCCGCTATACGCGTCATATCAACACGCAGCGGGGCTGGACCGGGCATCTGTGGCAGGGGCGTTTCGCCTCCGTCGCCATGGACGAGGAACATCTGATGCATGCGGTGCGTTACGTGTCGCTCAACCCGGTTCGCGCCCGGCTCGTGAAACGGGCGCGGGACTGGAAATGGGCCAGCACGCGGGCGCATCTGGCGGGGAAGAGCGACGGGCTCGTCGATGTCGGCCCGGTGCTGGAGCGCTATCCCGATTTCCGCGCCCTGCTGAAACCCGGCGAGGACCCGGAGATGTGGGCGCGGATCCACAAGGCCGAAGGCATCGGCCGGCCGCTCGGGTCCGAGAAATGGCTGGACAAGGTGGAGAAGAAACTGGGCCGCAAAGTGCGCCCGGGAAAACGCGGACCGAAGGCGAAGACGGAATAAAGTATACTGTCACCGGTTTTGTCACCCGTTTTGGGGGACGGTATTTCGCGGGCGGCGGTTCGGTCAGAGCGGCTTGTCGTCGCCGTCGTCGTTCAGCGCGCGCCAGGCGGCGCCGTCGAGGTCGGAATATTGGCCGGATTTCAGCGACCACAGGAAGGCCGCCAAGCCGAGCACGCCCAGAAACAGAGCCGTCGGTATCAGGAACAGAAGGACGTTCATGGTGTCGCAATCCCAGGTTTGCCGCTGCGTTCCCGCGGCGATTGCCGCGAGAGCCACTGCCCTACGAACCTAAATGGCGTCGCATCGGTCTCGTTCAAGCGCAATGCGTTCAGGATCACGATAATCGACGATCCCGACATCGCCAAGGCGGCGACCAGCGGCGAGGCGAAACCGAATACCGCCAAGGGTATGGCGATGATGTTGTACAGGACGGCCAGCGCGAAGTTCTGACGGATCAGGGTTTGCGCGCGGCGCGCGACCTTGACCGCGCTGGTGATTGCGTCGAGGCCTTCATGCAGGAAGACGAGACCCGCCGCCTGCCGGCCGATATCGGCCGCCTTGGACGGCACCATGGAAACGTCCGCGGCGGCGAGCGACGGCGTGTCGTTCAACCCGTCGCCGACCATCAGGACCTTGTGGCCGTTCGCCTGCAAGGCCTGGACGCGGGCGATCTTGTCGGCCGGGCGCAGGTCGCCCCGCCAATCCGTCATGCCGAGCGCACGGGCGGCGGCGGCCACCGTTTCACCATTGTCCCCGGACAGGATTTCGCACGCGATATCCCACCGTTCCAGGGCGGCGATGGTATCGGCGGCGTTCGGCCGCATCCGGTCCTCGAACCGGAACAGGTCCAGGACCTCCCCGTTCCGGCGCAATTCGACGCCGCTGCCGCCATTGGCCGACCGGCCCAGGAAGTACCGGTCGCCGTCCAGCACGCCTTCGATCCCTTCGCCGGGAATTTCCCGGATATCCGTAAGGCCCGAAACGGTCCGCACATTGTTCTCGTCCGCCGCGCGGACCAGCGCTTGGGAATAGGGATGCCGGCTGTTCGCGCCCAAAGCGGCTGCGATGGCGACGGCGCGGGGGCCGTGGCTCTTGAAAGCCTGCAGGCGCGGCGTGCCGAGCGTGAGCGTGCCGGTCTTGTCGAAAACCACATGATCGACCTGGGCCAGTTTCTCCAGCGCGGTCCCGTCGCGCACCATGATCCCCTTGCGGAACAGGCGCGACGCGGCCACGACCTGGACGATCGGCACGGCAAGCCCCAAGGCGCAGGGGCAGGTGATGATCAGCACCGCGATGGCGGAGAAGAGCGACTGACGCCAATCGCCGGTCACCCACATCCAGCCGATAAAGGTGAAAAGCGCGGCCAGGTGAACGACCGGCGCGTAGATCGCCGCCGCCCGGTCCGCCAGCTTGCGGTAGGTCGGGGCGGACCCTTCGGCGGCGTCCAGCATGCGCAGCATTTCAGACAGGAAGGAATCCTTCGCGGCCTTGGTCGCCTCCACGATCAGTGGCCCGGTCAGGTTCAGCATGCCGGCCGACAGGGCCTTGCCCTGCTGCGCCGTCACCGGGACGCTTTCGCCGGTGGCGATGGCGGCGTCGATATCGCTCTTGCCCTCGACGACGGTGGCGTCGACGGGAATGCGGTCCCCGGCGGCGACATGCAGGCGCATGCCGGCTTCAATCTCGTCCAAGGGGCGCCAATGGCGGTTGCCGTCCTTGTCGATGACGGTCGCGCCGTCGGGCGTGATCCGGGCCAGACCCGCGACGGCATCGCGCGCGCGTTCCCGCATCAGGTGGTCCAGCGTCCGGCCGATCAACAGGAAGAACAACAGGGAAACCGAGGCGTCGAAATAGGCATGCGCGCCGTGATGCCAGGTTTCATAGACGCTCATCCCCGTCGCCAGCAGGATCGCGAGCGAGATCGGCACATCCATGTTTAGGCTGCGGACCGCCAGCGCCTTCAGGGCGGGGCGGAAGAAGACGCGGCCCGCATAGCCGACGGTCGGGATGGCGATCAACGCGGATATCCAATGAAACAGGTCACGCGTCGCCGCTTCGGCGCCGGACCAGACCGAAACCGACAGCAGCATGATATTGCCCGCCGCGAAACCGGCCACCGCCAGCGCCCGGAACAGCGACTTGCGGGTATCGTCGACGACGATGGCGTCCGGGCTGATCAGGTTCGGCTCGTACCCCACACGGCGCAGGGCCGCGAAGACCGGGGCGGCGTCGACATCCTCTTCCTTCCAATGGAAGACGACGCGCCGGGTCGACAGGTTGACCCGGGCGTCCTCGAGTTCCGGCAAGGCGTTCAGCGCGCCTTCCACCTTGCGAATGCAGCCGCCGCAATGGATGTCCGGCACGGCGAGGACGGTGCGGATCCGGCCGTCGTCGAGTTTCTGCGAGGAATGCAGAACCGCGTCCCGCGAGGGGACATCCGTCGATGCCGCGGCATTGACCGTGGTTCCGCCGGCGCAGCAGCTCATCCTTTGGCATCCTTTTCCTGGATCGTGCTGCGATAGCGCACTTTCCATTCCGTTCCGTCCTTCGCCAGGGCCCGGATTTCCAAGTTCCATTCGCCGGGCGGCAAATCGTTCGACGCCTGATAGGGGCCGCCGACGACCTTGGCGAGGTCGATGACCCGGTCCTGGAATTCCGCCGCCGGGTGCCCGGCATGAATGGTCACCGAGGCCAAGGGCACCAGCCGGCCGTCGCGATCCTTCAATGTGAAGATGATCTGCTGACCGTTGAACGAGAAATCGTGTTGCCAGCCGAGCGCCTTCTGAGCTTCCGCCCGGTCCAGGTCCTCGTTGAAATGCTGGCTGGCGACATAGCTGTTCTTCACCACCAGCCCGGTCCAGGAGGCGGTGGCGAAAAAGGCCATGGTCAGATTGGCCGCGACGACCACCCCGAAGAACAGCACCATCCAGAGGAGGACGTGACGCCCGGTTACCTGGCGAGGCATCATTGCTTCAACTCTCCTGCTTCAAAGACGGCGTCATAGCTGTCGCGTTCGGAACCGTTGACGTCCTGAACCACGAAGCGGAAGGGGGTCTTGCCGTCGGTCAGCGTTTTCGGGTCCATGGAAAGGAAGATCTTGCGGGTTTCAAGCTGGTCCGGTTCGGCGGGAATCAGAAGCGCGTCTTCCGGATTGTCCTGGATGTCGGGAATGATCAGCCGTGCGCCGGGCAGCCCTTCGACGGTCAGTTGGATCAACCGGGGTTCGGGCATCATGTTCAGAATCTTGACCGTATAGCCGTTCCGGATCGATCCGTCCGACAGCGTCACGAACAGCGGATTGCGGTCGTGCAGCACGTTCAGGTCCAGCCTTTCGCGCGTCAGCAGGACGCCGAGCATGGCAAGGCCGATGGCGCCCCATACGCAGATATAGATCAGGGTCCGGACGCGGATGATCGAGCGCCAATTGGTATGGGTCAGGGTCCCGATAAGCTTGCCGGCGGAATCGCGAATGCGGGCGGGCTCGATCTCGCCATTGGCATTGACGGCCTTCGCCATGTTGGCGTTGTAGTCGTTCAACGTGGCGTAGGAGATCAGGCCCTTTTCCCGGCCCAGCTTTTCCATCACGCCGTCGCAGGCATCGATGCAGAGCGCGCAGGTGATGCATTCCAGCTGCTGACCGTCGCGGATGTCGATCCCCATCGGGCAGACGGCGACGCAGGCGTTGCAATCGATGCAATCCCCCGTGCTCGTTCCCGCGGCGTCCAATTTCTTCTGGTGACGCGAACGCGGTTCGCCCCGCCAATCGTTATAGGTGACGGTCAGGGAATGCTCGTCCAGCATCGCGCCCTGGATACGCGGCCAGGGGCACATATAGGTGCAGACCTGTTCGCGCATCAGGCCGCCCAGCGTATAGGTGGTGAAGGTCAGCACCGCGACGGTGGAATAGGCGATGCCGGCGGCATTGCCGGTGAACAGGTCGGCGGCCAGGCTCGGCGCGTCGGCAAAGTAAAAGATCCACGCGCCGCCCGTCGACATGGCGATCAACAGCCAGATCGCGTGTTTGACGATCCTTTTGGCGATCTTGTCGAAAGTCCAGGACGCTTTGTCCATCCGGATGCGCTTGTTCCGGTCGCCCTCGACCGCGCGTTCGACGACCAGGAAAAGATCGACCCAGACGGTCTGGGGACAGGTATAGCCGCACCAGGCGCGGCCGACGGAGGAGGTGACCAGGAACAGCCCGATCCCCGCCATGATCAACAGTCCGGCGACGTAGTAGAATTCCTGCGGCCAGATCTCGATGAAGAAGAAATAGAAGCGGCGGTGGTAGAGGTCGATCAGCACCGCCTGATCGGGCGCGAATTCGCCCCGGTCCCAGCGGATCCACGGCGTCAGATAGTAGATGCCGAGGGTAACGACCATGATGGCCCATTTCAGGGACCGGAAACGGCCTTCGGCACGCTTCGGATGGATTTTCTTGCGGGCCGCGTAGAGCGGCTCCTGACGATCACGCCGGTTGACAGCTTCGACGTCGAATCTGTCCAGGCCTTGGGGTTCGGGTGCGGATGTACTTTCACTCACGGTATGGAACCTTTCTGTGCAAAACCCAATCCGTACCCAAACCTGTGCCTTTTCAGGCGTGATCGTCAGACACGTTCTTGGCGTGCCGCGTCACTTTTTTGTTTTACGCGTTGTCGCTCGTTGTTATTCGCCGCCGCCCAAAGAGTGGACGAAGACTGCCAGCTGTTTGACCGTCACATCGCCCAGCCGATCGCCCCAGGCCGGCATGACGCCGTGCTTGGGCCTGCTGATCTGCTCGGCGATTTCGGCGATGGACCCGCCATAGAGCCATACCGCGTCGGTCAGGTTGGGCGCGCCGAGTTCCCGCATGCCCTTGCCGTCCGGAGCGTGACAGCTCTCGCAGTTATCGGCATAGATCGCCGCCCCGGTCTCTGCCAATGCGGCATCGTGTTCCAGGTTGGCGAGCTTGCCGACATAGTTGGCGGTCGCCCGGATGTCGCTGGCGGAGAGGATCGCGTCCGCCCCGAAAGCCGGCATTTCTGAGAACCGGGTGTCTTCGTCGCCCGCGTAGCGGATGCCATGCGTGATGGACTGGTGGATGGCCTCGACGGAGCCGCCCCAGAGCCAGACGTCGTCGTTCAGGTTGGGATAACCCGGCGACCCGGCCGCACCCGATCCATGACATTGCGAACAGTAGACCTTGAACGCGGAGGCGCCGCCCGAAACGGCGAAACGGAGCAGGCTCTCGTTCTTGGCGATGTCTTCCACATTCGTGGCTTCGATCTGGGCCATCAGACCGGCCCGGCCTTCTTCAGCCGCGGTCATTTCCTGATGCAGTTCGGCGCGGCTCGAATACCCGCCGATACCCTGCGTATTGCCGTCGATCAACGGAATGGCCGGATAGTAGATGCAGTATCCGATCGAGTACACGATGCATGCGTAGAAGACCCACAGCCACCACCGCGGCAGCGGGTTGTCCAGTTCCCGGATACCGTCCCATTCGTGACCGGTCGTATCGACGCCGCTCAATTCGTCTTTTTGAGGTGCAGTCATTTTACTTGTCTTCCTTCAATGGGATGTTCGCGGCCTCGTCCGCGGCCTTCTTGCCGCCGGGACGAAAGGTGTAGGCGATGACGCCGACGAACAGCACGAAGAGGTAAACCAAACCCCAGCTGTCGGCCGCGCCCCTCAAGGTTTCGTAATCCATGGCTACACCCTCCTTACCGGAAGTTGGCTTCGGCGTCGTAGGCCGTGAAATCGACCAGCGTGCCGAGCATTTGCAGATAGGCGATCAGCGCATCCATCTCCGTCAACCGGGCCGGATCGCCATCGAAATCGCCGACGGCGACTTTCGGATAGCGGGCCTGCAGACCTTCCCAATCCCCGTCGGGATTGGCCTGCACGGCCAGATCGGCCGACGCGCTCTCGATCATCTCGTCGGTATACGGGACGCCGAGGGTCGCGTTGGTCGACAGGTGCTTGGCCACCAAACTGCCATCCAGGTCATTGTTCTTCAGGAAGGCGTAGGACGGCATGACCGATTCCGGAACCACGGATTGCGGGTTGATCAGGTGCTGGACGTGCCATTCGTTGGAATAGCGGTTGCCGACACGGGCCAGATCCGGGCCGGTTCGCTTGGAACCCCATTGGAACGGACGATCGTACATCGACTCCGCCGCCAATGAGTAAGGCCCGTAACGCTCCACCTCATCCCTGAAGGGACGGATCATCTGGCTGTGACAGACGTAGCATCCCTCCCGGATATAGATGCGGCGGCCCAACAATTCCAATGGAGAGTAGGGCCGAACGCCGCGCACCTTCTCGATCGTATTGTCGAGATAGAAGAGAGGCACGATCTCGACGAGGCCGCCGATGGTGACGACCAGCAACGACAGCACAAGCAGGAGCGTCGCGTTGGTCTCGATCAGTTTATGTTTGGAAAGGATCGACATGACGCTTTCTCCTATTCCGCGGGAACGGCGTGCACAGAGACGAGGGGTGCCTCATCCCGGACGCGGCCGCGGATCGTTTGTATCAGGTTGTAGGCCATCACCAGCGCACCGATCAGGTAGAGCAGCCCGCCCAGCGTCCGAAGGACGAAGTAGGGATGCATCGCTTGGACCGACTCCGCGAAGGAGTAGACCAGGAAGCCTTCAGCGTCGTATTCGCGCCACATCAGGCCCTGCGTGATACCGGAAACCCACATCACGGCCGCGTAGACCACGATGCCCAACGTCGCCAGCCACAAATGCCAGTTGACCAGCCGCAGCGAGTAGAGCTGCTTGCGGCCCCAGAGACGCGGCACGAGGAAGTAGATCGCCCCGAAGGAGATCATGCCGACCCAGCCGAGCGCGCCGGAATGCACGTGGCCGATGGTCCAGTCGGTGTAGTGGCTGAGCGAGTTGACCGCCTTGATCGACATCATCGGCCCTTCGAAGGTCGACATGCCGTAGAAGGCGACCGCGATGACCATCATGCGGATGATCGGGTCCGTGCGCAGCTTGTCCCAAGCGCCGGACAGCGTCATCAACCCGTTGATCATGCCGCCCCAGGAGGGCATCCACAGCATGATCGAGAACACCATGCCCAGCGTCTGCGCCCAATCCGGCAGCGCGGTGTAGTGCAAGTGGTGCGGACCGGCCCAGATATACAGGAAGATCAGCGCCCAGAAGTGGATGATCGACAGGCGGTAGGAATAGACCGGGCGTTCGGCCTGTTTCGGCATGAAATAATACATCATGCCCAGGAAGCCCGCCGTCAGGAAGAAGCCGACCGCGTTATGGCCGTACCACCATTGCGTCAGCGCGTCCTGCACGCCGGCGAAGGCGGAATAGCTGACCGACCCCAGGAAGGAGACCGGCAGCGCCAGGTTGTTCACCACATGCAGCATCGCAATCGTCACGATGAAGGCGAGGTAGAACCAGTTCGCCACGTAAATATGGGGTTCCTTGCGCTTCAAGAGCGTGCCCATGAAGACGATCAGGTAGACGACCCAGACGATGGTCAACCAAAGATCGACATACCATTCGGGTTCCGCGTATTCCTTCGACTGGGTGACGCCCAGCAGGTAGCCGGTGGCCGCGAGGACAATGAACAGCTGGTAGCCCCAGAAGACGAACCAGGCCGCGTCGCCGCCGAACAGCCGCGCGCGGCACGTGCGCTGAACAACGTAGAAACTCGTGCAGAGCAGGGCGTTGCCGCCGAACGCGAAAATCACCGCCGAAGTGTGAAGCGGACGCATCCGGCCGAAATTGAAATAGGGCTCGATGTTGAGCGCCGGAAAAGCCAGCTGGGCCGCAATCACCACGCCGACCAGGAAGCCCACGATGCCCCAGAATACGGTGGCGACCGTGCCGTAGCGCACCGGGCCGTCCATGTAACCTTCTTCCCCGGTCGAGTCGACCTTGCCCGACGAACCGCGGGAAAGAAGGAAGAACGCTGCGATTAGCAAAACCAGCAGCATGACCCAGGAATGGGCGCGGAAAAGCGCATCCGCGCCTTGGCCCGCTCCAATCAAGGCGATCACTGCCGCTATCGCCAAGGCGATGACCTGCAATGTTAGTTTCATGTTGTTTATCCCCGAGACCTCGCAAAAAGGCGCATTTCGAAACCTCTTAGCATTCCGAAACGCCGTTTCACTTTTTGACCAACAGTAACCGGCGACGCATGCCGCCTGAAGTATAGCCGCTTCTAAAGCGTCGCACCCGTCCGGGCTTTGATTTCGATCAAACCGGGATCGGGCACGTCCCACTACAATGCGTCACCTTAAAGCATTTAACCGAAAACGAATATACCGATGGGCGAAATGTCACAGCACCGGTGGGACGGGAAGAGAGCGATGATGTCTGTCGAAAACGACCGAGGTATCCGGAAAGAAATCCTCGTCTCCGGGATGGGAACGCCTGAGACGAAAGAAATTCTCGACATCGTCGAACGTCATCAAAGCAGACAGAGAGCCATGTGCCGCGAGTTGGAAGACGTTGCCGATTCGCTTCCTCTCGATGTGGACCCGTCGCTTTGCATGCGGCTTGCGCGCAGTCTGCTCCCCACGCTGCGCTCGGCCCATGAATTCAAGGAAGAGTATTTCTGCGGACTGGCCCGGCAGGTGCTGAACGACCTCGGCAATCTGGATGCGATCATCGATCGGCTGCGCGCGGAATACCAAGAGAACGAACTTCTTGCCGAGGAAGTCGCCGAGGAGTTGTCCCAATGGGGCATGTGCGCTGAGCCGAAAAGCGCGGAAACCGTCGGCTACATGCTGCGCGGCTTCTTCATAAGCATGACGCGGCACTTGGATTTCGAACTGGTCGTACTGATCGACCCGATCAAAATTCGCCTGTCCCGTCCCGAAGCCGCTGTATATCCGGAACCGTGACGTGGCGGCTTTGGTCCAGTTGTATTATTCCCTCTTTTCGCAGCTTGGTGAACTGGCGGCTTACCGTCTCGATCGTCATTCCCAGGAAATCCGCGATATCCGCGCGGGTCAGCGGCAGGTCGAACGTAACCGGGCCTTCGTCATCCATATCCCGTTCCGGGTCGATCTGGGCCGCGATCATATAAAGGAAGCTGGCGACTTTTTCCGAGGCTGTCTTGCGGCCCAGCGTCAGCATCCATTGGCGGGCTTCGTCCAACTCCTTCAGCGTCTGGCGCAGCAAACGCTGTTCCACGCCCGGCACCTCCTTCATCATCGCGTCCAGCGTGGAGCGCGGGAACGCGCACAGCTTCACGGATGTCGCCGCTTCCGCCGTGATGCTGGAGGTTTCCTGGAACGGCCGTCCCAGGAAGTCCGGCGCAAACTGCAGACCGACGATCTGTTGGCGCCCGTCCGGCATCATTTTGCTTAACTTCACGACGCCGCCCATGATGTTGGCGTAGGAGGAGGCGTGTTCCGTCTCCCCCACCAGTTCCGTCCCGGCGCCAATCAACTTTTTCGTCGTATGGCGGCTCAGATACGACAATTCCTTGCTGCTCAACGCACCGCAGATGCCTTTGTGGCGCGCGTCGCAACTGCGGCACACGGTGGGGACGTCAGGTTCGTCTGAAGAATGGCTCATAATATTATCCGTCAAGCTCCTGGAATAATTATAATGACTTACCCGGCTCTTTGCACTGCCTCAAAGTAGCGCAGAGCGGAGAATCTGATGTGATTGCGTGAAATCCGCGGAATCCGGGAGAAACAGGTGAATGGCGAAGGCGTGTGCATGGGGCGGTATCTGGCAGGCGGGCGGACTGTGGCGCCGCCCTGCTGGAAATTGTCTATGGCTTTGAAATAAAAAACAGATTAGCCTGACTACGCAGATAGTGCATAGGGGCGGGGAACTGGAGAATCGGATGACGAATGCGATGAACTCTTTCGCGCGCCTGATTGCAGCGGTGGTGCTGACAGTACCCGTGGTTTCGTGTCAAACCACCGCCCAAAAAGAGCCGCCGGAGACGCCGCCGCCGGTAGCGGCCGAGCCGGTCCCGACGGTCGCCGAACCGGCGCAAACGGTGCAGCAGGCAGCCGCCGAGCCGGCCCCCAGCCCGCCCCCAATGCCCGCACCCGCTCCAGCCCCCGTTGAGCAGCCGCAGAACGCCGAGGCAGCAGTGCCGGTGGCGGCGGAAGCCGAGCTTGTCTTCCTGGATTTCGCGGGGTTCGACGAGGATCTTTCCCGGGAAATGAGCGCCGAGCGGCGGATGATTGCCGTGGATGTTCCCGCATCCTTCAGTTTGAACGACGTGCCGGAGCGACTGGATCGCTGGTTTTCCCGGGTGAAGCAGACCGGTGGCGACGTACAGGCGCGGGAGAGGCTGGGTGAGGAGGAACGCCGGACCCGCGGGGTCGTCGGCGTGCTGCTGGACATTGCGGTGAGCGCCTTCAAAGCCCACGAGGCCGAGGAAATGCTGCGTCCGGCGGAGGACTACAACGTCCTGGTCGAATATGACAAACAGACCGGCAAGGCGAACCGCGTTCTGTTCTATCAGCGATAGGGCGCGCATTCGGTGTTCTCGAACATGCCGACAAAAATGCGAAGCCTGAGTTTTATCGCCGGCGTTCTTCTTGCGGGCGCGGCCGGTTTCCTGCCGGCCGGGGCGCGTGCGGCGGAAGGCGCGCCGGGGACGGGCTTGCTGCGCGAAGACCCGGTTCAGTACGAACGGTTCCGGTCGGTTCCGGCCTATCGCGACTATTTGCCGGATCACGTGGACCTTTCCGACCTGTTTCCCGATGCGGGCAATCAGGGCGCGCAGGGGTCGTGCACGGCGTGGTCGGTCTCCTACGGTCTGCGCAGTTTCTATCGGAATGTCGAAACGCAGACACGGCCGGCGCGCGGCCTCAGCCCCGGCTTCGTCTATAATCAGTTGAAGGCGAACAAGGCCGATTGTACCGAGCCTGTGCGGATCTCCGATGCGCTGAAATTCCTGGTAAAGCGCGGCACGGTGCCGTTCGAGGAATTTCCTTATCAGGAAAGCGTCTGTTCCGAATTGCCGGACCCGTCGCTGCAGTCCCTGGCCCAGGAAAACAGGATCGACGGCTGGCGCCGGCTGCAGCACGACCGCCTGGACGATATCAAGGGCCAGTTGGCGGGCGGCAACCCGGTGGTGATCGGCATGCTGGTCGATGGCGCGCTGGTCGACCTGAAGCCCGATGAGATCTATGACGTACAGGTGGCCGGCGCGCCGGAGTTCATCCACGCCATGGTCCTGGTCGGCTACGACGAGCGGAAACGCGCCTTCCGCGTGTTCAACAGCTGGGGCCCCGACTGGGCCGACAACGGGATGGGTTGGCTGAGTTACAAATCCGTCTTCTCCGATCTCGATTCGGCCTTCGTGGCGGATGTGGAAGGGCATTCCGAAGCCAAGCTGGCGGCCGCGCGTGAAATCGTCGCCGCGGCCAATGCGGCCCCGGCGGAAACACTGCCTGCGCCGGAGCCCGCTCCCCAGCCCATACAACAGCCGGCCCCGGAACCGAACATGGTGACGGGATTGCTGCCGCCGCAGCCAGCCCCTGTCACCCCGCCGCCGGCCCCGCAGGTGGTGGCGCCGCCGCCCCCGGTCGCGCCCCAGCCTGCTTTGGTGAGCGGTCGGTGGAAGGTCGATCTGGCGGAAGTGGCCGGCCGGCTGGACTGCGCGAACCTTTCCATGGAGATCAAGAAGGGCACCCTCCGCGCTCTCAACGGCTATGTGGCGTTGGAGGAGGATCTGGCGCAACTCGGCCGCGTGCTCGCCACCCATGCGGAAACCCAGCAGGCGGCGCTGCGGGTGCGGGTCCGTCCCTGGCCGCAATGCGAGGCGCTGAACACTTTCGCACGCACATTCGCGCGCCCTCAGGGACTTGCCGTCGAGACGATCTCCGGCGATGGGGCCCCGACCGCGACCTTGCGGGCGGAGGACTATCTGGGCATTCGCGTGAAGACGCCGGAATTTCCCGCCTATCTCTATCTGACCTATCTGCAGTCCGGCGGCGATGCGGTGCATCTGGTCGGCTGGCAGAAAGGCGAAAAGCAGTATCCGGCGGGCACGGAGGTTGAGTTTGGTCTGGACGAAAAAGCGCCGCGTTTCCGCGTTTCCGAACCCTTCGGGCAGGAAATGGTGATCGTCGTCGCATCCAGCGAGCCGCTTTTCGAGGATGGTTATGATATTGTCGAGGAGGAACGCGCCTATCTGACGCGGTTCCGGCAGCGGATGCTCGATATCGGCGAGGGAACCATCAAGGGGCGGTTTGCGGCGGGCGCGGCCTATCTGACCACCAAGCCCGCGGAATAGGAGGAGGCGGTTGCCATGGATACGATTGACGACGTTCGTGAAAAAAGTCGGAAACCTGCCTTCGCAGCGCCGAGAAAGACCAAATCGCCGTCGATCCGGCAAGGCTTAAAGCGCGGGCAAACCTGGCTCGCGGTTTTTGCCGCCGGGATGGCGCTGCTGATATTCTGGTCGCCGGCCGAGGCACAGGGCATATCGACGGACCCCAGCGTCGACGACCTGATCCGGCAGTTGAAACCGGTGGAAGGCGAACCGCAGCCGGTTTTCCGCAGCCTGGGGGCCGCGACGCGGGGCATTCGCGTCGAATTGCCCAGCGGAACGGCCGACAGCGCCGATCAGGCGACCCCCGCCCCACCGACCGTCAATCTCAGCATCGAATTCGACTTCAATTCCCATACATTGACGGCGCAGGGAAAGAAGGCGCTCTCCACATTGGGCGAGGCCCTGGCGTCGGACGACCTGCGATCGTTCCACTTCCTGGTGGCGGGCCATACCGACGCGGTCGGCGGCGACGGCTATAACATGATCCTTTCGGAGCTTCGGGCCAGAAGCGTCCGCGACTTCCTCGTCGCGTCCTACGGCATCTCGGCCGACCGCCTGATTGCGCAGGGCTATGGGGAAAAGCATCTGCTGAAGCCCGATCAACCGGAAGCGGGAGAGAACCGCCGGGTGCAGATCACGAATCTGGGGGCCGAGGATTGAGGCCTCCCTGTCGCCTCGACCGGTTCCGGGCCCGTCGATTGAACGCCGCGGCGGCGATCGTGCTGCTGCTTGCGGTGGGCGCCTGCAATACGACGAGGAACGCACCGCCGCCGCCGGAAACCCCTGTTAAAGCGTCCACCGACGCGGCTGCCGGCCCATCCGCCCAGCCCGCCGAACCGGCAAAGACGGAGGCGGCACAGGCCGGCGAACCGGCCGGCGAAGCGCAAGCGCCGGTCGAGGAAAAGGATCTGGTTTACGACCCGGACAGCCTGACATTCGACATCCGGCTCTCCGCCGCGCTCCGGTCCGCGGACAATGTCCTGTTTCTGAAAACGCCGAGCGGCGTGAACCTGAATGAAATCCCCGACGACCTCGACAAATGGCTGTCCCGGATTCGGGACAATGGCGGCACCGTCAAGGCGGCGCCGCTGCCGGCGGACGGAAAGCCGAGCCGGTCGCTGCTGGGCATCCTGATCGATGTCATCCTGTTCTTCGTCGGCCTGGCGAAGGACGAGATCATTTTCTCGGCCATCGACGACTTCAACGCCCTGATGTATTTCGACCGGCCGACCGGGGACGTGAAATGGATCGTCTTCACGCGAAGGGAATAGGGTGGGGACTATTCCTTGCGGACCCAAACGCCTTCATCGTTCTGAACGAATTCGCCGGGCGCGCTTTGCTCAATGAATTTCTTGCCGGCGACCAATTCGACGGTCTGCAAGGGCGCCTTGTGCCGGTCGGCGATGGAGGTGAATTCGATGAGGCGTTCCTCATTCGCTTTTTGGATGATGTCGGCGACGTCCGGCGGCGCATCGGGCCGCACCAGGGCGAGATAGCCGTCATACCGTTCGCCGATCCAGCCGGCGCGCTTGGCCAGCGGAATGGCCGGCTCGACCGCCAGTCCTTCTACGTCGCGCTCGACCTTCACCTTCACTTCCTGGGTGATGTTGATATCGACCTTCAGGTGGATCGGCTTGTCGGGGGCCTCTACCTTGATCGTGGGGGTACAGCCGCCTGCCAGAAGCACGGCAACGGCCAGGACCGCCCCTGATTTCAGAAAATGCCTCATCCGACCCCCCTCCGACCCAGCTGTCATCGAGCCGGGGCGCTATTCCAATTGTCCGAACCGGCGCATGCGGTCCAAAATCTGACTTGGGACCGTATAGGTCGCCAGCCCGTCATTCATGATCGCGCCCAATGGTCCGTTGACGTTGACGTCGAGAACCACCGGATATCCGTCCAGGTAGTCGGGATTGCTTCCCTCGACATGCAGCCCGATCCGGACGCCCCCGCTCAACCCGCCGTCGACATCGATCCGCAGTTTCGAATATTGCAGGTTGGAAAGCACATCGTCCACCGCGGAAGCCTCTTCGCCTTCGCCCAGGGCCCTCCGGTAACGGAGGATTCCAGGCCCGCGCGCTTCCAGATATCCTTTTTCGACGGCCGGGCCGTCCTCCGTGAGGCGGATCGGCAACGTCCCGTCAAGCAGACCTTCGCCGGTGATCCCCTTGTCGGGCACCAATGCGGACAGCTTTTCGAGGCTCGCGCCCGTTACCGAGAGGTCGATGGCCTGCAGCGGTGTGTCGGGTGCGATCTGCAGGGGGGCGACGGATACTTTCCCGCCGATCCAGTTGAAGGTCAGCGCGTCCAGATCGAAGCGCGTATC
>Ga0070727_10003073_pt1 | contig 15524 bp, 13 predicted proteins | sample tdAd472_FD_66722 | JGI IMG/M metagenome (GOLD analysis project Ga0070727, IMG submission 66722) | Marine sediment microbial communities from the Atlantic coast under amendment with organic carbon and nitrate - tdAd47.2 | ecosystem: Environmental > Aquatic > Marine > Coastal > Sediment | place...
TTCGGGCTGCCGCTGGCGATCGCGCCGAATTTCATCGTCAATGGCAAGGACCGGCTTGTGCCGATGGCCGTCGAAGAACCGTCGATCGTTGCCGGCCTGAGTTTCGCGGCCGGGCTCGCGAGAAAGCACGGCGGGTTCGAGGCCGACTGCGAGGAGTCGCTGCTCGCAGGCCAGGTTCATGTTACGGACGTAGACGATATCGATGCCGCGGCCCGCAGCATTGTGCGGGCAAGCGAGGAGTTGCTTACGCTGGCCAATCAGGTGCACCCGCGTCTCGTGAAGCGCGGCGGCGGCGCCCGGGAGATCGACGTACGACAGCTCGAACTGCCCGACGGCAAACTCGCGATCGCAATCCACGTACTTGTCGATACCTGTGATGCGATGGGCGCTAATCTCGTGAACACGATTTGCGAGGCGCTGGCGCCACGGATCGCGGAAATCTGCGGGGGCAATGTGGCGCTGCGGATATTGTCGAACCTCGTTGATCGTTCCGTTGTCACTGCACGAGCTGTATTCGACGTTGAGGCGCTGGCGACTGCAGATCTGGATGGTACCGCGGTGCGCGATGCGATCGTGATGACCAGCAATATTGCCGCGGTCGATGAGTACCGTGCGGCGACGCACAACAAAGGTGTTATGAACGGAATTGACGCCGTCGCAATTGCTACGGGCAACGACTGGCGCGCAATCGAAGCCGGCGTGCACGCATTTGCGGCCAGGGAAGGCAGATACCGGCCGCTCTCGGCATGGAGTATCGGCGCCAAGGGTGAACTCACGGGCGAGATTCGGGTGCCGCTGAAGGTCGGCATCGTCGGCGGTACAGTGGCAGCAAATCCGGCTGCGGCGCTTGGCATTCGTATCGCCGGCGTCGAGTCGGCGATCGAACTCGCGGAATTGATGGCCGTGGTCGGTCTTGCGCAAAATTTCGCGGCTCTACGGGCGCTTGCGACGACCGGAATTCAGCAAGGCCACATGCGACTGCACGCGAGGAGCGTCGTCGCGGCCCTGCGCGTGCCTGACGAGAAGTTCGACGAAGTCGTCGCGCAGCTCGTCGCGGATGGGGACATCCAGTCGACTCGCGCCAGCGAGATCGCCGCCAGTCTTGACGCGCCGGCGGTGGCTGACGAAGAGCCAATGGGCATCGCCGCGGGCAAGGTGATACTGCTTGGCGAGCATGCGGTCGTGTACGGCAAGCACGCATTGGCAGTACCGATACCGCGGGCGGTGGGAGCGACCGTGTGCGCCTCAGATTCGGGTCTGTCGCTGGCCGTTCCCGAATGGGGCATGTCGCAGACGATCGGCGCAGGAGAGAACGACGTTGACGCAGCGATTCGCTTGATCCTGCGCGAACTGGGCATCGATCGTGACAACTTCGCGATCCAAATGCGCTCGGCGCTGCCACGTGCGATGGGCCTGGGATCGTCGGCCGCTTTCGCCGTCGCAATCGTGCGGGCATTTGATTCTGCGCTTGATCTTGGGCTTGCCGATGAACGCGTCAATGACCTTGCCTTCGCCTGCGAGAAACTCGCACACGGTACCCCTTCCGGAATAGACAACACGCTTGCGACGTATGCACGGCCGATGCTGTTCCGGAACGCGGACGGGCTTCAATTCGACGTGCTGGAACTCGATGAGGCGCTGCCGCTGGTAATTGCCTGCTGTGACCAGGCTGGCAGCACCCATGAGCAGGTTGCGGGCGTTCGGGGTCGCCATGACAGCAGCCGCGAGCCCTACGCGGCCATCTTCGAGCAGATCGATGCACTCAGCCTGGCCGGCGCGACCGCACTGTCGAACCAGGATTACGGGGAACTCGGGCGCCTCATGAACATCAACCAGGGATTGCTGAACGCGATCGGCGTATCGACGCCCGAGCTCGAGCGTATGGTCGCTGTTGCGCGCGATGCGGGCGCCGCCGGCGCGAAGTTGACGGGCGCGGGCGGCGGAGGTTCGATTGTCGCACTGTGTCCGGGGACGACCACACAGGTTGCTGCAGCATTGCGGTCCCGGGGCTACCGGGTCATGGATTTGGTCATCGACAGGGAAGCCTAATGAACAGTGCAAGCCGGATAGTCTCTTCGGAAGCGGAAGAGTTGATACTCGTCGACGCCGACGATCGTGAAACGGGACACCTCTCGAAAGCCGCCTGTCACGATGGTGACGGCGTACTACACCGCGCGTTCTCCATTTTCCTGTTCAACGATGCAGGTGAACTGCTGCTGCAGCAACGCGCAACGTCGAAGCGCCTCTGGCCGGGGTACTGGTCGAACAGCTGCTGCAGTCATCCCCGCCGCGGAGAGTCCCTGGAGATGGCGACACAACGTCGGCTCAGCGATGAACTCAACGCCGACGCCGCGCTCGAGTTTGTCTACAAATTCCGCTACCGGGCAGACTTCGGCGAACTCGGCTCCGAGCACGAGCTATGTCATGTGTATCTCGGCAGGCTGCGAGATGGGGTGCAAGCTAATGACGAGGAAATCGCGGCGACTCGATTCGTCGGCGCCAAAGACCTCGACGCAGAATTGGCAGAGAGCCCCGAGCGCTACACGCCGTGGTTCAAGCTCGAATGGCAAGCCCTGAAAACGGAATTCGGAGGTGCGCTGTCGGCGTATTCGCACGACTGACAACAAGACTCATCCCACATAACGATAGAATTCGATGCCGAGGTCGGTGAAATGCCGATCCTCGGTCTGGCCAACCCGGTCAATGACAAATTCATTGACTGGCAGGCACTCGAGATTCCTTGCGTGGCGCCCGGCGTGCAGGGCCTCATACTGTTCGAAGTTCAGATCGACAGCATGCTGCATTGCATCGCTGAAGTGGATGGCCGCCGTCGCGTCGCGCCAGTCATCTGCCATGAAGAACGGTATGACCTCCGCCGCGTCGCCGCTGCCGTAGCCCAACGTTAGTACTTCCTCGCCGGCTTCCAGTCGATCCTCGTCGAGCGCCTGTTCGAAGCCGGCCGCCATCCAGGCCGGAAGGGCCGCCGTGTACAGGTTGCCGAGATCGAGCATGGTGTCGCTGCCGAGTGCCAGCTTGTCGAGTATCTCGCGCCGGTAATGCCGTGACGCGCGAAATACCCGGAACACTGCCATGGTTAGCGGATATGCTTCGTATTGCAGGCGCTCGGGTTCGGCAAGCAATGCGACCTGCGGCTTCGCCCGCATCTCCTCGTGCAGCGCATGGACGTCCACGCCCGCCTCGTAGCAATACGACGCGAGTTCCGCGCGATCCGCAGTATCGCCGTAACCGAGCGCAAACAGATAGGAAATCGCCCAACCCGTCTCAGGCATGCGCTGATAGGGACGATGCATGAATACGGTCTTCAGTGAGTGCAGGTATTCGCTGGGATCCAGTCCGCGTTTCTCGTACATGTCGGCGAGGGCATGCAATGTTTCGTCGACATAGCAGGTCGTGGAATATTTGCCATTGAATACCGGAAAGTCCTGCACGTGGTGTGACTCGGAACGGTCCTGGCCGCAGAAGCGCAACATCGGCTTGCGGAAATCCATGATCCGGTAATCGGAAGCGGAGCCGGAGCCGATGAGGTCGACGATCGCGAGCTTCGGATCCTCTTCGAGCAGCATCGCGACGGCTCCCGCGCCCTGCGTCGGTTCACCGCTCGAGCCGCGCGCGTATTCCGCAATGTCCGCGCACACGACGATTGCCTGGCCGCCTGCGCCGTCGAGCGCGAGGTGGCGAATGGCGCCCTTCATTCCGTATACGCCGCCGAGGCAGGCGTGCTTGAACTCGGGGACTTCGCAGCTGCGCGAAATCGGCGGCTTGCCGCGCGCTTCCAATGCCCTGTCGACCATGCCCTTGATAATGATTGCGCCAGCGGAATTGTCGGTACTCGACTCGGTACCGAGCCCGAGGAATTTGACGCGCCCAGGGTCTACGTCGTACTGGTCGATCAGGCGCATGACGGCGGTTGCCGCCATTGTGTATACGCTGTGATTCGGCCCGCGCACTCGAAAACTCCGGCCGACGACTTCGCGGATTTTAGGCCAATGGTTATCGGTCCAGTCGCACCAATCCTCGAGCCACACACGGTACGGCGGCACATAGGCGGCGAGGCCTGAAATTCCGATGATCTTCTTGGTGGACTGGGTCATTGACAAGACTTCACGTAGCCCGGGAATTCTAGAGGTCCGGGGCCTGCTGCTCAACCACTTATTTGCATCTGACCTGATTAATGCCGGCGGTCTTATGAACAATTACCCGGTGCCTGCCGCAGATCAGGGGCTGTGAATGGTACAACCGCTACCCCTTAGGCGGAAAATGCTGCCATAGTCACCGCGCCGAGCATCGTCAGCGTGAAGCCGGCCAGGTAAGACACGGTCAGGACGATGTACTTCAGCGACGTAATAAGACGGGCCTGGCCGTACACCCGGCGCATCGACATAAACAGGTATACGGGCACATAGAAGGAAGCGGCGATTCTGATGACCACGCCAATCGCTTCAGGAACAGGCAATACGGCATTCATTCTCGCGAGGAGGATCTGCAGCACGAGTATCAGGAAGAAGAAGGCGTGGAAGTGGACGAAAAACAGCAGGTGCTCGACGTAGTAGCGGCGAGAGAGGGGATACAGTGCCTTGAGCACGAAGGCCATGAGCGGCAATAGTACGATCAGCGCCACAGGGATATTATCGATGACGTTTGTCAGAAACTGGCGGCCGTTGTCCTTCTTGATCTGTTCGCACACCTGCACGAGTCGCTCTGGTGTGAAGCGCCGCTTGAGCCATTCCGGACCATCGATCGAGAACTCGTCGACCTCGCACACGGTCTCCGTCGAGCCGTCGTCATTGAAACGGATGTTGAAGCCGTCGTTGAGTTCTTCCTCGATTTCTTGGTGCACCTCTTCCGGCGCCTGTGAGCCGGCGGCGATGATTCCTTCGGCGGCCAGTTCCTCGAGAACCTCTTCAGTGTCCTCTTCGGCCTGGCGTTGTCCGTCCGCTTCCGCCTCTTCCAGAGTCTGCGGGTCATAGAAAATGCTGAACGTCTCGCGGGGATTAAAAAAGGCGACAAGGAAAAACAGCAGGCTCAGCACGAGGTACATGCGAAATGGTGGCATGTAGCGGGCGCGGCGTCCCTGCAGGTAGTCGTGGGTCAGTAGGCCCGGCCTGATCAGCAACGGCACCAGCGTCTGCCACAGGCGGGAGTCGAGTTCGAAGATATCGCCGAACGCATCCCGGACAAGTTCCCACAGACTGATGAGGCGGCTGCTGCTGCGCTGGCCACACTGTCCGCAATACTGTCCTCGCAGGTGGGCGCCGCAGTTCAGGCACTCGGGCATTTCGCCGGCTGGCAGCTCCCGCAAGGAGTCTTCGCGCAGGATGCGCTCCCCCCACACGATATCGTCGCCGAACCGCTCAATCGCGTCCGCTTCAATGTCGGTTGCGAGACCGTCGACGAACTGTTCCAGCGCCTCATCGTTTTCCAGCACGAACTGGCAGGCTCTGCCCGGACGGCCATCTGCATCGTCGTCCAGCGCGAATTGGCATACCTCAACAACCCCGGGGAGTTCCCGTGCACGGTGTATCGGTTCCTGGATCCAGGCCTCGTACTCAGCTAGCGAGGCCGGGGCCACGAAAACGCGGTTTTCATAGATGGGGCCGGAGCGTGTCGACATGGTTCGTCGTCAGCTTGCGGCTTTTTTCTTGCTGCTGGTCTTCTTCCGGGCGACTTTTTTGCGCGGTGCCTGCTTACGCTTCGCGGCCTTCTTCACCGGCTCGGGCGCCGGCTCGGGCGCCGGCTCCGGTGCCGGCTTCGCCCTGATACGAGCCAATTCCCCGGGCGCAAAGTCGTCGACGGCCAACAATGCAAACACCTTGTCATGGTAGGCCTGCAGTTCGGCTGCTTCCTTCTTGCTGATGACTTCGGCCTGTGCAGCCTCACCGATTTGCTGGCCGAGGTACTCGGCCTGTATCAATCCTTCCTTGCGTGCCTGGCGCAGCCTCCGCTCCAACGGCGCGAGTTCGATGCTCAATTGCAGCGCTTCTTCAAGCAAGCCGACAGGGTTGCCGGGCTCTACCGTCGTGTACGCCTGCTCGCTCAGGCGCTCGCGCGCCTCGCCAGGCGTCGTCATGAGGTCAACGACTTTCTTGCCGAGCTCATCCGACGGGGCTGAATACGTGCGACCGCGCGGGAAAATGAAGATGCGTAGCATCGTCGCCGCCCAGCGATTCGGCAGGTTTCTCAGGAATGCGTGTAGCGACTCCTGGGCGCGATACATGAGCGTGCGGATCGACCATTCAACAAGCGGCAGGTCGGTCGCACGCCGTCCCTGGTTCTCGAAGTGCTTCAATACGCAGGAGGCGAGGTAGATCGAGCTCAACACGTCTCCGAGACGGGCTGACAGGAGTTCGCGCTTCTTGAGACCACCACCCAGAGTAAGCATCGCGAAGTCCGATGCCAGTGCAAAGGCGGCGCTGTAGCGGTTGATGTTCTGATAATAACGGCGTGTCGGTGTATTGAGCGGCACGCGGCTGAACTTGGCATGGGTCAACGCCAGGAAGAACGACCGTGCGAGATTGCTGATCGCGTAGCCGACATGTCCGAACAGGGCATCGTCGAACTCGATCAGTCCGCGGTCGATGTCTTCGTCACCCGCGGCCGCAAGCTCGCGGAGCACGAAGGGGTGACACCGTACCGCTCCCTGGCCGTAGATAATCAGGCTGCGGGTCAGGATGTTCGCTCCTTCAACGGTGATCGCTATCGGCGCCGCCATGTAGCCGCGGCCGATATAATTGTTCGGTCCCAAGCAGATGGCTTTGCCACCGTGTACGTCCATCGCGTCGGTACCGACCGAGCGACCCAGTTCGGTGCAGTGGTATTTCAGGATGGCGGACGGCACAGCCGGCTTCTCGCCCTGGTCGATCGCGCCCGATGTAACCGATACCGCGGCGTTCATGATGTAGCTGTGACCGGCGATGCGCGTCAGCGCCTCCCCGACTCCCTCGAAGTTCGCGATCGAGGTGTTGAACTGCTTCCGGATTGTCGCGTAGGCACCCGTTGCATAGGAGGCTGCCTGGCCACCGCCTGCCGCGCTCGACGGCAGTGTGATGGCGCGGCCGACAGACAGCAACTCGACAAGCATCTTCCAGCCTCTACCCGCCATATCCTGGCCGCCGATAATGTAGTCGAGGGGCACGAAGACGTCCTTGCCCGACGTCGGGCCATTCAGGAATGCGACAGTCAGGGGATCGTGGCGCCGTCCGACGGTGACTCCCGGCAGGTCTGTCGGTATGAGCGCGGCGGTAATGCCATACTCGTCGCGGTCACCGATCAGGTGGTCGGGATCGTAGAGCTTGAACGCGAGACCGAGGACCGTCGCGACCGGTGCAAGCGTGATGTAACGCTTGTCCCAGTTCAGCCGGATACCAACGATAGTCTTGCCATTCCATTTGTCCTTGCAGATTACCCCGCTGTCGATGAGGGAGGCCGCGTCGGATCCGGCTTGCGGCGACGTCAACGCGAAACAGGGTATTTCAGTGCCGGCGGCGAGCCCTGGGAGGAAGCGGTTCTTTTGCTCTTCGGTGCCGTAATGCAACAGCAATTCGGCCGGTCCCAGCGAGTTCGGTACGCCCACCGTGGATGACGCCGTCGTACTGCGGCTCGCGAGTTTCATGATGACGCAGGCATTGGCATAGGCTGAATACTCGAGCCCGCCATATTGCTTCGGGATGATCATCGCAAAGAACTTGTGCTCGATGATGTAGTCCCAGACCTCCTTTGGCATGTCGCCGTACTTGTGGCAGATTTCCCAGTCGTCGAGCATCCTGCAGAGCTCTTCGCACGGTCCGTCGAGAAAAGCCTGCTCCTCTTCGGAGAGCTGAGGGGCGGGGTACGACATCAGTCGGTCCCAATCCGGCATGCCGGAGAACAGTTCGCCATCCCACCAGATGCTGCCGGCCTCGAGCGCTTCGCGCTCAGTATCGGACATCGACGGTAGCATCCTGCGATAGACGTCCAGTAATGGCTTGGTGATCTTTTCGCGCCGGAATTCGATCAGGTTCGGCACGATCATGACGCCGAATGCCGCCCACAGCAGCAGCTTCCATAGAATCGAGCCGTCACCGAAGATCGTGTACGCAAGGACCGTAAGGCCGGCGGCGATCGTCGAGGTGCGCAGGTCTGTGCGCTGGTACGCTAGAAAGATGCCGCCGCCAACAAATAGCAGCAGCCAGAAAAGACTGACGACGAAACTGGACACGCGCTTTACTCCTGGTTCACGCCCCCGCGAACAATTGAAACACTATCATCGCGGCACGGCTCACGCCATCGAGCGCGTCACGTCATAACAACGTCTCTATCGCGGCACGTTCCTCGCGGAGTTCGGCTTCGGTTGCATCCATCCTGGCGCGACTGAAGTCATCGATTTCGAGTCCCTGGACAATCTCGTAGTTCCCGCCGCTGCAACGCACCGGACAGGAATAGATGACACCGGGCTGGATACCGTAACTGCCGTCGGCCGGAATGGCCATGCTGACCCATTCGTCGCCCGGCGTACCGAGCACCCAGTCGTGCATGTGATCGATTGCCGCCGACGCTGCCGATGCCGCCGAGGAGGCGCCGCGAGCCTTGATGATTGCTGCACCGCGTTGCTGCACGACCGGAATGAACTCGTCTTCGACCCAGGCCGAATCGACAAGGTCAGCCGCGGGCTTGCCGGAGACTGTGGCGTGATTTATGGCCGGATACTGCGTGGCTGAATGATTGCCCCAAATGGTCATGCCGCGTATGTCGCTGACGTGACTATTCGTTTTCGCGGCAAGCTGGGCAGTCGCGCGGTTGTGGTCGAGGCGCGTCATGGCGGTGAAATTGCCGGCATCAATGTCTGGTGCGTTGCTGCTGGCAATCAGGGCATTGGTATTGGCCGGGTTGCCGACGACGAGTACGCGTATGTCGCGGCTGGCGTTTTCATTGATCGCCTTGCCTTGCACCGAGAATATGGCGGCGTTGGCTTCGAGCAGGTCGTTCCGCTCCATGCCGGGGCCGCGCGGTCGGGCGCCGACCAGCAGCGCGTAATCACTGTCCTTGAACGCGACATTCGGATCGTCAGTGGCGACGATGCCGGCGAGCGTACTGAAGGCGCAATCGTCAAGCTCCATGCAGACGCCCTGCAAGGCATCCAGTGCGGGCGGAATCTCGAGCAATTGCAGGATGACCGGCTGGTCATCGCCGAGCATCTGGCCTGAGGCAATTCGGAAGGCAAGCGCGTAGCCGATCTGGCCGGCAGCGCCCGTAATGGTGACGCGAACGGGTGATTTCATTTTAGTTTCCCTGTGAACCGGTTCCTACAAGTGCAGTCGTCCTGAGAGTCGCGACTCTTTTACGATGATTACGACGTTCAGGGGCGGCGATTCTAGCACCCGTGGTGCGACCGCGGCATTGTGTAGAACCGAAATCAGGGTAGGGACGTCCCGCTTATCTGGAATCGTCAGGGGGGGGCGTCAGAGTGGGCACCTGTGCGTCGGGAAACGACTCTCTCAGCAGATCGCGCTCGACCATTGCGGCCTCGAGTAGCCCTTGTTGCTCGAGGTCCAGAATGCAGGCCAGCCATGCATTCGGATCGGCGGTTTCGGACTCTTCGCAGTAGCGCTCCGACGCAGCATCGCTGGCCAACCCGACGGCCGGGGCCACTTCCAGCAGGGTGTCGACCGACTCCTGATTACTTTCGGTCTGCAGCCGGGCCTGGTCCTCGGCATCGCGCAGCAGCTGCCTGGCATCCTGATCGAAGAGATCAGTCTCGATGACAGCCGGCACCGGGCGCTCGGCCTTGACCGGCTCCGTGACTGCGGCCGGCATCTCCTCGCCGGCCACATCTACTCGGGGTGCGGTCGAAGATCTCGCCGCCGCGGGCGGCGCGGTGCCCCCGCCGACGACGGGTGTGGCAACGACCGACTCTTCGGACCCCCGCTCGACCTCTGCAGGTGCAGTCAGCGCGGGTTGTTCCTGTGGTGTCATATCCGAAACCTCGAGCACGATCGCGAGGCAAAGGCCGATCGTCGTCACCCACGCGGCCGGGCGCAGCCAGGAAATTGTGGTTGCATATCCCGGTCTTGCGGACCTGCGGGCCTCGTTCAGCACCACGTGGTCGAGGTGCTCGGGCGTGCACTCGTCCGACAGCTCCCGATAGACGCTCGAAACGAAAGGATCGCTCCGGTCATCCTGTTGTCGTCGCTCACTACTCATGTGATCTCCGTGGGCTCATTGATCGCCACGCGCAACTTGCTGATGGCATAGCGCAGGCGGCTTTTCGCGGTCTCCCGCTTGCAGCCGGTGATCGAGGCGATCTGGTCGAGGCTGAGCCCTGCCTCTTCGTGCAACAAGAAAACGTCGCGCTGTTCGTCGGGCAACGCTCCCAATGCGGCCTCCAGACGGCGCCGCGCGAGGCCCTTCTCGGCGAGCATGTCGGGCTGCTCGCCGGAGTCCGGTTGCGAGTCTGGTTCCACATCCACGGTATTCGTGTGCCGCTTGTTACGACGGACGTGGTCGATGAAGCAGTTGTATGCAACGCGATAGAGATAAGTCGTGAATTTCGCCGTCGGCCGGTAGTTGTCGCGGGCTTTGATTATCTTGCCCCAGACCTCCTGGAAGATGTCTTCAGCCGCGGCGGGGTGGCGGCAAAGCCTGAGCAAATAGCGATACAGCGCATCATTGTGGCGCCGGTAGAGAAGCTCGAATGCCGACACGTCGCCGTCGCGGTAGCGCAGCATCAGGGCGCTGTCCTCGGGCCTGTGCTCCATGCGAGGAGCATAGGCGACGCTCGCTGAATGCGAAAGCGCAATGGTGGCACCTGCAGCCGCGGGAGCGCTGATTGCTGTCATGCGTACGGCCTGTGTGGGCGGTAGCGCGGGCCGCCGAATACGGGCCGGGCGCGAGAGTACGTTCTATAAGCCATTGATTTTGTGAAAAGATCTGGATCCGGATACTACTGTAAACGGCACCCTGGCCTGCATAGGGTTAGAAAATGGTGTGCTTGAGGCTTGCAAAACGAAATTCTAGTGTTATAGTCAACTATAACACTAGTTCACCAAGCGGTAGAGGAGCCCGGTCATGAAGTCACGAGTCGCCAAGTATCTGAATGAAATCGTGAGTATCGCGGTCATGTCGCTCATGGCCATCGCGCTGATCGCGAGCCAGGTAAGTGCCGGCGCTGACGGAGACAAAGCCGCCCGTCGTGCCGAGTACGTCGTGGTGATTTCACCCACCAAGGATTGATCAGATGTTTTTCCCAAAGGGTTCATTTTCCGTCACCAGGGCGAGTAAATTAGCGACGGAGTCGTTGCGCCGGCCTGCGAACGCGGGCCGGCGTTTTTTTGTGTGGCCGGAATGTGCTGCGTTCCCGGTCGCGCGTGATGTTGGCGATTAGCGGGGTCGCGATGGATCCGAAGTGGAGTGAAGATTTGCCGATCTATCGTCAGCTGCGCGATCGCGTGGTGGCGATGATACTTGAAAGTGTGCTTGGTGACGGCGACGCGCTGCCATCGGTCCGCAACGTCGCCGCAGAGTATCGGCTTAATCCCCTGACCGTCTTGAAAGGCTACCAGGAACTGGTTGATGAGGGCCTCGTCGAGAAGAAAAGAGGTCGCGGAATGTTCGTTATCGACGGCGCGCGAACGAGATTGCTCAAGGACGAGCGGCAACGCTTCATCGAGAAAGAGTGGCCGAAGGTGCTGGCGACGATCGAGCGACTCGGCCTTGATGCATCGGATTTGCTCGCGGCCGGAAAATCTTCTGCAGCAACCGGGAGCGACGATGACTAGTCTCGTTAAGGCCCACGGCGTGTCGAAGCAGTTCGGCAGGGTTCGCGCCGTCGACAATGTCAGTTTCGAAATCGAGAAGGGCAAAATCATGGGTCTCATTGGCCCGAACGGGGCGGGCAAGACGACACTGCTGAAGGCCGTGCTCGGGCTGACCGATTTCGATGGTGAATTGTCCGTACTCGGCCTGAATCCGTTTCGACAGCGCAAGGAACTCATGCAGAACATCTGCTTCATCTCGGACGTGGCCGTTTTGCCTCGCTGGATTCGAGTGTCTCAGCTATTGGATTTTGTCGAGGCGACGCATCCGAATTTCTCGCGGAAGAAGGCCGAGTCCCTGTTGGAAAAGACCAACGTCAATACGCGCAGGGATTCCCGGGTTCGGGAATTGTCCAAAGGCATGGTGACGCAGTTGCACCTGTCGATTATTGCAGCGATCGACGCCAGGCTGCTCATTCTCGATGAGCCGACACTCGGTCTCGACATCATTTTCCGCAAGGAGTTTTACGCGAACCTGCTCTCCGACTATTTCGACGAAGAGCGCACCATCCTCGTGACGACACACCAGGTCGAGGAGATCGAGAATATTCTGACCGACATAATGTTCATTAACGAGGGCCGCATTATTCTGGATACGCCCATGGATTCGCTGACGGACAGCTATGTCGAATTGATGACGTCGGGCGAGCGAGCCGACAAGGCACGCAAAATGGGTCCAATTGCGGAGCGCGATATTTTCGGAAAGTCAGTCATGCTGTTCGAAAGACCTGACCGCGATCGTCTTGGCGAACTGGGCGAGCTTCACACCCCTTCGGTTGCCGACTTGTTCGTTGCCAAGATCAAAGGAGCCGCAGCATGATTGCGAACCAAATCGCTCTGATCAGGCGTGAACTCTGGGAGCACCGCTCGATATTCGTCACACCCATTGCGATCGGCCTGATACTGTCCCTGGGTGTGCTAATGACCGAGGGCATGCTGGCTACTCACACCGCGGAAGTTGATATCGGTATCGCTGCCGCTTCGAACATGGGTGACGAGTCACATCGCAGCGCGGTCATCAATGGCCTGCTGTTCGTGCCGAGCGTCATCATCTTCATCGGCATGTCGATACTGGTCATCTTTTACAGTCTCGACTCCCTGTATGCGGAACGCAAAGACAAGAGCATCCTGTTCTGGCGCTCACTTCCGGTAACCGACGCGGAGACGGTCATCTCGAAGGCATTGACCGGGGCGTTTGTCATTCCGCTCGTTTCCTTCGTGGTGATCGTTGCAACGCAATTGATATCAATGATTCTGACGAGTATCTGGATCATGATCGAAGGCGGCAACGCGGTTCACCTGATCTGGGCCCCGGCATCGCTGGTGAGCCTGTGGGCGGCCACTCTCGCGGGTGTGTTGTTGATGTCGCTCTGGCTCACGCCGTTCCTGGGGTGGTTCCTGTTTGTGTCCGCATTCGCAAAGCGCATGCCGCTGTTGCTCGCGGCTTTGCCGATAATCATGTTGCCGATGCTCGAAAACTGGATATTCGGATCGAGAATATTCTTCGATGCGTTCTTTGTCAGAACGATCCAGCCGATTCGTGATGCCGAAGAGGCCGCAAAAGCTACCTTCGAGATTTCTGACAATTTGCACGTTTCGTCATTCATAGCCGATCCCTGGCAGGCGATCGAGTTCGGCGCCTTCTTCGCCAAACCCGACCTGTGGGCGGGCCTCATCGTGAGCGCGATATTCATTACCGCAGCGGTCTACGTCAGACGCTACCGCGACGAATCCTGAATCGCGGCTAGGGCGGCAGAGTACTGATGCCGTGCTTGCGCAACTTGCCGCGAAACTGGTGATAGCTCAAACCGAGTAAATCCGCGGCCAGCTTCTGGTTATATCGTGCCTTTTCGAGCGCCGCGCGAAGGAATTCCTGCTCGGTGTCGTTCAGCCGATCAGTCAGCCGCATGGGCAATAGCGGCTGGCGCCGGTGTGGCTTCGGAGTTGTCGCAGGAGACTGGGGTACGGCCAGGCGGAACGGCGAGTCAAACGGATCGAAGGCGATCTCCGTAATAGGCTTCGCAGGGTCAGTCTCACGATAAACAGATCGTTCGATCGTATTCTTGAGTTCTCTGACGTTGCCGGGCCAGTCGTACCGTAACAAGGACGACGAGGCGCGTGGACCGAAGCCTGGAAACAGCTCTCGCCTGAGTTCGCTCGCCATGTTGATTGCGAACGCATAAGCCAGTGGCAATACGTCCTCGACGCGCTCTCGCAGAGGTGGCACCGTGATGACATCGAATGCGAGCCGGTCAAGCAGATCCTGACGAAACCGACCATCGGCCGCATGCTGTCGCAAATCAGCATTCGTGGAGCCGACTATTCGAACGTCGACACGCAAGGTCTCGCTACCTCCGACGCGTTGAATCTCACCGTATTCGATGACCCGCAATATTTTCTCTTGCATGCGCGACGTAATCGTTGCGAGTTCGTCGAGAATCAGGGTGCCGCCATCGGCACGCTCGAAGTGGCCGATATGCGTCTTTACCGCACCGGTAAATGCGCCGGCCTCATGGCCGAATAACTCCGATTCCAGGATCGATTCGGTCAGTGCGGCGCAATTGACCTTGACGACACTGGCCTCCCAGCGCCGGGACAGGTAGTGGAGTCGAGACGCGATCAACTCCTTGCCGGTGCCACGTTCGCCGACGACCAGAACGGGCTTCGATAGCGGTGCGGCACGTGACACGTGCTCGAGCATTTCGAGGAAGACCGGGGCCTCTCCGATAATCTGTTGCGACGGGCGAGTTGCACTCATCGGTCCATTTGACTATAAAACGAGCGAAACCGCCACATTTTAGTAAATTTCGCCACAATGACCAGCCCTGATAGCGACTCGAAAACGTCGATAATTCGTTGTCAATCAATATGTTAACTGTACACTCGAGTTGTTGGCACGGATGCTGCACAAATAACAGTGACATTCACCCCTGCAAGAGGACACAACATGGGTATTTTCACGAGATTCAGCGACATCGTGAACTCCAATATCAACGCGATTCTGGACAAGGCCGAGGATCCCGAGAAGATTGTTCGGCTGATGATCCAGGAAATGGAAGACACGCTTGTCGAGGTTCGTTCGGCCGCCGCTCGATCGATTGCGGACAAGAAAGATCTCAATCGCAAGCTGGAATCCCTGGAAGCCGAGCTCCGTGATTGGGATGACAAGGCCGAACTGGCAATACGTAAGGGTCGCGAAGACCTGGCGAAGGCGGCGCTGGTGGAGAAATCACGCGCTCAGACGGCCGTCGATGCGCTCAAGGCTGACTATGTTGCGGTGGACGACGGACTGGCTAAACTGAACGAGGACATTGCGCGCCTCGAGGCGAAGCTCGCCGATGCCAAGGCGCGACAGAAGGCGTTGCTCGCGCGGCACAAAACCGCGAATAGCCGACTGGCTGCCCGCAGGAAGATTCATGACTACAAGATCGACGACGCAATGGTTCGCTTCGAGCAATACACGCGTCGCATTGATGACGTGGAGGGCCGGATAGAGGCGTACGACCTGGGATTGCCGAAGGACCTCAATCACGAGTTCGCCAGCCTGGAAGCCGAGGAGTCTGTGCAAAAGGAGCTCGATGAATTGAAGCGGCGGATCTCCGGGGATCACAAGCGGGCTGTCGAGGCGGAGTAAGCGGCAATGATCGAACTCGTCACTCTCGCAATCATTCTCTTTCTGACGGTCCTGGCGCCGATCATAGTCATCTTCCACTTCAT
>Ga0070727_10003078_pt1 | contig 15501 bp, 11 predicted proteins | sample tdAd472_FD_66722 | JGI IMG/M metagenome (GOLD analysis project Ga0070727, IMG submission 66722) | Marine sediment microbial communities from the Atlantic coast under amendment with organic carbon and nitrate - tdAd47.2 | ecosystem: Environmental > Aquatic > Marine > Coastal > Sediment | place...
GCGGCACTCGGGGCAGCCGAGCAGCTCGAGCTCGGCTTCGGCGTCGCGGCACAGCGGGCAGCGGCCAGGCTGGGAGGGGCGTCTCAGGTTGGCGAAGGGGTGCAAGCTGCGTGGGCGACGGAACAACACCCCCCTAGCCTGGGGGACGTTGGCCGTGAGCGCAAGGGGGATCTTCGGCGCAGGGCCGGGGGCTTGGCTACACTGGGCGGGTGGACATGCAGCGCCGGGAGATCAGCGACGTGGTGAGTGGGGTGATCCTTTCTCCCAGCGGGCCCTTGCGCGCCGAGCGAGCCGAGGGCTTCCGCGAGGCCCTCGACGCCGAGTGCGCGGGGGACACCGAGCGCCTGATCGTCGACTTTGGCCGGGTCGAGTATCTCGACAGCACGACCCTTGGGCACTTGCTCAACGCTCACGACCGCATGACCAAGAAGGGCGGGGCCATGATCCTGGCCGCGCTCTCCTCCGACGTGCGCCTGGTGATCGACTCGATCGGGCTGACCAGCTTCTTCGCGATCGCGCCCACCGTGGGCGAGGCCGAGGTCGCGATCCGCGAGGGCTCGGACCTCGGGCGCACGACCTCGGGATCGGACTACGGCCCGCTGGGCTTGACCTAGCGGAGAGCGCCCTCGCCGCCGTTTTGCCTTACCCTGGCCACCATGGCTGGGCGGTGGATCGTGTCTCCGGCGGTGGACCTCACGGCGTTGGCGCTGCCAGCGCTGGCGACGGGGGTCGTGCTCGCCTTGCCGCAGCCCGACGGACTCTCGTTCTGGAACTTCCTCTGGCTGGTCGTCGCCTTCGACGTGGCCCATGTGTGGGCCACGGTCTACCTCACCTACGGCGACGCAGAGGTCGTGCGCCGCCGACCGCTGCTGCTCTGGCTGCCGATCCCCCTCGCGTTCTTCGCGGCGTTTCGCCTCCACGAGCACTCGCCCACCCTCTACTGGACCGCGCTGGCCTACGTGGCGATCCACCACTTCGCGTCGCAGCAGTACGGGTTCGTCGCGCTCTACCGGGCGCTGGGACCCAAGGCCGGCGCCTACGATCGCTCGCTGGACAAGCTGACCCTCTGGACCGGGGTGCTGGTGCCCGTGATCGCTTGGCACGCCTCACCAGCCGGCTTCGACTGGTTCGGCCACGGCGAGCAGTTCCTCGCCGTGTTCGATCCGGCGCTGGTCCCCGACCTCTACCTGGTCTACGCCGGGGTGGCCCTGACTTACCTCGGGCGTCAGGTCCAGCTCGCGACCCGGGGCGAGCTCAACCTGCCGAAGAACGCCTGGATGCTCGCCTCGTGGCTGAGCTGGGCCGTGGGCCTGGCCTGGGCCGATCACCCGCTGGTGGCGCTGGCCGCGATCAACCTCCTGCATGGGATCCCATTCCTGTTCCTCGTGTTCGTGCGAGTTCGCCGGCGCTACGCCGCCGAGCCTGAAGCCACGGGGCTCGTCCCTTGGCTGGTGCGCAACCCCTGGAGCTTCCTCGCTCCGCTGCTGGGGGTTGCACTGCTCGAGGAGTTGCTGTGGGAGGGGTTGGTGTGGGGCCACTACGTCTCGGCCTGGATCGAGCTCGACGCCACCTCCAAGAGCCTCGTGGTCGCCCTGCTCGCCCTCCCGCAGACCGTGCACTACGTGCTCGACGGCTGGATCTGGAAAATGGACGGAAGCAACCCCGACCTGCAGCTCCTGTTCGCCGGGGCGAGTGCGGAGGCAAGCTCCGCCTCGACCCCGTAGACTTCGCGCATGACGAAGCAACACCCTGCCCAGGCCCTCTGCGCGCGCCTGCAGATCGAGCTGCCCGTGGTCCAGGGCGGCATGACCTTCGGCTCCGACGCGCGGCTGGTGGCGGCGGTAAGCGAGGCTGGCGGACTGGGCACCCTGGGCACCTTCCACTACCGGACCCACGCGCGGATCGTGGAGGAGGTCGAGGCGATCCGCGCCGCGACCGAGCGCCCGTTCGCGGTCAACGTGCCCTTCTTCGAGCAGAGCGAGAGCCTGGTCGAGCGCCTGGCCCTCGAGTCGCAGGTGCGCTGCTTCGCCCTCGGCGGCTGGTACAGCGCGCGGGTCGCCGAGCTGAAGGCTGAGCTGGGGCTCACGATCCTGGTCAGCGTCAACGCTCCCACGGTGGCGCGGATGGTCCTCGATCGGCCGGTCGACGTGCTGATCGTGCAGGGCAACGAGTCGGGGGGCGCCAACGGCGCGTTCACCACCCGCCAGCTGTTCGAGCTGCTGCGCGCGCAGACCTCGGCGCAGGTGCTCCTCGCCGGAGGGCAGTGGGACGGCCTCGACCTCCACGACGCGCTCCTCCGGGGAGCGGCCGGGATCCAACTCGGCACGCGCTTCTTCTTCGCCGAGGAGTCGCCCCTGCACCCCTCGATCAAGCAGCAGGTACTGAACCACAACCTCAAGCGCCCGCTGACGACCGCGCTGACCCCGGTCAAGGACACGCTCAACATGCGCTTCGTGGCCAACAAGGCCTACCGCCAGGCGCGCAAGGCGAACTCGATCCCCGAGATCTTCCAGGACAAGGAGCAGGTGTTCTCGCTCAGCGAGGCGTTCTGGGAGGAGCAAGCCAAGCCGGTCTTGATCTACGCGGGCACGGGGCTCTACAAGCTGCAGGCGATCCAGCCTTGCGCCGAGATCCTGGGTGAGATTCGCCGGGACTACGCCCGGGCCCGGGCGACCGAGCTGCCAGCGTTCTGATTCTTTTCACGAGGGCTCGCGGGGGCGTCGTCACCGCGCCCAGCAGGCGCTCCCTTTCAGGTCGAGGGGCCTAAGCCGCGCCCCCGACGCGGGGCTGTGCGGCTTCCGCGCACATGGCTTCGTGGCAGCGCCGGATGAGACGTTTCCGGAACTACCCTTTTCGCCTGAAATGGTCGGCCGCGTGCTCCCGAATCTGGGAGCTGGCAGGTGAGCACGGCTAACCCAACCACGGGCAGGTCCGCTCGCCCGACGCGAATCCGCGCATTCCCTCCTCGGCATGGGAGGTGCGAGGTGCTCTGGGTCGTCACCGGAGAGGAATCCTACCCATGCGCAACGCACACCACGTCCTCTGGATCGCCGCTGCACTCGCCGTCACCGTGGCGGGCTGCAAGTCGAACAAGGACCACCTCGATCGCTTGGCGACCACGAGCGGGGTCAGCTCGTCCACCGCCGGGAGCGGCGCGACCAGCGGGAACGCGAACTTCGTCGCCAGCCTGCGCGCCGGGATCGACGGTGACCCGGCCGGGCGCGTCGACACCGACGGCGACGGCCTGAGCGACGTCGAGGAGAACTTCCTCGGCACCGACCCCAACCTCCCCGACACCGACGGCGACGGGATCCTCGACGGGCGCGACCTGGCGCCGACCTTCGGCTCCACGGCCTACGGCGGCTTCGACGGGCAGTACCCCACCGGCGCGGTGGAGGTCAACCAGGAGTATCGCGTGGCCGGCATGTTCGGCCGCTCCAAGGTGGAGAAGTGGGCCTTCGGCTGGCGGACCACCTACGAGGGCGACCGCGCGACGCGCTCCAGCGAGATCGAGCCCGGCAAGGTGCTCGGCGACCTGCGCGACCGCTCGGCGCAGAGCGACTTCGAGCCGCTCGAGGTGACCCCCCAGGGAACGCTGACGACCTTCGACGACCACGAATACAAGAAGAGCGTCGTCTACAGCCGCTACACCATCACCTACGACTTCAAGAGCCAGCCCTACGACGTGCGGTTCCGCAACAAGCGCGCGACGACGCTGCGCGACCCCAGCGGGCGCGCGTTCAGCAACAAGGTGCTCCCGGTCAAGGTCCAGGGGGGCATGCGGTCGACCCTCGTCGTCCAGTTCGCCATCGACCCCGCCGCCGATCGCTACGACGACACCCAGACGAGCTACGTCAGCCCGGCGCTGACCTTCCAGGTCTTCGACGGGACCGACTTCGTCCGCTCCGAGGTCGTGCTCGACGACGTCGCCACCGCGACCCCGCTCAACAAGCACGCCTACGAGGCGCGGATCCTGCTCCCGACCCCGGCCGGCGCCGCGGGCCGCGACTGGAACGTGATCGTGACCCCGGTGTGGATCAGCAAGCAGGGCGCCGCGGACCCCGAGATCACGGCGATCGACGGCGGCAACCTGCGCGTCGGAGCGCTCTCTCACGAGCTCGACGTGGCCCGCGCCCAGGACGCCTCCAAGCGCCTGATCGCGATCGTGGGCAGCACCCAGGACCTCGGCTCCGACATGCAGCGCGCCGCGGCCGGGGTCACCTTCCGTGACCCCAAGGTCCAGTCCAAGACCGTGATCCAGCGCCAGGGGCGCGGGAGCGCCGCCAGCTACACCCTGACCGTCGCCCGTTCGGTGGCGGCCATGGCCCAGGTGGGGCTCGGGACCCTGGTCCAGATCGAGGAGATCAGCAAGGTCACGACGTCGGGCCGGCTGAACGACCTGCTCTCCATCGACGACCAGCAGCGGCTGGGCAAGATCACCGAGACCTTCACCCGGGTCGAGAGCGCGAGCATGGCGGTGATCCACGCCACGCAAGCGATCTTGATGTTCCAGTCGGCGAACAGCGACACGATCCGCGCGACCCTCTACACCGCGCGGGCCGCCGGCGAAGCCTTCCGCGCCATGGGCGACACCGAGTTCATTCGGATCGGCGCCTCGGCGCTTGCGGCCGCCAGCGACCTCTACGACGCCTACACTTCGTTCCGCGCCGGCGACTACATGCGCGGGGGCATGTATATCGTGCGCACCGGCGCCGACGTGCTGAACGCCTTTGGCAACGCGCGGGCTGCTCAGGGCGCCGTGTCCGCGGTGGGCGCCGCGACCTACGGGATCGCAGCCGTCAAGAACTTCCAGCAGGGCGATGTGGCCATGGGCCTGGTGAACGTGGCCCGCGGCACGGGGTCGCTCTCGCGCTTCTTCTTCCACGGCCAGAGCGTGGGCGGGATCCCGGCCGGGCAGGTGATCGGCGCCGCGCTGGGGATCGTCGACGCCGGCCTCAACGTGTATCGAGCCACCCAGACCAAGGACCCGATCCGGCGCCAGATGTACGTGGAGGACGCGGTCGCCGCGGCCCTCGACGCCGGCGTGTTCCTGATCCCCACCGTGGGTCCGATCGTGAGCAGCGTGTGGCAGGTGGGCTACATGGCGCTGAGCCTGATCTTCCCCGACGTGGCCAAGTATCGCTTCCTCCGTTCGCCGGGCGCCTTCCTGACCTTCGTCGGTCAGACCCTGTTCACCAACTCGATCCCCTCCCTCTACGCCGACGAGGCCTACGAGGAGGCGGTCCAGGCGTTGTCGGCCAAGCTCGACGACCTCCAGACCCAGGGCGAGGCGGTGACCGCGATCTACCCCGAGATCGCGAAGTAGCCGACTCTGCGCTCGGATGAGCGCCTCGCCGCCTGGCTTGCTATACCGACAGCAACACGAGGCCGGGAGGCTCATGGGAACGGCACAGCCGATTCACCCGCTGTTCGTCGAGGTGCAGAAGGTGACGCGCGAGGAGTTCCTCGCCCATCACACGCACCCGCTGTTCGTGATCGATCCCCACGTGGCCGAAGACGACTTGGAGCAGGCCTTCCAGACCCAGGCGGTAGGTCGCGGGAGCCCCACCGGGACGCGGGTCGCCTGGATCCGCAAGTCCCACGGCTCGGACGCCCTGGACTTCATGATCACGATCGGGCGCGCGCGGAGCAACGACATCGAGCTCGACGCCCCGGACGTGAGCAAGTTCCACGCGTTCCTGGTGCCCACCGGCGAGGGCTGGGAGTTGGGCGACGCCGGCTCGCGCTTCGGGACCCTGGTCGACGACGTCGAGCTCAAAGGCGAGGACGCCCGGGCTCCCCTCGGTCCCGGCGTCCGGGTCTCCGTGGGCTCGGTGAGCATGACCTTCCACTCCCCCGAGTCGTTGCACGACTACCTGACGGGGAAGGACTAGGTCTCCGAGCGTCCTCGTAGCCAGCTGCTTGGACTCCCCAGCGTTCGACGCATTCGGGAACGATGGACACTGCGATCCAGAAGACGGTGTGCCCTATGTTCCCGGCACTTCAGGACTTGGCACGCAGTGACACGAGCAGGCCAGGGTTTAGGGCGAGATGGATCGCGGCATACCTATCGCTATGTAAAGCGTATCCGGCATTGAGGGCTCGGACGGATATGAGGTTCAGGTGAACCTCCCGGGCTCGTAGGCTTTGGCCTTGCCTCAACCAGGTCTACACTCAACTGCCGTGGCCAATGGCCTCATCGACTCGGGACTCGGTGAGGCCATTGGCATGTACACCGGACTCGAATGGGCGCGATCTGCGTTACCCTCCTCGGAGGGAGAGGACATGGATCGTTTTCAGCGCTGCCTCGAGGACGCGGGCCTGGGCCCCCTATCGCGCGCGACCCCGACTACGCTCCAACTCAACGTGGGTCTGACCTGCAATCAGGCCTGCCACCACTGCCACGTCGACTCCAGCCCCAAGCGGGCGGAGACCATGTCCCTTGAGGTTCGGGAGCGGGTGCTGGCGCTGCTGGCCGAGAGCCCCGAGGTCGAGCTGGTGGATATCACCGGCGGCGCGCCGGAGCTCCACGAGGCCCTCGTGCCCCTGGTCGAGGGGGTCCGCGCGCTGGGCAAGCGGGTCATGGTCCGCTCGAACCTGACCGTGCTCCTGAGCCCCGAGGGCGAACGCTTTCCCCGGTTCTTCGCCGCGCAGCAGGTCGAGCTGACCTGCTCGCTGCCCTGCTACCTGCAGGACAACGTCGATCGTCAGCGGGGCAAAGGCGTCTACGACGACAGCGTGCGCGCGCTCAAGCTGCTCAACGGTCTCGGCTACGGCCAGGGGACGGGGCTGGTGCTGAACCTGGTCTACAACCCCGTCGGCCCCAGCCTCCCCCCTGCGCAGCCCATACTCGAGCGCGACTACAAGCAACGCCTGCGGGACGACCACGGGATCGAATTCGACAGCCTGTTCTGCCTGGCCAACCTCCCGATCGCTCGCTTCCGCGAGGACCTCGAGCGCCAGGGGCGGCTGGTCGAGTATCAGGCCTTGCTCGGGCATAGCTTCAACGCCGAGACCGTGTCGGGGCTGATGTGCCGCCACCAGATCAGCGTCAACTGGGAGGGCCGGCTCTTCGACTGCGACTTCCACGTCGCCGCCCGGGCGCCCAACCTGGTCGACGGTCGCCCGCGGACCGTGTTCGACGTGGCCCGCTTCGCGGACCTCGGCGGCGGGGCCGTGCGGACCGCCGACTACTGCCTCGGCTGCACGGCCGGCGCGGGGTCGTCCTGCGGCGGGGCGCTCGCCGAAGCGTAGGGCACCGCTTTCTTCGATTGCTCCCTGGAAATGTGGCCGGTGCTCGGGAACCCAAGGCGTAGACTCCAGCAGCCACCGTTGGTGGCGGGTCTACACAAAGGAGACCAAGCATGGGCGACCGAGGCGGAAAAAAAGACAAGGGCAAGCGAGAGAAACAGAAGAAGTCCCAGAAGACGCCAAAGGAGAAGCGGAAGGAGAAGAACGAGAAGAAGAACAAGAAGGACTAGCGGCGCAGCCGCGTCCAAGCTCGACCCGAGCTTCCCCAACGACCCGGAGCCACCGCTCCGGGTCGTTTGCGTTGGTGGTCGCTTCGTCGCGACCCTGCCCCCTCTGGCTCAGGCGGAGCCGCGGAGCCTGCGGAGCCGCGTGAGCGGGAGCGCGTCACAGACCAGAGCCACGATCTCATCCGGCTCGGTGGGGTCTGCGTCGGGGTCGCACGGGTCCACGAAGCAGCAGGCGTGACAGTCGGAGTACGTGCGCAGCTCGAGGATCGCGTCGTCCGCGCTCATGAGCGGCAGGGGGCCCGCGGCTACGATCGCGCCGAAGGGTTGCCGGCCCAGGCTGAGCCAGGCGAAGGTCCAGGCGTTGAGCAGCGCGTAGCCGTCGTGAACGACGACGACCCGGTAGCCGGCCTCTGCGAACAGCTCGGCGAGCTGCTCCGTTCGCAGCCCGGACTCGCCGGCGAGCAGGACCCGCGTCGAAGCGAAGTCCTGGACCAGCGTTTGGCGTCGGCGTCGGCTGCGGGCCCTGGTTGCTCGTGGGTTCGGGGAGCCGGCCTGCCGGCCGCGGGCGAGTAGGCGATTCACGTGCGCCTCCGTTCTTCAGGGGGTGGAGCAGGCGTGCTGGCCCGGGCGGCTCGTGCGTGCCTGCAGGAGGTCGACGAGCACGCGCCGTGCCTCAGGGGTGCTGGCGGTGGGGGGCGTCTTTACACCTGGATCTCGCGTGCAGGCGGACGCGCCTGTCCGCCTGTGGACGCGGCTGTCCGCTCCACAGGGTCCGTCAGTGAAGGAAGCGCGTGCGGTCGATGCCGAAGCGCCTGAGCTTGCGCCGCAGCGTGCGCGGATCGACGCCCGCGCGGTCTGCCGTCGTGGGCAGCGAGCCGCGGGTGTCCTGCAGCAACGCACGTAGATACGCCTCCTCCTGCTGGACCAGGAACCCGTGGAGCGGCTGCCCCAGGTCCACGCGCTCTGCGTCTGGCCTCCGCGGGTTCAGGTCTCGCGTGGCAGGGCGGGTCCCCTCGTGGAAGTCGCGGGTGCTGAAGCACTGCTCTCCGGTCAGCAGCAAGCGCTCGGCGAAGTTCTGCAGCTGGCGCACGTTCCCCGGCCAGGGGTAATCCACGGCGGCCTGGAGGAAGCCTGGGCCGAGCTCGGGGGGGGGAATGTCGTAGCGCTTGCTGTGGTGGTCGAGGAACTCGCGCAGCAGGTGCAGCACGTCCTCCGGGCGTTCGCGCAAGGGGAGCAGCTCGAAGCGGATCACGTCGAGCCGATACAGCAGATCCTCGCGGAAGTGGTGCTCCCGGACGGCCTCGAACAGCGACGCGCTGCTCGCCGCGATCACGCGCACGTCCACCGAGATCTCGTCCGTGCTCCCCAGCGGGCGGACCACCCCCTCCTGGAGGACGCGCAGCAGGCTGTGCTGCGAGACGAGGGGCATGTTCCCGATCTCGTCCAGAAGCAGGGTCCCCTGGTGGGCGTGTCGGATCAGGCCGAGCTTGCGGGAGGTCGCCCCGGTGAAGGCGCCTCGTTCATGTCCGAAGAGCTCGGAGTCGATCAAGGTCTCCTGGACCGCGCCGCAGTCGATGGCCACGAAGCGACCCTTCCTCCCCGAACGCTTGTGAATCGCCCGGGCGATCAGCTCCTTCCCGGTCCCGGTCTCACCTTGCAGCAACACCGTTGCCGAGGAGGGGGCGATTCGGGCGCAGGTGTGAAACAGCTTACGCATGCGTGGGCTCGCCGTGACCAGCCCTTCGAAGATCGAAGCCGGCGCCGCCTGGATCCTCGCGCTCGACTCTGTGGGGACCCGCAAGGTGATCAGGGTCGCGAGCTGTCCCGCCCAGAGGGTGTCGGTCGTCCGCACCCGGACCGCCCGTGACGGGGCGTCGACGAACTCGATCTTCGGTCGCGGCTCCCCCGGGGCTCCCTCGACGCGGACGGGGGCGTCGCCCAGCGCTTCGCGGGCGGCCTCGTTGAAGTAGAGGACGCGCCCCGCGGCGTCCGATACCAGTCGTGGAACGTCGCTCTCGTCCAGGGTGGTCCGGTAGATCTGGTGGCTCCGGCGATTGCCGTCGTCGTAGGCGAAGCGCGCCAGCGCGTAGCGCATAGCACGACCCAGGACGGTCGCGTCGAGCTGGCCCTCGACCAGGCAGTCCTGAGCGCCCAGCCTGACCGCTTCGTAGGCCGTGGCGTCGTCCTCGAACTCGGTGAGGACGACGATCGGGACGTCGTCGGCTTCGCCATGGAGCCGCTGGAAGGTCTCGAGGCCGTGGCTGTCGGGGAGCGCCAGATCGGTGAACACCAGGTCTACGTTTCTTCAGGACCGCGGACGCCTGGACGAACGAGGCGACGGTAGACACGCCTCGGTTCGCCCGCCGTGAGGCGATCGACGCGGCGAGACCGCAGGCGCCGCCCGTCGGGGCGCGTCGGGCCTGTGCGGTGCGATTCGACCCTTTCGGGGCGACGTTGGACGCCGAGGTCCGAGCCGTGTTCGGCGGCTTCGACCACGAGTTCGGGAGGGGGGGCTACGCGTGAGCCGTTGCCCGTCCACCGGCCACTGGTCGGTCGGAACCACGGTTCGTGACCGCGACGACCCCTCGGAGTATGGCGCGTGCATGGTGCTCGGCTATACCCCCGATGAGAGGGTCATGGTGGTCCCCCTGGTCGACGAGGGCCCCTCATTGCTGCCACGTGCACCGGGTCGCGGCGTGCGAGCTTCGGCTCTGGGACCAGCCGGACAGGGCTCATGGTCGACCCCAAACGACCGCACCCGCCGGCGCGAGGTGCGGCCGACGGGCGCAGACGGTTCAGGAATCGGAAGGTGAGGTCTTCTGGGATCAGGAACGGAAGGTGAGGTTCAGGAACGGAAGGTGAGGGTTACTGGAAGGCGGCGCCTTTCTCGATCCAGTTGAGGAGCACGTTGTAGGGCTGCGAGCCGACGTCGAAGACCTTGACCGGGTGGTCCCGACCCACGCCGCGGCGGAGCAGGCTCGAGTTTGCCGGGTCGCCGAGGTTGACCTCGTCGAGGACGCTCCGGTAGTCGGCCTGGTCGTTCACGAGCCCCGCCGAGAGGCGCATGTCCTCTTCATTCGCGTGGCAGCCGGCGCAGCTTTGGATCACGGGCTTGGCGTCGACGAGGTAGGTGGGGTTGGCCGAGAGCGGCGGCGGGCCTTGGGCCGCGCTGCCGCCGTCGTAGACCGCGCCGCCAGCGATCCAGGCCAGCACCAGGTCGTAGGTGGCCGAGCCCACGGGCCAGGGGCCGCCGCCGGCGTGGCTGACGCTGGCCGAGCCCTTGAGCAGCAGGTTCGAGTTGGCCGGGGTGGCTTGATCGATCTGGGCCAGGGTCGCCTGGTAGTCGGCCATGTCGTCGGCGAGGCCCGCGGTGAGGGTGTAGTTGGTGGGCATGGTCGAGTGGCAGGCGACGCAGCTCGAGAGCGCCGGCTTGACGCTGGTCAGGTAGTCGACGACCGCGCCGGCGGGCGGGGTCGCGCCGCCGCCCTGGGTCGGGGGCGCCGCCGCGCCGGCGCTGCGCACGAGGACCAGCGCGCCGTTGGCGTCGCGGGCCCCGATCACGAGGGTGTCGGCGTCCACGCTGAGCAAGCTGAAGACCCCAGTGGTCGGGGGGAGCCCCGCCTCCTCGGGCCAGCCGCCGTTCTGGTCGCGGTAGACGAGGCGCCCGCCGGCGAGGCCGGCATACAGGGTCTGGTCTTGCCAGGCGAGGCAGGTCGGGGCGTCCTGGGTGAAGCTCACCAGCGTGGAGAAGCCGAGGCCGTCGCTGGAGGTCAGCACGGCGCCGTCCACGGCGGTTCCCGCCGTGAGGTCGAAGGTGGCGACGCTGAGCACGAGCAGCTCGGTGCCGTTCTGGTCGCTGACCGCGAGCATGCCGGTCACGCGCTGGGCCGTGCCGGGCGCGGGAGCAGCGAGGGGCAGGGCGAGGGACTCGACGGCCCCGCCGGCGACCCGGCGCAGGCTCGCCGCGGAGGTCGCCTCGTCGGTGACGCCGACCCAGGTCTCGCCGCGGAAGCCGACGGCGGCGGTGGGCAGGCTGCTGCCCAGGCTCGCCGTCGAGCTCGCCTGGCCGCCTGCGTCGAGGGTCCACAGCTCGCCCACGAGGCCGGCGCCGCCGACCAGCGCCACCGGGGCGCCGGCCACCGAGGCCACGTGGAGTTCGTCGAAGGGCGCGTCGTTGACGAGGGTCCAGCTCCCCGCGCTGCGTTGGTAGAGGTCGCCGGCGCCGTCAGCGGTGCCGAGGAAGGCCTCGCCGTTGGCGCTGACCAGGCTGGTGGCGCGGGCGGAGAGGGCCGCCTCCTCGCTGGTCTGGCCGCTCACGAGCAGGGCGCGGTTGGCGGAGATCGCGAGCAGGTCGCTGCCGTTGGGGGCGATCGCGAGGCCGCTGACCGCGTCGTCGGGGTTGGTCCCGGCGCTCATGCTCTGGAACCCGTAGCTCGCCGCGCGGGCAGGGGTCGGGAGGGCGGAGGTCGTCGCCGCGCTGGTGGTGCTCCCCGGCGCGGTCCCCGAGCTGCCGCTCGAGCTGCCGCTGCAGCCCGCGGCGCCCAGCGCGAGGGCGGCGGCGGCGGTGGTCGTCAGGGCTATGCAGTGAAGGTTCATGCTCGGGTTCCTCTCTCGCTTGGCACCCCCTAATGTGGGACCCCCGTCCGGTTAACACCGACTTTTCAGAGAAAAACCCCGGGCGGGCTGGAGCCCTTACCCCATAACGGATCGAGCCCGCCCGCAGGTGGCCGCGGCGGGGAACATGAAGGAGTCTGGGGAGGCTTAGCGGGGGAGGGTCGCCGCGGCTCGCTCGGGTAGCTGGACCTGGTCGAGGCTGGAGCGGACGCCGGGTTTCTTCTGTGCGTCGGAGGGGACGTCGTTGACCACGGCCAGCACGGCTTCGCCGCCGTCACGGGTCGGTTGGATCACGAAGTCTTGGACCTTGCCCTCGTCGGGATTCCGAGCCGCGACCTGGGTGACTTGCTCGCTGTCGACGTCGATCGCGTTCACCGCCCCGGCGGCGGTGTTCGCCGCGAAGAGCGTCGCGCCGTCCTGGGAGAGGGTCAGCCCGCGGGTGGAATTCTGGGTCGCGGCGCTCGGCAGGGCTACGGCCTTGACGAAGGCCCGCGCCTGGAGGTCCACGGTGTAGACCCGGGACTGTTGCAGCGATCCGACGTAAGCGCTGCGTCCGCCCGGCTGGACCACGAGGGGGCCGAAGGGGTCGGGAACCCGGCCGTCGGCGAGGCGCTCGGGGAACTCGATGCTGTCCAGCCGTCGCGCGCTGCGGACGTCGATCACGTCGACGGAGGCGCCGGTCTGGCCGAAGCTGCCGGTGTTCGTCACGAACAGCAGGTCGCCGATCCGGGTCAGCCCGGTGGGGTTGAAGGCGCTGGTGCGGATCAGGGCTCGCGGCTCGAGGCGGCGGGCGGCGGCGTCGAGGCGCAGCGCGAGGACGACGCCGGGGTTGTGATCGCCGTCGGCGTCGAGGTTGGCCGCGCAGAGGAACACCGTGTCGCCGACCACCGTCGCGCCGCTGACTTCGGTCAGCAGCAGCGGGCGCTGGCCCACGTCGATCCCCTGGCTGTTGGTGGCGCCCGCGGGCCAGGTGGCGCTGAGCGCGCCCACGTCGAACCAGGTCACGTCATCGCTCGAGCGCGCCTCGCTCGGGTCGAAGAGGGCCACCCCCTCGAAGCCCGTGCCCTGGGTCGGGAGCAGGGCGAGGTCTGGGCGAATGACCGTGAGCTTGCCGAGGCTGCGCTCGCGCCCGAGGGCTTCGGGGAACAGAGAAAAAGCGCGCAGCAGGGCGGGGCGCTCACCGGAGGTGTCGAGCACGCGGAAGGTCCCGTCGGCTTCGACCACGAACAGCAGCTCGGCGTCTGGCTCCGCCTCCACGTCGTGGACCTCGGTCTCCTCGCCGAACTCGATGAAGGCGTCCTGGGTGGTGACCGGTTGGGAGGGATCCGACCCGCTGCTGGGGGTGAACGAGGTGACGCGTCGCGTCGAGGCGCTGGGGGCGGAGACGAGGGCGGTGGGCTCGAGGTCGGTTGTCGTGACCGCGGGGGAGGCGGCCACAGGCGAGGTCGCAGTCGCCGAGGCCTGCACCGTGTTGTAAGGAGTTACGGCGCCAGAGTGAGGGCCTTTGGAGCAGCCCCCCGCGGCCACGCCGAGGACGCCAAAAACACAAATGGCCCTGACCTTCCCTGAGCCCATGATCCTCCCAGGCGAGCCGGTGCAATCCGCAGTCCTGGACGTAAGCTCCCCTGTCATGGCTCGGTAAAACGCCCCTGACACGCATGGCGCGCACGTCGTGCGCGCTTTCACGGAACGAACCATCACGGTCACCAGGCAATCGAAAATAGGTCCGTGATAAGTCGGGGGGGAACGCACATACTCGACCGTGCGTTGCCCCGATCTGCCTCTGAGTACTGCGCTCCCTGACGAGACCCGTGAGTTCCAGGTCCACGCCGGTGAGTGCGCGCGCTGCGCGGCGCGGCTCGAGGAGCTGCGGCGCGTGGAGCAGCTCCTGGGGCAGGCGCTGACCGCTCGCGGTGCCGGAGGGCCGTGTCCACCGCCGGAGGCGCTGCTCGAGACCCCGGGCGCGCGGGTCCTCACGCACCTGGCCGGCTGCGCCGACTGTCGCTACGCGCTGCGCGCGGGGCGGGCCGTCGAGGTTGGCGCGAGCGCTGCGTGCGTGAGCTGGGGCCCGGAGCTGCTCTACCCCCAGGACAGTCCGGGGCGAGGCGCGCTGCGCGAAGCCGAGGCGCACGCCTGGAGCTGCGCCCCCTGCGATGACGCCTACACCGAGCTGCGCTTCAGTGAGCAACGCCTGGGCGAGGTCGTGCTCGAGGCGGACCCCGCGCCGACGGCGTGCCCCGACCCCGGGGAGCTGCTGACTTGGTTGAGCGCCCCGCTGACCCGCGAGCAGGGTGAGCACCTGATGGGCTGTGCCGACTGTCGCTCGGACCTGCGCCTGGCCCACGCCCTCGACGACGGATCGTCGGCGGAGGTCGCCCCCGGGCCGACCTCCGCCGAGGCCCACACCCGCAGAACGCCCTGGAGCCAGGGGGCGATTCTGGGGGGCGTGTTGTTGCTCGCGGTCGGCGCCACGGCCTTGCTCGTGAGCGAGGTCACCGGAGGCGCCGACGACCCAACCGGCGCCGGACGCCAGGGCCCCGACGCGACCCGGGTCGAGCCGCGGGCTGGAGGCGGCGCGCGCCGGGGCGCACGCGAGCGAGACCCCCACGACGCCCCGATCCTCACTCCCGACGACCCAACCCAGGGGCCGGGGGCCGGACCCGGTGACCTGCCTCTCCCTTCCGACTTGACCGAGCGAGGCGAGGGGGGCGAGGGGATCCGCACCCAGCACGACCCCACGACCCCCGACGGCGTAGACCCCGGCCAGCTGGCCACCCTGAACCCGCTGGAAGACGGTCTCCTCAGCCGGGGCGCACGCGACCTCGCGACCCCCGAGGAGGGGGCGCTCACCGGCGAGGTCCCGGCCCGCGACCCGCGCAGCGTCCCCGACCGTGACGCACCTCCGGTGACACTGGAGGTGCTCGCGGCTGACGAGGTCGAGGTCCTGCCTCCCGGCGAACGGGTGTGGACGCGCCTTGTCCCCGGTCCCCTCGCGGCGGGGTCGCGGCTCAAGACCCACGACGGGGCCGGGGTGCTGGAGGTCGAGGGCGCGCGCCTGACCCTCGGGGTGCAGACCCGGCTGACGCTGAACGAGGAGCTCGTGCTCAAGACCGGTCAGGCCTACGTCGACGGCGAGCTCGCGCTGTCCCACGCGCTCTGTCGCGTGGAGCTCAGCGGGCAGGCCCTGCTCGAGGGTATCCCTGGCGAGGCGGCCGTGGCCCTCGTAGCCGGGGTCGCGACCTGCAGTGATCCCAACGGCGTGGTCGTGCGCCTGCGCCCAGGCGAGACCGTCAACGTCAGCACCGAGGTCGGACTCCGCGCGCCGGAGACCTTCCCCCCCGAGGCCGGAACCCCCGCTCCGCCGAGCTGGGTCGAAGAGAAGCAGGCGAGCTTCCCCGGGACCGGTGTT
>Ga0070727_10003079_pt1 | contig 15492 bp, 9 predicted proteins | sample tdAd472_FD_66722 | JGI IMG/M metagenome (GOLD analysis project Ga0070727, IMG submission 66722) | Marine sediment microbial communities from the Atlantic coast under amendment with organic carbon and nitrate - tdAd47.2 | ecosystem: Environmental > Aquatic > Marine > Coastal > Sediment | place...
TCATTTCACCGATATGGCGGTGGTGCAGAATCGTGGTGGGCAGCAGCTTGATGCCGATAATGGTGCTGGAAAACATCATCGCCGCGCCGATGATCAGACACTCTGTCTTGGTGAATCCGAACAGGTGCGCAATCAGGTAACCCGCGCCGGCAAACAGTAGCGAGCTGATCAGTGTCACTACGGTCACTTTTCTCAGGGCCGATAACAGCGATTGCGGCTGCAGGTCCAGGCCCAACAGGAAAAGCAGAAAAATGATGCCGATTTCGGAGATTTCCGCCAACAGGTGTACATCCTGTACCCAGCCCATACCGTAGGGTCCGATCAGCGCGCCCAGGGCGATATAGGCCACCAGTAGGGGCTGTCGACCGTAGATCGCCAGTGAGGCCACCACGGCAGCGCCGGTAAAAATCAGGAAAAAGGATTGAAAAACCGCTTCATTCATAGGGGGAACTCCGTGCCCTTATTGTGCGGGAGCGGTGGGGGAGCAGCAAGTACCGGTCGACGTCCGCCGACCGGCAGCGGCTTATTTGTTGCGGCGGAAAAGAGGGTCCTTTTGATCCACGGAGTTCTGGTAAGTGACGCTGAAATCCTGCAGAGAGGCGAGGGCCTCTTCCAGATCTGTATCCTTCCTCAGGTCAAAGGCGTCAAAACCACAGCGCTTCAGATAAAACAGCTGGTCGCGAGTGGGGTTGCCAATGGCGCGCAGTTGTCCGGTAAAACCGTATCGCTCGCGCAACAGGCGACCCGTGGAAAAACCGCGCCCGTCGGTAAAGGACGGGAAATTTACCGCAATCACGGGGAACATGTTGGCTTTCTCGCCCAGCGGTTCAATATCTTCGTCGCTGTCGATCCAGAGTCCCATGACCGGGATGCGGATTTCTTCCTCGTTATCCAGCCAGTACTGTAGGGGGACCAGGGACAACTGGCCCTGGGGCAGGTCACCGGAATAGTTTTTCGGTAGCACTTGCCACTTGTCGTCGACAACTTTGTCTTTGTTAATGATCTTTGGCATAGACGCTCTCCTTAAAGGGATCGAGGCCAATGCGACGGTAGGTGTCAATAAACAACTCGTCGCCATGGCGGTTCTCGACATAGACATCAAGGATTTTTCCGATGATGTCCGGGATTTCTTCGCGGCCAAAAGAGGGGCCCAGTACATTGCCCAGGCTGGCATCGTTTTCGGCGCTGCCGCCCAGTTGCACCTGATAAAACTCCGCCCCTTTTTTGTCCACACCAAGAATACCGATATTGCCCACATGGTGATGGCCGCAGGCATTCATGCAGCCCGATATGTTGAGATCGAGATCACCCAGATCGTAGACATAGTCCATATCGTCAAAGCGGCGCTGAATGACTTCCGCCACCGGAATGGACTTGGCGTTGGCCAGGGAGCAGAAGTCGCCCCCGGGGCAGCAGATCAGGTCCGTGAGGGTGCCGATATTGGGCGTGGCGAAGCCCGCGGCCTTGGTTTCCTGCCAGAGGGTGAACAGGTCTGATTTTTTGACGTCCGCCAGTACCAGGTTTTGCTCGTGGGTAGCGCGAATTTCGCTGAAGGAATAGCGCTCCGCCAGGTCGGCAATGGTTTCGAGCTGGCTGTCGGTGACATCCCCCGGCGCCACGCCGGTGGGCTTCAGTGACAGGTTGACGATACGGTAACCCGCAACCCGGTGTTTCAGGGTATTGCGTTCCAGCCACTTGGCAAAGGCCTTGCTGTCGGCGGCCTGTTTGGCCAGCGCCGCTTCCTCGGCGGCATCGTCCAGGGTCTCGTAAGCGGGGGGTGTGAAGTGCTGTTTTATCCGATCCAGCTCTTCCTGGGTCAGGGTGCAGGGGCCATCCTTGATGTGTGACCACTCCTTCTCAACCTTTTCCGCAAACACTTCCGGGGTCCAGGCCCGCACCAGAATTTTGATACGCGCCTTGTACTTGTTGGCGCGGTTACCGTAGCGGTTGTAGACCCGAACAATGGCTTCAAGGTAGCCGAGAATATGCTCCCAGGGCAGGAATTCTCGGATCACGCTGCCGATCACCGGGGTGCGGCCCAGGCCGCCCCCCACCAGTACTTTAAAGCCCAGTTCACCGGCGTCGTTGCGCACCAGTTGCAGGCCGATATCGTGGACCAGAATGGCGGCGCGATCACTTTCGGAACCGCTCACGGCAATTTTGAACTTGCGCGGCAGATAGGCAAATTCGGGGTGGAAGGTCGACCACTGCCGCAGGATTTCGCACCAGGGCCTGGGATCTTCAATTTCATCCTCGGCAACACCGGCGTACTGGTCCGACGTGATGTTGCGAATACAGTTGCCGCTGGTCTGCACCGCGTGCATTTGCACCTGGGCCAGTTCGGCGAGGATGTCCGGCACTTCTTCCAGCTGTGGCCAGTTGAACTGAATGTTCTGGCGGGTGGTGATGTGACAGTAGCCCTTGTCGTAATGGCGGGCGATGTGGGCCAGCTTGCGGAACTGGCCGGCGTTCAGCAACCCGTAGGGTACTGCGATACGCAGCATGGGGGCGAGGCGCTGAATATACAGGCCATTCTGCAAGCGCAGGGGGAGGAATTCCTCTTCCGTCAGTTCGCCCGCCAGGTAGCGCGCGGTTTGATCGCGGAATTGGGCAACCCGCTCCTCGATAATTCGCTGGTCGTTTTCGGTATAACGATACATAACTTCTGTAAGGTCCGTATGCCTGATGGCGGAAAGGCGCGGATTTTACAGGTTAACGCGCCTACTGTCAGTGGGAGGGGGATGATAGCTGGAGCGACCGTAGATTTGAAAAACTTTTTCTCTCTAAATCGATTGCATTGGGGAATAACGGGCGATAAATGGCGGTGGGACAATCGTCTGGGTTGTTGGTACAATGCGGGCCGCCGTTTTGTCCGTAGCCAAGAGGTGTAAGAACAATGACTAACGAAGTAGACGCGATTCAGGAGGCAGATAAGCGCGGTGGTGATGGCTGTGTAGATGCCATCGCTGCAATTGCCACTGTGTGTATCTTTGTCACCGCTGTCATTTTCTGGTTGAGTCACCAGTGAGTTGCAGAGGTAACAAAAAAGGCGGCCAATGGCCGCCTTTTTTGTGCCCGGCCAACCGGCCATCGTGCGCTACATGCCGCGGCTTTCCAGCACCATTTTCACTACCATCACTACCGTGAAAATAAACAGAGCGGTAAAAATCAATCCCGATACAATATAGGCGTAAATATTGCCGTGTTTGAAGTCGCGCTCACGGTTTTTGTTGCTCTGTACGCCAAAGAAAGCCGCCAGAGTGCTGAACACAATTTGCCAGAAGCCGGGTTTTTGATCCTTGTCGTCTTCACTCATGTCAATCATCCAGTATCGGGCTCAACCAGCGTTTCATTTGTTCCAGGGAGACCTGTTTTCGCTCCGCCAGACTCTCCAGTTGATCCGATTGTATCTTACCAGTATTGAAATATTTTGCCTGTGGGTGGGAAAAGTACAGTCCGTTCACAGATGCCGCCGGCAGCATGGCAAAACTCTCTGTCAGTGACATGTCCGTTTTCTGCTCGACCTGTAGGAGCTCGAACAGTGTCGCCTTCTCGGTGTGGTCCGGGCAGGCGGGATAACCGGGTGCGGGGCGAATGCCACGGTACTTCTCTTTGATTAGCGCATCTTTGTCCAGGGATTCATCGGCGGCGTAACCCCAGAATTCCTTGCGTACCCGCTGGTGCAGGTGTTCCGCAAACGCCTCAGCCAGTCGGTCGGCCAGGGCTTTGACCATGATGCTGTTGTAGTCGTCCCCCTTGGCTTCGTATTCTTGCGCCAGCTCGTCGGCGCCAATGCCGGCGGTGACGGCAAAGGCGCCAATATAATCCTCGACATCGCTGTCTTTGGGGGCAATGTAGTCCGCCAGAGATAACATTTCTTCAGAGGCCCCCGGCTTGCGGGTCTGCTGGCGTATCTCGTGGAGAGTGCCGAGCACTGTCTCGCGGCTGTCATCGGCATAGATTTCGATATCGTCGCCGTTGATGCTGTTGGCCGGCCACAGGGCAAACACCCCCTGGGCGCGAAGGCGCTTTTCTGCTATCAGTTTCTCCAGCATGGCCTGTGCATCCCGGAACAGGTTGCGCGCCGCTTCGCCGACCTTGTCATCATCGAGAATCTTGGGGTATTTGCCCGCCAGTCCCCAGGTGATAAAAAACGGGGTCCAGTCGATCAGGTCCACCAGCTTTTCCAGGGGATAGTCGTCCAGCAGTTGTACGCCGAGGGCAGAGGGGCGGGTGGGTTGATACTGAGTCCAGTCGGTTTTCAGCCCGGCCCGTTTGGCTTCCTCGTAGGGTAGCGTCGTCCCCCTGGGTTTGCGGTTGGCGGTGCGCTTGCGCACCTGCTCGTATTCGAGCTGAATATCGGCGATATAGGCATTCCGGTGTTCACGGCTGAGCAGTTTGCTCGCCACGCCCACGGCCCGGGACGCATCCGGGACATAAATGGTCTGGTTGCGCTTGAATTTGGGATCGATTTTGACCGCCGTGTGGGCCTTGGAGGTAGTGGCGCCGCCAATCAGCAGGGGAAAATCCAGTTCCTGACGTTCCAGTTCGCTGGCGATGTGAACCATTTCGTCCAGGGAGGGGGTGATCAGGCCGGAGAGGCCGATAATATCCACCTTTTCCTCGACGGCGGTGTGGATGATTTTTTCCGCGGGGACCATCACGCCGAGGTCGATCACCTCGTAGTTGTTGCAGCGCAGCACCACGGCAACGATATTCTTGCCGATATCGTGCACATCGCCCTTGACCGTGGCCATGAGAATTTTGCCGTTGGCCTCGGCGCCTTCCTCTTTCTCCGCCTCGATAAAGGGTTGCAGATAGGCCACCGCCTGCTTCATCACCCGGGCGGATTTCACCACCTGGGGCAGAAACATCTTGCCCTCACTGAACAGGTCGCCCACCACATTCATGCCATCCATCAGCGGCCCCTCAATGACGTGCAGGGGGCGCGCTGCTTCCTGCCGGGCGGCTTCGGTGTCCTCCACGATAAAGGTATTGATCCCCTTCACCAGAGAGTGTTCCAGTCGCTGCTTGACCGGCCAGCCACGCCAGGCCAGATCCTCTTTCTTTTCCACAGAACCGTCGCCACGGTACCGCTCGGCAATGTTCAGGAGGTTTTCAGTGGCCTCCGGACTGCGGTTGAGAATCACGTCCTCCACTTTTTCGCGCAGTTCCTCCGGCAAGTCGCTGTACACAGCCAGTTGACCGGCGTTGACGATTCCCATGCTCAGGCCTGCGCGGATTGCGTGGTACAGGAACACCGAGTGAATGGCTTCGCGCACCGGGTTGTTGCCCCGGAAGGAGAATGACACGTTGCTGATACCGCCGGATATCAGGGCGCCGGGCAGGTTGTCCTTGATCCAGCGCGCGGCCTCGATAAAGTCCACCGCGTAGTTGTTGTGTTCATCGATGCCCGTGGCCACGGCAAATACATTGGGGTCAAAGATAATGTCCTGGGGCGGGAAACCCACCTGGTTGACCAGAATGTCATAGCTGCGCCGACATATCTGCTGGCGTTTTTCCAGGTTATCCGCCTGACCGTTCTCGTCGAAGGCCATCACCACCACAGCGGCGCCATAGCTCAGACAGAGTCTGGCCTGTTCGACAAAGGATTCCTCGCCCTCCTTGAGGCTGATGGAGTTGACCACGCATTTGCCCTGAGCCCATTTGAGACCGGACTCGATCACATGCCATTTCGATGAATCGATCATCAGAGGGATACGGGAAATATCCGGCTCCGTGGCCACCAGTTTGAGAAAGGTGGTCATGGCCTCCACGGCGTCCAGCATGCCTTCGTCCATGTTGACGTCGATGATCTGGGCGCCGTCTTCCACCTGTTGCCGGGCGACGTCGAGGGCGGTGTTGTAGTCGCCCTCCAGTACCAGTCGTTTGAAGCGCGCCGAACCGGTCACATTACAGCGCTCGCCGACGTTGACGAACAATGAGTCGGCGGTGATGTTAAAGGGCTCCAGGCCGGACAGGCGGCAGGCGGGTTCAATATCGGGAATGGTCCGTGTGGCACAGGGGGCAACGGCCTCGGCGATGGCGCGGATGTGTTCCGGGGTGGTGCCGCAGCAGCCGCCGATAATGTTCACCAGACCACTTTGGGCGAATTCTCCGACGATCGCGGCCATCTCACTGGCGCTCTCGTCGTACTCGCCAAACTCATTGGGCAGGCCGGCATTGGGGTGGGCGCTGACCCGGGTATTGGCCACTCGGGACAGCTCCTCGATGTGAGGCCGCAATTCCTTGGCGCCCAGGGCGCAATTGAGACCGATGGAGAACGGTTTGGCATGGGCCAGGGAGTTCCAGAATGCTTCCGGCGTCTGGCCGGAAAGGGTGCGGCCGCTGGCATCGGTAATGGTGCCGGATATCATGATCGGCAGCTCAATGCCCGATTGCTCAAAGACCTGCTGCACGGCAAAAATGGCCGCCTTGGCATTCAGCGTATCGAAAATGGTCTCGATCAGGATCAGGTCCGCTCCGCCCTTGATGAGGCCCTGCGTGGCTTCGGTATAGGTCTCCACCAGCTCGTCGAAGCTGGTGTTGCGGGCGCCGGGGTCGTTGACATCCGGCGATATGGACAGGGTGCGACTGGTGGGGCCCAATACACCGGCGACCCAGCGGGGCCGTTCAGGGGTGGCGATGGCATCGCAGGCCTGTCGGGCCACCTGTGCGCCGGCTTCGTTAAGCTCCATGACAAGGGATTCCATGCCGTAATCGGCCATGGAGATGGCAGTGGAGTTGAAGGTATTGGTTTCGACGATATCTGCGCCGGCTTCCAGATAATCCCGGTGCAGCGCTTCAATGGTCGCGGGTTGGGTCAGGGACAGCAGGTCGTTGTTGCCGGCCAAGTCCTGGTGCCAGTCGGCAAACCGCTCGCCGCGGTAGTCCGCTTCCTTGAAACGCTGGGACTGGATCATGGTGCCCATGCCGCCGTCCAGTATGAGGATGCGTTCACGGGCTGCCTTGTGCAGGGCGTCGATGCGGGTTTGCCGATTATTCAAGGTGTTATCCATCTGGCTAGGGTCGGGAAAAGGGGCGCATTCTAACAGAGTTTGCCCCGCTTGCTCAGGGGCGGGCGCCCGGCCATTGGCGGGATATATTCTTGTCCCGGCGATTGTGGGCATCCGCCAAGGCTGCTAGAATACATGACTAAATTAGTCAGGTATATAAGTCAGGGTGTATCCATGCTCAATATCACCATCACCGAATCCGCGCAGCACTACCTTGCCGGTCTTTTGTCCAAACAGGACTGCGACGGGATAGGCATCCGTATGTTTGTCACCGATCCCGGCACGCCGAAGGCGGAAACGTGTATTGCCTACTGTCGTCCCGGCGAAGAGAAAGAGGATGACGAGGTCATGGAACTGGAGGGGTTCAGCGCCTACTTCGAACAGCGCAGTCTGCCGTTTCTCGAGGATGCCAAGGTGGATTACGCGGACGACAAGTTCGGCGGCCAACTGACCATTCGCGCGCCCAATTCTCGCATGCCCAAGGTCAACGATGACAGCCCCGTTGAAGATAAGATCAATTACCTGCTGTACGACGAGATCAACCCCGGCCTGGCGGCTCACGGCGGTATGATCACCCTGGAAGAAGTGGTCGACGGGGTGGCGGTGCTGCGGTTTGGCGGCGGTTGTCAGGGCTGTGGCATGGTGGATGTGACCCTCAAGGAGGGGGTGGAAAAGACCATGCTGGAGAAAATCCCCGAACTCAAGGGCGTCAGAGACGTCACGGACCACACCGACAAGAGCCAGGCCTACATGTAGCAAATTATGGGCTGCCCTGCGCCCGACATGGCGCTACACTAGGTGGTTCAGGGTCGACGCTCCAGCCGTTCCCTGACAGAATATTGTCGGTAATCAGATTGCCCCTCGGGAGCCCCCATGCCCAGAAAGCCAGAATTTGATCGAGACCAGGTTCTTAGCAGCGCCCTCCAGCTTTTCTGGTCAAATGGTTACGAAGCCAGTTCCATCAGTCAGCTACTGGAGGTGATGGAACTGAATCGAGGCAGCCTCTATGCCTCTTTTGGTGGCAAGAGCGAGCTGTACATCGAAGTGCTGCAACACTATATGAATATGCTCTGCAGGGACATTTTCAGTTGCTCACTGGCCCGGACGGAAAACCCCAAGGCCGCGATTTGCGGCTTTTATCAGAAGGCCTTTATCGAGCAGGAGGACCGGGAGCAGTTGGCCAACGGCTGCCTGTTTTTCAACACCATCAGCGAATTGCACAAGACACAACCGACGTTGGCCGACAAGGCAAACGAGGCTGTTCGCTGGATTCGTCAGTTGTTCCTGGCACGATTGGTTGAAGCACAACAGCAGGGGCTGGTGGATGCAAATCAGGATGTGGATGCCCTGGCGGATTACCTGATCGGCCTGACGGCGGGCCTGCGGACCCTGTGCAAGTGCGGCGCCCGGGAAGAGGAGTTGCAGAAGGTTATCGAGACAGGGTTGACGCCGGTTTTCTGCGCCTGACGCCTTTACTAATGAATAAAAAAACGGGCCAGGTGGCCCGTTTTTTTATGGGGTTGTATGCCTTAGCGTTTGGGCAGCACATCCCGGAGCTTCTCGCGCATGTCGCGCAAGGTTTCCTCGGTGGCTTCCCAGCCAATACAGGCATCGGTGATTGAGACACCGTATTCGAGGTCCTTGAGATCCTCCGGAATTTTCTGATTGCCCGGTTTCAGATTGCTCTCGATCATCAGTCCGATAATGGACTTGTTGCCCTCGAGGATCTGGTTGGTCACATTTTCCATCACCAGCGGTTGCAGTTCATGGTTCTTGTTGGAGTTGGCGTGGCTGCAGTCCACCATGATGTTCGATGCAATACCCGCCTTTTCCAGCTCCTGTTCGGCCAGGCTGACGCTGACGGAGTCGTAGTTGGGTTTGCCATCACCGCCGCGCAGTACCACGTGGGCGTAGGGATTGCCGGCAGTGGTGACGATGGCCACCGAGCCGTCGGAATTGATGCCGAGAAAACGGTGGGGGCTGGCCACTGACTTGAGCGCGTTGATGGCCACGGTCAGGCTGCCATCAGTCCCATTCTTGAAGCCGACAGCGGACGACAGACCGGAAGCCATTTCCCGGTGAGTCTGTGATTCCGTGGTGCGGGCGCCGATGGCGGACCAGGCAATCAGATCCTGCATGTATTGGGGTGAAATGGGATCCAGCGCTTCGGTGGCGGTGGGCAGGCCCATCTCGGCGATGTCCAGCAGCAGCTTGCGGCCCACGTGCAGGCCCTCGGCGATTTTGAAGGAATCGTTCATGTAGGGGTCGTTGATCAGGCCTTTCCAGCCGGTGGTGGTGCGCGGTTTCTCGAAATACACGCGCATGACGATGAACAGGGTGTCGCTGACTTCGTCGGCCAGTTTCTTCAATCGCGCCGCGTAGTCCTTGGCGGCATCCACATCGTGGATGGAGCAGGGGCCGACCACCACCAGCAGGCGGTGATCCTTGCGGTCCAGAATATTCTGGATGGTGATGCGGCCATCGGTAATGGTTTTGCGGGCAGTATCCGAGAGCGGCAGTTCCTTCTTCAGATCCCGCGGTGTGATCAACACGTCCTGGGAGAGGATGTTGATGTTGTCAACGGCTTTAGTCATTGCGTTACCAGATCAATCGGTTAATTCCTGTTGGGCCGGGCATTCTACATGAAATTTCCCGGGTCGTGGCACATGGCGCCGTTATGGTCGCCATAGCAAGAATCAATCTGTCACTAGAGTGTGTCCATTGTGTGAATCAGGGGAAAGTAGAGGGCGCAGCGTACCGGTTGTGGCGCCATTGCCTGAAACACCCGGGCGTAGTGCTCCATCTGTGGTCGGTACTGATTGCGCTGTCGGGCCAGAAATGCGTCCCTGGGCTCGCCGCTGACCGGCTCCGCAGTCTTGTAGTCAATGATCCAGCGGATGCCGTCGCAGAGAAAGGTGCGGTCTACGACTGCGGTTCTGGGTTCCCCGTCTTCATCCTGGTAGCCGATGGCGTATTCACAGGCGCTCTGCGGGTGTCGATTGTCCAGTATCCAGCGGGCACTGGCGTCCGTCAGGCAGTTGGATACGGCCCGTTCCAGAGTGTCGAGTGGCAGTGAGGTCTCCGCCAGCCCCAGTCGGCGCAGCTGCATGTCCCAAAAGGGCATTCGCTGTCGAACTGTCTGTTCATTCCAGGTTTCGATACCTTCCAGGGCAATCTGTCGCAAGATCCGATGCAGCACTGTCCCCGTATGTCGCGCCGCGAGGTCGGTGTGATTCGCCGGTGTGTGGTGGTAGGCCGGGGTGATACCGGCAATCCTGCTCTGATCATCACGGGTTGGCAGTGTGGCGACAGTTGCGGGCGAGCGCCAGGTCGGCGGCAGTCGCCGGAGGCCGGTTAAACGGGGGGGAGGCGATGGCTCGTCACGGGTCTCGTTGTGGACTTCGTGCCAGTGGATGCTGTCCGCACGCCCCGCAAACGCCCCTTCCAGCGCCGGCCAGAGGCTGTGCAGCAGGCTGTTCTTCACCGGCTCCACTCTATCCTTGAAGCTGCACAACAGGTGCAATTGACGGATCGCCCGGGTGACCCCCACATAGAGCACCCGGGCGGTTTCCAGTTCGGTTTTAAACTTCCGCTCACGGTCGAGATACTCGAAGAGACTGTCCCCGGCGGCACCGGCGGGTGATGCCGGGCCGATCAGCAGCTGGTTGTCTCCTGTTTGACTGACCCGTTCCTGCCACAGCAGCAGCGGGATATCGTCCCGGCGGGGCTGGCGGTTGAGTCCCGGAATAATCACCGTGTCGAACTCCAGACCTTTGGCCTTGTGAATGGTCATGACCTGGAGTTTTGCATCCGCGTCCCGGTCCGGTGTGGCGTAGAGTGACTGGACGGCCTTCTCGAATTGCGGCCAGTCCGGCAGCGTTCCCGCCTGGTCGTGTGCCTCCAGCAGGGCGAGGTATTGTTCGCACTCTTCCGCTGCTGCGTCAGAAGGCAGTGACTGGGGGCCGCCCAGCGCTCGCCAGGTACCCTCAATCCAACAGCGCAATGGCAGCCGCTGGCGCTGCTGCCAGGCCTCGACAAGTATCGGCGCCACCCGCTGCAGAATGACTTGTCCCTCCGGGGATAAGCCGTCGATGTTGTCGAGCCGGATAAGTTGTTGCAGTAACAGGGGGAACGCCGATGGCTTTTCGTCGGCCGTCTCTCTGCCGGACAGACAGAGATTGAGCAGGTCGGTGTTGTCCAGACCGCACCAGGGGGCGCGCAGGATCGCCAGCCAGGCGATACGATCCGCCGGCGACAGCAGCGCCCGTGTCAGTGACATGAGATCGACCACCGGCATGCGCCCGGCGAGCGGGTCGATATCGGCGGCCTGCCAGCGGTGGCCGGCGCGCTGCAGCGCCTCGAGAACCTCCGGCAGGTGGGTGCGATTGCGGACCAGCACGGCAATCGAACCTTCCGGGTCTCTCGCCTTGGCGGCGGCCACCAGTTCCACGACACGCTCTGCTTCGGCGCGCCGGTCCGGATGCCCCACAAAGGCATCGATCGTGACGGCGGGCTCTGTGGCTTCGGGGTGAACGGCGTTGGCTTGGCTGTAAGGAACAGCGCCGCGTCCAATGTGCGTTGCTGCGGGAAAGACCCGGGGAAAGTGTCGATTGACCCATTCAATCAAACCGGACTGGGAGCGGAAGTTGACGCTCAGGTCCAGCGGCTGCAGGGCAATCTGGCCTATGGGCAGGCTTCGGGCCTCGAGGAACAGGCCGACATTGGCATTGCGGAATCCGTACAGGGATTGCATGGCGTCGCCGACCAGAAACAGGCTGTGGCCATCGCCGGGCTGCCAGCCCGCAGTGAGTCGTTTCAGTATCTCGTATTGAATGGATGACGTGTCCTGAAATTCATCGGTGAGGATATGCCGGATTTGATAGTCGAGTTTGAGCGCCAGTTCCGTGGGGTCCTCTTCACCACCCAGGGCGCGCAGGGCTGCCAGGGTGATCTCGGTAAAGTCGCAGACTTTGTGTTGCTGAAAGTGCAGGCTGAGGGCGGCGGCCAGTGTGGGCAACAACTGGCAGAGGGCCTCCAGAGCCTGCCACTGGTTGTCCGGGTAATGGGAGTAGGGAAGAAACCGCACATCCTCCAGTTTCTCGCGCAGACCGGGGACCTCGCGCAGGTGGGCGATCAGTGCCGCCATGTCGTCCTTGCGAGCTTTGGCCGCGGCTTTATCGCCGTCCACCTCCGTGGGGAAGCCGATATTCTTGTCCAGGCGGGCGCGCCAGTTGTGGGTGGCGGTGAGCAATAGGTCGCAGAGCCCCAGCCATTGGGAATGCTGATCCGGCGAGGTGTCGGGCAGTTCCGTCATCCCCCGGCAATGAACAATGGGCAGATGTTCCTTTTCCCGGGGCAACTGGGTGGCGGCGTAGTCCGCCAGCAGGGCGAGATCGCTGCCGTGTGGGGACAGGGCGTCGCGGGCCGCGGCCAGGGTTTCCGCGATGGTGTCAGCGAGGCAATTTTCCAGGTAGTCCCTGGCCTCGCTGACCCCGAACAGGTGGCCCAACCACTGTTCGCGGTTTTGCAACAGGTTCAACAGCAGTTGTTCGAGCCGGTTGAGGTCGTTGTCCAGGTGGCGAAGCAGTGTCTGGACCGCCCGGCCTGCCTCGCACTGACGCTCCAGGGCGGGCAGCAGGAACTCAGACAGCACCTGCCGGTAGTGGGGTTCCGGGTTGTCCAGCGGTTCCATCTGCTCGCCGAACCCGCTGTCGCTGGACAGCTGTCGGGCCAGATTGAGGCAAAAACCATCGATAGTGAGGATGCGCAGCCGGTTCGGCGCCTGCAACAAGTGCCAGCCGCACTCGCGATCACGGGCCAGGGCCTCGCCGGCCAGTGCCAGGGTCTTGCGCTGGTGCTCGCCAGAAGGTTGCTGGTCGCGCTCGGCCCACTGCAGGGCCTGGATGATGCGGTGGCGCATTTCTCCGGCCGCCTTGCGGGTGAAGGTCATACAGAGGATTTCTTCCGGGGAGTCCACGCACGCCAGCAGTCGCAGCACCCGTTGGGTCAGCAGCTCGGTCTTGCCCGAACCGGCGGGCGCCGAGACGGCAAAGGATCCGGCGGGGTCCAGGGCCCGCTCGCGCTGCGGGGTATCGACAATGCTCATGGGTTGTCCTCCCCGCCGGTCTGTGCGGTGGGCAGTTCCGCCGCTCGGTTCAGCGGCTCGAGATACTGTTGATACTGTCTGGCGGCGCTGTGATGAAACTGCACGGCGGCATCCCCGCGCTTGAATTCGCCGGCGATCTCGGCAAGGCTCTGCCGCCACTGGTCCACCAGCGTGTCCCAGCTCTCGGGTTCGTTGGCGCGGTTGCCGGGGGGGCGGACGCCGGGCAACAGTCCGGCGGACTTCCCAAAGCCGAGAAATCGCTGTTCACCGGCGTTGATCTGGGCAAAGCAGATGGCGGCGACCGGCGCCTCGTTGCACAGCAGGTAAAGCGGCAACTGCGGTTCTTCCAGCCGCTGACCGAGCCAGCGGCCGACGGCGGCGGAGCCCGTCTTGTAATCGATGATGACTCGCTGGCCGGTCTCCAGTTCATCCACCCTGTCGATGGTCATGCGCAGCGGCAATCCGGCAAACTGGGCCTCGAGTCGCTGCTCCAGCCCCGTGACGCGAAAAGGCGCGCGGGCAGACTCCAATGCCAGCCACAGTTGCATCAGATTGGCCAGGCGCTCCTGCTCAATGCGGGTAAAGCCCGGGCCGAACAGACTGGGGCGCAGCTTTTGCCAGTGACTCAGTGCGGCGGCGGCAATGTCCAGGGCAAGCTTTCGGCGCTCATCGTCACCGAGTTCCAGCAGTTGTTTCAGATCTTGCAACCTTTCCCAGAGCCGCTCCAGACAATCGTGTACCAGATTGCCGCGCTCCAGGGGAGATAATCCCAGGGAGGGTTCCGGCATTTGTCTGGCACCGAGTCGGTGGATGGCAAAGGCATTGAATGGGCAGCCCGCCTGATTTTTAAAGATGCCCGTACCGCCACCGATCGCTTCCCGTTGTAGGTCGAGAGCGGGTGCCCGTTCACAGTTGACGGTTTCCAGGTTTATCCGGTCTAGCGTCAAAGTTGAACTCGTCGGCAGCTCTGCTGGATCCAGGGTCGGCAACTGGCGGATCAGTTCCGTGGCTTCGAGGGGCTGGTCACCTTCATAGTGGGGATAGCTGAAGATGACATCGGGCGCTGCCTGTAAGAGGCGCTCGAATTGTCTGCGAGCCAGTTTCAGTTCCTGTTCGGGGTCACTTCTGGGGGTGCCCAGTTGCCGTTGCAGTGGGATCGGCAGCAGCGGGTTGGGGGCCACAGGCTGCGGCCAGCGGCGGTTGTCCATGCCCATCACCCACAGGTGGTCAAAATGCAGCCCGATGCCTTCGAGCAGGCCCAGTACCTGAATCGAGGCGTCCGGGGTCTCCGGCTGGAAGGTCGTGTTGCCCGCCAACTGACGGAGCTGTCGCAGGGCTTCCGACAGCTCGACACTGTGGCCCAGTTGATCAAACTGCTGGTACTGTTCGAATACTCCGTGCCAGTGTTGCAACTGCTGGTACTCGACACTGTCCAGTCCCCGCTCTCCGGGCCAGCCCAGTACCTGTAATTGTTCACGAAAGCACTGTAACCATTGACTGTAGCGGGCTCGTTTGGGCAGGTTGCGACTCAGCGCGGTGGATGCCTCCAGGCGCCCGCTGAGATTGCCGCCCATGATCGCTTCGCACCGGGAGACCTGGTAGCGAAATTCACTGCAGCGCGGCGCGGGTTCAGCCCGCTCCCTCAGTCTGGTCTCGATCTGAGCTCGGGCCTGTACAGATTGCTCGCCCCAGAACGGGCTGTTCAAAATACGGCAGAAATCTGTCAGAGGCAGTTGTTCCCTGTTGAGGCTGAGAAGTAACAGTGCGCTGTCTGTCAGCGCCGTGCCTGCCAGGGGAATGCCGGCGGAGAGGTTGAAGGGCAGGGGGTGGCGCGGTTCGCCCGGTTGGTTGTAGCCGGGTTGCAGCCGATCGCGCAACAACCGCTCGACCTGGCTGCGCAGTCTCGGCAGTTCCGGAATAATAATGCCGATGCGGGTCTGGGGGTCTGCCCGGTGCCGTGCCACCGCCCAGTCGACGGCGGTGTTCAGTTCCCGTCGTTCATCAAAGCAGCCCAGTACCCGGGCTCCTCCTCCGGATTTGGCCGGAGGGTGATCTATCAACTGCTGCGATGCACTTTTCAGCACCTCTCGATAGAGGGGAGACAGGCTGTCAAAGCCATACAGGGATATCGTCGGCTCCGGAGCCAGCAATCCTTCGCCAAAGGCCTGACGAACAATCTCGGTCCTGTCCGCGGCGGAAATCAGCCGATGCTGTCGCTGTTGTTGGCGGTAGTGCTCAATCCAACGCCAAAGCATGGGTGATTCCCGTTGCAATTCGTGATCGGGGATTTGCCAGCGCTGCGCAATGTCATAGGCACTGCGGGCCTGACGGGCAAAACTGGTGGGCAGTAACAGGTCCGGTTTTTCCGGG
>Ga0070727_10003081_pt1 | contig 15490 bp, 15 predicted proteins | sample tdAd472_FD_66722 | JGI IMG/M metagenome (GOLD analysis project Ga0070727, IMG submission 66722) | Marine sediment microbial communities from the Atlantic coast under amendment with organic carbon and nitrate - tdAd47.2 | ecosystem: Environmental > Aquatic > Marine > Coastal > Sediment | place...
TTGGGGTAGTTCGGGCCTCCACCGCCCTCAGGCACCACCCAATTAATATTCTGTGTAATATCCTTAATATCACAGGTTTTGCAATGAACACAGTTCTGAGCATTGATCTGCAGACGCTTTTCCTCGCCGCCTTCACCAACATATTCATAGACACCGGCTGGACAGAAGCGCTGCTCCGGCCCGTTATAATCCGCCCAGTTCACGCTGACAGGAATGCTTTCATCCTTCAACTGCAGGTGGATCGGCTGGTCTTCCTCGTGGTTGGTGTTCGACAGGAACACGCTTGAGAGCTTGTCGAAGCTGATCACGCCGTCCGGCTTCGGATAATCAATCGGCTGGCAATCGGCAGCCTTTTTGGTCGCTTCGTTATCCTTGTGGATATGCTTCAGCGTCGGCATCAGGAACCCGAGGCCGATGGTGTTCATCCACATGTCGAAGCCGGCATAAAGCGTGCCCCATTTGGCGCCGAACTTGGCAAGCGCCGGGCGGGCATTCCGCACCTTATGAAGGTCTTTGTAAATCCAACTGGATTTGAAGGCATCTTCATAGGCGCTCAGCTCTGTTTCGCCGTTCGACCCCGCCACAATGGCGTCAAACGCGCTTTCCGCCGCCAGCATGGCTGACTTCATAGCGTTATGGGTGCCCTTGATGCGCGGCACGTTAACGAAACCGGCTGCACAGCCCACAAGTGCACCGCCTGGGAAGTAAAGCTTTGGAACAGACTGCAACCCGCCTTCGTTGATCGCCCGTGCGCCATAAGCCACGCGGCGGCCACCTTCCAGAATCTTGCGCACTTCTGGGTGCGTTTTGAAGCGCTGCATTTCGTCAAACGGCGACAGATACGGGTTTTCATAATCCAGCGTCACCACGAAACCGATGGCGATCTGATTGTTTTCCTGGTGATAGATAAAGCCACCGCCCGCAGTGTTGCCAAGCGGCCAACCCTGGGTATGGATCACTCGCCCTGGTACATGCTGCGATGGGTCAATATCCCACAGCTCCTTGATACCGATACCGTAGGTCTGGAACTGGCAATTTTCACGCAGAGCAAACTTGGCCTCAAGCTCTTTTGAAAGCGAGCCACGGCAGCCCTCGGCGAACAGTGTGTATTTGGCGTGCAGTTCCATGCCTGGCGTATAGCCGGCCTTCTGTTCACCATCACGGCCAACACCCATGTCACCAGTGGCCACACCTTTAACACGTCCGTCTTCATGATAGAGTACTTCAGAACCGGCAAAGCCCGGGTAAATCTCCACGCCCAGTGCTTCAGCCTGTTCAGCCAGCCAGCGCGTGAGGTTACCAAGCGACAGCGTATACATGCCATCGTTTGACAGAAGCGGCGGCATCATGAAATGGGGCAGAGACTTATGGCCTGTTTCCGTAAGAACCCAGTGCTGGTTGTCGGTAACCGGCGTGTTGAGCGGCGCGCCCTTTTCTTTCCAGTCAGGGATCAACTCATCAAGCGCGATCGGGTCAACCACGGCGCCTGACAGGATATGCGCCCCAATCTCAGAGCCCTTTTCGATCACACAGACCATCAGTTCCTGGTCTTTCTCCTGGGCCAGTTGCATCAACCGGATCGCTGCTGAAAGACCTGCTGGTCCACCACCCACGATCACTACGTCAAATTCCATGGATTCACGTTCCATGTTGCGCTCCTTCAAACTTCCCTAACGTCCGGTGCCTAACTTCGCCGCCAATAGCATGCAGCCTTGTTCCCAAACTGGACCGAATACAATCATTTTCAAGTGTTTATGCCGCGCGAGGAAACAAAGGTCAAACGCTTGGCGGCAGATTATTTTCGCACTGCAACATAAGTCATTGATGCCGCGACGTCAGGCAGGGGCATTTTGTGCTTTGTTCCAGACCGGGGAAAAGCAGAAATTTTGAACAAAAATTCAATGCAATTTTTACCACCCTCCGACTATAGTGGGCTCAGTTGAGGCCGACGATTAAACAATATTGGTAGAAAATGAGTTCTCCTGAGCCCCAAAATCTGGACCCGGCAACCCTTCTGGCATGGCACGTAGCCATGGGCGCGGACGAAGCCATAGATATCGACCCGATCGACCGTTTCACCACGGAAGTTCAGGCTCCGATTGCCTCCAAAACCGTCCAGCAGGCACCTAAAGCAGCCAAACCATCAGGCCCAAGGCCGGTGGCCGCGAAGCCCGTGCAAGCCGTTGTTGGGGCTGGCCCGGAAGCCGCTGCCCGCGTTGCGGCGGAAGCAGGTACGCTTGAGGAACTCAAAGCCGCGATGGAAGCTTTTGACGGTGGCCTTCTGAAGCGTTCGGCCAAGAATACCGTTTTCGCGGACGGCACGCCCGGCGCGCCTGTGATGGTGATCGGCGAAGCACCAGGCGCAGACGAGGACCGGGAAGGTAAACCCTTTGTCGGCGTCTCCGGCCAATTGCTCGACAAGATTCTGGCGGCGGCTGGTTTTTCCCGCGATGAAAACGTCTATATCACCAACATGGTGCCCTGGCGCCCCTTGGGGAACGCAACGCCTGACGGCGCAACGATTGCCATGTGCATGCCGTTCGTGAAGCGCCATATCGAGCTTGCCAAACCCCAAGTGATTCTGATGGTTGGCGGCGTTTCCGCCAAGGCACTTCTGGGCACTGAGGAAGGAATCACACGGCTGCGCGGACGCTGGAAAGAGCTGGAGATCAGCGGCCAGAAAATCGCCGCATTGCCGGTTTATCACCCGGCTTACCTGCTGCGCCAGCCCGCGCTCAAGGGCCACGCCTGGCGCGATATCCTGTCTGTGAAGAGGAAACTGTCCCTGTCATGAGTGTCCGTGCTGTGTTTCGTTTGCTTTCTGCTTTTGCGCTTTTCTCCGCGATATCTAACGGGGCGCCCGCAATGGCATCCGAAGTGGACATCCCGAAGGTATTGAGCCGCGAGGACATCAACCGTTACCAGAGAATCTTCGAGCTACAGGAACAGGCCCGCTGGGAAAAAGCGGACCGCATGATTAAATATGTCGAGAACCCGATTCTGATGGGGCATGTGTGGTTCCAGCGCTATATGCATCCCACCGGGTACCACAGCAAATATTCCGAACTGGCAGGCTGGCTAAAATCATACGCCGACCATCCGAACGCCTGGCAGGTATACCGCCTGGCCCGCAAACGGCAGGGCAATGCCCGGGCGCCGAGGCGCCCTATCGACACGCGCTACCCGGGCGTAACAGGCCAAGCCGCTGCCCCCAAGCCGCCGCTGCCGCGGCGTGACCGCCTTGAACGCACGGCAGTGACCCGCTTCTTTGCCAATGTACGCCGTTATGTACGCAAAGGCCTGCCGGAGCGCGCAGAAAAGCGCTACTGGGCAATGGAAGCCCGTGGCCTGCTGGTGCCTCATGAGCGAGCTGAAGCGCTTGAGCGCATCGCATCCAGCTATTATTACAAATCCAACAATACCAAGGCGCGAATCCTGTCGACCCTTGCTGCTGACTTGGCGCGGGAAATAGAACCCCATGCGGACTGGATCGCGGGTCTGGCATACTGGCGGGACGGCGACTATGCGAGCGCTTATGAGCATTTCAAATATGTCGGTGAAGCCGAACGCGCCGGTGACTGGCTGGCCTCTGGTGGGCATGCCTGGGCTGCACGCGCAGCCTATCAGCTTGGAGACCCGGTCACCGCCACAGAACACCTGCGCGCCGCATCGACATACCAGGAAACCTTCTACGGCCTGATCGCCGCGCGCCAATTGGGCATTCGCCCCCGGATTGATTGGTCTGTACCGACGCTAAGTGAAGAGGCGCTCGACAACCTGATGCCGCATTCGGCAACGCGGCGGGCCATCGCGCTGACAGAAGTCGGCTGGCACCATATCGCGGATGAAGAACTGCGCCTTCTGTGGGGGCGCGAGGGAACGGCAGTACAGGATGATCTTCTGCCGCTCGCCGCAAAACTCAATTTGCCTAACATTCAAATCAGGCTTGGCCGCGTGGGCGGCACTGGCCATCCGGCCTCAACCGCCGTGCGCTACCCGCTCCCGGACTGGGAACCTGCGGGCGGCTTCACGGTAGACCGGGCACTGATTTTTGCCATGGTGCGCAAGGAAAGCGATTTCCGCATCCGTGCCCGAAGCCACGCAGGTGCAGGTGGCCTAATGCAGGTGATGCCGGCAACCGCCAGCTATATCTCCAAAAACCGTCGGCTGCGGCGCGACCGCAAGAAGCTCTATGAGCCAGAATTCAACATGGCGCTTGGGCAGCAATATATCGAATATCTGATCGATTCCGACTATGCAGAAGGCAACCTGTTTATGGCGCTCGCCGCCTATAACGGTGGCCCCGGCAGCCTGATGGAATGGCAGAAGGAAGTCATCTACGAGCAAGACCCGCTTCTGTTCATCGAATCCATAGGGTTTTATGAGACGCGAAACTATATTGAGCGGGTCATGGCGAACCTGTGGCTGTACCGCATGCGACTTGGGCAAGAAACGCCGAGCCTTGATGCCACGGCGTCAGGTGCCTGGCCAGTTCTGGACAATATCGACACGGAAGCGACAGCCATTGCCATGAAACGCGCGCAAACCCGAACTGCCACAAGGACCACACGTCTTGCCGAAGATTGATGAAAGCCGCCCGTTCATTCCAGTGAACATCGCCGTACTGACCGTTTCCGACACTCGCACGTTGGAAACCGACCGCTCCGGCGACACGCTCGTCGCACGGATTGCTGAAGCTGGGCATAAAGTTGCTGATCGCCAGATCATCAAGGATGACATCCCCGCGATCACCGCTCAGGCACAAGCCTGGATCGCAGACAAGGGCGTTGACGTGATCATCGCCACCGGGGGCACGGGCCTGACGGGCCGGGATGTCACGCCCGAAGCATTTGAGGCCCTCTACACCAAGTCCATCCCAGGCTTTGGCGAATTGTTCCGCATGCTCTCCTATGAACTGATTGGCACCAGCACGATCCAGAGCCGCGCCACAGGCGGCCTTGCGGACACCACGCTAATGTTTGCCCTTCCAGGTTCCACTGGTGCTGTAAAAGACGCGTGGGACAAAATCCTGGTTACCCAGCTCGATAACCGCTACCGCCCCTGTAATTTCGTTGAGATGATGCCCCGTTACGGCGAGAGGTAGACCGCCATACCAGGCAGAGCCTTAAGATTGTCCGGTTCAGCAACAAGATTCTGAATTTCGTGCGGGAATCCGCCGTTTGAAGGCCTGCCGCTATTTTTTGGCTTCCATCCTTGTGCCCCCTCGCCTACTCTGCCGGGCAAATAACACAAGATAACTCTGGGGAGAGGACGTGTTTCAGTCAAAGCGTATTCTGGCAGCCACGCTGGCTAGCCTGGCATTCACCGCACCATCGATGGCTCAAGATAGCGACATCCGCAGTGGTTTCGTGCAGATGTTGGCCGACGGTATCAACGCCCTCGGCGACTTCGTTTTCAGCACGATCAATATCTTCGGCTTGGAAGTGGAATGGATCGTCGCCTTCCTCGCCCTACCAATGATTATCCTTACCCTCTATTTCGGTTTTGTGAACGTCACCAGCTTCAAACGCGCGTGGCGGATCGTAAAAGGCGACTATCACGACGATAGCGCGGATGGTGAAGTGACCCAGTTCCAGGCCCTTGCCACCGCGCTTTCGGGCACTGTTGGCCTAGGTAACATCGCCGGTGTGGCCGTAGCCATCTCAACCGGCGGGCCCGGCGCCACTTTCTGGATGGTGCTGATTGGCTTTTGCGCCATGACGTTGAAGTTCGCGGAATGCACGCTTGGCGTAAAATACCGCGACGTCCGCGCCGATGGCACTGTAGCGGGCGGCCCAATGTATTATCTGGAACGCGGCTTGAAAACGCGCGGTGAGGGCTGGAGTAAAACCGGCAAATTCCTGGCGTGGAGCTACGCCCTTCTGGCGCTGCCAACCCTGCTGCAAGTGGCACAGGTGAACCAGTCTTTTGAAGCGGTTGCGGCTGTTACCGGTATCGACAGCGAGTCCAGCCGGTGGGGATTCGGCGTTATCATGGCGTTGCTTACAGCCATCGTTATCATCGGCGGTATCAAGTCTATCGCAAGCGTGACAGCACGCCTCGTCCCGGCAATGGCAGGCATCTATATTGTTGGCGCCCTGATCATCATTGGCTCACACATCACGGAAGTTCCAGCTGCGTTCGTTACCATCTTTGAATCCGCCTTCTCGCTTGAGGCGGGCATGGGTGGCCTGATTGGCACGATCATCATCGCCATGCAGCGTGCCGTTTATTCCACCGAAGCAGGCCTTGGATCCGCCACCATGGCGCACGCCGCGGCCAAAACCAACGAGCCAGTCTCCGAGGGCATGGTTGCGTTGATGGAACCTTTCGTTGATACCGTTGTCGTGTCCACCATGACCGCGCTTGTGATCGTTATCACCGGCGTCTACCTCGACCAATCAGGTGCGGCGGGCATTTCCCTGACATCCACAGCATTTGGCAGCGTCATCAGCTGGTTCCCATGGGTCCTTGCCGTTGCGGCCTTCCTGTTCGCCTACTCCACCATCATCAGCTGGGGCTACTATTCCGGAAAGGTATGGGAATTTCTGTTTGGGGGCAGCAGTCAATCCATGAACCTGTTCAAAATTATTTTCTGTGTCGCTCTGGTTCCGGGCGCTGTGTTCTCAGTATCTGAAGTCTATACACTGATGGACAGCATGTTCTTCCTGATGGCGGTACCCAATGTGATCGGCATCTATCTGATGGCCCCTGAGCTTAAGCGCGACCTGAAGGATTATCTGGCGCGCCTGAGGTCCGGCGAAATCAAAGCGAACACTTAATCGGTCTGCCGCGCTGGTTTTGGGCCGGCGCGGCTTTCCAACTTCTGGAGCAAGTCCATGCGTTATTTGATGGTATGTTTTCTCTTTCTGGCCGCCTGCTCTGCCCCCCTTGCGGCAGATGAAGCCGACAGGATCGCTGTGAACAACGCCCTGGACAACTTCCACAACGCAGCCGCAGGCGCTGACTGGGAAACCTATTTCGGCCTGATGAGCGACGATGCCATCTTCCTGGGGACAGACGCATCTGAGCGCTGGGACAAGCCAACGTTTGAAGCTTACGCCCGCCCAACGAACGGCTGGACCTATACGGTTCGCGAGCGGCACGTCAATTATACGCCTGACGGCAACACAGCCTGGTTCGACGAACTGCTGGATAATGCAAAATATGGCACCAGCCGGGGTACAGGAGTGCTGATTCGCACAAATGGCGGCTGGAAAATTTCTCAGTACCATCTCACCTTCCCGTTGCCGAATGATCTGGCAAAAGGAATCACCGAGCAGATTCAGGCATTTGAAGACCGGCAAAAAACAGGCCAAGAATAGGTCAGCAGCCTTGTCTTGAACCGGCAGCAATCGCGCCTCATGATTTCTCAACTAGTGGGTTCCAGCTGAGGGAAGAGGAGGCGTGTATGCCCGTTTCCGGTGTTTTGGGGCGTTTACTTGAGTATTGGCACACTTTGCCGCGCGACGCAGGAGCGGCCTTGCCCAGGAAATGTGTGCTGCATCCAACCGATTTGCACGAGTTGCTGCCACGCATCTCGCTGATGAAGCGTATTGACCGCTATGACGTGCAGGTGTCCATGATCGGCACATCCGAGGACAGCCTGTGGCAAACGCCGATCGCAGGCATCAATGCGTTTGACCTGACAACGCCCAACATGCGCGAAAACACAGCCCGCCTCTATGAAGCCATTCTTGACCAGCCCAGCGGCGTGCAGATGCAGGAAACCGTCATGCGGCGAAACGGCGACAGCACTGAAGTGGAATCGCTCTATCTACCGCTCGCTGACGAGATCGGCGCCCCGACATATATCATCGGCTGCTCGGTTTACCTGAAACAGCCACGCTATGGCCGGATCAATGACCGCCTGATGCTGGATCACCAGAAAGTATCGAACATTGAATTCATCGATCTTGGTCGGGGCAAGCCCTTGGTGACATTTGAAAAACCGGCACCGCGCCCACGCCCCGTGGTGGAAAGCCGCTGGTGGGACCGGTTCATGCCCTCAAAGCCAAGGCCCGGCAGCGACAACCTGCTGGATGCTTGAAGATCCTCCTGGAGGATGGTCGGGAGACAAGTGCTTAGGGCATTCCTATAGGCATTCCCTTTGGCGCTGACGCTCCCGCGCCATCTTCGGGCGGCTTCAGCCCATTTTCTGCACCATCTTGAACAGGAGATTCGGGAAAAAGCGTTTCACCCACAGCGCTTTCATCTCGCTGCCCTCGCCCACCGGAATCTCCTTCTGCCCCTTCTTGAAGCCCTTCATAATCACGCGGGCACAGGCGTCCACGTCCATGCCGCCAGCGATGTTCTGGTCCACTTTCGCAAACTCGGAACCATCGCCCTTGAGGGCATGCTTGGCGATGTTTGTGCGGATAAACCCCGGTGTGATGGTGGTAACCGAAATACCGTCTTTCGCCACCTCTGCCCGCAGCGCATCGAAAAAGCCCATCATGGCGTGCTTCGCCGCACAGTAACCAGTGCGCTGTGATACGCCAATCTTGCCAGCAACCGATGCTGTCACAGCCAGGTGGCCGCTCTTCTGCTCCAACATGACCGGCAGCACCAGTTTGGTCAGTGCGATCTGGCCAAACACATCTACTTCGAAAAGGCGGCGGTAGGTTGCCATTTCCGTATCGACGCATAGCGACCGCTGGGAAATACCCGCGTTGTTGATCAGCATATCGATCCGGCCTGTGAAGGCTTTGGCCTCAGCAACCTTACTCGGCAGCGAAGCTTCATCCGTGACGTCAAGCGGCAGCACAAGCATGTCTCCGCCCTGTGCGCCTTCTGCGATGCAGGCTTCACGTACACGCCCCAGCTCCTCTGCGCGCCTGGCGGAGAGGATGAGTTTGGCTCCCTCCTTCGCGAACTGATGAGCAAGCGCCTCGCCAATACCGGACGATGCGCCCGTGATCCAAATCGTTTGGCCCTCGAACATGATTGTCTCCCCTTGCGAACCTTTGGAATAATAATAAGGCGAAAGCCGCCAGCTTCAAATGACCTATACCTTAAAGAGGGAAATTCCCTTTGCAAAACCAATAGCTTCCCTTAGGTTGGACGGAATCGGAGCAGACAATATGCAGTTTCAGACACCGACGATAACAGGCCTTGTCGGCGCCGCGTTTCAGGCGGCAAAAGCCAGAACAGAGCTGTTGATTTTGCTGGCCCTGCTGGCGGGTATCGGCAGCAGCATTGTCTATGCACCAGCTGCTACAATTCTTGAGAATCTGATCGAAATCTATCCAGAGAATGTGGTCGAAGTCTATCCAGACACGGGCACTCCAAGCGAGAGAGATGAGGAAATTGCCTCTGTTGTCAATCAAGGGTTATCTACCCTGTTGCTGGGCCATTTGGCGGCTACAGCAGTGTCTACTTTCTTGTTAATCCCCTTTGCCCGGGCGTCCGCCCCAGGCCGCCTTGTCCCTGCAGCAGGCGGCCTGCGCGCCTTCACGATCCGTGGGCTACGGTCCTTCCTTCACATGGTTGCTGCAAATGGCATCAGCATTCTGGTGGCTTTTTTTGCCCTGTCGCTGATTGTGGGACTCGCCGCAGCTCTTGGGCCGCTTACAAACGCTGTGGCCATTGTTGCTGCCGGTTTTGTGATGTGGACATCGATTGTCTTGACCAGCACAGCTCATCTCGCGATCGCCGCAGAAGCTCGTGACCGGCGGGAAACATTGCCGTCCGCTTTCGTGCGCGCCCGGCTTTTCATGGTTCCTATCGCTGCGTCCCTCGCGATCCTGTTCCTGCTTACCATCCTGCTTTACCTGACAGTTGGCAGCATGGCCATCAGTCTGGTCCCGGAAGAATTTGAGTTTCGTATGGCACTAATTGTGGCTGGCTTTGTCGCCTACCTGACCTCAGCCCTGCATGTCGCCGCACTCTATCAGGTGCCGGACTTCCGGGACCTTCGCCCTTCTTAATCGGTTTCACCATTCCAGCGAAACGCAGGACTGCGTTTCTCAAGAAAAGCCCTGACCCCTTCGGCCGCATCTGAGGCGCTGTGAGCGTCCTTGAACATTTTTGCAGTAACCCCATCGTCGTCGTGCTGGCCGTCAAGGATAAGGCGGATGATTTGCTTGATGCCCCGCACCGAATATTGCGACACCTGCGCCATCTGCTGCGCGAATGACTGTGTCCGCTCTGCCAGCTCTTCTTGAGGGAACAGTTCGTCCACCAGGCCGATCCGAAGCGCCTCTTCGGCATCAACCACTCTGCCCGTGAACAGCATGCTTTTCGCCTTCGCGGGCCCGACAAGGTCCATGAGCTGTTTGGTATCATTGAGCGGATATATCAGCCCCAGCTTGGCGGGCGTGATGCCGAACCGCGCCGTATTGGTGGCAAATCGCATATCGCAGTGGATGGCAATGCCGCACCCACCGCCCATGCAGGCCCCTGAAACCTGCGCGATGGTCGGCTTCTTGGCAAGCGCCAGCGTCCGCTGCGCATCCCGAATGGCTTGACGGTTGCTTTCCTGACGCTCAGGCGAGCCTGCAATCTGCTCGAGTTCCGCAATATCCGCCCCGGCGGAGAAGGCTTTGTCACTTGATGAACATACAATGATCACCCTCACATCCGGGTCTGCGTCAAGCTGCGCTACGGCAAGCGGGATGGAAGACCACATAGCTTCCGACATGGCATTTCTTTTGTCGGGCCGATTGAGCACCAGACGGCCAATGGCACCATCCTTTTCAAGGAATACTGGGCTTGTTGGGTCGTTCAGATCAGTCATTCGGTTTACTTTCTTTAAAACAAGCTGTGCTGGCGGTCCTGCTTGGGCGCCTCAATACACTCTGGCCCCTCGGAACGAACATCATTCACAAGGCTTGTCACCGGGCGCCATTCAAAAGCGGTCTCTGGCATGAAGTCGAAACTTTCAAGAAAGCCGCGCGGCAACGGGTCATGGGGCTCTAGCCAGGCTTCATACTGACTGGGCTTTACCACCAGCGGCATCCGGCTGTGCAGGCTACGCATTGGCCCGAGCGTAGGACCTGTCAAGATCGCCATCGTCTCCAGCCAATGGTCGCCTGTTGGGCCATGCCAGGTGGTCCAGATGCCAGCAAAAGCCTGTAAGCCGCCGCCAACCGGCGTAATCAGGAACGGCTGCTTTCGTCCCTGCAGGCTTTTCCACTCAAACCAGCCATCAAAGGGCACCAGACAGCGCGTCCGCTTCATTGGAGAGCGGAACGATGGCTTGTCGATCACCGTTTCCATCCGCGCATTAATCAGTGGCTTGTCGCCCAGCTCCTTTTTCCATTCCGGCACCAGACCCCATTCCACGGCAGCGAGCTCGCGGCTGCCGCCCTCAGCGTTCCTGACAATCAGCACAGGCTGGTTAGGGGCAATATTGTAGCGTGGCGGAATATGGGCATCTGCACGCACGCCGAAAGTTTTTATCATCGCATCCTTGGGCGATGTCATCAGATAGCGTCCACACATAAAGCCTTGCCTCTTTTGCCTTCCGCACCCATTGTTGGGACCATGTCCAAAGAAATAGCATGCTCATGAGCGAAGCAAGTGAAAAGCCGGAGGTTAGGGAAAATCCCACTCGACCCATCGTTGGGGTCGGTGCTGTCGTGATGAACGGCGACAGTGTCCTCCTGATCAAGCGGGGCAAGCCCCCCAGAAAAAACGAGTGGAGCCTGCCGGGCGGAGCCCAGATGCTTGGCGAAACCACCTATGATGCGGTTACGCGCGAAGTGCTGGAGGAAACCGGCCTCGTTATCCAGCCCACCTGTCTTCTGGACGTGGTCGATTATATCGACCGGGCACCTGATGGCTCGCTCGAATTTCACTATACGCTGATCGATTATCTTGCGCTCACAACAGACAGCCAACCGGTTGCCGGGACAGATGCGGTCGATGCCCGCTTTTTCCCTCTTGATGAAGCCCTTGCCCTTCCGCTATGGACAGAAACCCGCCGCCTGATCGAACTGGCGGCAGACAAGATGCGACAGCTTAGCGAAAGGCACTGACCATGACCGACAATAAACCATCCTCCCGCAGTGCGATTGGGATGCTGGCCCTGATTTTCGGTCTGATGGCCTATGCTTTTCTGGCAGCTGCCATAGGCGGCAAGCTGGCGGAAAGCTCTGTCGCGATCCAGAGCGTCTATTATCTTGTGGCTGGCCTTTTGTGGATCTGGCCCGCCAAAAAGCTCATCTACTGGATGGGCGGCAAGAAACCGGAATAGACAAAATAAAAGCCGCGACACTTGGTATCGCGGCTTTCTGGTTTTGATCCGGTCCGTTTTAGGTGCCAGGGAACTTATAATCCTTAAACCGGTCGCGCAGGTCCTTCTTGGAAATCTTGCCGGTGGCAGTGTGCGGAATCTCATCCACCATCACCACATCATCCGGCAACCACCATTTGACAACACGGGTTTCAAGGAAGGCGTTCATGTCTTCGGTGGTGACCGTCTTGCCCTTTTCCGGTACAATGATCATCAGCGGACGTTCGTCCCATTTCGGGTGACGCATACCGATAACAGCGGCTTCCACCACGTCAGGATGCGCAACGGCCTCATTCTCAAGATCGATTGAACTGATCCATTCTCCGCCAGACTTGATAACATCCTTGGCGCGGTCAGTGATCTGCATATAGCCGTATTCATCAATGCAGGCGATGTCGCCGGTGTCGAACCAGTTGTCGTCATCCAGTATCTTGCCACTGTCGCCCTTATAGTAGCTGTCGATCACCCATGGGCCGCGCACCATCACGCGGCCAGAGGTCTTGCCGTCGCGCGGCATGATGTCGCCGTCATCGTCCTTGATGCACATCTCGACACCCAGAACTGACCGGCCCTGTTTGGTCTGAACATCCAGCTTTTCTTCTGGCGACAGGTTAGCAACAGCTGCGTTTTCACTGCCCAGGCTGCCAAGTGGGCTGGTTTCCGTCATGCCCCATGCGTGGTTCACGCGAACGCCGTATTTTTCTTGGAAAGTCTTGATCATGCTTCTGGGCACGGCGGATCCGCCGATGGTAACAATCCCCAGCTTGCCCATGTCCTTGCCCGTTGTTTCAAGATACTTGAGCATACCGGACCATACGGTGGGCACTGCTGCAGTCACAGTCACTTCCTCGTCCATGATCAGTTTGTGCAGCACGTCAGGTTCATGGTGGGGGCCGTTGAAGGCGATCTTTGCGCCCGTGGCCGCCGCCGCATATGGGATACCCCAGCTGTTTGCATGGAACATCGGCACAACCGGCAAAATGGTCGACAGGGATGAAATCCCCAGCGTATCCCCGGAAATTGCCAGCAGTGTATGCAGGAAATTGGACCTGTGGCTATAGAGAACCCCTTTCGGGTGACCAGTCGTTCCGGATGTGTAACAAAGACCGCAAGCCGTATTCTCATCGAACGTCGGCCAGCTGTAGTTGCCGTCTTCCGCATCCAGCAGCTCCTCATAAGACAGCACATTCGGCAGCTTGGTATCCGGCATGTGGTCTCGACCAACCATGATCACATAATGCTCAATGGTCTTGAGATGTTCCTGGATCGCTTCAATCAGCGGCACAAAGGTGATGTCCAGCATCAGCACTTTGTCTTCTGCGTGGTTCATGATGTAGATCAGCTGTTCCGGGAACAGGCGCGGGTTCACCGTGTGGGTAACTGCCCCCATACCGGAAGCACCATACCAGATTTCCATATGCCGGTGACTGTTCCAGGCAAGTGTCGCCACACGGTCACCCATGCCGACACCGAGGCGCGCCAGCGCCTGCGCACACTTCTTAGCGCGCACAGCACAGTCGCTGTATGTATACGCAAACTTTCCGCCCTCGGGCAGCAGCCCAACAATCTCGCGGCGCGGATGGTTTATTTCGGCATGCTCCAGGAATTTGGATACCAGCAACGGCCAGTCTTGCATCTGTCCAAGCACTTAGACTTCTCCCCATAATCGAAAACAAAACGCCGCTGCCTTCCCAAACAGCGGTAGATTCAGGCGTTTGTTTGACTATAGGTCTGCACCAACGCTTTTCAAACGCTTTGTGACGCTTTTTCGTCAGCCTTGGGTGACTTCAAGCGCGCAGCTATCCAACTGGTGCGGGTCATCAGGGTCTGCGCGGAACGCCGCATGATCGACCGCACCATCCTTTGCCGCTGTGATCAACCACACCCAACCCCGCTCGACCGATTGTGCTTTGTCCGCATTGGACGGACTGGCGACGCCATTGGGGTGGCTGTGCCAGATGCCGACAATCTGTGGCCCACCGGCCCGCGCAGCCTTCTGCATCAGGATGTGCATCCCGGGATCAATCTCAAAACTGGTTTCCGGGTTACCTTCGGTGACATTGTCCATAACCACGGCCTGGGTAATGGTAACAACACCCTCTGCCGTCTCACCCAGAAGAAGGGCGCACGCTTCATGGGGTTCAGCCTGCCAGGCCGTCCGCTCCAGCATTTCCACAAGGGTGGTGCTCAGCCGGACCGTTACTGCTTCTGCCATACCAGCGGCACATCCACTTTGGCCTGTTCGCCTGTCAGGCGGTTCAGCGTAACGATGGTGTCGCCTTCGTTAGAGCGGAAATGGAATATCATTTCAGCGCCCTGCGAACTCACAGACACAAGCGTCGCGCCCACCGGCCGTTCAACGTAGAAATCGCCGTAAGATCGCGCGGGTACTACAGCAGGCTCAGCAACCACCGGACCGGCATCCCCTTCATCCATCAGGCTTTCAGCGGCACGCTCGGAGATTTTGTAGACCATCAAGCCAACCATCGCGAGAATGGCAATTCCAAGCCCGATCACTAAGAGCTTCATGCCGGTATGCTTCGGCACTGCCTCTTCTTCTGCCCCCGAAACCGGAGCACCTTCATTCTGGGGCGTGACTTTTTCGTCTTGTGGCATCATAAGATGTCTCCATGAGCGACACATTCAAAATCGATATCGGGCCGGACCAGGTCGGCAGCCGCCTTGATAAAGTGCTTGCGGACGCAATGCCAGACATTTCGCGTTCCCGCCTCAAGGCCCTGATTGAAGGCGGCCAAGTTCTTGAGCTGCATTCAGGCGGCAAGATCAGCGCGTCGCGCAAGATAAAAGCGGGTGAAAGCTACCAGGTCAACATCCCTGTACCCGAGGACCCAGAGCCTCAGGCCGAAAACATCCCGCTTGATATCGTATTTGAGGACGAGCACCTTGTTGTCGTCAACAAGGCGCCAGGCATGGTGGTCCATCCGGCGGCAGGCAGCCCATCCGGCACGCTTGTAAATGCACTTCTGCACCACTGCCATGGATCGCTGAGCGGCATCGGCGGCGTGAAGCGCCCGGGCATCGTGCACCGCATCGACAAGGATACAAGTGGCCTTCTGGTGGTCGCCAAACATGACAAGGCCCACAACGGCCTTGCGGAACAGTTCGCAGACCATTCCATCGAACGGCTATATACTGCTGTGTGCAAGGGGCACCCTGTGCCGCCAAGTGGCCGGATCGAAGGCAATATCGCGCGCCATCCGGTCGACAGGAAGCGCATGGCCGTCACGGACC
>Ga0070727_10003082_pt1 | contig 15480 bp, 10 predicted proteins | sample tdAd472_FD_66722 | JGI IMG/M metagenome (GOLD analysis project Ga0070727, IMG submission 66722) | Marine sediment microbial communities from the Atlantic coast under amendment with organic carbon and nitrate - tdAd47.2 | ecosystem: Environmental > Aquatic > Marine > Coastal > Sediment | place...
CGGGTCGTGAGCGAGACCGTCTCGGTCGCCGATGGCGACAGCAGCGACCTCTGGCGCTTCGAGGCTCGCGCCCCGGCGCACCACCTGGCCGTGGTCCTCCGCCGCGAGAGCGAGGCCACCATCGACGTCTCGATCCACAGCCCGAGCATGCACGAGACCCACCTCCGCGGGCGCCTGGTCGAGGGCCGCCACCTGCGGATCCTGCCCACGGTCTCACCGCTGCGGGCGGGGCCCGCCTTGCTCCGCGTGCGGCAGCTCAGCGGCCAGCAGACGACGCACTACTCGCTGGTCGTGGTCCGCCGCGACGACACCCTGGGCCTGGTGCGCACCCTGTTCCGCCTGGTGGCCCGCGCCGAGTCCGAGCAGCCCTACCTCGACACCCAGGACTTCGCCCGCGAGGTCTACGAAGCGCTGGCTCTGGACGCCAAGCTCGACCGCGAGGCGGTGACCCTGGGGGTCCTCGCCGAGCTTGGGCACCGCAGCCGCGCCGGCCGGCGTCTCGCGCTGCGCCTGCTCGAGCACAGCTTCCGCCCGGACGAGGAGGCCCTGCGCAACGTCTACATGGGCGCGGACGGCAGCCGCTCTCTCGACGGCGGCCTGCTCCTCGCCCTGCGCCACCCCAACGACTCGGGCTACGCCAAGCTGGTCGAGCTCGCCGCCCGAGACCCCGACCCCCTGGTGCGCCTGCTGGGCCTGGCGGTGGCCTCGAACTTCACCACCGTCGAGCGCCGTCTGTCCCTCCGCGCGCTGTTCGCGGACGACCCCTCGCCCAAGATCCAGCGGGTCCTGGCGCGCACGCGCTAGCGCTGGCTCGCCGGGGCTTCGCCCGACCCCGCGCCCGGGGGGGCGTCCCCTGCGATTCCCCGTATCATGCGGGCGTGAAGGCGATCCACGACCCCCTGGCCCTCGGCGCGACCTGGAGCGACGCCGGCCTGACCCCCGCAGACTACGCCCGCGCGCTGGGCGTCGGCCGCGCGTTGGGGGAGGAGCTGAACCAGGAGCAGGCCCTCGCGCCCTTCGCGGCCCAGGCCTGGCGAACGGGCTTCGCGGCGCCGACGCTCTTCCTCGACGACTTCTCGGCGATCCCCTTCCTCGACAACATCAGCGGGGTCGCCGAATACCAGCATCGCGCGCGGGTGCGCGCGGGCGGGGGGGACCTCTTCGCGGCGATCAGCGACCCGGTGCGGGGCTACGAGGACTACTGCCGCGAACGGCTGCAGCTCGGCTCCCCGGCCCTGGTCAAGGCCGACCCGCCCCCTTGCGGGCTGCGCGTGGCCAGCGCGCTCCAGGGCGGCGAGGCCTTCGCGCGGCTCGCCCACGCGGCCTCCAGCGGGCTGGCGATCCACCCCTACATGGGGATCGCCGACGTGTGGGATCTGGCGCGCAGGCTGTCGGAGGAGTCCGGCGGCGAGGTCCGCGTGCTGGCGCCGCCCCCGCCTGCGACCTGGGCGGCCAACGACAAGGGCACCTTCACCCGGGTCGTGAGCGACGTCGTCGGCCCCGAAGCGGTCGTCGAGACGCACTCCGCCCGCACCGCCGAGGCCCTGGCCGAGCTGCTGCGCGACCTGGCCACCCGCCACGAGCGCGTGGCGCTCAAGCGGACCCGCTGCGCCTCGGGCATGGGCAACTGGCACCTCCCGTCCGCGGAGGTCCGCCAGGCCGCCGACCTCGTGCACCGGGTCGAGGCCTTCCTCGAGACCACCCAGTGGGACGGCGCCGAGGACGTGCTGGCGATGGCCTGGGAGCCCGCCGAGCACTCGCCCTCGACCCAGCTCTGGATCCCGGCCCTCGAAGACGGCCCCCCACGACTCGACGGGACCTACGAGCAGATCCTCGAGGGCGAGCTGCGGGTGTTCCTCGGCAGCCGCCCCGCGAGCTTCCCCAGCGCGACCCTGCGCCGAATCGCCGCCGAGTCGCTGCGGGTCGGGGCGGCGCTGCAGGCCCTGGGCTACGTCGGCCGCTGCAGCTTCGACCTCCTGCTCCTCGGCGACCCCGCCAACCCCAGCGGGCTGCGCTTCACCGAGAGCAACGGCCGCTGGGGCGGGACCAGCACCCCCATGCACCTCGTCGACCGCCTGGTGCAGGGCCCCCGGCCGCCCTACCGCGCCCAGGACTTCGCCCACCCGGACCTGGTCGGCGCCGACTTCAACGACGTCCTCGCCCGCCTCGGCGACCACCTCTACGACGCCCGCAGCGGCGAGGGCCGCTACGTGCTCTACAACGTCGGCCCGCTCGAGGGCGCCGGCAAGCTGGACGTGATCGCCTTCGGCGCCTCCCAGGAGGAGGCCGAGGAGCGCCTGGCCGAGGAGTTCCCCCGCCTGCTGGGCCTGGCCTAGGCGCTGGGCCCGCTCCACGTGCAGATCGGGCCGTATCGGATCCTCTGCGAGCTCGCCCGCGGGGGCGCTGGGGTGGTCTACCGCGCCCAGGGGCCCGAGGGCCGGCCCGTGGCGCTCAAGCCGCTCAGCGCGGACTCCGACGACGACCACGGGCGCAAGCGGTTCCTCGTCGAGGTCAACGCCCTGGCCCGCCTGCGGCACCCCCACGTGATCTCGATCCTGGCGGCTGGCGAGCACCAGGGCCGGGCGTGGCTGGCCCTCGAGCTGGTCGAGGGCCAGTCTCTCGAGACCCGCCTCCGCCAGGGTCCGCTGCCCCTCTACGAGGCGCTGCGCGTCGGACGCCAGCTGGCCCAGGCCCTGAGCTACGTCCACGCCTGCGGGGTGTGCCACCGCGACCTGAAGCCCGCCAACGTGCTCCTGCGCGAGGCCCCCGACGGCCCGCACGCCCAGCTCACCGACTTCGGAATCGCCCGCGACGACCAGGCCTCGATCACGCGGATCACACGCACCGGGATCGTCGAGGGCACCCCGGGATACTGGGCCCCGGAGCAGGCCCTCGGGCAGGCGGGGAAGCACTCCCCGCGCACCGACCTCTACGGACTGGGCGCCGTGCTCTATGCCTGCCTCACCGGGCGTCCCCCGATCCGGGCCGCGACCCTCCAGCAGTACGTGGCGATCGCCGCGCACCAGCAGCCGCCCTCGCCGCGCAAGCTGCGCCCCGAGGTCCCCGAGTGGGTCGACGCCCTCTGCCGGCGCTGCCTGGCGCGGCTCCCCGAGGACCGCCCAGCCTCGGCGACCGACGTCGCCCGGGAGTTGGTCGTAGGCAACCTGCTCCCGCCGCCGTCGAAGCACAGGATCCTGCCCGTGGCGCTCGCCGTCGGCGGGGTGGTCCTCCTCGCTGGCGGTGCGACGTGGGCGCTTGGCCGCCCCCCAGCCGAGCCTCCTGCCCCCCGGCTCACGCGGGAGACGCCCTCGCCGGCCCCGAAGGACCCTCCGCCGCCGCAGCCGCCGCCCGACCCCGATCCCCACGAGTCCGACGCCCCCAGCTTCGGGCCCGACCCCGCTGCCCTGGACCGAATCCTTCAGGAGGCGCGGACGCAGATCCGCGCGGGGCAGCTGCGTGCTGCCCTCGACCTCAGCGGGCGCGTCCTCGACCTCGACCCCGACTACGTCGAGGCCTACGTCGTGCGCACCGAGGCCTACGTCGAGGCCCACGACTGGGAAGCCGGCTACGCCGCCGCCGAAGCCGCGCTGCAACGCGACCCCGAGCACCCCTTCGCGATCCGCCTGCGCGGGATCTGCGCCCAACGCCTGGGCCGAAACGCAGCCGCCCTCGCCGACTACGAGCGCGCCCTCGAGCTGGGGCACGTCGACACCAACACCTTCCTCGACCGCGGGAACTGCCTCAAGGCGCTGGGCCGCTGGGACGAGGCCCTCGCCGACTACGACCAGGCGCTCGCGATCGACCCCCGCGATCGCCGCGCGTTCATGGCCCGCGGCTTCGCCAAGGTCAAGCTGCGCGACTACGCGGCCGGGATCGCCGACTACGACGAAGCGATCCGCCTCGACCCGGAGAGCGCCCTCGCCTACCACAACCGCGGGTTCGCTCGCATGCGCCTGGGCCAGGAGAGGGCAGCCTCCGAGGACTTCGAGCGCGCCCTCGCGCGGGGACACGGCGACCCCTGGACCCACACCTACCTCGGGGTGTGCCGGGCCAACCTGGGGGACGCCGAGGGCGCGCTGCAGGCCTTCTCCGCTGCCCTCGCCCTCGACCCGAACCACGTGGGCGCCCTGGGCAACCGCGGGGGACTCCTCGGGCGACTCGGCCGGCACGAGGAGGCGCTGGTCGACCTCGCCCGCGCTGCGGAGCACCCCCAGGCCGACCCCATGACCCACCACAACCACGGGGTCAGCCTGCAAGCCTTGGGGCACCACGCGGAGGCACTCGCCAGCTTCGAACGCGCGATCCAACTCGGCCCGACCGAGCAGGGCGGCTGGCTCCACCTCCATCGCGGGCTCAGCCGCGAAGCCCTCGGGCAGCTCCCCGGCGCCCTCGCTGACTACGAGGAGGCCCTGCGCCACGGGCTCCCCGCAGAGCAGACCGCCGAGATCCAGCGCCGCCGCACTGCGCTCGAGGCCCAACTCGCGGAGTAGCGACCGTTTCGGTTTGAGTCCAGCGGCGCGCCCGGCTGGGCCAGTCTGGTCGCGCCTCGCTGCAGCACCACCCCGCGCGCCACGCGCGCTGAGCCGGGCCGCGGCGTGCGGCGCGAGCCGGCGCTCAGCGGGCCAGGAGCTCCAGGCTGCGCTCGACGCCCTCGGTGACCTTGGTCACCGCCTCGGTGGGGGTCGTGCTCAGCCCCTGGATCCCTGCGACGCGTTCGAGGCCGAACGCCGCCACGTTTACGTCGTCCAGGGCCGCCGGAGGTAGCCCGTTGCTGCGCAGCACGTAGTCCATGACCAGGCGCGAGGTGCGCCCGTTCCCGTCGGGGAAGGGGTGCACGCTCACCAGCCGCTGGTAGGTCCGGGCGGCGAGCTCGATCGGCTGCATGCCCGACGCTTCGGCCGCCTGGTACCACTCGAAGAACTCGTCCATGGCAGCCGCGACGTCCTCGCCGTCGGGGTAGGACTTGGTCGGGACGCCAGCCATCGCGTACCCGTCGGTGCGCAGCGCGCCAGGGGTCGCCCGGTTGTGGTGCAGGCCCCTGCCCAGCACGCGATTCAGCTCCTGGATCCGCTCCAGGGTCAGGGGCTCGCCCGCTCGGACCCACTCGCGCACCAGCGCGTCGGCCTCGCGCAGGTTGACTTCAGCCACGCCGTCGCTGTTGCGCACGGTGCTCGACGCCTGCGCGCGGTGCGCGAGCAGCTCGTCGCTGTCGAGGTCGACGCCGCGCCCGCGCAGCTCGGCCGCGCGTTGCTGGGCTGCGCTGGAGCGGGCCGCGAGGTCGTCGGCCGCTCCGGGCAACACCGGTTGGTCGAGGATCTCGCGGATCCCAGCGGCCATGCGCTCGCCGGCGGGCAGGGACTCGTCCGTCGCCGCGGAGACCCGCGCCGCCCCCAGGGAAGCGTCCGGGTCGAGGGCCTGGACCAGGCCCTGCCGAGGAGCTTGCTGAGCAGGCGCTGCCCGAGGCGACGTGGGTGCTTCGGCGGGACGACGGGCGAGGACCCGCGCCGTGCTGCGCGCCACGAGGGCAGCGTTGGCCACGGTCAGCGCTGCCGCGACCGTGGCGTCGAGGCTGGCCTCGCGGGCCTCGCTCTGACTGGCCAGGCCCTGGTGCTGATCGGGGTGCGTCTCGGCCAGGGTCCGGGTCCGCTGGGCGTCGATCACGAAGTCGGCGGTCATGCCCACCGCGGTCGCGCCCGACCCCAGCGCGAGCACCGTCGAGAGCGTGCCCCCGGTGAACACCGCGCCGGCCAGGAGGCCGACCTCGGCCACCGCGAGCATGCTCCGCCGGTTCTCCTCCTGGTCGCGCCAGCGCTGGAGCTCGAGCTCCGCGAGCCCCGCCTCGAGAGGGTCGTCCTCGAACATCTGCGCGAGCACGGCCTCCGCCGTCTGGGTCAGGGCGTAGGCCGGGGTGCGTCCGCTCTCGATCCCCTCGCGGGCGCGCTCGATCGCGGCGTCGACGTCGGCGAAGGTCCCGGCGACCTGCTCCAACGCCGCGTCGCCGTCCGCGAGGTTCGGGGTCGCCACCTGGGCCGGGAGCTCGGTGTAGGCCAGGGCCATCTCGAGGTTCGGGTCGAGGTCCAGGAAGCGGCCGGCCTCGGGGTAGGCCTCGTTCAGCGCCTGCATGGCGTCGCTCGTCTGCACCAGCGCCTCCACCAGCCGCTGCTCCTCCAGCTCGAGCCGCTCGCGGATCCGGTTGGCTTCGGCGACCTCGACGGGCCCACCGTTCATCAGCCGCGCTACCTGGCCGCGCTCGCGGCCGATCCAGATCAGCTCGTGCATCAGCCCGGCGCTCTGGGTCAGCAGGCCATCGAGGTCGTCCACCCGCGTCCGCAGCACGGCGAGGTTGGCTTCGGCGTCAGGACCGGTGTAGAGGGTCGCGCGCTCGGCGAGCAGCGCCTGGTTCGCCTCGAGGGACCGCAGGGCCGTCTGCCGGACCTGATCCTCGAAGCTCAAGCCCGGGTCCGGGGAGGGCAGGGGCTCCTCCGCCAGGCACACCGCCGCAGCGATCAGCATCGCTGAGAGTCCCAGTCGAATCGCAACCATGCTGCTTCCTTCCCCGTTCCGCCCAAGTCCACTGCAACGTGGACTCCAGGGCCTAAGTGCATACCGGGAAGGCGCTGTCCAGCCTGGACACCCTGCGGTCGCACGCGGACGTCAGGCGCGCTTGGCACCCCTGACGCCAAACGGAGACGCGCGGCACGAAACCTGGGTGACGGCTGCGGTGCCCGCGCCCCGGGGGGCCGTCAGCGCGCGAGCCGTCCCTCAGGCAGGCGTCCGCCCGAGTTGCCCGGCGAGGTGCGCATGCACGCGCGCCACCAGCAGGTCCCGCTCGTACTCGACCCCCAGCGCGGCGAGGGAGGTGTAGGTCTCCCCCGCCAGGTCGCAGGGGTCGAACAGGCGGAACCGCGCGAGCTCCACGTCGAGGTTCAACGCGAAGCCGTGGTAGGTGACCCAGCCGCGGCAGGCGATCCCGATGGAGGCGATCTTCTGCTCGCCGACCCACACCCCGGTCCAGCCCTCGTTGCGACCGGCCTCGATCCCCAGCTCCGCGAGGGTGTCGATCAGCGCCTGCTCGAGCGCCCGCAGGAAGCGGTGCAGGTCGCGCTCGTCGGGCTGGAGGTGCACGATCGGGTAGCCGACGAGCTGCCCCGGACCGTGCCAGGTGGCCGCCCCGCCGCGTTCGGTGGCGTGGACCTCGATCCCGGCCGCGCGGACCCCGGCCAGCTCCGCCTCGGGGTCGCGGTCCTTGCCCTGGGCCTTGCGCCCGGTGGTCACGACCTCCGGGTGCTCGCACACCAGCAGCAGGTCGCGCGCGCTGGCCTTCCCCGCCTGGGCCAGCTCGCGCTGGAGCTCCCAGGCGAGGGGGTAGGGAATCCGCCCCAGGTCGCGCAGCTCGAGCGCGCGCGGCACGGCGCTACGGCTTCTGCGCCAGCTCGTCGCGGAGGAGGGCGCGCTGCTCGTCGAGCAGCGGCGGGTCGTCAGCGTAGACGTCCTCGAGCAAGGTCTCGGGCTCCGGCGCCGGCGCCTGCTCGGCGCCCTTGACCGCGACGCTGATCGCCTGGCGCTGCTCCTCCTCCAGGCCGACTTCCATCGCGTCGTCCCAGAGGCCCTGGCTCTCCAGGTAGGCGCGGAACCGGTCGACGGGGTCGAGCATCAGCCAGGGGTCCACGTCGCGCTCGTCGCGGTAGCGACTCGGGTCGTCCGCCGAGCTGTGCCCGCCGCGGCGGAAGGTCACCAGCTCCAGCAAGGTCGGACCCCCGCCGGCGCGCGCCCGGTCCACGGCCTTGCGCACCTCGCGGTAGACCGCGAGCACGTCCTTGCCGTCGACCCGCACGCCAGGCATGCCGTAGGCGGCGGCCTTGATCGCCAGTGAGCGCGAGGCGGTCTGCTTGGTCACCGGCACCGAGATCGCCCACTGGTTGTTCTGGATCACGAACACCGCAGGGACCTGCCACACGCCGGCGAAGTTCAGCGCCGCGTGGAAGTCGGGCTCGCTGGTCCCGCCATCGCCGACGAAGCCCATCGCGACCTTGGTGTCGCCCTTGAGCTTCATCGCGTAGGCCACGCCGACCGCCTGGGGCAGCTGGTTGGCGATACAGCTCGACCAGGAGACCTGGTTCACCTGGCGCCCGGAGAAGTGCATGGGCTGCATGCGCCCCTTCATCACGTCCAGGGCGTTGCCGAACATGTGCGCGAAGTACTTGTCGAGGGGGAACCCGCGCACGAGCATGATCCCGTTCTCGCGCAGCGCGGGCAGGACCCAGTCGTCGGGCTCCAGGGCCGCGCCGCAGCCGATCACCGAGGCCTCCTGGCCCAGCGCCGAGCCGAAGAACCCGATCCGCCCCATGCGCTGCAGGCCGAGCATGCGCTTGTCGAGGGCGCGCATCAGGACCATGCAGCGGTAGATGTGCAGCAGCTTGTCCGGCGAGAGGTCGGGGAGCTCGACGTCGGCGATCAGGCGCCCGTCGGGGTCGAGCACCCGCTGCAGGTCGCAGGCCAGCTCGGTGTCGGTCGCCACGGGCTTACAGGCCTTCCAGAATGAAAAGCTCGGGCTGCTCGAGCGGGCGCACCACGTCGTTCATGAAGCGCGCCGCGTCGGCGCCGTCGACCACGCGGTGGTCGAGGCTCAGGGAGAGATACATCACGTGCCCGATCACGATCTCGTCGTTCTTGACCACGGGGCGCTTGACGATCTTGTGCACGCCCATGATCGCCACCTCGGGGTAGTTGAGGATCGGGGTCGCGAGCAGGCCGCCGATGTGCCCGGCGCTGGTGATCGTGAACGTGCTGCCCTGGAGGTCCTCGGGGCTGAGCTTGCCCTGGCGGGTGCTCTCCCCCAGCCGCTGCAACTCACGGCCCAGGTCGAGCAGGTTCCGCAGGTCGGCGTGCTTGAGCGCAGGCACGACCAGCCCGTGGGGCCCGTCGACGGCGATTCCCAGGTGGGTGTACTTCTTGTAGACGATCTCCTGGTTCACGTCGTCCATGGCGGCGTTGAGCTGGGGGTGCTTCTTCAGCGCCAGGCACACCGCCTTGATGATGAACGGGAGGTAGGTCAGCTTCACGCCCTGCTCGGCCGCGGCGGGCTTCATCCGCTCGCGCAGCGCGACGAGCTCGGTGACGTCCACCTCCTCGACGTAGGTGTAGTGCGCGGCGGTGTGCTTGGAGCGCGCCATCGCCTCGGCGATCTTGCGCCGCACGCCCCGCAGCGGGACCCGCTCCTCGACCTCCCCGTCGGCGGGCATCCGCAGCGGCGTCGGCGGCGGGATCTCGGGCAGCGGAGCCGCGGCAGCAGGAGCGGCAGCAGGCGCGGCGATCGCGGGCCTGAGCTGAGGCGAGGGCTGCGCCGTCGCGGCCGGGCGAGCGCTGACGCCGCTGACGGCGCGCTCCACGTCCTCGCGGGTCACCCGACCCCGAGGGCCGCTGCCGTTGACCGTGCGCAGGTCGACGCCGAGGGTCCGCGCGTGCTTGCGCGTGGCCGGCGTCGCGAGCACGCGGCCGCTGTTGACCACCGGCGCGTCGAGCACCGCAGTCGAGGCGGTGCCCGAGCCGTTGGCGCCGTTCGCGCCGTTGCCGCCCGCGCTGGCTTCCGCGGTGTGGCCCGCGGAGCCGTGGGCGCCGGCCAGCTTGCCGCTGGTGACCGAGCTGAAGGACGCGATCGCGACGTGCACCGGCACGACCTGCCCCTCCTCGGCGAGGAGCCGGTCGACGACTCCGTCCACCGGACAGGGGATCATGACCGTCGCCTTGTCGGTCATGACCTCGACGAAGTCCTGCTCCTCGGTGACGGCCTCACCGGGCTGAACGTGCCACTTGACGATCTCGCCCTCGGCGACGCCTTCGCCGATATCGGGCAACAGGAACTCCACGTCGACCTCCGCAGTCGTGTCTTCTTCTCAGCGCGCGAACGGAGGCACGAGCCCCCGCGTCTGGCTCAGGGGAACTTGCCTTCGCCCCGGGCCTCGCGCTCCTCTTCCAACGTCCGCGCCAGCGCCGGCGGCAGCTCGGCGTAGACGTCGGTGAACAGACTCTCGAGCTCGGGCTTCGGCACGCGCTCGTTGTCCTTGATCGCCTTGTTGACGACCTCGCGGGCCGCCGCCCACTCGGCCTCGTCTTGCTCCGCGTCCCACAGCCCGCGCTTCTCGGCGTACTCCTTGAAGCGCTCGATGGGGTCGCGCTGCTTCGCCGTCTCGACCTCGTGGTCGCTGCGGTAACGGGTGGGGTCGTCCGACGAACTGTGCCCGCCCAGGCGATAGGTGACGGCCTCGATCAGGGTCGGGCCCTCGCCGTCGACGCCGCGCTGACGCGCCTCCTGAGTCGCCTTGTAGACGGCCAGGATGTCGTTGCCGTCGACGCGGACCCCGGGCATGCCATACGCCAGCGCCTTGTGGGCCAGGGTCTCGGCGGCGGTCTGCTTCTCCACCGGCAAGGAGATGGCCCAGCCGTTGTTCTCGCACACGAAGATCGTGGGGGCCTTGTCGACGGCCGCGAAGTTCAGCCCCGAGTGGAAGTCGTTGCTGCTGGTCGAGCCGTCGCCGAAGTAGGTCAGCGCGCAGGTCGGCTGACCCTTGCGCCGCATGGCCATGCCAACGCCGGCGGCCTGAATGATCTGCGTCCCGATCGGGCTCGAGATCGAGACCATGTTCTTGTCTTTGAACGAGTAGTGCACGGGCATTTGCCGACCGCGGGTGTTGTCCCACTGGTTGCCGTAGCACTGCGCGACCATGTCCTTGACCTCGACCCCGCGGTAGAGGAAGCACCCCGGCTCGCGGTAGGAGGGCACGACCCAGTCATCGGCGGTCAACGCCGCCGCGGTGCCCACGGCGATCGCCTCCTGCCCGGTGGAGACCAGGTAGAAGAAGATCCTGCCCTGGCGCTGCAGCGTCAGCATGCGCTCGTCCATGACCCGGGTCTGGATCATGGTCTTGAGGATCTTGACCACCAGCTCGTCGGAGAGCTTGGGGTCCAGCTCGGGGTCTGCGGTCCCGTCGTCGCGCAGGACGCGGAGAATCTCACACGGAGGGGTGTCGACCGTCGAGCCCATGCTCACTCCTGGGTTGGGGTTGGCCGGCATTGTAGCGGGCCAGCCGGCGGGCTCAACAACCGGTTCCCGCTGCCTCGCCAGGGTTTATGCGGAGGTCGACGCGGGCCTACTCGGCCTCACGGGCGATGGCCACCACCAGCTGCGAGGCGACGCTGCGCCCCTGGGCGGTGCGGCGCAGCGCCGGGGGGAGCTCGAGATGCAGCCCCCGGCGCGCCTTGGAGGGGCGCAACGACCCGTCGCGCTTGGCCGCGAGTGCGGTGAAGTGGAACCTCAGCCGGTGCCCGCGGTAGACGTAGCGCGAGTCGAGGCGGTCGATCTTCAGCGGGACCTTGAGGCTCGCCGGGAGGTTGCGGGTCCACTCGGCGTAGCGCTGCTGGATCCGGCGCAGCGTCGCCTCGCTGAAGCCGCTGGTCGCCATTTCGATCACCTCGATCGTGACCCGCTGCCCGCTGAGGACCTCGCGGCGGGCGTGCCCGTGGACCTCCACCAGCAGGTTCAGCGGCCGCCCGGCGGGCATCCGCCCCGCGCGGTCGACCTTCTGCTGGTAGTCGGCGTAGACGCGCTCACCCTGGTGGGAGTGGTCGGCGTCCTGAAAGCTGCCCATCGCGAAGGCGCGCTCGGTGGGCCGGTTGACGTCGAACCAGTGGCGATAGGGCACCGAGCGATACCCCCGCGCGACGACCCAACCCCACTCCAGCTCGCGCGCGGCGGCCTGGGCGATCCGGTCGGTGTACTGGTCGTAGGACCCGTGAGGAGCCGCGACGATCTTCCCCTGGTTCGCGGCGGGGGTCAGCGCGATCTGAATCCCCGCCAGCAGCGGCAGCAATGCACTCAAACTCATCTCGCCGTGCGTTCAGCGAACACAGTGCCCGAGCTAAGTGCTTACCGTGTGGATCGCGCGCGGAACCTCGTTCCGCCATGGGCGCCCAGATTCGGAAACCGAAAGTCCTGTTGAGTCAGGGCTTACAGTTCTGTGACGCGATCGTGGCTACTTGCCCGCCCGCACCCGGAAGCCCTTGGCGCGCGGGTCCCACGCCAGCTCGTCGCGGTGCGCGGCGTACCAGCGCAGCACGGGGCGCCCCCGCTCGCCGACGGCCTCCTCGAGGGTCTTGGCGCCGAGGTCGTTGAGCAGCGTCCGGGGCTCGAGCAGGCTGGCGAGGGCCCCCGCGATCCAGCGTTGGGTCTCGCCGCCCACGAGCTGGGCGTAGGGGAGCGCCGCCTCGAGCAGCTCGCGCTTGTTGCGCTCGGGCCCCTCGCGGACCCGCATCAGGATCGTGGTCACCAGCGCGCGCACGGCGTCGGCGCGGGTCACCTCCTGAGGCACCTCGCCCCCGACCCGCACCGCGTCGGCGAAGTCCCGGGCAGCCTTCCAGTCGGGGTCCTCGGCGCTCGGCCCGTCCTTGCCCGGCAGCGACTGCTTCCTCAACGCGGCGACCGTCGCCTCGGGCAGCTTGTGGGCCTCGAGCCGGTCGCAGGCGAGCAGGCGCAGCGCCCAGCAGGGGTCCCGCAGCGCCTTGACCGCACGCCGCGGGTCGCCGCGCTCGCTCTCGGCGAGCATCGGCTGCGCCAGGTCGAGCACGCGCTTGGCCTCGACCAGCGCCGCCCGCTGCTCCCAGGGCTCCGCTCCCTGCGCCGCGGCCAGGGTCACGCACACCAGTCCGAACGCGATCCGTCCCATGCCCGAGTATCGCACCTCTCGCCGCTGCGACGGCGCACACCGTGGGCCACTTCACCCCGACTGGCAGCGCAGGCCCCGTGTGGGAGAATCGTCGCCATGGATCCAAACGACCCGGTGCAGCGTGTCGCCCGCGCGGTGATCGACCTCGGCATTTGCTCGCGGGAGCAGTTGGGCGAGGCGCTGCAAGCCTGGGAGAACCGGCCCTTCGGGGAGGACACCGCCGACGAGGACACCGAGCTCTCGCTGTTCCTCAGCGACCTCTGCGCCCGTGAGTTGATCAACCCCAACCAGGGTCGGACCCTGCTGCAAATGCTGACGGGGCACGGCGCAGCGCCCATGGACCAGAACCTCGGGCGGCGCTTCGGTGAATATCAGGTCGAGACCCTCATCGGCGAGGGCGGTATGGGCAAGGTCTACCGCGCCAGCCACGCCAGCAAGCCCGGCGAGTTCGTGGTCAAGGTCTTCAACGCCGCCCACGACCCCGCCGGCTCGGCGCGCTTTCGCCGCGAGGGCGAGGCCATGGCCACCCTCGACCACCCGAACATCGTCAAGGTCCACGCCCTCGGCTACGAAGGGCAGACGCCCTACATTGCGCTCGAGTACATCAAGGGCCCGACCCTCGAGCAGCTGATGATCGAGCGCGGCCGCTTCAGCTGGCAGAGCGCGACCCGCGCCGCGAAGCAGATCGCCAGCGCCCTCGACGCCGCGCACCAACGCGGGATCGTGCACCGCGACGTCAAGCCCGCGAACATCCTCGTAGCCCCCGGCGGCGTGCTCAAGGTCTTCGACTTCGGCCTCGCCAAGTGGATCGAGCGCGAGAAGTTGACCCACGCGGGCGAGATCCTCGGCTCCCCGGCCTACATGGCGCCGGAGCAGTGGGGCGACCACGAGGTCGACCACCGCGCGGACCTGTTCGCGGTGGGGGTCATCTACTACCAGCTGCTCACCGCCGAGCTCCCCTTCCAGGGCCGGACCCCGGCCGACTTCAGCTGGAAGGTCCAGGCGGGGAAATACGAGCCCGTGCGCGCCCGGGTCCCCGAGACCCCCGCCGGGGTCGCGGCCCTCGTCGATCAGCTCCTCGAGCGCGACCGCGTGCACCGCCCGCTCAACGCCACCGGACTCCTGGTCGAACTCGAGCGGGTGGGCAAGGGGCAGGAGCCCGACCTCCCGCGCCTGCAACCCCCTGGGGACGCCGAGCCCTACCGCCTGGTCGGCAAGTCGGAATACAGCATCGGCAGCGGGCAGTCCGCCGACTTCACGGTGCCCAACTCGACCGTCGCCGAGCGCCACGCGACCCTCGTCCGCACTCCCGCGGGCCTGCTGCTCAAGGCCCTCGACGCCCCGGGCGGGGTGAAGGTCAACGGGCAGCTCGTGCGCGAGATCGTGCTCCGTGACAAGGACGAGGTCGTGCTCGCCGAAGCCCCCCCCCTGCGCTACCGCGTGGGGAACCTCGGCCGCGGGAGCACCACCCGCTTCGCCGCCTCGGACTCGGACAAGTTCGACCTGACCCAGGACGACACCGACCACAGCGAGCACCCGCCCAAGCCGACCTCGGGCCAGGCGCTGGCCGCGCTGGTCGAGGTCGCGCACCCCCGCGCCCTGGTCGCCTGCCTCGAGGCCCTCGACAGCCCCGGTCAGCTCGACCTGCTCGCCGCCTCGCGCCGGAGCCTGCTGCGCCTGGGGGTCTCCACCGAGATCGTCGAGCAGACCGTCGACCGCGCGCGCGCCCGCAGCCAGGAGCGCGCCTGGGCCATCGCCGACGCGCTGTTCAGCACCACCCGCGAGAACCTCGGCCGCGCGCTGCCCCAGTGGCTCGCCTTCTGGTACGACCAACGCCACCGCTTCCCGCCCCAGCTCCGCGCCACCGGCAAGCGCGCCTGCGGCCGGCTGCGGGTGACCTTTGGCGAAGAGAAGCAGGTGCTCGAGACCAAGCTCGACGGTGAACAGTGGGTGGTCGGCCGCGCTGAAGACGCGGACATCACGATCCGGGAGCGCTCGGTCTCGCGCAACCACGTGCTCCTCCTGCGGCTCAACCGGCGCTACGCCTTCCGCGACCTGGGCAGCCGGTTCGGCACCACGATCTCGGGCAACCGGGTCGAGTTCGGCTTCCTCCGCGAAGACGAGCGCCTGCGCATGGGACGGTCCAAGGCGGAGTTCATCGACGACCCTGCCCCCGACCAGACCGGGCCCCCGGACGTCTACGTGCGCGTCGACCGCTCCACCTTCGACGCCCTGGCCGAGCTCCGCTCACCTCACGTGATCAGCGCGCTGGTCGCGCTGCTCGACTCTTCGGGGCTCTGTGAGCGCGCGACGAGCGAGCTGAGCACGCTGATGACCGCCAGCGAGGTCGAGGACGCCAAGCTGCCCGCGTTCTTCGAGGGCCTCCGCGAGCAAGCCCTGGGCGCACTCCCCGAGTCCAGCGGGCGCCACCTGGGCGCCGACCTGGCCAAGTGGCGGGCGTGGCTGGCGGAGTCGGAGAAGGACCTGCCGCCCCAGGTTGCACCCGAAGGCTGGCTGCTCTAGTTCAGCTCAGCTGCGCTCAGCTGCGCTCAGCTTCGCTCAGCCTCGCTTCAGGTCTCGGTCTCTGTACCGGCTGCTTCGCCCGATCTCGCTGTTTGGCGTGGCAACGGCGGAGGGGGGCCGGGGGGCTCCTCTCTCCGGCGCTGCGCGCGTCCAGGTACACCGAAGGGCTGGCGCCGTACTGTCAGAACGGGGACGCACGCAGAGCCTCCGTTCGGAGCCCCCCGACCCCCCTCCGCCT
>Ga0070727_10003083_pt1 | contig 15479 bp, 12 predicted proteins | sample tdAd472_FD_66722 | JGI IMG/M metagenome (GOLD analysis project Ga0070727, IMG submission 66722) | Marine sediment microbial communities from the Atlantic coast under amendment with organic carbon and nitrate - tdAd47.2 | ecosystem: Environmental > Aquatic > Marine > Coastal > Sediment | place...
AGGGGGCCTCTCCGAGGCCCCCTCGCCCTCGCAAGTGAATTGCTCGGGCTCACCCCCAAGGGGCTGAGGGCTCTAGTCCCAGGGGGCCTCTCCGAGGCCCCTCGCCCTCGCAAGTGAATTGCTCGGGCTCACCCCCAAGGGGCTGAGGGCTCTAGTCCACCCAAAACAACGCTTTGGGCTCGTGTCGGCAGAGATTAGGCTGTGACGCCGTGGTGACCGGGTCTCGCGAGGATCCGGCTCAGCCCGTTGGGGGTGAGCCTTGGAAAGAATTCGAATGAGCCGAAACACGTTGTGCTGCCTGATCTCTGCGCTGCTGGTCGGGGGCGCGTCCGCCGACACCGTCGTGATGCGCAACGGGCACGTGCTCCACGGCACCGTGGTCGACAAGGGCGACCAGATCCTGGTCGAGGTCAAGCTCGGCGGGATCACCCTTGACCGCTCCGAGGTGCTCAGCATCGAGCTCAGCAACGACCGCGGCCAGGGCGAGGCCCAGCCCGCCCAGGACACGCTGCTCCTGCGAAACGGGCGCGTGCTCCACGGCAACGTGCGCTTCTCCCGCGACGGGACCGAGATCATTCTCGCGGGCAGCCACGGCGAGGCGCGCTACCCGCGCTCGACCGTCTCCAAGATCCTGCGCCGCGACGGGAGCACCGAGATCCCCGGCCTGACCGACGACAGCGAAGAGGGGCGCGAGCTGCGCATCTCGATTCGGAAGCTGGTCGGGGACCTCGCCAGCGACGACGACCTGCTCGAGCGCGAGGCCACTCGCGAGCTGTTGGCCCTGGGCCCCTTCGCCCGCGAGCTGCTCGAGCAGCTCAAGGAGGAGGGCGGGAAGCCCTTGGCTTCGCTGCTGGCCAAGCTCGATCGCCTGGAGCGCATGCGCCAGGTCCTCCCCCGACAAGCCGAGTCGCGGATCCCGCGGCTCCACGAGCGGCTGGTCTCCGAGGACCCGAGCGAGCGCAGCGCCGCGGTCAAGGCGGTGACCTTGGAGTACCCGGAGGCCGCGGGCCGGCTCCTGCTCGAGGTCGTGCGCCTGGACAGCGACCCCCAGATTCGCTCCTACTGCGTCGGCCAAATGGCTGGGCTGCGCCACTTCGAAGAGCTGGGGCAGGTCCTGCAGCTCAAGGAGGGGCCCCTGCGCCTGGCGGCCGCGCTGGCCCTCGGCGACGAGGGGATCCCGGCGGGGGTCCCGATCCTCATCGAGGCGCTGCGCCTGAAGAACGAAGAGATCCGCGACGTAGCCATCGAGCGCCTGCGCAGCTACACCGGGCAGTTCTTCGGCTACCGCTCCCAGGCGAGCGCCGACGAGCGCGAGGTCGCGATCAAGCGCTGGGAGAAGTGGTGGGAGGCCAACGGCGAGGAGCTGCTGCGACGCCAGATCAAGGCCGTCGCTCCGGGGCTCGCCGGTGGACGGATCTCGCGTGAGGAGAACGCCGAGGCGCAGCGGCTGTGGCAGAAGGCCATGCGCGAGATCTCCAAGGCGAACCAGAAGCCCAAGGACCTCGACGAGAAGGACCCCGACGCAGCGCTCTCCTGGCAGCGCGGGCGGCGCAAGCAGCTCGAGGGCGCGCTGGAGCTGCTCAGCCAGGCGCTGGAGATCCACCCCGGGCTCTCGTCCGCGCGCCTCAGTCGCGCGGTGCTGCTCTACGAGGAGTTCGAGCGTCCGGGTGAAGCCGAGCGCGAGCTGAAGCTCGTCGCGGCGCGCGCCAAGAGCGACCAGGGCGACCCCGCGCCCGCGCGGAAGTACGCCTACTTCCACCTCGGGCGAGTCATGATGCGCCGCGGCGAGTGGGAGCGGGCGACCATCGAGCTAAACCACGCGCTGAACTACGACGAGGATTTCCTCGACGCCCACGTGGCTCAGGGCGACGCCTACTTCCAGCTCGCGGTCTCGCCCTCCAAGGAGCCGCTCTCGCGTGAGGCCCGCGCCGAGGCGCTGTCCAGCGCGCGGCAAGCGTTCCAGAACGCCCTCGACGCCGCCAAGCAGCAGGAAGAGGAGCTGCTCTCGATCATGCGCGACCTCGTCCGGGACTCGCCGGAGAACGTGGCCGAGGCCCGCGTCGTGCAGTCGGTGCAGCGCAGCGCGCGTCAGCTCCAACGCGAGCGGGGGGGGCTGTTCTTCAAGCTGGGGCAGGTCGCGGCCGCGCTGCACGACGAGACCGGCGCGCGCGCCGCCTTCACTCAGGCGCGCGCCCTCGACCCCGACGAGCCGCGCTACGCCGCGGCGCTGAAGGTGTGGGCCGACTCCGGCGGACCGACCAACCCCGGCAAGCAGGACGACGACCGCGAGGAGCACGATCAGTGAGTGGCTGCCGCCTGACCCTCGCGCTGCTCGTGGGCCTCACGGCGTGCAGCGGCCCCCAGACCCCAGCTGCAGGCGACCGCCCGGCTCCCGTGGGGAAGCGAGCGGAGTCGGCCAAGAGCAACTACGCCACCCACTGGGACATGCTCGCCAAGCGCTTGCCGACCTTCGAGCGCTCGGTGCACGTGGCCTCGGCCTTCACCCCGCGCAGCGAGATCGGCGTGGTGCGGATCCTCGACCGGATGCAGCTGCCGTTCATTCCCGCCAACAGCGTGCCCGAGGAGTTCGGGGTCGACCTGCCGATGCTCGCGGTCGTGATCTCGGGCAAGGGCAGTGTGGCCCTGCTCAGCGGCGAGAGCTGGGCCCTCGCGCCGGGGGACGTGTTGCTGCTCCCGTCCGACGCGCGCGGGTTCTTCACCTGCAGCGGGCCGCTGCGCGCGGGGCCCGACAGCGGGCTGCAGCTCTTGACCCTGCGGTTCGCCGAGCCCGAGGCCGAGTTCGCGCCCCAGCGCCTCGGCTACGAGAGTCAGTTCGCGCTGCTGCGGGAGGACGAGGAGGTCCACCTGGCTAGCCTCGGCTCGGCCGCGAGTCTCCACGTCTACTCCTGCGGACCCAAGCGCGCCTCCCGGGGCGGCGATCGGCCGCGGGACTCGGGTCCCGCGACGGTCGGCGGGCTCGTCACTCCGCGGCTGCAGACCCGGCGCGAGAAGATCGTGTTCTTCGTCCTCGGCCAGGGCCGGTTCGGGATGGCCAGCACCGGGAACCAGGCGCGGGCCGGCTCGCTGTTCGTGGTCGCTCCCGGGTCGCCCTACTTCTACGAGAACATGGACGAGCAAGAGGGGTCGTTGGCGCTGGTGCTCTACACGCCGCCCTGGTCTGCCGACGACGACGACACCCAGCCCTACGATCCGGACGCCCTCGAGGCCGACTCCGACGAGGCCAACGACCCGGCGAAGTAGCGCTGCGGATCAGCCCTGGACGACCGGCTCGCTCTCGTCGGGCTCCGCGGCGACGGTGTCGTCGGCCTGCAGCGGCTCGAGGGCCTCGTCGCCGAGGGTCTGCACCAGCTCGACGGGGGAGCGCTCGGAGACGATCTGCTGGAACGCCTCGAGGTCGGCCACGAGGTCGCTGAGGTCGACGGAGCGGTAGCTCGCGGTGTTGGCGCAGAACTCGAGCGCGCGCTGGATGGACTCCAGCGCCTCCGCCTTGAACCCGCGACAGGCGAAGCTCCGCGCGGCCCAGTAGAAGGCCTCGCCGGGGCCGCGCTCGAAGACCGCCCAGGCGTGGCCCGCCACGCCGTCGGGGTAGGCGTCGCGCACCGTGGCGTCGCCGAAGAGCACCAGGGAGCGGAGGTAGACCGGGTCGTGGCGTCGCTTGCGGAGCACGATCTCCAGCGTGCGCTGGGCCTTCTTGAACAGCTCGTGGATCGCGTTCACGCGCCGGGGGAAGTCTTCGTGGACCTCGTCCAGCAGGCTCTCGTACTCGGCCAGCGCGTTCTCTCGCCGGTACTCCTCCGCGAAGGTCGAGACCTTGTACTGCTCCTCGCCGAGGATCGAGAGCTCGTGGAAGATCTCGCTGATGTAGCGGTCGAACTTCGTCGTGCGCCCCCCGCTGCGGAACAGGCGGTGCGAGATGTCCTTGGCGCGGAGCAGGGCGCCGTTGCGCAGGTGCATCAGCCGCTCGAAGTCGAGCAGCTTGCTGACCTCGGTCGCGTCCAGGCGCAGCTGGTAGCGGTCGACGGCTTGCTCTTCGGCGTGGGCGAGGACCTGGGTCTCGTAGAGCACGTAGATGTGGCGGTACTCCCGCATCGCCTCGAAGAAGGTCTCGGTGAGGTCCCAGGCCGTGGCCGAGAACACGCGGCGCTGCTTCACGAGCCGCCCTTTAGCTCCGCGAACTTGGCCTGCAGGGCCTCAGGGGCTTGCGCCAGGCGCGGCTGGAGCTGGGCCAGGGCCTCGTCGGCGGTGGCCGCGTCTTGCGCGTGCGCCGCCTTGAGCGCCTCGTAGAGCAGCAGCCAGCGCGCCTCGTGTTCCTTGGGCTCGGCGGGAGGGAAGGCCAGCTCGAAGGACTGGCTCAACGCGCGCACCGCGCGCAGGGGCTGGCCGAGCTCGATCAGCGTCCTGAGGTCGAGGTCGGCCAGGTCACGGCGGGTGGCGAGGCGGGCAGCGGCGCGGGCCTCGAGCAGCACGCCGAGGGTGCCCCGCAGCTCCGGCTTGGGCAGCTCGGCGGGGGCGGGGAGCTCCTCGAGGTAGAGCAGGACTTGAGCGCGCCGGGCGGGCCCGAGGTCGGCGACGATCTTCGAGCGGTAGCGCAGCTCGGGGTCGCGCTCGGGTGAGGCCAGCGCGCGCAGGCACTCCTGGACCTTGCGCCGGATCTTCTCCTCGCTGTGGTCGAGGTTGTTGACCAGCGAGCTGATCGCGGACTCCGCCTGGGCGGGGAAGCGCAGGGCCTGCTCGCCGATGGAGGCGAGGAGGGCCTTCTGCACCCGGGGCAGCGGCTCCTCGGGGAGGCGCTCCTGCAGCCGGGGGAGGACCTCCGGGGCGGGGAGGCTGCCGAGGGAGGTCGCGGCGTAGAGGCGTACGTTGGCCTCTTCGGCGGTGAAGGCGAGGGTCTCGAGCAAGGCCACCACCTCGGCGGTGTGCCCGGCGGTGTAGTTGAGCTTGCCCAGCGCCTCGGCCGCGCCTTTCAAGAGCGCGGTCCCGTCTTCTTGCCCCTTGATCCCGCGGGCGAAGCGCACCAGGCTGCGGGCGACGCGGCCCGAGGGGTTCTCACCGATCTGGCCGAGGGAGAAGATCGCGGCCTGCAGCAGCTCGGCCGGGTTCTCCAGGTCGTTGAGCAGGGCCAGCAGCGGGTCGATCCCGCCGGGGGCGCCGAGGGAGCCCAGCGCGCGGATCGCCGCCAACCGCAGCCGCGGGTGCCGCTGGCGCTGCAGGTAGGGCACGATCAGGTCGAGGAGCAGCGGGTCGTGGGTCCGTCCGAGGGCGGAGATCGCGAGCACGCTGTCCTGCAGGCCGCCGGCCAGCAGCTCGCGCAGGAGCGCGACCGCGTTGGCTTCGCCGGCCTCGGCCAGGTCGCCGAGGCGCTCGATCGCCGCGCGGCGGACGCCGGGCACGGTGCTCTCCGAGAGCGTCTCGCGCAGGGTCTTGGTCAGGGCTACGGGGTCGTCGCCGGTGGCGCGGACCAGGCGCTCGAAGAGCTGCGCGGCTTCTGCCTCGTAGCGCTCGAGCCGCTGGCTCATGCTCGCGGCCTTCTCGCGCCGCCAAATGCTCAGCGAGCCGCCGCAGCGTTCGCGCACACCGTCGTACCACTGCCGCGCGGCCTGGGCGCTGTCGAAGCTCTGGAAGGTGATCTTGGTCAGCGCCTCGCGGATCCGCGCGGTGAGCGCGGGGTCCTGGGAGGCGGGGCGCGATTCGAGGGCGCTGACCAGCACCCCCGCGCCGTCGATCTCGTTGCGCAGGCGTTCGATGACCGCGATCAGCGCCTCGGCGCGTTTGTGCTGCACGCTGCCGGGCCGCGCGGCGAGGTTGCGCCGCAGCTCGACCGAGAGGAAGCGGAACAGGCGCCCGTCCTGGTCTTCGAGGGCCACGAGGGTGTTGGCCGCCTGGGTCGCGACCTTGGACTCGGAGTCGACGAGGGGCACGGAGACGAGCTCGAACGCGGCCTCGGGGCGCTGCACGCCGGCGTGGGAGAGCGCGCGCAGCACGCACAGCCGCGCCTCGCGGGTCTTCTGGTCGTCGGTGGCCAGGGTCCGGCGGAGGAAGTCGTCGTATTCGGGGATCGCGAGCGAGAACAGCTCGGCGGCGGCGCGCTCGCCCAGGGGCCCGCACTCGGTGAGCACCTGCTCGCGGAGCTGGCGGAAGCGAGGAGCGTCCTCCTGCTCAGCCGAGACGCATGCGGCTCCCGCGAGCGCCAACCATCCCACGACAACCCAGCGCATGAACCTCTAACCTACCCCGCCGCCGTATCTTAGCCCCTCGCTCGCAGGCGTGCAACGCGGGGCTCCGTGGGTAGTTGGAGACGTTCGGGGTCGGTTGGTTGTTCGATCAGTCCTGGTTGCTGATCGGCGCGTCGTCCGCGAGGCGGTAAACCGTGTTGCGGCCCTGGCCTTCGCTCCTGATCAACCCCTTGTCGAGCAGGTCCTTGAGGTCGCGCCAGCCCGTGGGCACCGAGACGTTGACCAGCTGCACGTACTCGCGGTTGGTCGCCACCCCGTTGGCCTTGAGGTAGTCGAGCAACGCCACCTGGCGGCGGTTGAGCACGAAGCCGTGGTATTCGACCTTGCCCGCCGAGTGCCCGCCCGAGGAGCCGGCGATCCGGCGTCCGCCCGAGCTCTTGAGGTTCTCCAGCCCGAGGTGCTTGGGCTCGATCCCCCCCGAGCCCGCGAGCAGCACCGCGCGCTCTAGGGCGTGGCGCAGCTCGCGAATGTTGCCCGGCCAGTCGTGGCGCAGGAGCTGCTCCATGGCCTTGGGCTGAATGTCCGAGGGCAGGCGGCCCTGCTCCTTGAGGAACGCCTCGACCAGGGCCGGGAGGTCCTCCTTGCGGTGGCGCAGCGGGGGGACCTCGACGCGGATCACGTTGATGCGGAAGTAGAGGTCTTGGCGGAACTTACCCCGGCGGATCAGGTCGGCGAGGGGCTCGCGGGTGGCGCACACGATTCGGCAGTCGACGATCCGCGAAGCGGGCGAGCCAATCGGGCGCACCTCGCCGGTCTCGAGGGTGCGCAGCAGGAGCGCCTGCATGCGCTCGGGCATGTCCGAGACCTCGTCGAGGAAGAGCGTGCCGCCCTCGGCGCGCTCGAACGCGCCGCGGCGGGCCTCGGTGGCGCCGGTGAACGCGCCCTTCTCGTGGCCGAAGAGCTCGGCCTCGAGCAGGCCCTCGGGGAGCGCGCCGCAGGACTCGACCACGAAGGGGAACTCGCGCCGCTGGCTGCTGCGGTGGATCGCGCGGGCGACCAGCTCCTTGCCGGTGCCGGTCTCGCCTTCGATCAGCACGGGCGCGTCGTGGTTGCGCAGCTTCTCGATCATGCGGAACACCTGCCGCATGCTGCGCGCCTTGCCGATGAGGCCGAACATTTGCCCGGTTCGCTCCTCGAGGGCGCGGCGGGTCTCGTTGTAGGCCTCGGCCAGGCGTTGGTAGCGGGTGCTGCGCTCGAAGGCGAGGGCCACGTGGTTGGCCAGCGCCTCGAGCAGGATCTGCTCGCGCTCGCCGAAGGCGCCTGCGCGGGTGCGCGACTCGACGTAGAGCGCGCCCAGGGCGGGCCCCGAGCGCACCCGCAGCGGGAGGCAGGCCACCGAGCGCAGCCCGCGGTCGGCGACGCTCTTGATCTCGGCCAGGCGCACGTCGCCCATGGCGTTGTCGCTGACGACGGGGGCGCCCTTCTCGACGGTCTCGCGCACGATGTTCCGCGAGACCTCGTCTTCGGGCTTCTCGACCTTCTGCCCGCCCGAGTCGCGCGAGACGCGAACCTCGACCCGCGGCTCTTCGCCGCGCACGGGGCGGCAGAGCACCACGTAGCCCTGTTCGGCGCCCGACCACTGGATCGCGCGGTCGAGGAGCAGCTCCAGCAGGGGCTCCGGCGCGAGGGCCGAGTTGAGCGCGCCGGTGAGCGAGACCAGCTTCAGCAGGTCCTTGCGCTCGAGCTTGCCCGCCGAGCGCTTGAGCTCGGCCTCGTCGTCGTGGTCGACGAGCACGTCGGCGCGGCTGACGGTGAGGTCGGAGGCGGCGGTGCCCTCTTCGCTCTGGTAGGGGCGCACGCGCCCGACGCCGTCCCAGCCGGCCTGCTTGGCCCGCGCGTAGGCCTCCTCGGCCTCGCCGACCCGGCCGTCCTTCTCGTAGGCCCGGGCCATGGCGTGGTGCAGGCGCCAGTTGGGCGGGTCTTCGCCCTTGTGCTCGAGGCCGGCGCGGAAGGCGCCGCGGGCGCCCTTCCAGTCGTGCATGGCGTAGAGCACCTTGCCGCGCGCGGCGAGGGCTCGGCGGCGCCCGGCGCTGTCGCGGGCCGCGCTGAACTGATCGGTCGCCTCTTCGAGCACCCGCAGCGCGTCTTGGAGCCCGCCCAGGCGGCGCTTGGCGCGCCCGAGGTCCAGCAGCAGCTCGCCCAGCTCGGAGGGCTGGCGAATCTCGGCCAGCAGCTTGTGCGCCTCCTCCAGGGAGGCCACGGCGGCGGTGTTCTCGCCGCTGTCGAGGTTGACCCGCGCGAGGGCGACCAGCAGGCGGCCCCGCTCCTCTCCCGTCAGCTCACCCAGCGCGCTCTTGACCCGGGCCCGCGCCCCCGCCATGTCGCCGGCGCGGCGCAGGGCGTCGACCTGTTCGTGGATTGGGAGATCGTCGTTGCTCACAAGCGGTCCTGGCTTGGTTTAACAGCCCCTGGAAGTCGGTCCGACTCGAGGTCGGAGGGGCACACACTCAAACGGCAAGTATAGGGAGCGTTGAGGTTGCACGTCCACCCACCGAGTGCCACGCTGACAGGGTAGCGAACCCCAAGGACGCTCCGGGAGGAACGCAATGACGCCCAACGACGCCCAGCCCACCGTGACCGGGTCTCCGCAGATCGAACGCAAGCTCCAAGACACGTTGCTGGCCGAGATCGTCGAGGCCACCCTCGGCGGTGAGGCGCAGCGCGTGCTGAACCTCGAGGTCGAAGGCGGCGGAGAGTAAGCACGAGCCGACGTCGGGGGGCCCCTCGCTGGCTCCACGGTCCGGCGAGGAATCCGGCTAGGGGCCCAACAGCGTGCGAATCGTAGGCCTCGAGACCGAGTATGCCCTCGGGTTTTCGCCCGACGATCCCGGCGCGCCGCCCCCGGCGGCCGACGAGATCTTCTCCGCGTTGGTGCGCACGCTCCGCGGCCGTCACGCCTCGTCGAGCGCCCTCTACTACAAGGGCGGGCGCTTCTTCCAAAACGGGAGCCTGCTGCACTTCGAGATCGGCAGCCTCGACAACCCGCACAGCGGGTTGTTGGAGTGGGCGACCCCCGAGTGCCTGGGTCCGCTGGAGGCGACGGTCTACGCCAAGGCCCAGGAGCGCGCGCTGCTGCGCGCGATCCCCGACGCCGAGCGCGACCTCAAGGCTCGCGGCTACGCGGGCTCGATCTTCGTGCTGAAGAACAACGCCGATCGCTTCGGCAACGCCTACGGCTGCCACGAGAGCTACGACGTCGAGGAGCGCCCCCAGCGCCCGACCTGGCACCGCTTCGCCTCCTGGGTCCTGCACCCCCTGGCGCTGGTGGCGATCGCGCTGGTCGGGGTCGTGCTCGCGCTCCCGCTGCTGGGCGTGCTCTTGAGCCTGCTCTGTGTGCAGCTGAGCAGCGTCGTCCTCGGGCGGATCCCAGGGGCCCGGCGCCTGGCGCAGGGGTTGACCGGGCTCGTGCAGCGCGCGGCGGAGTTCCTCGTCGACGTCAGCGAGACCCCGGGCTCCGGCCTCGTGGGGCGCGTGCTGCTCCTGTTCCTCTGGATCGGGGGCGGGATCTTCTCGTTCACCGCGCGCTGGGTGCTGTTCACCGGGCACCTCCCCGCGCTGGTCCCGTTCCTCGTCACCCGACCGGTGTTCAGTGGGGCCGGGCACCTCGACCCCAGCGGGGTCTACAAGCTCACCCAGCGCGCCGACGTGATCCACCGCTCGTTCTCCGCGTTCCTCGGTCCGCGGCGACCGCTGGTCGACGCCAAGGAATACCTCTGCCGGCGTCCGTTCTCGTTTCGCAGCCCGCGCAAGCGTCTGCACCTGCTGGCGGGCGACGCCAACCGCAGCGAATACGCCGAGCTGCTCAAGCTCGCGACCACGGCCTGCGTGCTCGACGCGATCGAGGGCGGCGCCCTCGACGAGGTCGCGCGGCGGATCCGCTTCCGTCGGGGCCCGATCGCGGCCTTCTCGCGGGTGGCCCGCGACCTCTCCCTCGAGGCCAAGATCGCGCGCGACCGGGTGACCGGCGAAGGGCTCTCGGCCCTCGACGTGCAGCGGCGCTACCTCGAGGCGGTGTGGGGCTACTACCGCGAGCAAGCGCAGGTGGAGCCCGAGCTCAAGGACGCGCTGGCGCGCTGGGCCTTCGTGCTCGACGCCTTGCGCGAGGGGCCGCACACCCTCGACGCCGAGCTCGACTGGGTGATCAAGCTCAAGCTCCTGACCGCGACGCTGCAGGCGGCGCTGCCCGACACCGAGGAGCCCTGGGCCGTGCTCGCCGCCTGGGGGCCGCTGAACGCGGCGATCGAGCGCCGCTGCCCGGGGCTGGCCTTCACCGCCGACGCTCCAGGCTCCCAGGTGTTGGCCGCGCTGCGCGCCGAGCTCGGCTGGTCGGCGAACTCGCTGCTGCGGCGGATCGAGCAGGCGGGCCTCGCCTGGGACGACTTCCCCGCGGTGCGCCTGGCCTACCTGCGGCTGAAGATCGTCGACCTCAAATACCACGAGCTCAGCTCGTCTCGCGGGTTCTACGACACCCTGTTCGAGAACGGGCGGATCGCCAAGGTGCTCGACCCCGAGACCGTGGCGCGCGCCTGCCTCGAGCCGCCGAGCCGCACCCGGGCCACGATCCGCGGCAAGCTGGTGGGTCGCTACGGCGACACGCGCCGGGTGCGCGTGGGCTGGGAGAAGGTGGTCCTCGATCAGGGCCCCGGGCCGACCCGGACCCTGCACCTCGACGACCCCTACCGCTACGAGCTGACCCACGGCGAGCAGGACCTGCTCGACGACGAGGAGTAGGCGGCGCTTCTTTCGCGATTCGGGGTACACTCCAGGCGTGAGGATCACCAAGGTCTACACCAGGACGGGCGACGACGGCGAGACAGGGCTGGCCGGCGGCCAGCGCGTGCCCAAGGACGCCGCGCGGGTCGAGGCCTACGGGACCCTCGACGAGCTCAACGCCTGTATCGGCGTGGCGTTGACCGCGGTCGTCGACCCCGAGATCCGCGGGCACCTCGAGCGGATCCAGCACCAGCTGTTCGACCTCGGCGGCGACCTGTGCGTGCTCGAGGCGGACAAGGAGCGCTTCGGCATGAAGCCCTTCCCCGCGGAGCCGGTGGACTGGCTCGAGGGGATCCTCGACCGCGCCACCGAGGAGCTGCCGCCGCTGGAGGAGTTCATTCTCCCGGGGGGCGAGCCGGGGGCCGCGCAGTTGCACGTCGCGCGCACGGTGGCGCGCCGGGCCGAGCGGCGCGCGATCGAGCTGGCCCGCTCCGAGACGGTGTCGGAGAACGTGATCCCCTACCTCAACCGCCTCAGCGACGCGCTGTTCGTGCTCGCGCGCCTGGAGAACCTGCGCGCCGGCCGCGGCGACGTGCTCTGGAAGAAGGCCCACAAGCGCGGGGAGCAGACCCGCGGTGACTGAGCCCGCGGCGCCCTCGGCGCAAAACGGCGCGCTGATCCTGGGCGCCTGCCCCGAGTCGGTGGAGGCGCTGCTCCGCGAGCGTTGGCCCTTCGCCGTGGTCCTCCAGCTCGGGCCCACGTTCTGGCGCGTCGACCTCTCTCAGGCCGAGCCGGGCGCCTTCCCCGGGTTCAACGACGCGGCCACGCTCACCGCGATCAGCCAGCTGGGGCCCCAGGCCGTGATCGGCTTCTTCTGCGACGGCGAGGGCGGCTTCGAGGGCGTGCGGATCTACGAGGCGGGTCGCGAGGTCCTGCGCGCGCGGATCGCCTGGGCCGACGCGCCGACCCCCGACTCGATCACCTGGCCGATCGGGCGCGCGGCGATGATGCTCGGCGTGCCGCCGGAGCTGATCACCCAGGTCCCCCGTCCGCCGCGGCCGCCGCTGACCCTGGCCCTCGAGGCGCTGCACCAGCAGCGGCCGGTCGAGGACGACGCCGTGCGTCGCCAGGCCCTCGACGTCCTCGGCCACACCCTCGACGAGCCGGCGGAGGCGATCCTGCTCCGCTTCCTCACCGCCGAGGACTGGGTCGACCGCAGCCACGCGGTGCGTTCTTACGCGCGCCTGCGCCGCGCCTTCGGCGAGGACGAGCGCCCGACCCTCGACGCGCTGCTCGACGACGACGACGAGAGCGTGCGCGAGGCGCTGTTCGAGGGGCTGCAGGTCTTGATCGGCGCGGTGGAGTTCAGCGACGCCGAGGCCCACAGGCAGATCGACGCCGCGATCGCGCGCGGGCTCGTCGACGAGGACGAGGACGTGCAGGCCGCCGCCGCCGAGGCCCAGGAGCTGCGCAAGAGCCTGCTGGGTTAGCGCCGGATCGGCGCCGGCAGCTCAGCGCGCTTAGCTCGCGGCCTTCTCCCACAGCCCCTCGCCCTCGAGCTTGCGCATGCCGCAGGCGGTCATGGCTTCGAGCATCGGGACCTTGGGCTTGAGGTGAATGTCCCACTCGGCTTCCTTCTTCTTGAAGAGGTAGGCCTTCTCGCGCTTGAAGGGGGTGCACTCGAGGATCCGCCCCTTGGGCTTGAGCGCGGCCGCGAGCTTCTGCAGCACGAGGTGGTAGTCGTGGACGTGCTCGAGCACGTTGTCGCACACGATCAGGTCGAAGCCGCCCTCGAGCCGCGCGGCCTCGGCGGTGTCGACCTGCCAGCGGCCGTCGAGCTGGACCATGGGGTCGAGCACGTGCAGCTTGAGCCCCCGCTTGCGCGCGCGGAAGGCGGTGAAGGCGCTGTTGATCAGCCCAATGTCGACGTAGTGGACCTCGGCGCCCTTGGCGGCCATGCCCAGCGCATTGCGCCCGCCGCCGCCGCCGAAGTCGAGGCACTTCATGCCGGGCTCGCAGGTCTCGACCGCGCGCTCCCAGGCCTCGTCCGCGGCGAAGAGGTAGGTCCGGCTCCCGCGGTAGAACCAGGCGTACTGCGCGGCGTTGGTCGGGTTGAGCCAGTCGAACTCGTTCGAGATCCGGCGGCCCTTCTTGCGACGGAGGTACTCCTTGACCGAGTCGGGGGAGAGCCCGGTGAACTCGCAGAGGTCCTCCATTTCCTCGGGGCTGAACTCACGCGGCTTCTTGCTGCGCAGCGGCTTGGGGATCACCTGCTTGAGGTTCTTGCGCGCGCGTTGCAGCAGCGTCTTCTTGGTGTCGCGACTCATCGGGCCCTCCGCGGCGTGGGGGGCCGAACTTACTGACTGGGCAGGAACTTGGCCACTCCCAGTTCTCCCGCGGCCCGGCAAACGACGGTCGAGGTGTCCGCTGCGGCTACACTGGGGACATGAAGGTCCACCACCTCAACTGCGCCACGCTCTGCCCCCGCGGGGGGCGCTGGGTCAACGGGGCCGCGTTCCCGTTGGCCAAGGCGCGGCTGGTGTGCCATTGCCTGCTGGTCGAGGGCCCGGCGGGGCTGATCCTGGTCGAGACCGGGCTGGGGAGTGACGACGTCCACGGCCGCCGCGGCAAGGCCTACACCGGCAAGCTGAAGCGGATCGGGGCGATCCTCGACCCCCAGGAGCCCGCCGTCGCCCAGCTCGAGGCGCGGGGCTTCTCGGCCGCCGACGTGCAGCACGTGGTGCTGACCCACCTCGATATCGACCACGCGGGCGGGCTGGCCGACTTTCCCCAGGCCACGGTGCACGTCTTGCTCGACGAGCACGCGGCGGCCATGGCCCGCAAGGGGCTGCGGGGCAAGGAGCGGTATCGCCCCGAGACCTGGGCGCACGAGCCGCGCTGGGCGCTGCACGAGCGCGGTCAGGGCGAGGCGTGGTTCGGCTTCGACGCCGTGCGCGAGCTCCCGGGGGTGCCGCCGGAGCTGCTGCTGATTCCGCTGCCGGGGCACACCCCCGGACACTGCGGGGTCGCGGTGCAGAGCGAGCGGGGCTGGCTGCTGCACGCCGGCGACGCCTACTTCCACGAAGACCAAATGGGTGAGCCCCCGGCGTGTCCCATTGGGTTGAAGCTGTTCCAGCTCGCGGTCGCCACCGACCGCGGGCAGTTCAAGGCCAACCAGGCGCGGCTGCGCGAGCTGGCCCGTGACGGGCAGGTGACCGTGTTCTCGGCGCACGACCCGGCCGAGCTGGCCCGGCTGCAGGCCGCGGCCCAGGCCTCGGAGGCTCGGGCGTGAGCGAGTCCACGCTGACCGAGACGACCCCGGCCACGCCGCGCCCCAAGCGCCGTCGCCGATGGTTGCGGAGAATGTCGATCACCGGGATCCTGCTCTCGGTGACCGTGGGCACCGGAGCCGGTGCCTCGCCTTTCCTGCTTCACGGAGCGACGGAGCCGATGGCTGTCAGGGACCACACCGACGAGCTGCAGGTCGCAGCGTTGAGCCCACCCCGGGATCGCCTGCGGGTGGTGAGCCTGAACGTGGCGCACGGCCGCGGGAACGGCTTCCACCAGCTGCTGCAGCGGCGGGGCAAGATCGAGCAGAACCTCGACGCGATCTCGGGGGTCCTGGTCCGCGAGCAGCCGCACCTGGTCGGGCTGCAAGAGGCCGACGGCCCCTCGCGCTGGAGCGGGCGCTTCGACCACGTGGCCTACCTCGCGCGGGCCAGCGGCTTCGGCTACTCCGCGCGCGCGGCCCACGTGAGCGGGGTCGGGCTGAGCTACGGGACCGCGTTCCTGGCGACGGTTCCCCTGCGCGACAGCCGGCAGTTCACCTTCCGCCCCTCGCCGCCGACCTTTCCCAAGGGCTTCATGTTCAGCACCGTGCGCTGGCCTGGGAGTCAGCGTGAGATCGAGGTGGTCAGCGTGCACCTCGACTTCGCACGCAAGGCCGTGCGCCGGCGGCAGCTCGAGCGCATGCGCGAGGAGCTCTCGCCGCGCGAGCGTCCGCTCATCGTCATGGGCGACTTCAACTGCCAGTGGGCGGACAAGGACGGCATGCTCCGCGCCTTCGCCGAAGGGTTGGGGCTCTCGACCCACGAGCCCGAGCAGCTCGAGGACCTGGTGACCTTCCCCGGGCTCACCCGACGCCTGGACTGGATCCTCGTCTCCCCGGAGCTGGAGATCGAACGCTACGAGGTGCTCTCGGACGAGGTCAGCGACCACCGGGGGGTGGTTACCGAGTTGCGTTGGGTGGGTGAGTAGCGGCTCGCCTTCGCTGCCTTCGCTGACTTCGCTGACTTCGCTGCCTTCGCTGCTTGCCGTCTACCGCGCCGCTGTCTGCTAGCTGCTGACCGCTGCGCCGCTGCGCTGCTGGCTGCTGGCTGCTGCGCTGCTGTCTACTGACTGCTGGCTGTAGGAGCTTCGCTGGATTGAAGCGCCCTGGCGTGGCAACGGCGGAGGGGGGCCGGGGGGCTCCTCTCTCCGGCGCTGCGCGCGTCCTGGTACACCGAAGGGCTG
>Ga0070727_10003084_pt1 | contig 15476 bp, 20 predicted proteins | sample tdAd472_FD_66722 | JGI IMG/M metagenome (GOLD analysis project Ga0070727, IMG submission 66722) | Marine sediment microbial communities from the Atlantic coast under amendment with organic carbon and nitrate - tdAd47.2 | ecosystem: Environmental > Aquatic > Marine > Coastal > Sediment | place...
CGACTCGAGGTCGCTCTGGCGATCCCGCTCGAGCTGAGGTCGAACCAGTTCGGTGAATTCGATCTCCGCATCGAGGTCGGTGACATAGGCGATCCGATTGAGCACTGGATATGCGAGGTCACCTCTTCCCTGACCGACCGATGCAAGCAACTCTGGGATCTGTGCCAACAGAGCCTTGTCCTCGACGCTCAGTTGGACGGCGATGCGATCGCCATCTGCTACGAACATCGCGCTCATCCCTGCTCCATCGTCGCCCAGAGACCGTACCGATGGAGTCTGTACACCGCGAGCTCCGCCGGTTCACGCATGCCGCTGAACACGACAGCCTTGCCTTCGTTGTGCACCAGCAGCATCAGCTGTGTCGCCTTGCCTACGTCAAGACTAAAGACGTCTCGAAAGACGAACACTACGTAGTCCATCAGGTTGACAGGGTCGTCCCACACGATCACAACCCACGGAAGGTCTGCCTTGAGGTGCTCCTTGTCCGTCGGAACCTGGACTGGGGCCGGCGCCGTCATGCAGACTCGACAGGCACATCCGCTCGCTCGGATGTGCGTTGGTCGTTGATCCAGTCTTCGAAGTCGATCCGAGCGACGCGCCATTCTCTGCCGAATTTGACCGCCGGCAGCTCACCCGACCGCAGCAATGACGTGACGACAAACGTGGAGACGTCCATGTACTCACAGATGTCGGCGACGGTGAGCCAAGGTTTGTCGAGATCGACGGTGATTCGGTCCATACGCTCAGCGTAGGGCAGTCGACCTATTCATTCCAGACCTGGAAGAAACCTCTTGCTATCCGCGAAAAGCGACCGTATGTTCACCGAGCTTGAAGTCACGACCACCCGGTCGGAACGCGAGGGTCGAAGGGGCCACTGCGGGCGTCGGTCCGGGAAGGTGACAAGAATATGATCAGCGCATCTATTGCTGGGACCCACCGATTCGGACGGGTCAAGAAGAACGGCTACGACCCTGCGGAGGTTGATGCCGTCGTCGGACGCTTGCTTGACGATTTGTCGTTGAAGGAGGAGCGTGCGATTGATCTTGAGCGGAAGCTCAATGAATCACAGGTGTCAGCCACGGCGATATCGAGAACACTCGCAGCCGTCGAGACAACGTCTTCGGAGATTCTCGCTGACGCACAGAGTGAGGCCGACGGCCTGAGAGCCGACGCTCGAGACGAGGCCGAGGAAATTGCCGTCCTTGCAGCGGCTCTCGGAGCAGAGGTATCTGCAACCCGCGACTCGATTCTGTCCCAGGCGTATCAAGAGGCAGACGACATGATTGCCGAGTGCGAACTCGCCACTGCCAGGCAACACGTCGCTGCCAGCGAACTCGCGGCGGACATCGTCGCTGAGGCTACGCGGTCGGCAGATGCCGTTGCGACCGAGGCAGCACTGCGGTCTAGGACCTCGTCGATGATTGCAGCGTGGCGCATCCGCGAATCCCAGGAGCAGAGCAAACGCACCATCGCTACATCGCATACTCGGGCATCGGCCATTGTCGATGCCGCAGAACGCGAGAGCGAGCGCCTGGCAGAGCAGATCAATGACCTGAGAGCGGCAGTAGCGAACCTGCAGGCATCGGCCGCCGAACTTGCACACACCACGATGGCCGAGGCTGATGTCATCGACCTCAACGCGATCGAAGCCAGTGGGGAATTACAACCACAGAGATCGGTGAAGTTGACCCCCGTGCCATCCGATACACCACCTGTACCCGAGCCTTCCGGCGGACCTGCGACGTTCTATCAGCGCAGGACCGGCGGGATCAAGGAACGGATCAAGATCGCCCGATTGACCCCATAAGGTCGGTCGGAGCGGGCGGAGCGACAGCTACACCGGTGGGGTTTCCCGCCGGTGTTTGTCGTTTGTCGCAAGGCAACACCTCCAGGCCCTGTGCAAACAATCTCGGAATTGATACGAGTCGACTCAAGTTATACTCATGTCATCGACTTAGAACTGCATCACCGGTCGGTGCATGCACATGAAACAAGGAGCAACACCATGGGACGAGCTGTCGGAATCGACCTCGGAACAACCAACTCAGTCATCTCAGTGCTTGAGGGCGGAGAACCTGTCGTCGTCGCAAACGCAGAAGGCACCCGGACGACTCCGTCCGTCGTTGCGTTTGCAAAAAACGGCGAAGTACTGGTCGGAGATCAGGCCAAGCGCCAGGCAATCACCAACCCCGACCGCACGATTCGGTCTGTGAAGCGGCACATGGGAACTGACTGGAGCATCGACATCGACGGAAAGTCGTACTCATCCCAGGAGATCTCAGCGCGCATCCTTCAGAAGCTGAAGGCTGACGCCGAGGCGTATCTCGGAGAGCCAGTGACGAAGGCGGTCATCACCGTGCCTGCATACTTCGGAGATGCCCAGCGTCAAGCGACCAAGGAAGCTGGCCAGATCGCGGGTCTCGAGGTTGAACGAATCGTCAACGAGCCGACAGCCGCCTCGCTCGCCTATGGGCTTGACAAAGCAGGCTCTGACGAGACCATTCTTGTGTATGACCTCGGTGGCGGAACGTTTGATGTCTCGGTCCTCGAAATCGGCGAAGGCGTGTTTGAGGTCAAGTCCACGGCCGGCGACACACAACTCGGTGGCGATGACTGGGACGAGATCGTGATGGATTGGCTCGTTGATTCATTCGGCAAAGAGAACGGAATCGACCTTTCGAAAGATGCGATGGCCATGACTCGACTGAAGGAAGCGGCAGAGAAGGCCAAGATCGAACTGTCCTCCGTCCAGCAGACTGAGATCAATCTTCCGTTCATCACAGCGAACGCTGACGGTCCGATCCACCTGCTCAAGAGTCTGTCACGTGCGGAGTTCGAAAGGATGACGGCCGATCTCGTTGAAAGAACGCGTGAGCCTTTCCAGCGGGCTGTGAAGGACGCTGGAGTCACCGTCGCCGAGATCGACCACGTGATCCTCGTCGGTGGATCAACTCGGATTCCTGCGGTGCAGTCCCTCGTGAAGGAACTCGCAGGCAAGGAGCCAAACAAGGGCGTCAACCCCGACGAGGTCGTCGGACTCGGCGCAGCCATCCAGGCTGGCGTTCTGTCCGGTGACGTTTCTGGAATCCTCCTGCTTGACGTGACACCGTTGACCCTCGGAATAGAAACCAAGGGCGGCGTTGCAACAAAGATGATCGAGCGGAACACCACCATCCCGACAAAGCGCTCAGAGATCTTCACGACGGCCGCCGACGGCCAACCGGAGGTCGACATCCATGTCGTCCAGGGTGAACGTGCGATGGCAAACGACAACAACAGCCTCGGGCAGTTCAAGCTCGACGGTATCGCTCCCGCACCCTCTGGGGTCCCCCAGATCGAAGTCACCTTCGACATCGACACCAACGGCATCGTTTCGGTGTCCGCAAAGGACCTCGGGACAGGACGGACGCAGCACGTCACGATCACAGGCGGTTCAGCTCTTGAGAAGGATGACATCGAAGGCATGATCAAGGACGCAGAGGCCTACGCCGCAGAGGATGCCGAGCGAAAAGAGGCGGCAGAGGCTCGCAACTCGGCGGACCACGCTGTCCACACCGTTGGCAAGCAACTCGCTGAACACGGGGACAAGCTAGAGGAAGACGAGAAGGCCCCCATCCAGGAGAAGCTTGATGCTCTCAAGAAGTTGCTCGATTCAAGCAACGCCACTCCGGAGGCGCTGAAGACGGCGACAACCGAACTCATCGAGAGCTCCATGACAATCGGCGAGAAGATCTACGCCGAACAGCAAGCTGCCGAAGCTGCTGCTGGTGATGGCGCTGGCGGTGGGGAAGACAACGATGACGTCGTTGAGGCCGAGGTCGTGGAGGATGAGGAGGCGTAAGCCCCCTCATCCTACGATCCGGTCGTCGACCGGAGGATGGATGCAACATGACCGATCACACCATCAACGACACCAAGGCCGACGATCCCACTGATGACATGACAGCGGTGGGCACCACCCCAGATCGAGGGGTGGAGCCCTCGAGCGGAGTGCCAACCGCCGAGTCGCTTGGCCTCATGCTTCCAGCGGATCCCGAAAGCGCCCAGAACATCCTGTTGAGGGAACTCGCGGAATCTCGCCAGGAAACCGGCGATCTCCTCGACAACCTCCAGCGGATCGCAGCTGAATTCGACAACTATCGGAAGAGGACTGAGAGGGACCAGCTCGAGAACGTCAAGCGAGCGAGCCAGCGGGTGATCGAGTCGCTGTTGCCTGTACTCGACAGCTTGGACGCCGCCCTTGCAATCGAGGCCGACACAGAGAATGAGAGCCGCATGCTCGCCGGCATGGAAGGGACGCGGACTCTCCTACTAGAGGCGTTCGCTCGCGACGGTCTCTCCCCAATCGATGCCATCGGTCAGGCCTTCGATCCCGCGATTCACGAAGCTGTATCCGTCATACCGGGAGACGGCGACCAAGTCGTCGACCAAGAACTCAGAAAGGGCTATGTGATGCAGGGAAGGGTCATTCGACCGAGCCTTGTCATCGTGGGACATGCGTAAGGAATGGCTCGAGAAGGACTACTACGCCACGCTCGGCGTAGCAAAGGACGCCTCCCAGAAGGACATCAAGAAGGCGTTCCGTCAACTCGCGCGAGAATCGCACCCTGACAACAACCACGGCGATGCGGCTGCTGAGGCGCGATTCAAGGAAATCAACGAGGCGTACGACACTGTCGGTGACGACGAAACCCGCAAGGAATACGACCATGCAAGGGATGTCGGCTACTTCGTAGGGGACCAGTCGGGACGGGGTGCCCAGAGAGTTCGAGCCGAAGATGTTTTCGGTCGTCAAGGTTCCGGCACAGGCGGAGCACAGGACTTCTTTGGTGGCTTCCAGGATCTGTTCACGGGAGGGAGGGCGCAACCACACAAGGGGCCCGATGCCTCTGGTTCGGTCACACTGACCTTTCACGAAGCACTGCAGGGTGCGATGCGAGAACTCACCTTTGATGGGAAGCGTGTCAAGGTCAAGATCCCGAAGGGCATCTCCCCAGGGGCAAGAGTCAGAGTCGCAGGAAAAGGTGGCCAGGGGACCAACGGGGGCCCCGCTGGTGATCTCTATGTCGAGGTCGGAGTCGGTGAACACCCCCTGTTTGGTCGTTCCGGCAAGAAGGACCTCACGCTCGAAGTACCCGTGACCTACCCAGAAGCCACACTCGGGGCGACGATCACCGTACCAACACTTGATACCCCAACGAAGATCAAGGTTCCCCCTCGAACAAGAACCGGTTCCAAGCTGAAGCTCTCAGGCAAGGGAGTCGAAACGCCACGAGGCAAGGGAGATCTCATTGTGACATTCACCATCGCCGTGAATCCTGACCCTGGGCCCGCCGAGCGCAACGCGCTCGAGGCGCTGCTCGTTGCCGAGGGCGAGTGGAACCCCCGTGCACGATTGGGAGCAGGAACATGACCGACCGTGACGACGCCGTCTACATCATCTCGGTCGCGGCGGAGATTGTCGGCATGCATCCACAAACGCTCAGGACATACGAGAACAAGGGACTCATTGAACCGTTCAGGACGCCTGGGGGGACCCGTCGCTACTCAATCGTCGACGTCGAGAGGCTTCTCCTCATCCAGGAACTATCCAGTGCCGGTGTCAACCTCGAAGGCATAAAGCGGATCCTTGCGCTCCAGAGCGAGAACACCAGACTCTCCGGCCAAGTCTCCAGACTCAGACGCCTCCTCGAGGACTCTGAGCGAAGGCGAGGATTCTCGTCCTCAGCCAGGGTGTTGCGCTACGGCGTGAGCAGACGAAACCTGCCAGACGTGAGAAGAACTCTCCCACACAACGAGAATGAGTAGCTAGCGTCTGTGTATGAGAGTGCTTGTGCTACTTATCGCAGCTGGGATCATCATCGGTCTGCTGTATCTCAACTCGACGCATGAAGGTGGGATCGGTGGCGTCTGGGACGACCTGACGAGTTCGGAAGCGCCGGATATCCAAATCGAGTACCAACCGATTTCACCCTGAGCTCGGTCCTAGGACTCGATGAGTGATCGCAGCTCGGCTTCCACCATTGTTGATGTCAACAAGGCATGCCGCTCAATCGCGAATTGTGGCCACGGTGCGTCGGTCCCTGTCAGGCGTCGTGGTGGCGCCGTTAGATCGTAGCCATTGCGCTCGGCGATCTCAGCCACCACCTCTGCACCGATGCCGCCCGTTCTCTGGGGCTCCTGCACAAAGAGGAGACGGCCCGTCTTGCCGACTGAGGCGCTAACCGTTTCGATGTCCCACGGGTAGATGGTTCGGAGGTCAATGACCTCAACAGAAATCTCGCCGGCAACCGCCTCCGCAGCCTTCACCGACACCGGCACCATTCCCCCGTATGTGACGAGCGTCACGTCGCTGCCGGAACGACACACCTTTGCCCTGCCAAGAGGTAGCTCGTAGGGCTGGTCAGGCACCTCCTCGCGACCGGCTCGGTACAGAACCTTCGGTTCGAGGAATATCACAGGGTCCTGAGAGCGAATGGCTGCGGCAAGAAGTCCCTTGGCATCTCGCGGGGACGAGGGCACGACCACAACCACCCCTGGGATGTGAGCGAACAAGGCCTCAGGCGAGTCACAGTGGTGCTCATGAGCTCCGATGCCTGCTCCGTTCGGCATCCTGATGACCATCGGCAAGTTGGTGTTACCCCTTGCTCTGAACCTGATGCGACCAAGGTGAGAGGCGATCTGATCAAAAGCCGGATAGGAGAACCCCTCAAACTGAATCTCGGCAATCGGACGAGTTCCAGCCATCGCCATCCCGATCGCAGCTCCGACGATCCCGGATTCGTTAATCGGGGCATCGATGACCCGAGACGCACCGAAGGCATCAAGCAGCCCCTCAGAGATTCTGAAGACACCGCCGGCGACACCAACGTCTTGGCCGAGGAGGATCGTGGTTGGGTCGGCGGCCATCTCCTGATGCAACGCCGCGTTGATGGCCTCTGCCATCGTGATCGTCGAACGTGGGCCGCTCGGAAGGTCGTCCATTCCGACATGCCACTGCTTCGACGCTGGGATATCCGAGAGCGGTTCTCCGGCGTTCCGTTCGATTCGGTGAAGTTCCTCGATCATCGACTTCGGCACCCGTTCGAAGGCATGTTCGATGATGTCAGCGCGAGGTGGAAGCTCAATTGCTGAGACTTCGTCCAGCGCGAGATCGAAGTCAGCTCGTGATGCTTCGACGAGTTTCGCCTCGTCCTCATCGGTCCACCATCCTTCGGACGACAGGTAGTTTCGCATTCGGTCGACAGGGTCAAGGTCGCGCCATGCCGACTCCTCGTCAGCCGTTCGATATAGCGCCGGATCGTCTGCAGTCGCATGCGGTCCATACCGGTAGCACACCGCCTCAATCAAGGTTGGACCACCTCCAGAACGTGCTCTTGCCAACGCTCGAAGCATGGCGTCGTGGACGGCTACGACGTCGAAACCATTGACTCGCTCGGCAGGAATGCCATATCCGATTGCCTTGTCAGCGATTGTCTCCGCCGCCGTCTGCTTCTCAAATGGCACCGATATGGCGTAGTGGTTGTTCGAGACCACAAACACGGTCGGCGTCTTCCAAACGCCGGCGAAGTTGAGACCGGAGTGGAAATCGTTCTCGGACGTGCCTCCGTCACCAATGTATGCAACGGTGACGGTGTCGTTTCCCTTCATCCGTTCCGCATAGGCATGACCAACGGCGTGCGGCAGATGGCTCCCGATTGGCACGGTCACGACCATCTGCCGGTACGCAACGGGATCCCAGGTTGTGTTTGGAAGGCCACGCCAATACGACAGAACGGTGGTGAGCGGCATCCCCAAAGCCAAATGAACGCCATGCTCCCTGTACCCGGGATAGATGAAGTCATGATCGGCAAGAGCTCGAGCCGTCCCAATCTGGACCGCTTCGTGTCCCTCAGCAATCGCATATGTGCCGAGACGGCCTTGCCTCTGGGCTGCCGTGGCTCTACGGTCGAACACCCTCATTCGGACCATGTCCTTGTACAACGACACGGCAATGTCCCGATCAAACCAATCGGGCGTTGCTCCAGCAGACCCGCTCGCGTCAATAATTTCGTCGAGCCCATCCCAGTCGACATCTTGAGGAAGGTACGTCATCGTGAACCAATCCGGTCATACACGTCGATGAACTCTTGGTTCTCTGATCGAGTGCCAACGGAGACACGGATCGCCGGTCCGAGGGGCCGCACAATGACGCCCTGAGCCATGAAGTCAGCAGCGACCTCGGCCGCCGGCCGGTTGGGAACGAAGTACACGAAGTTCGCCTGTGACGGCGCCGGTCCAGCGCCGCGCGCCGCAAGTGCTTCAATCAGGTACGTGCGGCCGTCGTCGTTCTCCTTGACGCGCACAGCCAACCGGTCGGACATCTCGAGCGAGACGAGAGCTGCCTGCTGTGCGACGGTCGCTACAGAAAACGGTGCCTGCGTGCGGCGGAGATTCGAAAGAAGATCGGGAGACCCAATCCCGTAGCCGACTCTGAGCCCTGCGAGCCCATACACCTTTGAAAACGTCCGAAGCGCAAGGACATTCGGGAGTTCGGAAGCAACATCGACCATCGACCGGTAGTCCGGAGCAGTTGCGTATTCGGCATACGCCTCGTCCACAACGATCAGCACCGATGTCGGTGCACCGTCTATGAAATCCCTGACAGCATCTCCAGGGATGTGCCCACCCGTCGGATTGTTGGGACTGCAGAGGTACACAACCGTCGTATCGGGTCGAATTGCAGCTGCCATCGCATCGAGGTCGTGGGCATAGCCAGACGTCAGTGGGACCGGTATCGGTTCAGAGCCGCAGATCCTGGTGGCGATTGGGTACATAATGAAAGAAGGATCTGCGAACACAGCCGAAGTCCCAGGACCTCCAACCGCAAGGGATACGGATCGAAGAAGATCGCTCGATCCAGATCCAACCCACACAGCCTCGGGGTCGACATTGTTTCGCACGCCGATTGCATGTCGCAGCGCGTACGCACCAGAATCTGGGTACCGGTTCGCACTCTTAGCCGCTGTGGCGATCGCGTCGACGACCTCAGGGAACGGTTCGGTAGGGCATTCGTTCGACGCGAGCTTCGAAATGTGATTGAGCCCGAGTTCCCGCGCTACCTCATCAACGGGTTTCCCTGGAACATAGGTGGGAATGGACTGAAGATCGGATCGGTATCTCGGCACGGGCGTCACGGGCGTCCTTGTCTACAAAGTACGGGTTCCCAAGGATACCGGATGCGGCAACCTCCAGACGGGGCTCGCCAACCGTTTACCCTTGCTCCATGCAGAATCCGATGCATCAACGTGGACCGAGGACAGTCATCCTGTTCTTCGCTGGGCTCGGAGCAGCGTATCTCGTCAGTCTGATCCTTGTCCCGTGGTGGCCGAGCTTCTGCGACGATGCGGTCAGCTCATCGGCATGCACCCCATCGAAGTACGCCACTGGGTTTGGCTACACGACCATCGTCCTTGGCATCGTGACCATCTTGCTCGGTCCTATTGCTGGATCGTTCATCGACTTGGCCCGGAACGGTGCGCAGTGGGAGACACCCAGGGGAACCGAGACCATCATCACGAACATGCCTCTCCTCGTCGGTGCTCTCTACATAGGTATCGGGCTTGCGAGAGTGATGACGGCGTAGACAGTCGCATCAACCGAAGCCGTGAGAGAGTCGCTCAGGCGACGATGAGTTCCGTGTCAGGTTGCTGGAACACGAAAGCGATGACGACCGACTCGCGATCCTGCCAATCGGACAACGCCGATGCTGCAGTGGTGTTGGCATATGTTCGGAACTCGGGCCAAGACATCATCGCTTGCGGGGTGACGGCCAAGTCCATGGATGAGTCAGCTGACAACTCTCCACCACGAAACTCGAAGCCCTCCATCTCGACTACGGCGAGGTCCAGTTCCTCACATCGCGCGATGAACGATTGACCAAGGCTGCGTGGAAAGAAGCCTTCGCCATCTTCGGTCCGGTGGACCGCTCTGGCATCGAATTCACTGAGCAGCGACGCTGTTGCCGGATGGACGGAGTCCCAATCGTCGCCCTCGTCGGAGTTCGGACCGCCAGCAGCCTCCCGAAGTGCAGCGAGTTCATCCTCCATTGCATCAGGGTCGACGATTCGCACGGCTGTATCCAAGAGGGCCTGCAATTCGGCAACAGCCACATCGTGCACATCGCCGTCACCGTCCGGATATATCTGGACGATCGAGTCAGTGCCGTCATGGAACACCATGCCGATGAAGGACTCTCCGCGCCACAGTTCGACAATCGGACCTTCGAAGTCGTCACGATCAGTTTCTACAAGAGTGATTGGAAGCATGCGCGCAATCGTAATCACGCCACAGTTCGGAAGGGTTGTGAAACGTCAGCGGACCGAAACGCCCCTCCAGAAGGCCACGTAGTCCTTGATATCGGAGGCCGCGGGCTTCGGCGACGGGTAGTACCACGCCGCCCCCTTGTTCACCTTGCCATCGACGACCACATCAAAGTAGGCGGCCGTACCCTTCCAATGGCAGACCGAGGAGTTCGACGAGTCCTCGAAGAACTCGGCTTTGAGAGCGTCACGCGGGAAATAATGGTTTCCCTCGACGACGATTGTGTCGTCGCTTTCGGCGAGTACGACGCCGTTCCACTTTGCTTGTGTCATCGAATTCCCTTCAAAGTCTTGTGTCCTATGCAACGGCGGTGCGTACAGACCCATTCCCGCGACGCGTTACACGATCCTCGGAATCAGCCGCCACACAACATGGGACCGATACCGCCCGTATCCAGGAACCGACTCGACGAGCATCTCCTCCTCCCTCCCTGTCTTCGCGAGAAAGAAGATGAAGAACATCGGGCCAGCGAGTGCAGCAGCAAGATTGGCATACGCAAGGCCGCACCCGAGGGTGAAGAGGATGATTCCTGAATACATCGGGTGTCGAACGAACCGATAGGGACCCGATTCGATCAGCGTTGCTCCTTCCACAGGCTTTGGGAATGGAGAGAGCGCCGAGCCAAACTGCATCACCGACCAGATCGACACGAACGAACCGAACAAGGCCAGCAGCAGACCAGCGGATCGTAGATAGATGAGCCCGTCAAAATCGTCGAACGTCTCGCCTGACAACAACGCAGCGACAAAGAACACGAAGAGACCAGCCTGCACGACGATCCAGCCGACACCCCTTGGCTGATCGTTGGGTTGGTCATCATGTTCCATGCAGCGCACCTGTCGTGTCGGCCGACGCAACCCTATCCCGTCGAGCGCATCCGGCGCGCCAAATGCAGCCGCGACGACGAATTCACCGGCAAGCTCCTCTCCTGCGTATCCTCCCACCCGATGATGAAACGCCTCCTCCCCCTCGTCGGTATCGCGGTACTCGCCGCATCCTGCACAAGCAATGCGTCCGACCCATCGACGACAACGTCGACCACACCAGCAACGCCACTCACGACCCTCGCCCCACAGACGACCACAACGGTGACGACCATGCCCGTCACAACGACGACACAGCCTGCGAAGCCAACGAACGACTGCGTTGTTGGGCCGCGGACCGCCGTTGAGGGCTACACCCAAGGGTGCGACGTCCTCGGTTTCGAGATTCTCGCCGGCTCTGATGTCGATCCAGAGGCAATCACACAGGAAGCAGACCGCATCTACAACATGCTTGTGGAGCGGAGCGATCTGAATGAGGCCATGGTTGAGGCTGGCGTCAACGCACGGGTCATCGGAACGGATCAACGACTCCCGAGTCTTCCAGAGTTCGGGGATTTGTACGACCTCTATCCGGGAACGGATTGGAATCGTGCCGCTCGCTCGTTCCCTGGAACGGACTTGATTCCGCTGGTCGCCGGGGCTGAGGAGAGCCTCCTATGCCTCGAACCGAATCGATATGCGGGAGAGGATCCGTTTATCCGCGATATGGCGTTGGCCATCCGCCGATTCGGCATGTTCGCTGTTGACTCGGCAACATCTGCACGAATTGAGCAGGCGTATGGCACCGCAATTGCCCAGGGGCTGTGGGTCAACACTCTCGCTGAGATCAACTCAGACGAGTATTGGGCAGAGGGCGTTCAGACCTTCTTCGATGTGAACCTCGAGGAACCAGACGATCGACCGCCCAACTCATCGCACAATCAGGTCGACACCAGAGAAGAGCTTCGGACGTATGACCCAACGTTGTTCGACATTGCACGCTCCGTGTTCGGCGACACTGAATGGCGACCCACCTGCCCCTGAGCCAGCGTCGGGTGATTCAGATTCTCGCGGAACACAGACGCCAAGGTCCACGGCGTCTGTCGAAATCGACTTGAAATATCTTGACATAACGTCGATTCCCTGATATCTGTATAAACAAGGTATCGAGGAACGCATGATATGCCACGAATGGATCATCGATCGCAGCTACTCAAAGGAGTGCTCGACATGTGCTTGCTGTCAATCATCAGCGAGGAGCCGTCCTATGGGTACGAAATGGCGAGAAAGCTGTCTGAGCGCGGTCTCGATCTTGTGAGCGAGGGTTCGATCTACCCCACCCTGTCGCGCATGCAGCGATCGGACCTCATCGAGGGGTATTTTGTGGAGGCAGACGGCTCTGGCCCTCCTCGTAAGTACTACCGCCTTGCGCCAGAGGGTGCGAAGACGTTGAAGGTTTGGAAAGAAGAATGGTCAGCCCTCAGTGGGGGCGTGAGCAAGGTTGTCGAAGGGAGTGACACGTGAGCGATCTGACGAGCGAGCAAGTAGTCGAAAGGTGCCGCACGTATTGGCTGAGCTCCGGCGTCGATCATGATCTCGTATCGGATATGGCGCTCGAACTCCGATCCCATATCCAGGACGCGACGAGTGCAGGCAAGACGATCGGTGCCGTGACTGGTAGCGATCTCGACGCGTTCGCGGCAGATTGGGCCTCAGGCTATGGAACATCGACACCCGCGGAGGTGACGCCACCTTCCCTGCCACGCACCGCCAACAACACAGCGAACGTCGGGCTTTGGCTCGGTGCAGCAGCAATCATTTTGATTGTCGCCGCGGTCGCGTTCTTCGCGCCGAACGACATGGAGATGGACCAGGGCACATGGGCCACGATTTGGATTGTTGCTGCCGGCCTTCTCGCCCTTGGTGAGCTACTGACCGCTGGGTTCTTCCTCCTCCCATTTGCGGTCGCGGCGGGCGCTGCGGGCATCCTGGCGCTTGCCGAGGTCGCCGTGGTCACGCAGATCATCATGTTCGTCGTCGTCTCAATCGCCTTCCTATGGCTGCTGCAACGCTTCGCAGCCAAGGACATCCGAGGCGAACTGCAGCCGGTCGGCGCTGCGAGATACATTGGATCATCGGCCCTCGTCACGGAGGCGATAAGCAGGCTTGGCACGGCCGGCAGCGTCAAGATGGGCACAGAGGACTGGCGTGCCACCACAGACGGTGACCTCGAGATCCCTGTCGGCGCTGAAGTCAGGGTCGTCGAGGTTCGAGGGGCCAGGCTCGTCGTCGAAGTCGTCAACAAGTAATTCACTCGAGAAGAAAGAGGGGCACTCATGGAAGCAGCAGCAGTTGTGATCTTCATCCTGATCTTCGTGCTTGTGATCTACGTCGCACTCGCGATCAAGATCGTTCAGCAGCACGAACAAGGGCTGACGGAGAGGTTCGGTCGGTACCGCAAGACACTTGACCCCGGATTCCACATGATCATGCCCTTCATTGACAAGGTGCAGAAGATCGACATGCGTGAGCAGGTTGCGGACGTTCCGCCGCAGGAAGTCATCACGAAGGACAACGTGGTGGTCACGGTCGACGCGGTCGTGTACTACCAGGCGACGGATCCAGTCAAGCTTGCGTACAACGTGGCGAATTTCATCGTCGCCGCCACCAAGCTTGCACAGACCAACCTAAGGAACGTCATCGGCGACATGGAGCTTGATGCAGCGCTCACCTCACGGGAGACAATCAACACCGAGCTCAGGTTGATTCTTGACGAAGCGACCGATGTCTGGGGTACCAGGGTCGTCCGAGTCGAGATCCAGCGCATCGACCCGCCCGCCGACGTTACGGATGCAATGCACCGACAGATGAAGGCAGAGCGCGATCGTCGTGCTCTCGTCACCGAGGCCGAAGGAGAGAAGCGCTCCGCGATTCTCAAGGCTGAAGGCATCAAACAGTCCCGCATCCTCGACGCTGAGGGACAAGGTGAAGCCATCAAGACGGTGGCAGATGCTCAGCGCTACGAAAAGGAAACAGTTGCCGAGGGTGAGGGTCGTGCGATTGAGCGAGTGTTCTCAGCAATCCACACCGGAGATCCGACTCCTGATCTGATTGCCATTCGATACCTCGAAGCGCTCGAGCAGGTCGCAGACGGTCAAGCGACCAAGATCTTCCTCCCGATGGAGACGACAGCGATCCTGGGAAGCATCGCCGCAATGGGCGAGGTCTTCGCTGAATCGAAGAACAACCCAGCCGGTTCGGATATGTAGGCAACCAACGGTAAGCGCCTACACAAGGGGAGCCAGGTGGCTCCCCTTGTCGCGTAGGGACGCCGGTCGTCGATAGCCCGGGGCCGGTTCTCAGCCTCTTCGCAACTCTGCGCCTCACAATCGCTTGACTAATGGTAACCATCCGGTTACCATTACGGAATGACAACGACGGTGCTCGATCGGAAATTTGCTGCGCTTGGTGATCCAGCCAGACGCTCGATCGTCGTGTCATTGTCAATCGGGCCGGCAACGGTCAGCGAGATCGCCGCACCTTTTTCGATGAGTCGTCCGGCAATCTCGAAGCACCTCAGGGTTCTCAAGGAGGCCGGAATCGTGCAGATGCAACCGGAAGGTCGCCAGAACTGGTACTCGCTTGCCGACGATGCGTTTGAGGACGCGGACGCCTGGCTCGACGAGGTCCAAAGTATGTGGACAACCGCGCTCGGAGCGCTCAAACAACTGGCCGAGGAGGCAAACAATGGCAATGGTGAGTGAGAAGGTCAGTATCGCGGCCGATTCGGTGACGGTGTTCACCATGTACACGGAACGGATGAGCGAGTGGTGGCCGTGGCGAGGCAAGTACCGCTACACCTTTGCGCCCGAAGGCGTCGAACCCGACAGACTCATCATGGAGCATTTCATCGGAGGCCGGTTCTACGAGCGCTTCGCCGACGGCACCGAACACCAGATCGGTTCCGTCACGGTGTGGAAGCCTCACCAAGAGGTCGCGTACACGTGGGAGATCGAAGAGTGGGATGAGGCTTCGACAGTTACCGTGCGCTTTCTCGAAGAAGGTGGACGGACGACCGTCGTGGTTGAGCACACCAACCTCCCTGACGACGCCACAGCGATGGGATACTCCGAGGGTCATCGAGAAATCCTCGGTGCATTCGTAGACGTCGTGGAAGGCTGAACGCAGTTGCCATACATCAACTACATCGAGTTCAACGTCGGCGATGTCGAAGGTTCACGGAAGTTCTACAAGGACGTCTTCGCTTGGAATCCCCAACCGTGGGGAGCTGACGACTACCTCGTGGCCTCT
>Ga0070727_10003086_pt1 | contig 15469 bp, 20 predicted proteins | sample tdAd472_FD_66722 | JGI IMG/M metagenome (GOLD analysis project Ga0070727, IMG submission 66722) | Marine sediment microbial communities from the Atlantic coast under amendment with organic carbon and nitrate - tdAd47.2 | ecosystem: Environmental > Aquatic > Marine > Coastal > Sediment | place...
CCGTTCGGGCGGCACGTGGCCCGACTTGCTTCTCATTGACGGTGGGCGAGGTCAGCTGAGTGTTGCACTTGAAGTCTTTGAAGAGCTCGGCATAGACGATGTGCCTTTGGTCGGCATCGCTAAAGGGCCAGATCGAAATGCAGGAGAAGAGCGCCTCTATCTTCCCGGCAAGGATGCTCCCATCCGACTAAGCAAGAACGATCCCGTGCTCTATTTTTTACAGCGCTTACGCGATGAAGCCCACCGCTTTGCTATTGGTACCCATAGAGCCAAGCGGTCTAAGGGCATACAGCGCTCGTTGCTCGATGATGTTCCGGGCATTGGCGGCAAGCGCAAGCGTGCTCTTCTTCACCGGTTTGGTTCGGCCGATGGCGTCGCCTCCGCCGGACTTTCAGACCTGGAATCCGTCGAGGGAGTCAGCCGAACCCTGGCAAAAACCATCTATGATTTCTTCCACGATCAAAAATAGGGCGAAATTTCGTCATTTTCAGGCCAAGCAGGCCTTTCCTTGATCGTCCCCACGCCCTAGAATGCGCCGACTTTTTGGGATGCTTAGGCTTACTGGTTCCGTCGGCACATGTACTACACCTTACCGAATATTTTGACGATCTCGCGGATCGCTGCTGTGCCTGTCTTAGTGGGCTTGTTCTTCCTGCCTTTTCCTTACGGCAACTGGGCGGCATTTGCTGTCTATACTTACGCCTGCATTACCGATTTTTTCGATGGATACTTGGCCCGCGCCTGGGATCAACAATCAGCCCTCGGTCAATTTCTCGACCCCATCGCTGACAAGCTGCTCATTGCATCTTGCTTAATTTTTCTCGCCAGTTTTGGCCCTTTGGGTGGAATTCACATTTTGCCAGCCGTGGTTATCCTTTGCCGCGAAATCGCCGTCTCCGGCTTGCGTGAATTTTTGGCAGAAGTGAAGGTTCGCGTGCCGGTCACCCTGCTTGCCAAGTGGAAAACCACCATCCAAATGCTTGCCCTAGGCTTTCTATTGGTTGGCCCAGCCGGACCTGATTTCTGGTCTCTCTCGACGACCCAGATCGGCTATATCGGCATTTGGCTGGCCGCCGCTCTGACTCTGTTTACCGGCTACGATTACCTGCGCGCCGGCTTAAAACACATCAACGAACAAGACATCAAAAACCTCTAGGGTATGGAAAGCATGAAAGTTTTCGGTTTGGTTGGGTGGAGTGGCAGCGGCAAAACGACGCTGATCAAGAAACTCCTGCCAGAACTTACGGCGCGCGGATGGACGGTTTCAACCATGAAACACACGCATCACAAGTTTGATATCGACAAACCTGGCAAGGATTCCTTTGAGCATCGCAAAGCCGGTGCAACCGAAGTGATGGTTGTTTCCGAAAAACGCTGGGCTTTAATGCATGAACTGCGCGATGAGTCAGAGCCCCCCATGGAAGAAATGATTGAGGTGATGTCACCCGTTGACGTTTTGCTTATTGAAGGCTTTAAGACACACAAACACGCCAAGTTGGAAGTCTTTCGTCCCTCCATTGGCAAAAGCCTTTGGAGCAAAGAAGATGAGAGCGTCGTCGCCATTGCTACTGACGAAAAAATGCCGCCCATGCAGGTTCCGGTGCTCGACCTCAACGACATACCTTCTGTTGCCGATTTTATTTTGGATTTTTGCAATTTGCCGAAGGTAAAGGAAACCCATGGCTGATGCACAAGCTGCCGACTGCTGTTTCCAGCCGTCTGAAAAAATGATGCCCCTCGCCGATGCGCTCAAACGTCTCGCTGAGGTTGTTTCCGTTTCTGTAGAAGTCGAGCAGGTTCCCTTGCGCGATTGCCTCGGTCGTGTGCTGGCGAAAGATATTGTTTCACCCATGAATGTGCCGCCTCACGACAATTCTGCCGTCGATGGTTATGCGGTTTTTCATGCCGATCTTGACCCAGATGCACCCACTATTTTGCCGGTCAATGGTCGCATTGCTGCTGGACACCCGTTTGATCGCCCCGCTGAACTAGGCGAAGCACTACGCATTTTCACCGGCGCACCTATGCCCGAAGCTGCTGACACAGTGGTCATGCAGGAAGACACGATTGAAGAAGATGGCAAGGTGACCATCAAACCTGGGGTTAAAAAAGGGGCCAATCGCCGGAGAGCAGGGGAAGACGTAAGCCAAGGCGCCGCTATTATTGAGCAAGGCAAGCAGCTGCGCCCCCAGGAAATTGGGCTTTCCGCTTCGGTCAGCTATCAAACACTGCCTGTATATAAAAAGCTTCGCGTCGCCGTCTTTTCAACCGGGGATGAAGTCCGTGACCCTGGCGCCAATCTCCCGGCTGGGGGAATTTACGATTCCAATCGCTACATTCTCATGACCCAATTACAAGGGCTTGGTTGTGACGTGACGGACCTCGGCATTCTGCCCGATCAGCTCCCTGCCATTCAGGGTGCCCTGGACGACGCGGCAACGAGCCACGATGTGCTGATCACCTCTGGCGGTGTGAGCCTTGGCGAAGAAGATCACGTAAAGGCCGCAGTTGAAGCCTTGGGTGAACTTCATTTCTGGAAACTTGCCATCAAGCCAGGTCGCCCCATTGCATTGGGCCAAGTGAAGGGAAAGACCTTTATCGGCCTTCCAGGCAACCCCGTGGCAGCACTGGTAACCTTCCTGCGTATTGGTCGCCCAGTGCTTATGCGACTTTCCGGTCGTTCTGAGATAGATGCGCCCACCTACAAAGTTCGGGCTGGCTTCTCATTTGCCAAAAAACCTGGGCGTCGGGAATGGCTGCGCGCACGCTTAGGTCACGATTCTGATGGCCCTCTGGCTCTCAAGTTCCACTCCGAAGGCTCCGGCATTCTTTCCTCCATGGTATTCTCCGACGGGTTGGTTGAGTTGGCGGAAGATACTTCAGAGGTGAAAGAAGGAGACTTGGTCGATTTTCTCCCGTTTAGTGAGGTGGCACGATGAAGGTTCTCTATTTCGCTTGGTTGCGCAGTAAAACCGGCACCTCATCTGAAGACATTTCGACGCCTGATGGCGTTGAAACGGTTCAAGGATTAGTTGATTGGCTGCAAAGCAGAGGTGAAGGATATTCCGATGCCTTTGCTGACATTTCGGTAGTCCGCGCTGCTGTTAACCAGGAGCATGTGGATTTTGAACACCCGATTAAAGATAGCGATGAAGTCGCGTTTTTCCCACCGGTCACGGGTGGCTAACCATGACGGTCCGGGTTCAGAGCGAGGATTTCGATCCAGGTAAAGAAATGGAAGCCCTATCAAAGGCCAACCATGCCATTGGCGCGCTTTGCAGCTTTGTCGGGCTGGTGCGCGACATGCACGCTGGTCAGGACACTCGAGAAATCAGCTCAATGACGCTTGAGCACTATCCTGGCATGACTGAAAAAGAACTTGCTCGGATTGAGGCAAAAGCCCGCGAGCGCTGGCCGCTTGAAGGCTGTTTGATAATCCATCGTTATGGTAAGCTTAACCCTGGCGACCGAATTGTCTTGGTGGTTACGGCGTCATCACATCGCCAAGCGGCTTTTGAAAGTGCCGAGTTCCTGATGGACTGGCTCAAAACAAAAGCACCATTTTGGAAGCTTGAAGAAACCCCAGATGGCGGCGACTGGGTTGATGCACGAGAGACAGACAATGCTGCTGCCGCCCGTTGGGGCGAAGAAAAAGAATAATAATAAGTATGTATATTGAGAACCCAATAGGGTCTTGATAACACTTAAAAATAAGAAAACCTCTTCTTGAGGGCCCTCGGGTCTAAGAGCAACAACGCCGAGAAAAACCGTGAAACACATATTATTTTCAAGTTTATTTTCACTGACGATTCTCCTTTCGCTCGGCCAAACCGCCTGGGCAGAAGAAGAGAAAGATGGCCCTTACTTTGTCCAGGTCTTAAGTTTCATGGCCAACGTAGAAGAAAAGGGCGAGCGAGCCGGACAGGTGCCGACAACTCCTTATTTGAAAACGGCAACCAAGAAAAATGCAGCGCGCATTTGCAAGAAGTTCAGTCACGTCCGAGAAGCTGTTATTGGCACAGCATTTAATGAAACCATCACGATTGATGGGCGTGGCAAACCCGTCTACGACAAGATGCAGGCCAAGATGAAGCGGGCCGTAAACAGAGCTCTTCGCAAGAAACTGGTTTCTAGCCTGATCCTTATGAAAGGTGCCCACCCAATGGGACAAGGCACCGCCTCAAAGCTTCCCTATAATTCCATGGGCTGTCGAGCGCTCAAGGTCCTACCGACCCTGGCTGGTATTCGCAAAAAGCGTATGGGGCAATAATTTGTGCCATTGTTCTTGGGTTAATAAGCAAGCAGCACCATATTTCTATAAGGCTTTATTGCAGGAAATTTACTGACGATGAGTTCTGACGATGCCCCTTGGCCAATTAAGGCCTATAAAAATTTAGACTTCATCAAAAGCCGCGACGGTCGGGCTTTGCGCATCATGTCGGAATTCATGGAGCCTGAATCCCGTCTCTCTAAATTCAACATTCAAGACACCATCGTTTTTATGGGGTCGGCCCGTATTCCGTCAGAAGAACAAGCCCGCCAAGAGATGGAACTCGCTTCTGACGAAGCAGCTATCGACCGAGCAGCCGAACGCCTCAAGCTTTCACGCTATTACGAAGAAACCCGCGAGTTGGCTTTTCGAGTGACTGACTGGTCAAAGCACCTTAAAGGCGATGATCGGCGTTTTGTCGTCTGCACAGGCGGAGGCCCAGGCATCATGGAAGCAGCCAACCGAGGCGCTTCAGAAGCTAAGGGGGTCAATCTGGGCTTCAATATTTCACTGCCCATGGAACAGCATGAAAACCCATACATCACCCGAGAGCTCTGCTTTGAATTCCACTACTTCTTCATGCGCAAATTCTGGTTTGCTTATCTGGCCAAAGCCATCGTCGTTATGCCTGGCGGCTTTGGAACGCTGGAAGAACTATTTGAAATTCTGACCCTTGTTCAAACAAAGGTTATCACTAAGAAAATGCCAATAATTCTTTACGGCGCCGATTATTGGGACAAGGTCTTCAATCTTGAAGCGCTGGCAGAGTTCGGGACGATTGATAAGATCGACCTCGATCTGATGTACCGGACAAACTCGGTAGATGAAGCCTTTGAATATCTGACCAGCGAATTATCCGAGTCTGTTTCCTATCCTGGTGCACGACGCTCATTCACTGAAAATGGCAACTCTGGCGATTCTTAAGTATTGCGAGAATATTTGTGGCTGAAAACACCGTAACAACCAAACTAGATGATCGCTATTGGTCACTGTTTGAGCATTCCGCCGATGCGATGCTTTTGATAGACGGCGACAAGTTCGTTGACTTCAACCAAGCAACGCTGGCGATGCTTGGGTACGCCTCGAGGGAAGAACTTTTCTCAACCCACCCCTCGCAGCTCTCTCCAGAAACCCAACCAGATGGCCGACCTTCCTTTGACAAAGCCAATGAAATGATTGGCGTGGCTATTGAGACTGGAAGTAACCGGTTCATATGGATTCATACGCGCAAAAATGGCGAGGATTTCCCAGTTGAAGTTCTGTTGACAGCAGTGCCATTTGAAGACCGGAAACTCGTCCATGTGGTTTGGCGCGATATCACAGAGCGGGTTCGTATTGAAAAAGAGAACAAGGCCCATAGAGATCGCCTGCAGGAACTGGTGAACGAACGAACAGCCGAGTTAGAAAAAGCCCTTGAAGAAGCAACTCTGCTTGGCGAAGCGGTCAATCAGTCGGGCACCAGCGTCATTATCACAGACGCCAATGGAAAAATTGAATTCGTCAACCGGGCTTTTAGCGACATTAACGGCTACAGCCGCGAAGAAGCATTGGGGCAAACACCAAAGATTTTGAACTCCGGTTTTCACGATGATGACTTTTTTCATGAAATGTGGAAAACGATTTCAAGCGGCGAGGTCTGGAATCGGTCTATTCGGAACCGCCGAAAAAATGGCGAAACCTATTGGGCACGTTCTCGAATTGCCCCAATACGCGACAAAAGTGGTGAGATATCTAAGTTCGTCGGAGTCGAGACAGATATCAGCGAATTAGTGGAACAGAAGGAGCAGGCAGAAAAAGCCAACTTGGCAAAATCCGAGTTTCTTTCAAGCATGAGCCATGAGTTGCGCACGCCTTTAAACGCCATTCTTGGATTCAGTCAGCTGCTGCAATTGGGCACAGAAACCCCACTAACAGATCGTCAATTCAGCTATGTCGATCAAGTCATAAAGGGGGGGCAGCATCTTCTTTCTCTCATTGATGAAGTCCTTGATCTCGCCAAAATCGAATCTGGAAAAGTCAGCCTTTCTTTAGAGGTCGTTGGGCTAAAAGACCTTTTAGATGAGTGCGTCAACTTGACGGGAACACTCGCTAAAAGCAAAAGAATCAAGATTGAGCAGCCTTCATCAAGGGAGCTCCCCAAAATTTGGGCCGATCATTTGAGAGCTAAGCAAACACTGCTCAATCTCTTGTCAAATGCCGCAAAATATAATGTCGATAAGGGGCAAATCCAAATTCAGGTTGAAGTCCGGAAAAACAATCTTGTCCGCATCAGCGTAACGGATACCGGTCGAGGCATACCTGAAAACAAACAAAATGAAATTTTCCAGCCGTTTAATCGGCTTGGCGCGGAAACCAGCGAGATTGAAGGCACTGGCATTGGCCTTGTCTTGACGAAAAAGCTGATGGAAGAAATGCAAGGGAGCATTGGATTCTCAAGCGAAGAGGGCAAGGGCTCAACTTTCTGGCTCGACTTCCCGGCAGCAGATTGGGCAAATAAGGCTGGCGCCTCAAAAGAGAAACAAGAAACAGCCAACCTCCAGGTAACTGAGGCCGAAAAACTTTTGCTCTATGTGGAAGATAATCCGGCCAACTTGACTTTGATGGAAAGTATTGTTGAGGACATACCCAACCTGACGCTGCTCTCAACTCATACGGCTGAACTCGGTCTCGCACTTGCTGAGGAGCGCATTCCCGATCTGATCATTCTCGATGTCAACCTTCCTGGCATGGATGGCTGCGAAGCGGCTCGTCTCTTAAAGTCGCGCAAAGCGACCAAGGGTATACCGGTTTTGGCATTGAGCGCCGACGCCATGCCGCGCTCAATCGAGCGGGGGCTTGAGGCTGGGTTCAAAGAATACCTCACCAAACCCATTGACCTGCCAAAGCTCATCGCGGCTATCCGCGAAGCCTTGAAGGCATAAAAAAGGCCAGTAATAAACCGACCTTTTCTCAAAACCTGTATGGCAAATAGCTTAAGCCGTCTTGCCAACGGTCCGCTCGTAAGCCTCAATCAAGGTTTCGCAGACTTTGCCCGGGGTAAACTTGTATTCGTCAATTTCACCGACAGGCGTCACTTCCGCTGCCGTTCCAGTCACGAAGACTTCCTGAGCATCAGCAAGCTCTTCCAGCTCAATCTCACGTTCAACGACTTCATAGCCATTTTCTTTCGCCAACTGGATCACTGTTTGCCGCGTAATGCCGTTCAAGAAGCAGTCCGGTGTGGGCGTGTGAAGCTTGCCGTCCGGCATCAACAAAAAGATGTTTGCGCCCGTGGCTTCGGCAATTTGACCCTTCCAATTGAGAAAAAGTGAGTCATCGTAGCCTTTGTCTTCTGCGGAGTGCTTGCTCATGGTGCAGATCATATAGAGGCCAGCAGCCTTTGCATGAACCGGTGCCGTGTCCGGCGCAGGACGGCGCCAAGGCGACTGGGTTAGGCGAATGCCCTTCTTGCGCATTTCAGGCGAGAAGTAGGACGGCCACTCCCAGGTGGCGATAGCTACATGAATTTTGGTCGCCTGAGCCGAAACACCCATCATCTCACTGCCGCGCCAAGCAACAGGCCGAATGTAACCATCGACGATATTATTGGCCATGACCGTTTCAAGGGTTGCCGCATCCAACTCTTCGACTGTGTAGGGAATTTTCATACCCAGCATTTCAGCAGAATCGATCAGCCGTTGGCTATGCTCGGTCAACTTAAAGACCTTGCCATTATAGACTCGAACCCCCTCAAAAACCGCTGAAGCGTAGTGAAGAGCATGCGAAAGGACGTGCAAGGTCCCTTCCCGCCAAGGAATGAGCTTACCGTCTTGCCAAATTTGACCGTCACGATCATCGAAAGGTGCACCAGCCATGAAACTTTCTTTCTTAAATCAAGGTGTTCAAAGGAATGAAGTTGCGTTTGCTAGCATTTCCTGGCATATATGTCAATATTGCTGACGTATTTTGTCGGCGCTTTGAATTCAAAATTGCAGGACCCGGTCATGGCCGATACCAAACTCCGCGCCAACCCCTTGTTTCTCCGTGAAGAAGAAATTCGTCAGGGTATGGAACTGCTGTTTTTCGCCTATCGTGACTTCACCGGCGAGCCAGATACAATTTTGGCTAAACGAGGGTTTGGTCGCGCCCATCATCGAGTCATATACTTTGTTGGGCGACAACCCGGCATGACGGTCAGCAAACTCTTGGCAATCCTTAGAATCACCAAACAAAGCCTCTCTCGAGTGCTTAAGCAGCTGGTCGAGGAAGGCTATATCGAACAAAAAACCGGTGAGACTGATCGTCGACAAAGGCTCCTCCATCTTACCGAGAAAGGTAAGATGCTGGAGAAAGAACTCTCTCAGTCTCAAAGGGCGCGTATTGCCAAAGCTTACCGGGAAGCCGGAGCAGAAGCCGTAGAAGGGTTTCGCAAGGTTCTAAAGGGCGTTACTGATGAATCGGCTCATTTCGAGCGATATACTTCCCAAGACGGTGACGGGTAGAGCATACTGATTGGCATGATTGAAGATCAGCCCCATATTCTTGTCGTTGACGACGACAAACGCTTAAGAGACTTGCTCGGCAAATACCTTGCAGACAATCGTTTCCTGGTCACCACGGCAGAAACAGCCGCTGAAGCCCGCAAAAAACTAATCAGCCTCACGTTCGACCTTATTGTTCTCGATTTGATGATGCCGGGAGAAACTGGCCTTGAATTTGCCCGTTCGCTCAGAGATTCTGGTAGCGACGTGCCCATTCTTATGCTGACAGCCATGGGCGAACCGGATGATCGCATCAGTGGCCTTGAGCATGGAGCAGACGACTACCTCGTGAAGCCCTTTGAGCCTCGGGAACTGCTGCTGCGGATGAGCAACATCCTCAAGCGCGTCCCCATTAAACCTGACACCCCTGATTCGATTAGTCTTGGCAGTGTTGAGTTTGACCTGGAGCGTGAAGAGCTTAGGCGCGATGGCGAAATCATTCGTCTTACGGCGACTGAAACAGGGCTGCTAAAAGCGCTGGCGGAAAACCCTGAAGCGATTCTTAGCCGCGAAGAATTGGGGCGGCGCGTAAGCGGCGAAGACAGCGGCGATAGGACCGTTGATGTACAGGTCACTCGGCTTCGCAAAAAAATTGAGCCTGATCCCAAACAGCCGCGTTATCTCCAGACTATTCGCGGTCAAGGATACCGGCTTAGGCCGGACTAAAGGGGATCGCCATGGAGCCAAGCAAGCAACCATCGATGATAAAGAACATGCTGCCCAAAAGTCTTTTGGGCCGTTCCCTCTTAATCATTGTGACTCCCTTGGTTCTTCTCCAGGTTATTTCTGCGTTCATCTTTTATGAAAGCCATTGGGACAAGATAAGTGAACGCCTCGCCAAGGCCTTGGCTGGTGATGTCGGTTCGGTTGTCGAGATCATCCGAAAGGATGGTGAAAATCTTGATATGGATTGGCTTCGTGATATGGCTTTCAACCGGATGGAATTGGCTATCTCCATCGAAAAGGGTGCCATTCTGAGCAATAGTCCCCTTTCGCCTTTCCCCGACCAACATATCCGCTCATTAGCTGATGCAATGGAAGAACGAGTAAAAAAACCCTTCACCATCGACACAACCACCCTGGATAAAAAATTGATCATTCAGGTTCAATTGTCTGAAGGAGTTTTGAGAGTTGTCACAACCCGCAAGCGCCTGTTTAGCTCCACGACCTATGCCTTTGTTCTCTGGATGACTGGCACCTCACTTATCTTGTTTGCTGTTGCGGTGATTTTCATGCGCAACCAGGTCCGCCCTATCCGTCGATTGGCGGGTGCCGCCGACGCCTTTGGCAAAGGGCGTGACACACCGAATTTCAAACCAGAAGGCGCACAAGAGGTCCGCCTAGCGGCTTCAGCATTTATTGATATGCGCGACCGCATTCAGCGCCATATTACCGAACGGACAAAAATGCTGGCGGGGGTAAGCCATGACTTACGAACGCCCTTAACTCGCATGCAGCTTCAACTTGCCATGCTACCGCCTGAAGATGGCGTGGGAGAACTGAAGGAAGACGTTACAGAGATGAGCCGGATGTTAGAGGGCTATCTTGCCTTCGCCCGGGGAGAAGGCGGTGAGAAGCCCAAATCAACCAACTTGAACACTCTGTTACAAACCGTTGTTGAGCGGGCCCGGCGTAAAGGTGGGTTAATCGATCTGCATTTAGAGGGCGACATCACCTTGCCGCTCAAACCCAGCGCATTCGAGCGTTGCGTAACCAACCTCATCGACAATGCGATACGCTACGCCGAACATTTGTCGGTAAAAGCAGGCAAACGGGACGATGCGATCGAAGTCACCATCGACGATGACGGCCCCGGGATTCCAGAAGAAGAGCGCGCCAATGTTTTCCGGCCTTTCTATCGGATTGATGATTCGCGCAACCCCGACACTGGGGGCGTTGGGCTGGGTATGAGCATTGCCCGCGATGTGATGCGAGGTCATGGCGGTGAGATTATTCTCAGTGATTCGCCTAACGGTGGCCTAAGAGCACGTCTCAGATTGCCACTTTAGCTCAAGCAATTGTTTTCCTTTGTAGCGGCCCTTGCCCAATCCCGAGACAAGGGGTAGAAACAAGCCATAGATTTCAGGGGCTCTAAACAAGGAAAAACACATGATTCGTCTCTTGATCGCATTGCTACTTCCATGGTTGCTTTTCTTCACAATCGGCAAACCCATTCAAGGCATTATCTGCCTGATCCTTCAAATTACTTTGATCGGTTGGATTCCCGCTGCCATTTGGGCGGCCTACACTCTCAGCCAATACAACACCGACAAGAAAATTGCTGACTGGAAATAGTCTCCCTTTACGGGAAATTTCCACTCGGTTGGAGTAAAAGGTCCATGCCTCAGAATATTGGCGGAACGATCATCAAACTTTTGGTGCTCTCGCTTGTCGTCGGAATGCTTTTGAAGTTTCTCAACCTAGACCCCGAAAACTTGTTGTCTTCGCTTGGCGGTCTTTTTGAGTGGTTTGTTCAAGTCGGGGCCAAGCTTATTGATTGGGGTCTGGGCTATGTTCTCATTGGCGCAGCCGTTGTCATTCCCATATATGTAGTTATCGTCCTTATTCGTATTGCCAAAGGCAAGCGCGGAAACTCATAAAGCAGGGGTCTGAGGGGTTATGCCTGACAAAGAGAATGAAAAAAAATATCGCGAGTTGTTACAGGCTGCTGAAGAGCAAATTCTCGATCTGAGAGATCAAGTTCAGGCTCATGCCGAAAATAACTTACTCCTCATGGACTCGCAAAAGGCAGAAGCCGAGCAAATGGTCCAACTGACCGAGCAAATTTGGTCTCTTGAGGAGGCCTTGGCGGCGACAAGCGCGGAAAAAGACGAGGTGTTGTCTCATTTGTCACAACTACGCGGCACAATTGAGAGCATCCAACACCATGTGACCCACACATTAGAGGCCGCAAGCAAAAATGCAACGCGCCTCGAATTGGCCGCACGTGTCTATGAGATTTCCTCAATTGCTGATGACGAAGAAGATGATGATGAGGTGGGCTACAAGCAAGAAGCCGATGACTTCTTCAAGGAGCTTAAAGGCAAGGTGAAGATGTAGGCTCTTAAAAGAGCTTTCCGCCAATTGGCACGCCCAAGTCCGGCCCAATCAAAACTACCTCGCCGTTTTCGTCGGGAAACCCCAAAACTAAACACTGGCTCATGAACTTTCCGATCTGCTTGGAAGGGAAGTTTATGACGGCAGCGACTTGGCGCCCTAGCAGATCTTCAGGTTTATAATGAACGGTTATCTGCGCCGAGGTTTTTAGTGTGCCTATCTCTGGGCCAAAATCGATCCATAGCTTGATGGCGGGCTTGCGCGCTTCGGGGAACGGCTCAGCAGATGTAATGGCACCTACTCTAATATCGACCTTGGCAAAATCTTCGTAGTCGATTGTCACGGTCAAACCCTCCATAAAAAAAATCCGGCCTCACTTTAGAGGTCGGATTTCACAAAAGTAAAGGGCCGCTTCCTGGGGGGAAAAGCGGCCCTTTTAACAGGTCGAAGGAGAGAAACTATTGCTTAAGTTTCAGGACCTGATCTTTCAACTCTTCAAGGCTTTCACCGAAACGCTTGTTGACGGTTTCGAAAGCTTCGGTGTTGGACTTGGAAACCATCTCGGCCAGCTCACGCATGTTGCCGAGGGCGTTTTCAAAAGCACCTTTGACGAGGTCAGCCTGTTTAGCAACAGCGTCCTGCGGGGTGCCAGAACCAGAAACGTCTTTCAGGTTGCCCTGAACTTCGTCGATGGTTTTCTGAAGGATTTCAGCCTGACGTTTGAAGACAGCCTGGACGCCTTCGAGAGCCAGCTTGTTGGCGTCAGCCAAAGCTTCCATGTTTTTGCGCTGAGCTTCCATAAGCGGAGCAGCGTCAACAGCCGGGACTTTCATGTCGGTCACAGCTTTATTGAATTCGTTCATCATTTTGCTTGGATCAAAGTCGCCCATGATCTTAGTAGCGTCGAAACCGCCCATGAATTTGGTCGGATCAAAATCAAACATGTTGTTCATACCAGTTGCCTTTTTTGCCATTGGATTGCTCCACAAAATTTATTCGCCTTATCGGCCTTAACTTGGCACCAAGATAATGCTGCACCGCACAAATGTCAACACCTATTGTTGCAGTGCACAAAAATTATATTTTGTTTATTATCAATGGCTTATGTGATTTTTGGGATTTTTATTCGCTTCTGCGAAGAGATGGCCTTCTGGTATCTAGGCTAGGATACCGTCGCAACATCCTCATGGATCGGTCGGCGTATTCCGCATCTTGGGCAACGAGAAACAATTGCCTCAACCCGCCCCAACGCACTATCGAGGGCCGCCATAGTTTTCGCCATGTCCGCACTATCATCGGTCAACCAGGCTTTGAAAACTGCGCCATAGACCAACGCTAAGCCTTTGGTTCGGACGAGCCCACGAAGTCCCGAGGAATCTATCCCAGCCGCCTCAAGCATCCAGGCCATAGAAACCAGAACCTGAGGAATGGCGCAAAGGGCAGACGGTCCGGCAAGGGGAATTCCGCGCAGCGAAGAAGTGATGCCTTTTTTATATGGTGTTAATGCATCGAACCGCTGCATCAGCACATCAAACAACCGATCACGCGGCGAGTCTTCGGGGTCGAACGGCTCAACATTATCTAAAACCTGCTGATCAACTTGCCGCATTAGGGCAATCACGATGGAAACTTTTGCAGGAAAGAGTGCGCGCATTTCGGCAAGCGGCAGATTGGCAGCCTTGGCAATACCGGCAAGGCTCACTCGATGCCAACTGGTTTCAGCCGCAAGTTCAAAGGCGGCATCAATAACGGCTTTAGACGTATCTTTTTTACGCGGCATGATCGCTCTCTCCCATCTCCACTATACCCCATATGGGCACTTTAGAGGTTAAGGAGAAGGCTCTTTTCTAGCCGAGTTCTTTTGAACGCTTTGCTGCAGCGGCAAGAGCTTTGTCCATGACCGGCTGTAGACCGTCGTCTGCCATCAGGACGTCTAGGGCTGCCGCCGTCGTTCCGCCTGGGCTGGTGACGTTTTTGCGAAGGGTCGCCGGCTCCTCTGGTGACTGCGCGAGCAATTCTCCAGCACCAGACACGGTTTCGCGTGCTAAACGGGCAGAGAGCTCTTTCGGCAAGCCCGCCTTTACACCGGCAGCCGCCATGGCTTCAGCCAACAAGAAGATATAGGCCGGGCCACTCCCTGAGACAGCAACCACACCGTCCATTAAGGCTTCATCGTCGATCCATTCCACTTTGCCAACCGCTTCAAGCAATGCAGAGCAGGAAGCTTTTTGGGCTGAGGATACATTGCCATTGGCCACAGCAACAGTCATGCCGCGCCGAATGGCTGCAGGTGTATTGGGCATGGTCCGCACAATCGCTGCGGCGGACCCAAGATGGCTTTCAAAATAGGCAATGGTTTTGCCAGCCGCGATGGAGAGGAAAACAGCGCCGGCGGCCGCATAGGCCTTGTAGCCTGGCACCACATCGTCCATGACCTGAGGTTTAACAGCTAAAACCACCGCACTGGGGGCGAGGCCCTCGGGCAAAGCGTCGGCACTCGCATATATATTGACACCAAATTGCTTTCGCAGGGCATTGGCGGCTTCTTCAGAAGGCTCAATCACATGCACCGAGGTCGGGGCGGTTCCGCGGTCAATCCATCCTTCAAGCATAGCACTGCCCATTTTTCCGCAGCCGACAATTAAAATTCCGCCCTTCATCACTTAGCCCTCTTGAAAAATAGCCATAGGGAATATGGCAGGCAGATCGCCCGTCCTGGAGCTCCTTTAAACAGGAACTTTAAAACCTAGGCTTCGCCAATCGTATCGATCATGGCAGCTTCCACGGCCTCTTTGGCGGTCTTGCCACCCCAGATTACAAACTGGAAAGCTGGATAAAAACGATCACACTCAGCCGTCGCAATTTCCACGAGGTCTTCCAGTTGAGCCAACGACGCGCACTCCGTGCCTCTCAACAACGTCGTATGGCGGAACAAGGGCAAGCCCTCTTCCTCCCAGAGCCCAAAGTATCCGAGCCACATTTTTTCGTTGATCAGTGCCAAGAGATGGAGGATGTCGTTGCGCCGATTGTCTGGCACTCGCATATCAAACGCGCAGGAAAAATGCAGCGCGCTGATATCATCGCTCCAGGCGAAGTAGAGGCTGAAATCGCACCAACGACCCGGAATCTCGATAGAAAGCTCTTCGCTTGAGCGACGATCAAATCCCCATTCGTTACTGTGTGCGATTGCTTCCATCTGATCGAGAGGGTTCGCCGTCTGCGAGACGTACTCTTCAATCGTCATGGTTTCGGCCATCGTGCCACCTCCCCATTGGGCATTGGCGAAACGTCTATGGGCCCCGCAAAGCAATGCCAAGCTCCCCAGACCCGAACAAGATTTCAAACACTATATTTTGCGTGCGTGCCGATATCTTGTGGTGAATGGTTAAAAACCATACAAGGAGTAGATTGCAAAAATGTGAATCTCTGTGCAAGAGGGTATTTTTTCGCCTTCTCCCTTTTCCTGTGGAAAAGAAATTCTACCCACAGCCAAACGGTAGGTTTTGTCCGCATAAGAGACTATTCAGGCGAAATTCAAAAAGCGCGGAGTTTGCTAGCATTCGGCATCGCAAGACGGATACATAAAACGATAATCCGTAACAATGCGGGGCTCCAGGCAGAC
>Ga0070727_10003088_pt1 | contig 15435 bp, 8 predicted proteins | sample tdAd472_FD_66722 | JGI IMG/M metagenome (GOLD analysis project Ga0070727, IMG submission 66722) | Marine sediment microbial communities from the Atlantic coast under amendment with organic carbon and nitrate - tdAd47.2 | ecosystem: Environmental > Aquatic > Marine > Coastal > Sediment | place...
GTGATTCTCGACCCGTACCCGATCGTCGAGACGCCGCCGCTGCCCGAAGAGTAGGCCGCGGCGCGCACCCGTCAGGCGCGCGCAGCCGCGCCAACCGGTCCACGCCGACACGCGGTTCCGACGGTCGCCCCGGGTGCATCGTGCCGGTGGCTTCTGCGCTGCGCGCGCGGGGCGCGTCGTGCTATGTAGCTGGCGCCCACGTCCCCGACCTGTCATGGCCCTCGTCTCGATCCGCGACCTGCAGCATGGATACGGCGGCCCGCCGTTGTTCGAGGGCGCCGACCTCACCATCGAGCCCGGCGATCGGGTCGGCCTCGTCGGGCGCAACGGCGCGGGCAAGTCCACGCTGCTCAAGATCCTCGCCGGCACGCTCAAGCCCGACGCCGCGACCATCGAGTGGCAGCGTGGGGCGCGCGTCGGCGTGCTGCCTCAGGACCTGCCCGGCGACCTGGGCGGTACCGTCTTCGAGCGGGTCGCCGAGGGCGCCGGTGTGGACGGGCTCGCGGCGGCTGCGGTGCGCCGGGGCGAAGACGTCGCGAACCCGGCCGCTGCGTGGGCCGTCGTCCCGGCGATCGAGACGATCCTGTCGCGCCTCGAGCTCGACGCGGACGCAGCCTTCGACACCCTGTCCGGCGGGTGGCGTCGACGGGTGCTGCTCGGTCGCGCCCTCGCCGGCGAGCCGGACCTGCTGCTGCTCGACGAGCCGACGAACCACCTGGACGTCCCGGCAGTGGAGTGGCTGGAGAGCTTCCTGAAGACGTCCGGTCTGGCGCTGCTCTTCGTGACCCACGACCGCGCCTTTCTGTCGGCCGTCGCCACGCGCATCGCCGAGGTGGACCGAGGGCGGGTGCGGGCGTGGGAGTGCGACTACCCGACCTTCCTGCGGCGCCGCGAGGAGGCGCTTGCCGCCGAGGCCGCCGAGAACGCCCGCCTCGACCAGAAGCTGGCCGAAGAAGAGATCTGGGCGCGGCAGAACGTACAGGCCCGCCGGACGAAGTCCGTCGCCCGGTTGCGCGAGCTCGACAAGCTGCGTGAACAGCGTGCGAAGCGTCGGTCGTCGCCGAAGAACGCGCGCATGCTCGTCCAGGAGGCCGCCCGCACCGGCAAGCTCGTCACCGAGGTCGAGGGGCTGCACTACGCCTGGCCCGACGGCCCGACGATCGTCGAGGGGCTCGACACAGCGCTCCTGCGCGGGGATCGGGTCGGGCTCATCGGTCCGAACGGCTGCGGCAAGACGACCCTCGTTCGCCTGCTGCTCGGCGATCTCGAACCGGACGCCGGCGTGGTGAAGCCGGGCACGAATCTCGAGGTGATCTACTTCGACCAGCGGCGGGATCAGCTCGACCCCGACGCACGGGTCGTCGACGCAGTGGCCGACGGCGCCGAGCGCGTGCAGGTCGGCGATTCGGTTCGACACGTGTACGGATATCTGAGCGACTTCCTCTTCACGGCGGACCGAGCACGCACCCGAGTGTCGCGCCTCTCTGGCGGTGAACAGGCGCGCCTTCTGCTCGCTCGGCTCTTCTTGAAGCCGTCCAACGTGCTCGTGCTCGACGAGCCGACGAACGACCTCGACATCGAGACCCTCGAGCTGCTCGAGGACCTGCTTCAATCCTACGCAGGTACGATCGTCGTCGTGAGTCACGACCGTGCCTTCCTCGATCGCGTGTGCACCAGCGTCCTCGCCTGGGAGGGACCCGGTCAGTTCGTCGAGTACGTCGGCGGATACACGGACTGGGTCCGTCAGCGTGGCCCGCAGACGACGAGCGGCGAAGACGACGCGCCCGTGCGCAAGAAGGAGACGAAGGCCGAGCGCAGGGCGCGGCTCAAGGCCGAGCAGCCCCGTCGCCTGTCGCAGAAGGAGCGGCGGGAACTCGACGCGTTGCCCGAGCGCCTCGAGGCCATCGAGGCCGAGCACGAGGCATTGAGCGAGCGTCTGGCGGACCCGGCGCTCTATGCCGGGGACACCACCGAGCTCGACCGCATCCGCGATCGGCTCGCCGAGCTCGAGGATGAGCAGGGCGCGGCGTTCGCGCGGTGGGAAGAGCTCGAGGCGATCGCCGACGCGGAAGCCTGAGCGGGGCACGCAGGCCGGGGCCACGGGCGACGGGGGCGTCGTCGCCGGTCAGTCCAGCGTCACGAGCCAGGCGTGCGAGATCGGGGCGACCGTGTCGCACGGACGGCAGAGCGACGTCGGCAGCCCGGACGAGCGCCGGGTGCGACCCGCCACCGCCTTGAAGATCGGGCCGCTGAGGTCCTCGTCGCACTGGATGCACGCGTTCGGCGCGCCGGTCTCGTCGTGGTACGGCGCGTCCAGCAGGCGCAGGCACGGCTCGGCGCACACCTCGCGGGTGTGGTTCGTGTTGTGGAACCAGATGTCGGCGCACGGCTCGGTGAATCCGATGTCGAGCAGGCACTGCATCTGCGCCTCCGGGCCTTCGCGGAACGCGAGCAGCCCACACGCCCGAACCGGCGTCGCGAGGTCCGGCGTCTCGATGTACACCGCGAGATCCTGCAGCGACGAGCACAGGCCGCAGGCGCCCCGGTGCGTCACGACCCCGCCTTCGCGTGCGGCGGTCTGCGCGTCGGGCCAGGTGTGCAGCTCGTACGCGCCGACGGCGTCGGCATCGAGGTGAATTGCGCAGACGGCCGACGGCTGCTCGGCCGGCGGGGTCTCGGCGTCGTACGGATCGTCGAGCAGGCGGTCCGGCGGGTCGACGTACGCGTACGCCCGCAGCCCGGCGATGAAGGCGTCGTCGTACACGGGGGCGTCCCACAGCGCGCCGTCGTCCGCGCACGCGCAGGCGGGGGCGCAGGCGTCGGGTCCGAGCCCGGTGTTGGGGCCGGGGCGTCCGAAGAGGCGTCCGCACGTCGCGTCGGGGTCGCCGAGACACGCGTCGTCGAGCACCGGGCATGTCGGGCCGTCGATGGCATCGCCGCCGTCGCTCGTGTCGTCGCCGGTGTCGTCGTGCATCGCAGCGTCGCCGGACACGTCGACGCCGACGTCGAGGGCGGTGTCGCCGTCCGTGGCATCGACGTCGTCGCCGCATCCGACCAGCGGTCCGGTCAGCACGGCGAGCGCCAGAAGCGCCGAACGCGCGGCAAGCTGTCGTCCAGCTCGGCCGCGCGTCCGCGCAGAAACAGAGGGGGGCAGGGCGATCAAATCGCCTCCACCTCACCGTCGTCGGGGCAGCAGCTGTCGCCGCCGGCGTCGTCGGCCGACGCCTCGGTGTCGCCTTCGCCCTCGCACTCGCCTTCGGCGCCTTCGCAGTCGCCGCAGCAGTCGCCGCCTTCGCCCTCACACTCGCCTTCGGCGTCGTCGCACTCGCCTTCGCCGGCGCACTCGGAGTCGCCTTCGCAGTCGCCGCAGCAGTCGCCGCCTTCGCCCTCGCACTCGCCTTCGGCGTCGTCGCAGTCGCTCTCGCCTTCGCACTCGCCTTCGGCACCTTCGCAGTCGCCGCAGCAGTCGCCGCCTTCGCTGTCGCACTCGCCTTCGGCGTCGCCACAGTCGCTTTCGTCGCCGCACTCGCCGTCGTCGCCGGCGCAGCAGTCCCCGTCATCGGAGCAGCATTCGCCGTCTTCGTCGCCGTGGGCGTGGTCGCCGTCCGCGTGCTCGTGGGCGTGCTCGGTTTCGGTCGGCGCGTTGGCCGAACCACCGCCGCATGCCGTGGCGAACGACGCGAGAACGAAGAGAAGGGTGGCCGTCAGGATGCGCATGATGATGCGTGGGTCCAATGGGTCGTAATCCGCCGCCTCGGGCGGCGCGGCGACAGGTTGTGCCCGCGGTTCGTGTTCAGGTCAAGCCGATGCAGGGGCGCTGTCGTCCGACAGCTGTGCCGCACCGGCGCCCGCCCGGGGCGAGAGGGCCACGAACGAGCAGCGCCCGTGAACGTCGGGTTCACGGGCGCTGCCGAATCGGACCGGGTGCTGCGATCAGCTGTCGGTCGTCGCCGCCTGCGTCTCGTAGCCGGCGTCGACCCAACCGCGGATGCCGTCGCGCATCACGTGCACGTTGGTGTAGCCGGCCTCGATGGCGGCTTCGGCGGCGCGGGGCGCGGCGCTGCAGCGCTGCGACGAGCAGTAGAAGACGAGGTCAGTGTCGGTGTCCTCGGGAAGGACGGACGCCACGTCGTCGGTGTCGAGCATGATCGCGCCCGGCAGCGTGCCGAACTCGGCGCGGGTCTCGGCGCCGTTGGCGTCGACCGGCGTCACGGCGCCGTCGGTCACCATCGTGTGGACGGCGGCCAGCGTCACCTCGTTCGGGGTCGCGGTCGCGGCCTCGGCGGCGTGCGAACCGCAGCCGTCGCCCGCCATGGCGGCGGGGGCAGCGAGGAGCAGGGCGCCAGCGGCGCAAGCAGCAGCAAGGAACTTCGTCATCGGATTCTCCCGTGGCGTGGAGGGCAGGTCGCGAGGAGGGCACCTCGCGAGTCGAACAATTGGATGCAGGCAACGCGCGTCGGATTCGTGCGAAAACGGCATCCTGATTCAGGCAGCGCGAACGTAGGCAGACCTCGTGCGTATTCCAAGGCCCGAACCCGCGGCGCCGTGATCATCCCTCGAGGGTCGACAGGCAGCGCAGGACGGGCACGCCGACGTCGAGCAGCACGTAGACGTAGTACGTCTTGCCCGGCTCGAGCGCCGGCGGGTCGCCGTCCAGCGGCCACGCCTGCGACGCGCCGTCGGGCAGCTGACCGTACTGGATCGGGCCCTCGATCGGTGCGTCGCTCGGATCGACGTCGATGCGCCAGATCGTGCCTTCGGGCAGGTCGAGGTTCGGCGGCACGCCCGGGTTCGCCGCGTCCGCTTCGAGCACGTACACGTACCGCGCGCCGCTGGCGCCCCACTCGATCGTGCCATCGTCGGCCAGACCACGGGACCCCGTGCAGGCTTCGGGTTCATAGAGAGACTGCGTGTACAGCGGGCCGCCGAACGCGGGGTACGCCTCGGCGTCCTCGAGGTCGTTGCCCCGGCGCAGGTACTCTTCGACGAGGAAGGTCTGCATCCGCTCGATGTCGGTCGTCGGCAGGCCGGTCGTGGCCCGGTCGAATCCGTTGTTCTCTTCGGGCGGGTACGTGCCGAACGCCGACGAGTCGACGAGCCCGGCGAGCATCGCCAGCGCGTCGTCGTCCACGGTGTCGATCCACAGCGGACCGGCCTCGATGTACCAGCCGGACGAGCCCGACGGCGCGTCCTCGCTGCTGTGGCAGCACGTGCATGCGCAGGCCTCGACCTGCTCGGTGATCCACGCCAGCTCGCCCATGTACGCTTCGTCTTCGAGGCGCGGGTCATCGTCCGGTGTGTCGTACTCGACGGGGTAGGCGTAGTACGGGCGCTGCGTCACCACGACGTCGCACGACGCGTAGTCGGCGAACCGGCGCCCGGGCTCGGTGCACGCCGAGATCAGGGTCTGCGTGCAGACGCTGCCATCGGGGCCATCGCCCATCGGCTCGCCGTCCATCGGTTCGCGGCAGTCGAGGTATGGCGGGATGAACACGCCGGACAGCGGCGGCGGGTCGTCCGTGCCCCCGCCCTCGCAGACCGGGTCGGCCGCCCACGCGCCGCCGATGAACGTGTCGCATGCGGTCTGGGCGATCGAGCACTGCGACGGGTCGTCACCGCTGATCACGAGCAGGTAGCCGTCGTCGCCGTCCACCGTGCAGCGGCCGAGCTCGGCCTCGAACCCGCAGGTCTCGCCGGCGACGAACGAGCCGTTCGTGCCAAACGGCACCGCCGCGCAGTCGTCGGCCGCCGAGGCTTCGTCCCACGCAGCGCCGGTGTATGCCTTGCACTCGGGCGCCGACGAGAACGCGTTCTGATAGTCGCACCGCCCGACGATCGTCTCGACGATCGGGGCGTCCGGCGTCGCGTCGTCCACCGAGGTGTCCGGCGCCGGCGTCGTGCCGGCGTCGTCCACGGCGACGCCCGTGTCGGTCGACGTGGACGTGTCCGGGGTATCGAAGACGTCCGCCGAGCTGTCGTCGCCGCAGCCGACGAAAGCGATGCCAGAGGTCAGGGTCAGGCCGATAGCGAGGCCGAGGTGCGCGCGCATCGTGCACTCCAGAGCAGGGATCGAAAGAGGCTCAGTCGGTCCAGATGCACCGCGCCCGTGCTCAGGTGCGCACGAGTTGCGCATTCGAGATCATCGCCGGCGGGTCTGGCGGTTGCGTCGCGCTGGCGGGCGACCGACCCTGAGCCGCATCCAACACCCCGCCGGCGCGCGTGCCGGCCCCCGCATCCGGAGCCCGCCGTGAAGCGAGACGTCGAGATCGTGCAGGACCGCAGCCACTTCGTGGCGACCCTTCGCCGCCTGGCCGACGCCGTCGAGGCCGGCGAGTCGTTTCGCATTCAGGTCGACGGCCACCGGTTCACCGTGCCGGCCGACGCGACCCTCGCGATCGCCCACGAGGTGAGTGACGGCGTGCACGAGCTCGAGCTCGACTTCGGCTGGTCCGACGCCGACTGAACGGCGGGCCGGGGCCCTCGGTGAGGGGTGCGCGACAGGCCCCGCCCGCGTGGCGGTCGGCGACGGATCCCGGCCGGCGTCGTCTCGTGGTTGCGTCGCGGTCGCGCGGGAGCGCCTCGTACCGGGCATTGCGCGCGGTGGCAGGCGACGGCACCCTGTGGGCACTCCGAACGCGCGCATCGAGGCGACATGTTGAACCTGATCCACAAGGCCGTCCCCGGCTTCATCGCCTCGATGGCAGCAGAGTACGTCACGGCGAAGCGGGCGGGTCGCGAGGACCTCTGGGCCGACAAGCGAGACGCCGCCACGAGCATCGCGATGGGCCTCGTCAACGTCGCCGGTGAGGCGGTGATGAAGCGGGCGACCCGCCGGATCAACGAGTGGTGTTACGAGCACCGGGTCTGCGACTTCCCCCTCGAGGGCGCGGCCCGCAAGGCGGCGATCATCGTGATCGACGACTTCGCCTACTACTGGTTTCACCGCATGAGCCACGAGGTGCGCGTCCTCTGGTCGGCCCACGTGAACCACCACAGCAGCGAGCGGTACAACCTGTCGACTGCGCTTCGGCAGTCGTGGTTCACGCCGATCACGAAGGTCCCGTTCTTTGCGCCGATGTGCCTCATCGGGCTGACCCCGGACGAGGTCGAGCACGCCCACCACGTGAACCTCGTGTACCAGTTCTGGGTCCACACCCAGCTCGTCGATCGCATCGGCCCGCTCGAAGAGATCCTGTCGACGCCGTCGCACCACCGGGTGCACCACGGCACGAACCTCGACTACCTCGACACGAACTACGGCGGCATCTTCATCGTCTGGGATCGCCTCTTCGGGACGTTCCAGCGCGAGAAGCGGGACGACCCGGTCGAGTACGGCATCCTGCACAACCTCGAGAGCTACAACCTCGCGAAGGCGGAGTTTCACGAGTTCGCCGCGATGGTCCGTGACGTCGCCGCCGCCGGTTCGGTCGGCGATGCCCTGCGCCACGTGTGGGGCCCGCCGGGGTGGAGCGCCGACGGCTCGTCGATGACCGTCACCGAGATGCGTGCCGCGGCGACCGCCGCGGCCGAGTAGGGCGGCACCGCGTCCCGGGTCGATCGATGCGTCGCTCACCCGGGCGGACGCAGCCGCCGACCCGGATGACGCATTCGTCGCGGAACGCGGCACCACGAACGACGACGCGCCCGCCGGCGGACCGGCGAGCGCGTGTCGTGGGGTGCCCGTCGCTCAGTCGGCGGCGGCGAACGTGTACGCGAACGACACCGGCGTGCCGTCCGTCGCCGACTCCGCGAGGATGTAGAACGTGTCGCGCCGCGAGCCCGGCGTCACCGTGAGCGAGTCCCCGGACGCGAGGGTCCGGCAGGCGACCTCTTCACCCTCGCACCCGTCGAAGCGCACGGCCACGGTGATCGTGCCGTCGCCGCCGTCCGTCCGCGTGATGCGGCCGGTCTCGGTCGAGTTCGGCGCGATGATCGTCACGTAGTCGAACACCTCGTCCGCCGCGCCGCACGACGACGGCGACATGTCATCGCCAGAGATCGTGCCCGACTCGTCGTCGTCCCAGCCGATGTCGGTGCCGCCGTCCACACAGGCGCGGGTGCTGTCCCAGCGACAGGTCGATGTGCAGCCGTCGCGCTCGTCGAGGTTGCCGTCGTCGCACTCCTCGGAGCCCTCGCGGACGCCGTCGCCGCACGTCCAGCACAGCTCGTTCGCCTCGCCGGGCGAGCCGAGGTCGCCGTCGCCGTAGGCCTCGGTGGCGGTGCACCAGTTGCTGCCGTCGTTCGTGTCGTCGAGGTACGGGTCGCCGCCGAACGTCATGGACGCGCCGTTCGGGTCGGGCCACACCGGTCCGCCGTCGTACTCGATGCCGCCGATCTCGGTGCCGGCCTCGGACTCGAGGTAGATCTCGTCCGCCGAGTTGCCGAGGAACATGTCGTCCCACGCGGCGTCGGGCTCGATCCCGCCGTTGACCAGCGGGTCGCTGGTGTTCGCGAGCAGCGCGCGACCGCCTGCAGGGATCGAGATCACGGAGGTGTCGCCGAACCCGGTGCGGTCCGAGCCGCCGTCCAGCACGATCGGCGAGGTCCACTCGATGCCGAAGCCCGACACGTTCGTCACCTCGAACCACTCGCCCGCCGAGTCCGCGACGGCCGCCGGGTTCTGCATGACCTCGGTGACGACGAGGTCGCCGGGCTGTGCCTCGCGGGTCTCGCACGCGTCGATCGAGCCGTTGCCATCCGTATCGAGGTAGTCCGCGCCCAGCAGACACGAGTCGCACGCGTCGGGCGTGCCGTCGCCGTCGACGTCTTCATCATCGGCGCCGAACGGGCAGAGGTCGCACGCGTCCGGCACGCCGTCGCCGTCCGTGTCGTCCCGGTCGTCCCCACCGGCGCAGACGTCGCAGGCGTCGCCGTACCCGTCGTCGAGCGGGTCGCCGGAGTTCGTCTGGAACCGCACGCCATCGTACGCGAGGGCGAAGTCGTCGCCGTTGCGGTCGTCGAACACGATCGCGACCGTGCTGTCCTGGTTCTCGACCCCCTGTCGGTACGTCTGCCCCGAGCTCGCGCAGCTCATGCAGAAGATCTCGATCTCGTTCGACCCCTCGTGCAGCGCGATCTGGAAGGTCGTCTCGCTCACGAAGGAGTAGTCGCCGAACTCGGGCACGTCCTCGTACTGCACCACGAAGACCCGTTCGCCCTCGGTTCCGAGGGTGCCCCACGAGATCTCTCCGCCGTCGTTCGGGTTCCAGTCGGCCGAGTACGCGGCGATCATGCCGTGCGGCGTGCGCGTGTCACCGAGCTCGGGCGGGTTGAAGTTGCGCGCGGTGGCGCCGAACGCGATGTAGCCGTTCGTGCCGACCTGCACCTCGGTCTCGTCCGTGTCGAAGTACGAGAAGGTGAAGGGCAGGGTGACGGCGGTCGTGTTGTCGTCACCACGGATCGTCCCTTCGGCCTCGAAGTCGTACCAGTCGAACTCGATCCCCCGTGCGCCGTACCCCTCGGTCTCGTCGTTCGCCTGATCGGCGTTCGCGTCGGACGGGCAGTTGTCGCAGGCGTCCGGCACATCGTCGCCATCCGCATCGGCGGTGTCGTCGCCGGCGTCGCAGGCGTCACACACGTCGCCCACCCCATCCCCGGTGAACTGGACCGGCTCGAAGCGGACGGCGTCTTCGATGGCCGACCAGCCGGCCTCGCCATTGCGACCGTCGATCGCGGCGAAGACGCGCGGGTCGTCCACGGACGTGACGCCCTGGGTGATCGGGTCGTCGTCCGATGGCACACACGTCTCGCAGTGCACCTCGGCCCAGCCCTCTTCGCCGATCGCGATCTGGAAGGTCACCGGATCCGTGTCGGGGAAGTGCGGGACCTCGCTGAACTCGATGACCACGACACGCTCCGGCGCAGCGCCGGAGACGTCCCAGCGGATCGTGCCACCCGACCCGGGGTTCAGGTCCTCCCAGTATCCGGCGATCATGCCGGCGAAGGGCGTCCGACCACCGCCGAACTCCCGGTCCTCGCGGAACTGCACACCACCGAGAAGTCCGCCGACGCAGCAGGCGTTGTCCTCGTTGGTCCCGAAGGTGACGAACCCGTTGGAGCTCACCGAGAGGGTGTCGAACGTCTCGCCGAACCACGTCAGGTCGAACCCGGGGGTGATCTGCGCGACGTCGTCGTCGCCAAGTTCGAGGGTGGAGCCTGTCAGCGCGCGCATCCCGAACGCGACCGGCTCGGCCGAGACCTCCCACCAGATGTCGGTGTCGGCCTGGTCTTCGTTGGCGTCGAAGGGGCAGTTGTCGCAGGCGTCCGGGATCGTGTCGTCGTCGAAGTCGATCGCGTCATCGACGCCTTCGCACAGGTCGCAGGCGTCGGGCACGTCGTCGCCGTCGGTGTCGATGCCGTCGTCGCCCTCGGCGCAGATGTCACAGGCGTCGGGCACGTCGTCGCCGTCGGCGTCCAGCCCGTCGTCGCCGTCGGCGCACTCGTCGCAGGCGTCGGGCACGTCATCGCCGTCGGCGTCGAGGCGGTCGTCCTCGCCGGGGCAGGCGTCACAGGCGTCGGGCACGTCGTCGCCGTCGGCGTCGAGGCGGTCGTCCTCGCCGGCGCATGCGTCGCAGGCGTCGGGCACGTCGTCGCCGTCGGCGTCGAGGCGGTCGTCCTCGCCGGGGCAGACGTCGCAGTCATCCGGCACATCGTCGCCGTCGGTGTCGACCGTGTCGTCGCCGAACGGGCAGACATCGCAGGCATCGGGCACGGTGTCCTCATCGCTGTCGATCGTGTCGTCGCCCGCGTCGCACGTGTCGCAGTCGTCCGGCACGCCGTCTTCGTCGGCGTCCTCGGTGTCGTCACCGCCGGGGCAGACGTCACAGGCGTCGGGGATCGTGTCCTCGTCGGCGTCCTCGGTGTCGTCGGCGTCGGCGCACAGGTCGTCGCTGTCGCAGACGCCGTCCTCGTCGACGTCGTCGTAGTAGTCGTCCGGGCACAGGTCGCACGCGTCACCCGCGCCATCGCCTTCGAGGACGGCGAAGTCGAAGCGCACACCGTCTTCGACCGCCGACCAGCCCGACGCCGCGTTGCGCCCGTCGAGCGTCGCGTAGATGTCGCCGTCGGTCAGCGAGACGATGCCCTGCGACATCGGCGTGCCGTCGATCGGGGTGCAGTTCGCGCAGTGGACCTCGGTGAACCCGGTCTCGGACACGATGATCTGGAAGCTCACCTGCGGGTCGTCGACGCCTGCGCCCCAGGACGGGACGGCCTCGAAGGCGACGATCAGCTCGCGCTCCGGCGACTCGCCCCGGACCTCCCAGCCGACGCGACCGCCATCCGACGGGTCGAGGTCACCATGGAAGGCCGCAATCATGCCGGGGTACGGCCCCGTCAGCTCGCCGATCTCGCTCTCGCCGTCCCACTCGAAGAGGGGCAGGCCGAACTCGATGCCCGCGCAGCAGCCATCGGCGGACGTCGGCCACGCGCCGGGCAGGATGAACCCGTTCGAGCTGATCGAGAACGCATCGAAGGTCTCGCCGCCGTACGCGAACGCCGGATCGAGCTCGACCACCGCCACGTCATCGTCATCGAGCTCGACCGTGTTCACCGGGCTCTCACGCAGCGCGAAGTCGACCGACTCGGCCGTCAGCTCGAGCGCGGCGTCCGTGTCGAGCTGGTCCGGGTTCTCGATGTCCGGGCAGTTGTCGCAGGCGTCGGGCACGTCGTCTTCGTCGAGGTCGGCGAGGTCGTCGCCGCCGGCGCAGACGTCGCAGGCGTCCGGCACGGTGTCCTCGTCGTCATCGAGGCGGTCGTCCTCGCCGGGGCAGGCGTCGCAGGCGTCCGCGACCCCGTCTTCGTCTTCGTCGGCGTTGTCGTCGCCGTCCGCACAGACGTCGCAGGCGTCGGGCACGTCGTCGCCGTCCGCGTCCATCGTGTCGTCGCCGCCGTCACACACGTCGCAGTCGTCGGGGACGCCGTCCTCGTCGGTGTCGACCGTGTCGTCGCCGTCGGGGCAGATGTCGCAGGCGTCGGCGACGCCGTCCTCGTCGGCGTCGTCGCCGTCCGCGGCGTCCGCGCACTCGTCGCAGAAGTTGGGGACGCCGTCCTCGTCGGCGTCCATCGTGTCGTCGCCGCCCTCGCAGACGTCGCAGGCGTCCGGGACGCCGTCGCCGTCCATGTCGTCGCCGTCGTCGCCGTCGGGGCAGACGTCGCAGGCATCGGGGACGCCGTCTTCGTCGGCGTCGTCACCGTCGTCGCCGTCGGCGCACACGTCCTCGCTGTCGCAGACGCCGTCGTCGTCGCTGTCGTCGGGATCGTCCGCCGGGCACGGATCGCAGGCGTCGGGGGTGCCGTCGTCGTCCTCGTCGACGCCATCGTCGCCGTCGGCGCAGATGTCGTCGTCGTTGCAGACGCCGTCGTCGTCGTCGTCCGGGCAGCCCGTGTCGGCGCCGGTGTCTTCACCGCCGGTGTCTTCGCCGCCGGTGTCCTCGCCGCCGGTGTCCTCGCCACCGGTGTCTTCGCCGCCGTCGGTCGAGGCATCGCCGCCACCGACATCGGCGACGTCGGCGCCGGTGTCCGGCGTGCCGTCGCCGCCGTCGCTGCCCGAACACCCCGCCACGAGCGCAAGTGCGCTCAGTACAACCAGTCGTCGCATGCCACGTCCCTCGATTCCGTCCGGCGCGCCACGGTGCGCGGCGCGCGTCTCGACTCCCCGACATCGTGACGGCAGCCCGCCCGACCTGCAACCGAACCATCGGACAGAACGCCGCGCCTCGAACGCCCCGGTGCGCACGGGGGGCCCGGTGTCACTGGCCCGTCACGAACGCCAACGCGCCGGCGCCGGCGCGGACCCGGGCCGGCGCGCTCGCCGGATCGTGCGGTCGAGCCGCGTCGGTCAGTCGACGATCGCGTCGAACGAGAGCGTGACCGCTTCTTCGCTCGAGGCGGACTCGATCACGACGATGTACGACGCGCGATCGGTCACGGGGACCATCGTCAGCGCGTCCGCCGGGTCGTCGAACACGAGGCACGCGATCTCTTCGCCGGCGCAGTCGGCGTCGCGCACCGACACCGTGATCGGCGTCACGCCGTCGTCGGTACGCGTGATCGTGCCGGGCGTCGTCGAGTTCGGATAGAAGAGCTCGACCACGTCGTGCACCTGGTCCGCCGTGCCGCAGCTCGACGGCGGCACGTCGTCGCCGCTCGGCGTCGCGGTGTAGGTGCGGCCCCAGTTCTGGCCGACGCCGTGGTCGACACAGGCGACGGTCGACTCCCACCGACACGTGGCCGAGCAGCCGTCGCGGTCGTCGGTGTTGCCGTCGTCGCACTCTTCGGCGCCCTCGATCACCCCATCGCCGCAGGTCCAGCACGAATCGTTCGCTCGTCCCGGCGTGCCGAAATCACCGCCCGCCCACGACGTCGTCGCCTCGCACCACAGCGAGCCGTCGTTGTTGTCGTCGAGCGCTGGATCGCCTCCGAACGTCATCGACTCGCCGTTCGGGTCGGGCCAGACCGGGCCGCCGTCGTACGCGATCGTGTCGATGACGACGCCGTCGCCGTCGAGCAGCATGATCTCGTCGTCCCCGTTCGCGAGGGTGAAGCTCGTCCAGAGCTTGCTGATCCCGACGCCGCCGTTCGTCTCGGTGTCGGCGTTGCCGCCCACCACGAAGCGGTTGCCCGCCGCCATCACCGTGAGTGGCCCGGTGAGCCCCGACGCGTCGCTGCCCTCGTCGGCGATGAACAGGTCGTCGACCCGCAGCGCGAAGCCGGACACGTTCTGCACCTCGAACCACTCGCCGTCTGCGTCCGCGACCCGACGCGGGTTCTGCAGCACCTCGGTGATCGCGAGGTCGCCCGGCAGCGGCGACCGGGTCTGGCACGCGTCCGGGCGCCCGTTGCGGTCGGTGTCGACGTAGTCCGAACCGAAGCACGCGTCGCAGGCATTCGCGACGCCATCGCCGTCGCGGTCCTGATCATCGGGACCCGTGGCGCAGATGTCGCACGCGTCCGGGACGCCGTCGTGGTCGATGTCCACGCCGTCGTCGAAGCCGACGCAGAGGTCGCAGGCGTCGCCGGATCCGTCGCCGAGCGCGTCGCCGGCGTTCGTGTGGTACGCGACGCCGTCGTACTGGAGCGAGAACTCGGTGCCGTTGCGATCGTCGAACGTGATCGCGGTGGTGCTGTCGTCGTTCTCGACGCCCTGGATGCTGCCGCCGCCGTCGCTGAGGCAGCTGCGGCAGTGCATCTCGACGGTGTTCTCGCCCTCGACCAGCGCGATCTGGAAGCTCACCGGCGGCTGATTGTCGAAGTTCGGGTGCTGTGCGACGTCGTCGTACTGCACGACGAACACACGATCCGGTGCGCTGCCCACCGTGCCCCAGGTCACCGTGCCGGCGCGGCTCGGGTTGAGGTCGCTCGCGTACGCCGAGATCATCCCGTGGGGCGTGCGGCCGTTGCCGAGCGCGGGCGGCGAGTAGGTGCGGGCGGTGTCGCCGAACGCGATGTAGCCATTCGTGCCCACCTGCACCTCGGTGCGTTCGACGTCGAAGTACGTGAAGGCGAAGGGCAGGTCGACCGCGAGCGAGTTGTCGTCGCCGTTCACCGAGCCCTCGGACTCGAACGACCGCCAGACGTACGGGATGCCGACAGCGCCGAAGTCGGCGGCCTCGGTGTCCGCCTGATCCGGGTTCGGCGTGCTCGGGCAGTTGTCGCAGGCGTCGGGGACGCCGTCCCCGTCGTCGTCGTCGCCGTCGTCGCCGGTCATGCACACGTCGCAGGCGTCGCCGATGCCGTCGCCGGGCAGCAGCGCCGGCTCGAACCGCACGCCTTCGAGCTCGGACGCCCAGCCGCCCGCGGCGTTGCGCCCCTCGATCGCGGCGTAGAGCGTCGGGTCGTCGACCGACGTCGCGCCCTGGGTGGTCACCGTGTCGTCGCCGGCGACGCAGCTCGTGCAGTGCACCTCGGCCCAGCCGGCCTCGCCGAGCACGATCTGGAAGCTCATGCGGCTCTCGGTGTACCAGTCGATCACGTTCTCGTACGCGATGACCACCTCGCGGTTCGGCGCCTCGCCGTTCACGCCCCACGCGATGCGACCGCCGTCGAAGGTCGACAGGTCGCCCCACAGGCCCGCGACCATCGCCGCGCGCTGCTGGTCACGGATCACGCTGGCTTCGGTCCAGAACGAGCCGGCGCCGAGCTCGGCGCCGTCGCAGCAGCCGTCGGACGTGGTCGAGCCGAACACGACGAAGCCGTTCGAGCTGACGGTGACCTGATCGAACGATTCGCCGAACCAGTCGAGGGCGAACCCGGGGTCGATCGTCGCGACCTCGTCGTCGTCGAGCACCAGCTCGGTCGCCGGCGACTCCCGCGGCGCGTAGTCGACGATCTCGGCGTCGAGACCCCACCACAGGTCGACGTCGAGCTGGTCGGGGTTCGGCGTGTCGACGCAGTTGTCGCAGGCGTCGGGCACGTCGTCGCCGTCCGCGTCGAGGC
>Ga0070727_10003092_pt1 | contig 15427 bp, 18 predicted proteins | sample tdAd472_FD_66722 | JGI IMG/M metagenome (GOLD analysis project Ga0070727, IMG submission 66722) | Marine sediment microbial communities from the Atlantic coast under amendment with organic carbon and nitrate - tdAd47.2 | ecosystem: Environmental > Aquatic > Marine > Coastal > Sediment | place...
CGGGTGCTTTGGGGGTTTCCCTTCGCCCCGTAAAAGGACGGACTACCGGAGCCGGTAGCCCTGGTGGCAGGCGTTGCATTGGTCGGTCATTTCGGCCAGCGCTTTGTAGATTTCCCGTTGCGCTTCCTTGCTGGGATTGAGCTCGGCGTCTTGGGCGACGATGACGAAGCGGCTGGCGGTGCTGTGAAGTTGCGCACCGATTGCCGCCATCTCCTTGGGCATATAGGGGGCGATGTGGGCCGAGCCGTGCAGCTCCATGGACGACATGCCGAGCTTGGCTTCGGCGACTTCCGTTGCTTGGTCGATGTTTCCTTCGGCCAAGGCCGCGAAAATCTCGTTTAGGGCGACAAGATGGCTGCGCATGTTGGCCAGCATGTTTTCCTGCATCATCGGCGGCATCTCGACCAACTCGCGATTGTCCTCGGCGGCTTTGGCGAGGTTCAACGAGACAAGCAGGAGGGCCGAAACGGCGGTCAAACGGGTGAATAGCATCGCAATCGATTTCATCGTGTCGTCCTTCTCTCCGGCCCGGCGGGCAGCGGGCCGTTCATGGCGAAATATATTGCCTGGGGCGATTCTATTCAGACATGATAGAAATCATGTTAAACGATTTTGTCTCCCGGCTGATTTCTCATGCGTCTAAGCGAAGGGCGCTGAGCAAAGGGGCTTTCCTTTTTCATCAAGGCGATCCCGTGACGTCGGTGTTCGTTTTGCAAACAGGGAGCGTCGAGTTGACGCGGTTCCAGGAAGGCGGGGAGAAACTGGTTCTTCAGCGGGCCGGGGAGTTGACGTTTCTGGCCGAGGCCTCCGTCTATTCGGACGTCTATCACTGCGATGCCGCCGTGGTCGAACCCTCCGTGGTTCACGAGATGAGCCGGGCGGCGTTTCTTCGGCTTTTGGAAGGCGAGGAGGCGTTGTTTCACGCTTGGGCGGCGCAGTTGGCGCGCGAAGTTCAGGCGACCCGCTACCGCTGTGAAATCCTGTCTTTGAAAACCGTCGCCCAGCGCCTCGACGGCTGGCTTGAGTGGAAAGGCGGCGCCCTGCCGCCCAAGGGGCAATGGAAGTCGCTGGCCCATCAAATCGGCGTCAGCCCCGAAGCGCTGTACCGGGAAATCGCCCGGCGGGGGAAAGAAATCTAAGCTGCATAATGATCGTGTGAGCAATCAGAGAAAAACATCTCCTTGAAAGTAAGTGATTAATCACTTACTAATCTGATCCACAAGCAACCAGAAAAATTTTGCCGGGCCGAAGCGGTGATTGGTTCCCCCTTTGGCCATGCAAGAGCCCAACGAAAGGAATGGATTTAATGAACACGATTTTCCGGCGAGCGACGCTTCGCCGTTACCTTCTGCCGAGCGGTTTGCTGGCCGCCGGTTTGTTTGCTCTGGCAATCACCGGTCTAGGCGTCGGCTCGGCGATGGCTGAAGAAAAGAAGGCGGAAATTCCGCCGCGGATAAAGGCTCAGATGATGCTGATGACGCCCGAACGGCGCAAGCTGGTCATGGCCTTGTCGCCCGAAACCCGTCAAACCCTGTTTAAGGTTTTCGCTCAACACGAACGCCAAAGCGAGACCATGACCCTGCGCCAGATTATGCACGAGTTGCAGGCCGATTTGGCCGGCGTCACCGCCGGGATCGTCACCGACAACGGCGAGATGGCCGCCGATCACGCGCGCCGCATCGCCGATCACCGTATCCCCAGGGGCGGTATCCTTCCCTACGTGGCGGAAGAACTGGTCAAGGACGAAACCCTATCGAGCCTTGCCGGGTTTAACGAAACCATCGAAGGCGGGGCGCGCGAACTGGCGAAATTGGCCGAGCAGGGCGACATGGCCGGGGCGGCGGCCAAGCTCTCCGACATTGTCGGCGGTTGCGTGGCCTGCCATAGTATCTTCAGGGGGCAGCCGGGGGTCTCGGCCAACGTCCTCCCACCCGCCAAATAGGACGATTATGAGCCGCAAGACAGCCGAACAACGCAAAGCCGAAATGGTTGAGATCGCGCTCGACCTGTCGTATCGCCTGGGGCCCGACCGTTGGACGACCAGCGACATCGCCCAGGCGGCCGGTTTGTCCCAGGCGGCTGTCTTCAAGCACTTTCCGCGCAAGGCCGATATCTGGCAGGCGGTGGCGGAAAGCCTGGCCGGTCGGCTCGAATCGCAGTGGCAGGCCGCTCTCGATCAGGGCGGTACGCCGTCCGAGCGGATGGAGCGCTTGGTTTCGGCGCAACTCTCGACGATCCATGCCACCCCGGCCATCCCGGCCATCCTGTTTTCCCGCGAACTGCACAACGACAACGAACCGCTTCGCCAATACTTCCTGGGGTTGGTCGAGCGGTTCGGCGGGCTGTTGGGCAAGCTGGTTCAAGAAGCGCAAGCGGCGGGCCAAATCAAGACCGATGAACCTGCCAAGGACGTGGCGTTGCTTATCATGGGGCTGGTCCAGGGCTTGGCCCTCCGCTGGTCCCTCTCGGGCCGAACCTTCGACATTGAGAAAGAAGGCGAAAGGTTGCTCGGCATGATGCTGCGCGGGTTGCGGTAAGAAGTGAGATTATTTTTTAGAAATATTCGGAAGTTGTTGACTTTTGGAAAAAATTCCTGCTATATGCCGCCACGCTCTACATATGTTTCGGCTTGCCCAATTAAACGGTACGCTGCTTAGCTTGGTTATTCCCTAACATTGTGATCGTTAATTAACCGCGCCGCCTCGGTGGGCGGCGCATTTATCGTGATGCCCTTGTTAGAAGGAAAAATAACATGGCTACTGGTACTGTAAAATGGTTCAACGCAACCAAAGGTTTTGGCTTCATTGAGCCGGAAAATGGCGGCAACGACGCTTTCGTTCACATTTCGGCCGTTGAACGCGCCGGCCTGCGTTCGCTGAACGAAGGTCAAAAAGTTTCCTACGAACTGCGCCCCGGTCAGAACGGCAAATCCTCTGCCGAAGACCTGCAGATCGTCGAATAAGTAGGTTCGATCCGTTCCGTCTTCTCCGCTAGGAGGGGACGGAGCGGTTCGCCTCTTCAATCGATCTGCCCCTAGTGGTTTGAGTCTGACGAATGGTTCCCATTCGTCAGGGGTCAAAAACCACGAGATTTATAAGAATCGTGGTGCGCAAGACACAAAACGGAAAGGACTCTTCCGTTTTATTCGCACCACTAGAGCGCGATCGACTTAATAATATAATACGATCTGCTCTAAGTAAGGAAGCTGATGGCTAGAAAGCCCAACTATAAATTCGAACGAAACGAACGTGACCGCATTAAGGCTGAAAAGAAGGCCAAACGCGCCGCCGAAAAGCAAGCGGCTCGTGAGCCGCAGCCGGAAACCTCAGAAACGTCCGGCGAAAATGACGCCGAGACGACAGAATCTCCCAAATCCGAGTGACCGCGCTTTTGCGCCGTCGTCTTAAAGACTGAGCCGTATTGAGACCCGTTGGGTCCGGCTTCTCGGTACTTCAAAAACAGCGCCTGCGCCCGGTTGCGACCGTTGCTGCGGCCTGTATTCCAAGGAAAAAATAATGAATAACGAAGACAAATTCCTCATTACCTACGGCCTGCAAAATTTTGTGACCGTCACCGCTACGCCGGAAAACCGTATTTTCGCTATCGAAGAACGGCAAAGCCGGAAGATGGTGAGTCATGCAAAAATGCTGATCGCCGAAAACTACGGCACTTCCGCCGATATACGGATGATTTAGCCCCCAAAATAGATTGGAGACCGTACGATGGCGCGCAAAAAAGGCAAATCGAAAGCCCCTTCCTATATGATGTTCAACGTCACCTACGAGGACGGCATGTTGACGTCGAACCGGAAGGTCTCGGCCGAGCATCTCGACCAATCCATGGGCGACGACCTGTTGGACCTGGCGCGAACCGCCATCATGGCGCAGGACGAAGAAATCGCCCAACGCTCAAACCAGCGCCGCGGCAAGATCAAGTCCATCGTCAAGGTTTAGGCCTGGGTCTTCTCTCCCCCCTTTTTGTCGTTCCGGCGAAAAGGGGCGTTTTGAGCCATTGATAAGAGGCCGATTGGCCCTATAGACTCATCGCTTCTCTTGGTTGGAGATATTGGGCGATGAGTCATTGGCTTTTTCCTGCAAACACCAAGTTCTACGATGTCTTGGCGGCGTTTTCGCAAAGCCAAACCTATTGGCCGAAGTCGGCGACCGTTTTGCCGGGCGATACGGTCTACATCTACCTTGCCGCCCCCTACAAACAGATCGGTTTCGTCTGCGAGGTCCTGGAAATCGGGCTTCAAAGCGCCGCCGTTTTGGAAGAGGTCCGGCCCTTCTTCAAAGGCGAGCCGCCCGCCGACAAACAGGGCAAGGAGTTCATCAAGCTCAAGCCCATCCAAACCATTGAACTCCAAAAAGACAGTCTTCTCGGTCTCTCCTATTTAAAAGCCCATGGGCTCAATGGGATGCTGATGGGCGCGCGCAAGCTGGAGAACAATCCGCCGCTTTTTGAGTACATCCTGGGAATTGCCAAATGAGTTACGAAAAAGCCGCCAACAAAGCGCTGAAACAAGACGGCGTCGAAGTGTCGACCATGATGAAAAAGCCGTGCCTGCGCTACAAAGGCGACTTTGTGGCGATGATGTTCGACAAGGCGAATGCGATGATTGTCAAAGTCTCGCCGGACCGGGTGAACGAACTGATCGCCCAAGGGATCGGGCGGGAATTCAATTTCACCAAAAAGCGCTTCAAAGAATGGGTCCTCATCCCGCAAGAACGGGAAGAGGAATACGAGAGATACATTTTCGAGGCCATCGACTACGCGCGGCGTAAAAAAAGACCAGGAAAGTAGAAGTAGTTACGAATCAAGGCTATCGTGACACTTATTTATTAAGTGGGTTCTTATTTTAACTAATTCCGTCATTTGAAGTATTTCCCTTATTTTAGTCTTAACAGCTTTGACGGTAGCATCTTCGTCTTTGACTGCAACGTCCTCAAAATCCATTAAAGATTTAAATGTTTCGTACATTTCTTGAATTGCTGAGGTACGTTGTGCTTGGCGCTGTTTTTCTGCTTCTGGGTCATTTACGATCTTGTCCTGAGAGAGCGCATCGACCAGCCCAGAATTTGCACCAATACTTCTTAACGCACGCTCAAATGGATCAAGTTTTTCTTCCATTTCTGGCGTGAGCCAAGCTGTATACTGGATTCGCAGACTGTATAAACGCCCTGCGTGTTCCAACGCCTGCTGAGTTGGCCCTTCCCTAGTCAGGGTCACCACTGTTTTATGGAGCTCTTCAAGATACTTTTCACAGAACTCCACGTGCTTATCAAAAACAATACCGGCCATAGGTGAGGTAGCGCCAAGATTGAATACATCTTGTTTTTGCTGAGCCTCAATAGTTCTTTCGTGCGAAATCTGGTCCCGTAAAAGTTGCCACAACGCACTGAGCATCGCCCCAGAGGCAGGAAGTAAGGCAATTCCTTTGAAGGCCTCACTTGTCGGTGCAAAAAAGGCAGTTGCCAGTGAAACTGTAACGATCGCCCCGTATATCCACCAAATATATTTTTGCATTTTGCCGAATGCTACTCCCGCACCGCAAACAGCAGGTAGTTGACCGTCAAATCGTCGCTCAACGACCAGCTGTCGCCCATCGGGCTGTAGCTCATGCCCTTCAGCGTTTTGACGGTCAGGCCGTAAGGTCTGAGACCGGCGGCGAATTCCGATGGTTTGAGGAACTTGCTCCAGTCGTGGGTTCCCGGCGGCAGCCAGCGCAGGATGTATTCGGCGCCGATTTTCGCCATGGCGAGGCTTTTTAGGGTCCGGCTGACCGTCGCGCCGATCATCGCGCCGCCCGGTTTGACCAGGGCGCAGCAGGCGGCCAAAAAGGCGTCTAGGTCCGGTACGTGCTCGACCACTTCCATGTTCAGGACCACATCGAACTGCGCGCCTTCTTTCAACAACTCTTCCGGCAGGATGTGACGGTAGTTGATGGCGAGGTCCGATTGTTCGGCATGAAGCGCCGCCACCTTGACGTTCTGCTCGCCCGCATCGATGGAGGTCATCTCGGCGCCCATGCGGGCCAGGGGTTCGCTGACCAGTCCGCCGCCGCAGCCGATATCGAGGATTTTAAGCCCTTTAAGCGGCTGGTCGCCCAACGGGTCGCCGCCGAAATGGGCGCAGAGTTGATCGCGGATGAAAGTGAGGCGCGTCGGGTTGAATTTGTGCAGCGGGCGGAACTTGCCTCTCGGGTCCCACCACTCCTCGGCAATGGCGGTAAAACGGGCTACCTCTTCGGGGGATGCGGTGGTTGCGGCAGCGGTCTGCGCCATGGGTCTTCGCTCCTTCACTTCGGGCCGCTGTTTGGCTTGCGCCGGGCCGGTATTTAAGAGTATGTATAGCCGCCCGCCGCCCGGGAGGCCAGACGGTCGTCAAACCTTGGGCGGTGCGTTGGTTTTATATAGGCTTTTTTCGGGATTGGGAAACCGTCTCGTCAGATTACCCGGGAAACTCTTTCATGGAGCGGATCGTACAGAAATTCGGCGGCACCTCGGTCGGCGACGTCGAACGTATTAAAAACGTGGCCAAGCGGGTCAAGGCGGAAGTCGACCGCGGCAATCAGGTTGCCGTGGTGGTATCGGCCATGTCCGGCGTGACCAACCAATTGGTCGAATACACCAATCAAGTCGCGGCGATGGTCGATGCGCGGGAATACGACGTGGTCGTATCGTCGGGCGAACAGGTGACTTCCGGTCTGCTGGCGCTCGCCTTGCAGGATTTGGGCGTTCCGGCCCGCTCCTGGCAAGGGTGGCAAATTCCCATCCGGACCGACAACGTACACGCCAAGGCGCGCATCGAGTCGATTGAATGCGACGAAGCCATCAAGCGTATGGAAGGCGGCGAAGTGGTCGTCGTCCCCGGTTTTCAGGGCATCGGCCCGGACGGCCGGGTGACCACCTTGGGCCGCGGCGGTTCGGACACGTCGGCGGTGGCATTGGCCGCTGCGCTGAAAGCCGACCGTTGCGATATCTACACCGACGTCGACGGGGTCTATACCTGCGACCCCCGGATCGTCACCAAGGCCAAGAAGCTCGATAAAATTACCTACGAGGAGATGCTCGAAATGGCGTCTCTCGGGGCAAAGGTGCTGCAGACCCGTTCGGTCGAAATGGGCATGAAGCATGGGGTGCGCTTGCAAGTGCGTTCCACCTTTACCGAAGACGAAGGCACACTCGTTGTTGATGAGGAAGAAATCGTGGAAAAGGAACTCGTAAGCGGAATCGCCTATAGCCGGGACGAAGCGAAAATCACCCTGGTCGCCGTTGAAGACCGTCCGGGTGTCGCCGCCCATATCTTCGGCCCGCTGGCCGACGCCAACGTCAACGTGGACATGATCGTCCAGAACGTTTCCGAAGACGGCAAAACCACCGACGTCACCTTCACGGTTGCCAAAGGCGACCTGAAACGGGCGGTCGAAGTGATCGAAGGCTCCAAGGAAGTCTCCTACGCCAAGCTGATGTCGGATTCCGACGTCGCCAAGGTTTCGGTGGTTGGGGTCGGCATGCGGTCCCACGCCGGTGTCGCCCAGACCATGTTCCAGTCGTTGGCCGACAAGAGCATCAACATCCAGGTGATTTCGACTTCCGAAATCAAGGTCAGCGTCTTGATTGCCGAAGAATACCTGGAGTTGGCGCTGCGCTCGCTTCACACGGCTTACGGCCTGGACGCCCAGGAAGAAGCTTAAAACCCGGATCGAACGGCAAATAGGCCGGAAGGAGAACGTCATGGGGCAGACCGAAGCCGAACAGCGGTTGAAGGAGTTGTGGCAGCGGGGATTGGATTTTCTCGATTGCGACTACGCCATTTTGGGCGGCGCCATGTCCTGGGTGTCCGAGCGCAATCTGGTCTCGGCCATTTCCAACGCCGGCGGCTTCGGCGTGTTGGCCTGCGGCTCCATGACCCCCGACCTTCTGGATGCCGAAATCGCGGCGACCAAGGAAATAACCTCCAAGCCGTTCGGCGTCAATCTGATCACCATGCACCCGGAGATCGATGCGCTGATCGATGTCTGCGCCAACCACGCCGTCAGCCACGTCGTGCTGGCCGGTGGACTGCCGAATTCCGCCTCGATCAAGCGGATCAAGGACAACGGTTCGAAAGTCATCTGCTTCTCGCCCGCTCTGGTGCTGGCCAAGCGGCTGATCCGCTCGGGCGTCGATGCGCTGGTGGTCGAAGGCGCGGAAGCGGGCGGCCATATCGGGCCGGTTTCAACCAGCGTGCTGGCGCAGGAAATTCTGCCGGAAATCAAAGACGTGCCGGTGTTCGTCGCCGGCGGCATCGGACGCGGCGAAGTGATTGTTTCTTACCTCGAGATGGGGGCTGCGGGTGTGCAATTGGGCACCCGGTTCGTTTGCGCCACCGAATCCATTGCCCATGAGAATTTCAAAAAGGCGTTTATTCGGGCGGGGGCCAAGGACGCCGTGCCGACGGTGCAGATCGATCCGCGCTTCCCGGTCATTCCGGTGCGCGCCTTGACCAACAAAGGCACCGACGAGTTCATGGAAACCCAGCGCCAAGTGATCGGCCGCTTCAATGCGGGCGAGCTTGACCAAAAAGAAGCTCAGCTTGAGATTGAACACTTCTGGGCCGGGGCTCTCCGCCGTGCCGTCATCGACGGCGATGTGGAAAACGGATCGCTGATGGCCGGACAGTCGGTCGGTATGGTAAAGTCGATCCAACCGATGACCGAAATCTTTGCCGATCTGGTTAATCAGGCGGTTTCGGCTTTGGAAACGCGAAAAACAGCCTAAATAAGGTTGGAGCTTCGCCGGAGGCTCGCAAAAAGGGGAAAATGCAGGAGGACGCGGTTTGACGGCACAGTTCTGGGCCGTCGGGTTCAAGGCGCAACATGAGCAACGAAACGATCACCGATAAAAGTGGGGACCGGCGCTTGGATGCCGTGGGGCCGGGCGTTGCCGGTCTGCGCCGTCTGCTCTCGCGCTTGCGCGACGTCATGGCGGGCGGCGGGTCGGCTCAGGACCGCCTGAACCGGACGGTCAAGATCATCGCCGCCGACATGGTCTCCGAGGTCTGCTCGGTCTATCTGCTGCGGGCCGGCGAGGTTCTGGAGTTGTTCGCTACCGAAGGTCTGAAGGCCGAAGCCGTTCATAAAACCCGGCTGCGGTTGGGCGAAGGCTTGGTCGGCGACATTGCGGCGCACTCACGACCCTTGGCTCTCTCCGAAGCGCGCGACCACCCGAACTTCGCCTACCGGCCGGAAACCGGGGAAGAAATTTTCCACTCGATGATGGGCGTACCGGTCATGCGGGCGGGTTCCGTCGTCGGGGTGTTGGCCGTCCAGAACAAGACCCGGCGGCAATATACCGAAGAAGAGCTGGAAACCCTCGAAACGGTCGCCATGGTGTTGGCGGAATTGGTGGCGACCGGCGAACTGGTCCCGGCCACTGAATTGCATGCGGTCGATGGCATTGCGGTTCTACCCATGCGCCTGGAAGGGACCGTGCTGAATACGGGCATTGGCCTGGGAACCGCCGTTCTGCACCGGGCTGAGATCGTCGTTCACGACATGGTGGCGGAAGACCCGATTGCCGAGCGGGGGCGTCTCGACCGGGCCGTCCAGGAAATGCACGGGGCGCTCGATAAGCTGCTCAAAAGCCCGTTAATCAGCGACGACGAACAACGTGAGATTTTGGAAACCTACCGGATGATCGCCGAAGATGCCGGTTGGTTGACGCGTATTTCCGAGGCGATCAAGTCGGGTCTGAAAGCGGAGGCCGCGGTTCAAAAAGTCCAGACCGAAACGCGGGTCAAAATGAGCCAGATCACCGATCCGTACCTGCGCGAGCGGGTTCAGGATTTCGACGATCTGGCCAACCGGCTGTTGCAGCATCTGACCGGTGAAAATCCGGGCGCGGCCAACGAAAATCTTCCCGAGCATGTGGTCCTGGTCGCCAAATCCATGGGCCCTGCGGAATTGATGGACTACGACACCACGCGCATCCGCGGACTGGTTTTGGAGGAAGGCTCGGCCACCTCTCATGTGGCCATCGTCGCCCGGGCGTTGGACATCCCGGTGCTTGGCCGGGTCAAGGGCCTGCTGCGCAAGGTGGTGCCCGAAGACTTTGTGGTGGTTGACGGCGATAACGGCCAGTTCTTCGTCCGCCCGTCGGACGATATCATCCAGGCATTCCAAAGCAGCCGCAAGGCGCGGGAAGAGCGTAAGGCGCAGTATCTGACATTGCGCGATCTTCCGGCCCAGACGCTGGATGGCCGGGCGATCAACATGCATTTGAACGCCGGGCTGCTGGTCGATTTGCAGCATCTGGATGAAACGGGAGCGGCGGGCATCGGCTTGTACCGCACCGAAATCCCTTTCATGGCGCGTCCCGAACTGCCGGACGTCGAGGCGCAGACCAATTTGTATCAGAGAATCTACGAACAAATCGGTGATAAGCCGGTCGTTTTTAGAACGCTGGATGCCGGGGGCGATAAAATTTTGCCCTATTGGGCCAGCGCCGAGGAGGAAAACCCAATCCTCGGCTGGCGGGCGATTCGCTTAACTCTGGACCGTCCGGCAATCCTGCGCCAGCAACTGCGCGCCTTGATTCTCGCAAGCCCCGGACGGGAGCTTCGGGTGATGTTCCCGATGATCGCCGAAGTGGCCGAATTCGATGCGGCGCGTAAACTGGTTGATGCCGAATACAGGCGGGCCGAATCGCGGGGGCTGGCCCTGCCGTCTTCGATCAAGGTGGGGGCCATGCTTGAGGTTCCGGCGTTGCTCTATCAATTGCCGCAACTGACCAAGCGGGTCGACTTCCTTTCGATCGGGTCGAACGACCTTTTGCAGTTCATGTTCGCTTCCGACCGGGGCAACCCACGGCTCAGCGGACGGTACGATGCCCTTTCCGCGCCGGTTCTTTCGGCGTTGCGTCAGGTCGTGCTGGCCTGTGACGCCGCCGACGTGCCCTTAAGCGTTTGCGGCGAAATGGCCGGGTCGCCGCTGGAGGCTATGGCGCTGATCGGTCTGGGGATCAGCAATCTTTCCATGTCGCCGCCCGCGATCGGGCCTGTCAAGGCGATGATCCGAAGCCTGCAGTATGAAGACTTGAACCGCTTCATCGAATCTCAACTCGATCACACCGGGCACAGCCTCCGTGAAAAGCTGCGTTCCTTCGCCATCGATCACGGCATCGCCATCTGACGCGAGCGCTATTCCGCCTTGAAAAACTTTGGTTTTTAGGGAGAATAGTCGACGGTTGGGGGAACGTTAGAAAGAAAAGCAATTCTCCATGACCGAAACGACGCAGTAATGGGGAGCCCCTTGAACAGGGGAGCCACCGGGGGAGCGGCCGAGACGTGACAGATACGAATACGCAGGACTCCAAGGAAAACAAGGGGACTCCGTCCTCTCATGGCGTCGGGGCGTTGCTCCGCGCTTCGCGCACCCGCCTCGGCGAAGACCTGCGGTCTGTCGCCGCCAATCTGCGCATTCGGCACGTTTATTTACAAGCCATCGAGGAAAGCCGATTCGCCGATCTGCCGGGAGCGACCTATGCGGTCGGCTTCGTCCGGGCCTATTCCGAATATCTGGGCCTCGACGGCGACGAGGTTGTGCGCCGCTTTAAAGAAGAGTACGGCGAGGCGGAGAAACGCCCCGATCTGATTTTCCCGGTTCCGGTTCCCGAGCGCAGCTTGCCGACCGGCGCGATTTTGTTGGTTAGCGCGGTTTTAGCGCTGGCGGCTTACGGGGGCTGGTACGCTCTCTCGGGCGGTGAAGACAGCGCCGAGCGCGTCCCGACCCTGCCGGAACGCTTGCAGAGTTTATTGCCCGGTGGCGATAAGACCGGAGAGGTCGACGATAAAGAGACGACGCCAGCGGCAGATACGACCGAACCGCAAGACGATGCGCCGTCAGGCGACGTGGTTCAACAGGTTGAAGAAAGTACGCCCGTAGCGGCGGAAGAAGCGACGACCGAGCCTGAGCCGGAAGCTGAAAAGGCAAAAGAGGGTCAGCCCGTTGCCGAGCCGGAGAGTGGTGAAGGTGTGGCGCAGACACCGACCGAACCGGTAGAAACCGCAAAGCAGCCCGCGCAGGAGCCTCAACCGGCGGCAACGGAGCAGGCAGAACCCGCTCAGGAAACGGCTCAACAAATCGCTGAACAGCCAACTCCTGTCGAGGAAGAGAACAAACCCGCGACGGCGGAACGGAAAGAACCGGTAGAGCAGCCTGAAACGGCTCAAACGGAACCGGAAAAAACGCCCGAGTCGGCACAGCCTGAAGCTCCGGCGGAAGCTGTGGCGACGGCAGCGCCTGAGCAGCCAGAGACGCAAGCGGTACAGCCTGAAGAAAACACCGAAGAAGCGAGCGCCCCGACCGTTGACGAAGGGCCGAATCGCATCGAAGTCCGCGCGTCGCAGCCCAGTTGGATACAGGTGCGCGACGAAGTCGCCAATACCATGCTGGTGACCCGGTTGCTGCGTCCCGGAGACGTTTATAAAGTGCCCAACCGCAAGGGATTGACCTTGCTCACCGGCAACGCGGGGGCTTTGGAAATTCTCGTCGATGGCAAGGAAGCGCCGAAGATCGGTGAACTCGGAGCCATTCGCCGCCAAGTGGCGCTGGATCCAGAGAAGCTGCTGAGTGGCGAAGCGGCCAGCGAGTAGCTGGACCCCTTTGAAAACAGGGGCGCTTGGTATTTTCACTTTTAATCCGAGAAAGAGCCCCGATTTCTAGGGAAATCGCCGCTTCTGCACAGCGCGGATTTGCGTTATAACCCGCGCGTTAGGGTCGGATCGTTTTAGGCGGAATCGCTTCTAGCGATCCTCCTTAAGCGTGAATCCGCCCCTATCAACAGTTTAGAATGCGGTCGGATCGCACTCTAAATATTTTTGTTGGAGGAAAGATACGGGCATGAGCCTTCGCCCTTACCGCGATATCACGAGGCGCAAGAGCCGCACGGTCATGGTCGGCGACGTGGAAGTCGGCGGAACCTCGGTGATTTCGGTCCAGTCGATGACCAATACCCCGACCTCCGACGCCTCGGCGACCATCGGTCAAATTCGCCGGATGGAAGAGGCGGGGGTTGATATCGTCCGGGTATCTTGCCCCGATGAGGCTTCGACGGCGGCGCTCAAGGATATCGTGAAGGCGTCGGAAGTGCCGATCATCGCCGATATTCATTTTCACTACAAAAGGGCCATCGAAGCCGCCGAAGCGGGGGCGGCTTGCCTACGCATCAACCCCGGCAACATCGGGTCGGACGAAAAAGTCCGTGAGGTGATCAAGGCGGCCAAAGATCATAATTGTTCCATCCGCATCGGCGTCAATGCGGGAAGCTTGGAGAAAAGCCTGCTCGACAAATATGGCGAACCCTGCCCTGAAGCCATGGTAGAGAGTGCGCTTCATCACGCCAAGATTTTGGAAGACAACGACTTCTTTAATTTCAAAATCAGCGCTAAGGCATCGGACGTTTTTCTGACCATTGCCGCCTATCGCGGGATTGCCAAAGCCTGTGACTACCCCTTGCACCTCGGCATTACCGAAGCGGGCGGGTTACGCAGCGGCACGGTCGCCTCGGCGGCGGGTTTGGGCGTGTTGTTGATGGAGGGTATCGGCGATACGTTGCGGGTTTCCTTGTCCGCCGATCCGGTGGAAGAGGTCAAAGTGGGCTTCGATCTTTTGAAAGCGCTCGATCTGAGACACCGTGGCGTGCGTATCGTTTCCTGCCCGTCCTGCGCCCGTCAGGGGTTCGATGTGGTTAAAACGGTAGCCGTGTTGGAGGAGCGCTTGGCCCATATCGCCACGCCGATGACCCTGTCGATTATCGGCTGCGTGGTCAACGGGCCGGGCGAGGCGCGCGAAAGCGATGTCGGCTTGACCGGCGGCGGCGGCGGCAGCCACAAGGTTTACATTTCAGGCATAGCGGATCATAACGTGGATGACGAGGCGATGGTTGAGCACATCGTCGCCCAGGTGGAACAAAAAGCTGCTGAAATTGCGGCGGAAAATCAGGCGTCCAATCCGGAAGCCGCGGAATAGTTAGAGAAAGAAGAGCAAAAGAGCCATGGCAGCTTTGCAGCCGGTGCGCGGCACCTACGACATATTGCCCGAAGACATGCCGAAGCACCGCTTCGTCGAACAAACCGTCCGCGATATCAGCGCGCTTTATGGGTTCGGCGAAATCGCCACGCCGATTTTTGAGCAGACCCAGGTTTTCGCCCGTACGTTGGGCGAAACCTCGGACATCGTCACCAAGGAGATGTACACTTTTGAGACCAAGGGCGGCGATATGATCACCCTGCGCCCAGAAGGAACCGCCGGCGTAGCGCGGGCCTTTATCTCCAACGGCATGACCCAAAGATTACCCCTCAAGGTTTTCTACAAGGGCCCGATGTTCCGTTACGAGCGTCCGCAGAAAGGCCGCCAGCGCCAATTCCATCAGGTCGGTGTCGAGCTTTTGGGCGTCGAGGACGTCCTGGCCGATATCGAGGTGGTCGCCATGGGGGCGCACATTCTGGAAACCCTGGGTCTCAAGGGCAAGTACAAGCTTGAACTCAACACCCTGGGCGATACGGAAAGCCGCGATACCTACCGCAAGGTTCTGGTCGACTACCTGAGCGGTCATAAAGACAAGCTCTCCGAAGACAGCGTCAACCGCTTGGACCGCAATCCGCTGCGTATTCTTGACTCAAAAGATGAAGGCGACAAGCAAGTGGTGGCTAACGCGCCATTGCTGCAAGACAGCCTCAACGAGGCCTCGCGGAAATTCTTCGACGATCTGCAAAAAGGCCTCACGGAATTTGGCGTTGAGTTCGAAATCAGCCCGCGTCTGGTCCGAGGTCTCGACTACTACTGCCATACGGCGTTTGAGTTCACGACGACCGAATTGGGCGCCCAAGGCGCGATCATGGCGGGAGGCCGTTACGACGGTCTGATTAAGCAAATGGGCGGACCGCAAACAGCGGGAATCGGTTGGGCGGCAGGCGTCGAGCGTCTGGCTATGATGATCGACGACGCAATGATCAATGAAACCCGCCCCATCGTCATCGTGCCGGTTGGCGATGAGGCCAAAGTCTTGGCGGCGACTTTGTCCAACCAATTGCGCCGTGCCGGTCTGTGTGTCGACCTGGGATATTCAGGCAACATGAGCAAGCGCCTGAAAAGGGCCAACAAGATGAACGCCAAGACCGCGGTGTTGCTGGGCGAAGAGGAAATGGCCAAGAAGGTTGCTACGGTTCGCGATCTCGACAGTGGCGATCAGGTTGAAGTGGCGCTCGACCAATTGACCCAGCATTTGGCCAAACAAGGCTAAGGGGCGCGAATGTCGGTCCTTTCTCCCAGCAAAGGCAGGCCATTGGTCGTTGGAGCCAACCACCGCTCCAGCTCTTTGACTTTGCGCGACGCTTTGTTCGTCGAGGAAGGAATGGTGCCGGATTTCCTGTCCCGGCTGCGGGA
>Ga0070727_10003094_pt1 | contig 15426 bp, 10 predicted proteins | sample tdAd472_FD_66722 | JGI IMG/M metagenome (GOLD analysis project Ga0070727, IMG submission 66722) | Marine sediment microbial communities from the Atlantic coast under amendment with organic carbon and nitrate - tdAd47.2 | ecosystem: Environmental > Aquatic > Marine > Coastal > Sediment | place...
ACCGTCGATGCCAAAGTCGATGAGCGAATCACGTCTGCCTCCATGCAGGTTCGTGGGGTCGCGATCCAGATCAGTTCGCAGCAGCGGGCTTTTTCGGTACTCCGGCAACTCGCTTCAAGACGTAATGCCGGGGTTTCGGCTGATTGATCTCGAAGATGCGGTCTTCCATCTCCCTGATGACAGCATTGTGAGCCGCCACGCGTTCGTTGATCTGCCCCATGTCGGGATAGTTCTTTTCGACCTTCTCGCGAGCTTCGTCATTTGGCGCGTCGCGTTTCTCACGAGCATACCGCTGAAACCGCCCCCACTCATTCCGTAGATTACGCACCGCCACCGAGTTGCGTTCCCGGTTGGCGTTCGCCACTGCCAGAGCCTGCTGGTACTGAGGCGTCTTCGCGTTCTCCTGCAACTCGATGTGCCGGGCAAGGGCTTCGGACGAAAACGTGCCCACGACCGTCCCATCAATCGAAAGCTCGTAGCGGCCTGGCGTCAGCCCATGAATTTCGAGGGCCTCGCGACTGTGCTTGTGGCCCAGTTTCGTCAGCCTGGCACCAGGCTGTGCTTCTTCCGGAACCACCCACGGCAGGCCGTCTGCCAGCCAGGTGAATTGAATTCCGTCGTCCGTGCGTTCGACGTCTTCAGAGAACTTGCCGGAAAATCCCTGCGACAAGATCGAGCCGTCAGGTCGAAGAGTGATCCGGATGTTCGAAAGCTGTCTCGGCAAGGCGAGATCGTTGACGATGGCGACTGCCATGACGACCTGTCCCGCCGCCTGAGGATGAACGGCGTCACTGATCAGCGTGAAACCGGGATCGGCCTTCCGTTCGGCCAGCGTGATATTGTTGAGCGGACTCCACATGTCGACGAAGCCGTACCCGTTCTTCACAGCGACTTCCCGCAACCAGGTGCCGTAATAGGCCAGCACCGAGTTGTAGAACTCAAGTCGCTCTTCGGGAGCCTTGCGGTTCGGGTTTGCGTACAGCCGCGCGGCTCGCGCGTCATACATCGTTGGGGTCATCAGGATTGGCTTTGCCCCGATGTCGACCAGCTTGCCGATCAGCTTGTTCATGTCCGAGTGGTACGTGTCGAAGGTCGCCTGGTCGAACGGGCGATACGTGCCGTCGTTCATGCCGAGCAGAACCGTCACGTACTTCGGTTTGTAAGCCGCAACGTCATCGTCGAACCGGGCCAGAGCATCCCACGCTCGGGCACCACCCACGCCAGCGTTGTGAATCTTCAGCCGCTTGTGCGGAAACCGCGTGTAGAAATAGTCCTCAACATACTGCGTGTAGAGGCACTGATGCGTGATGCTGTCACCGAGAAAAACAATCGAATCACCGTCGTCCAGCTCCAGCGTTTTCAGCGGACTCGCCGGCGCCTGATCCTGAGCGGGCACGCGAACGACAGACAGAACCGTCGCGAGAAAGCACACAGAGAAAACACCGCGGCGGGAAATTCGATGCAGCATCATGAACAACTCCTGATCATCAACAACTCCGGGAACGGGCTCCGCATTCAACCAGCCAGAACGAACCAGACGCGGCCCGCGGACACGGCAACCACAGCGCTGTCATTCGTGGCAGGTCCGTCGTCAATGTGAGGGCGGGATTGGCGTGAGAGTGAAGCCCGAGTTCGCATTGCAACGGCACTCTGGCCCCGTGCGAGGATTACTCTTCTTCGTCGTTACTACTGTCGTCGTCGTCAGCAGTTTCCGCAGCGGGGACATCGTCACGCGAAACTTCAATCGGACTCTGATCTTCGACCTGAACCTTCGGAAATGACTTGAGGATCGGCTGCAGCCCTTCTTCGGTAATCTGGTTGCCCGAGAGGTCCAGCGTGTCGAGCTTCTTGATACTGCGGTCGGCGGCCAGCGTCTGAGCGCCCTTGTCCGAAATCCGCCCGTAGCTCAGGTCAATGTGCTTCAGCTTGTCGAGCAGCCCCCATTCGTGGAGGTAGTCGCACGACGCATTCACCGGTTCGGTGAGAATCAACGTGTTGAACAACCGCATCTCCGGCGCCTGCAGCAGCACCTTCGACAACCTGAGCGTCAGCTCGTCGAGTTGCAGGCCACGCACCCAGCCCCGATACCACAGCACCTTGCAGCCGTGCTTCAGTCGGTAGTTTTTCTCAGCGGTCGGTTTCAGCAGGACGAACTCGCCGAGATCGCCGATCCACTCCCGACCGTGCGCTTCCAGCAGCCGACGCTCCTGAAGTTCCAGCTCGAAACGTTTCTCGCGATCCAGACGAGAGTTCTCCATCGCGATCTGCAGCCGGATCAGTTCCGCGCGCGGCGCGTCGTCGTTCTCTTCGAGCCATGCGGCAAACGCTTCGTGCCGCGCCAGATCATCCGGCTTGTCGACAATCTTCTTTTCGAGCTTCTCACGCATTCGGTCGTCCTTTCCCTGCAGACGTATTCTTCAAGCCTGTCACCGGACGATGCGGCATCCGGGTTTCAGGCAGGTGTTCCGTGAGCCCCGCGTCGCATTCAGGCCTTCAAAACCAGACCGAAACCGCAGCGCGGGCATGAGTGAAGACTCGCCAGGAGAGCCTCCCGTTTGAACAATGCGGTAGTCTAGCGGCCTGCGGGAAACTGTGAACACACAGCGGAAAATCACCGTGTCCGAGCTGACGCGACCGCCGTTCACCCACGGGCTGATTGTTCCCGGCCATCGCCCTCCGCGCACCAATTCGGCGCCGGGCCGGCGCACAAGCTCAGCGCACAAAAAAAGCCCAGTCCTGTTGACCGGGCTCTGAAGGCGAAACAAATGCAGCCGGCCGCGCCACTTCGCGCGCGGGCCAACGCTTAAAACGGCTGAGCGACCGACTGCGTGCAGAGTATTGCTGATCAACGCGATTCCAGGGAGCCACCGGGACTCATTTTCTGGAGTTCTACGGACAACCGCAGGCGCTACCGTGTCCCGGTCTCTGCCTGCTCAACAGCCTCAAGACGTTCCTCAAGTTCCCTCACACGGCGGCGTTCGTCTTCGAGATCGCGTCGCAGCTTCGCCAGCTCTGACGACGTTTCCGATTCTGACTGCACTCGCCGCAACGCCTCGGCCGCAGCGTCGCGCGTTCGATCATTCGGGTCACTGTCCGCGACTTTTCGCAGACGTGCGGTTGCACTCCGAGCCCGCGACTTCAAAGCACCAAGCGCTGATACGATCGTCGCCCTGTGACGAGGTCCTTCAGAACCGAGCAGCCCCACAAGGTGATCGACAACCCTGGCCGCGTCTCGGTCGTCGGCTTCATTGTGATTGATAAATGTCGCGAGCGACGAAATCGCCTGCGACCGGCAAACATCCGGCCTGTCCGGCGAGGTCCACTCGAACAACAGCTCAAACGCCTTTCGTTCCTGGGACTGTCCCAGTTGCGACAGCGCCGCAATCCGGATCGCCTCGCGATGAGACGGCTTGTCGAGCGCGACCACCAGCAGATCAAACGGCGGCTCGGACATGACCTCGGAAAGCGACAAAAGAGTCGCAGCGGCGGTCGGATAACTGTCGTCGCCCTGCGCGAGTTTCTCACGCAGCGCCGCGATGACCGCTTCGTCACCCTCGAACTGCCCAAGCGCGTCAGCACACGCTCGACGCACCTGCGGAACGCCGTCGTTCAAGCCCTCAGTGAGTGCCTCGCGGGCAATGTCGCCCTTCAACCGCCCGAGCGCCTTCGCTGCTTCCGACCGAACTCCATAATGACTGGCCGGGCCATCGGCAGGCTTCAACAGAGCATCCCGCAGCAGTTCGCGACTGCGTGCTGAATCCTTCGATTTGAAGTGCTCAATCGCCCGCACAACCTCAGCAACGTTGACGCCGTTCCTGAGCTGCCACTCCCAGAACTGATCCGGCTTCTTCTCCCGAATCGTCGCCAGCAACGACAGGTCCGGATCGATGCTCACGCCGAGCACAGAATCGCCCCGCGAACGCAAACGCAGCGTCAGGTGCCGGCCGGTCATCAGTCGCTCTTCCGTAATCGGACTGAGACGCTTGCGACTGCCTCGATCGGCAATATGGCCGACCACTTTCAGCGGAACATGAAAGTCGTCGCCCTTCTGAGTCTGCTCGATCTGAATCTCGACCTCGTTCCGTTCCGAGTTCCAGCGCGTCTCGACCTTCAGATCCGGATGCCCCGGTCGCTCGGTCCAGTCGTAAAAGAAGCGTTCGAGCGAGATGCCGTACAGCCGCTCGAAAAGGCGCCGCAGGTCCGTCGTCTCCGCTGTCTGGTAGGCGTAAACCGTGCCGTAACGCTTCAGACCGTTGAAGAAATCCTCATCGCCCAGCCGTCGCCGGAGCATGTGCAGCACCCAGCCTGCCTTGGGGTACGCCCGCACGTCGAACATCGACGCCGGATGCGGGTACTCGCGGTCGACGATCGGCCGTGTCTGCGCCGAACCGGAACGAGCGGACCGGCTTTTCTCCAGCAGTCGCCAGTCACGATCGACTTCTCCGAGCTTGTGCTCGGCCCACAGAATCTCGCTGTAGGTCGCGAAGCCTTCATTGAGCCACAGGTGCGACCAGTTGCGACAGGTGACCAGATCGCCCCACCACTGATGCCCGAGTTCGTGAGCGATCAGCCAGTCTGGCGTGCTGTCGAGCATCGCTCGCTCATCGTGCAGAGCCCGCTCATACAGCGTCGTCGCACTCGTATTCTCCATGCCGCCCCAGATGAACTGCTCGACAACCACCTGCGCGTACTTGTCCCGGGGATACTCGATTCCGAACCGCTCGCTGAAGAAGTCCAGCATCTCGGTCGTACGCCCAAACGTCCGCCGCAGATCGACCGCCCGCTTCTTCGGGACGTAATACGTCACGGGCCGCCCCCGCCACTCGTCCTGCTCAACGGCAAAGTCGCCCACGACCAGCGACGTCAGATACGTCGCATGCGGCTTATCCTGTTTCCAGTAAAAGCGGGTCCGTTTCGGCCCGTCTCCCGAGAGGTCCTCCCGGCTGACCAGTTCACCGTTTGAAAGCACCTCATAGCCTGCCGGCGCGGTGACGATCAGCGTCGTCGTCTGCCGTTCGTTCGGCTGGTCGATGCACGGAAACCAGTACCGACTGCCACGCGGTTCGCCCTGACTCCAGACCGTCAACGGAATTTCCGGCGCGTCTTTTGTCGGTCCGAAGAAGTAGAGCCCTGCTTTCGGGTCCCGGACACGGTACCGAATCTGCAACCGGGCCGGCTCATCATCAGGACCCGTAAAGGAATTCAGGACATCAAACCCTCCAAGGTCACACGCAATCTGCAACGAGTCCTCTGTCGTTCTGAATTCCGTCTTATCGAACTGCCATTCCCCCACGTTGTGTGAATAGAGACGCGCCTTTACGTCAACGATCTCCAGCCCCACAGCGTCGAGAGTGATGGTTCGCCGGAGCCCCGGAAGCGGCTTGAAGAATAGTGTCGCGGTCCCCTCAACGGCCCGGCCTTCGAGATCAACATCAAGTTCCAGCAGAATGTGCTGCACGTCGATCTGCCGATCAGCGGCGACACGCAGTGTCTCCTCACCAACTGCGTTCTGTGACAGCAGAACCAGGAACACGGCACACACAGTGACCGCGCGCGAACCGCGAATGGCCGCGCACGAACTGTGAAGGAAAGAAACGTCGGTCATGCTGAGTGCTCCAGAAGGCCGGACGAGAAGCTGACGCAGAAGATTCTGAAGGCCCCTTCCCGCTCTGGCGACCGAGTGCGCAGCAAAAAAGGACGAAGACCAGAGTCCTCGTCCTTTTGATTGATTCCCGGATTGAGTTGAGCAAGCCGCAACTCAGAGCTGCAGTTCGACCGGTTCCTCAACCTTGCGATACCCCATTGCACGCAGAACTTCGAGCACTTCGCTCCAGGTGGGAAACTGCCGACCGCTGCGGCGTTTGTAATCGTTCATCGCGTTCATGAACTCGACTTCGTCCTGCGAGTAGTCGCGTTCACAGGTCGTTGGGTCGATCTGCCGACGGCGTTCCACCTTCTCGCGCCGCTCGCGAACGGGTGCCGCAGGCGTCTCAACGTTCGCTTCATCGTTCCGGGTGGCCGTCAACACACCGCCGCCAGCCGTGCGTCGCTCAGCGGTCCGCCGGTCAGTCACCAGGACTGACGTGTCGTGAGCATTGTCAAATGTCATCATTACACTTCCTCGATCAAACATAGGGACGGGCGAGTCCTCCTCCGTGCTCAGCAGAATGATCGAGCGACCGAACACCTGGCAGAGTGTCCGTCGCCGCTGACATTCCAATCTGTCACCAGACGTTTGATCGAGAGCGTCCGTCCTGAATACGAGTCAGGCCGGTGCGCGTCGCCATGTCTGGCCGCATCCATTCACAAGGTCCCGCTCAGTTCGAGCCACTGTGCGCGGCCTGCTCCAAGGCATTGGAGATCAGCGGGACAATAGAGAATCTACACGGTCAGACGCTTCTGGCATCGACATTCCGGCGGGGGAAACTCAATGGATTGCTATAAGTTTCCGGACTAAGCAACTACGCCGCCTGTGACGATTCTGGCGAATGCCTGCACCGCCACTTCAAGCGACGGCAAGCACATCGCACGCTCACGCCACCCGCTGCTCGCTCGATACCGCTTTCGTCGCAGGCAGCTCGGCTGACCTGTCCTGGGGCACCGGCGTTACGGGAAACTTCAGCAGGACAGGTTCCGGCACGTCACCCCGTGTCGGCCTCGTCCACGGAAGCGCCGCCTTGAGCCGCCTGCGACTGAACGTATTCGCGAAGTCGATCACGCCAGGAGCAAATCGCTTGATCGCAGACAGCGCATGAGCCATCGGGGTAATCAGCACCTGCCGTCGGTTCCGCCGGATGGCCTTGAGCGTCTTCCGGGCAACAGCCTCAGGCGTCGTGCTTGCCCAGCGCGGCGGCACGGGGACCGCCGATCGATTCCCGGCTTCCGCGGAGTCGTACAGCCCCGTACAGACCGGACCGGGACAGATCGCCGTGACGCCCAGACCCTTCCGCCCGAACTCCGCGCGCAGAGCTTCGGTGAATCCAATCAGCCCGAACTTGCTGACGTGATACGCTGCGAACCGGCCGCCAGCCACAAGGCCCGCGATACTGCACATGTTCACGACATGAGCGTCGGGCCGTTCCAGAAGCGACGGCAGCAGTTCGCGCGTGATCTGAATCGGGGCGTGCAGATTGATGGCAAGCAACCGATCCCACTGCTCAGCAGTCATCGACGTTGTCGGCCCGTAAAACGCGATGCCCGCGTTATTGATCAGCAGATCAACGCCACCCCACTCAGCCAGCACGCGCCCACAGGCTGCGGACACCAGCTCCGGCTCTGCCAGGTTGCACCGCTGAACTTCGACATTCACGCCGTAACGGCGAACGTCCCGAGCCGTTGCATCGAGGCCGTCCTCGTCGATATCAACCAGAAAACAGTGAGCACCACAGCGACCAAGTTCGAGAGCCAGCGCCCGGCCAATTCCTGACGCTGCTCCCGTGATGAATGCCGTCCTGCCAGCCACGCTTCGCATGATTTCGTTTCCCGAACTTCATTGATCGTCGCCAGCAACTGGAGACTGAATTCGGCGAAACTCTGGTCCAAACCGGCGTGACTCAGCAAGACGAATCTCCCGCGATGACAGGCGAAGGAATCGGCTACTCCTCGAAGCCGTCCATGCTGCCGCCCCCGTCGCCAGAACTGGAAGCGTCCGACGACTTGCTTGAGTCGAGTTCGAGGTTGAGTTCGTTGGATCCGGGATCCACAGTGAGCAGGTAGGCTCGCGAGTTGTTATAGAAATCCGGCACCAGTTCTTCACGCTCGTGCTCATTCCCCTCGTCGTCGTAGTACTCGCCGCCGGTTGTCACCGTCACGATATGCTGACCGACCAGGGCTCCCTCGGTATCCTGCGTGTACTTCAGCAGATAATTGCCCTCAGCATCGGAAACTGCGGCGGACGCCCGGCCGCCTTCCTGGGGCGTAAAGAGAATGCTCGCCTTTTCCAGCGGCTTGCCATCGAGCGTGACAATTCCACTGACCGCTCCGATCTCCGGGCCACCACCCCCGCACCCGGTGGCAACAATCGCAGCAAGCAGAATCAGGTACCTTGAAACCGACATTACGTAGCCTCCCGTCAGCGAAATTTCAGAATGGGAGCAGACGTATGGAGCCCCGCTCCCGGCACTCTTGAAAAAAACGTAAGCGACCGTCGCCGCCGATATTGACCAGATGGCATCCTTCCCGCCGAAGATTGCCTTCCACGACATCAGGACAGCATCAAAGCCCCGACCAGGCAACACATGACAAGGCACCCACTCAGCTCAGCTCAGCGAGCCTCAGGCGGCCATATGTTTGCAGGGCAACTGCGGACGACGGCACAGAAGCACCAGGCTCTGCACCGCGCCCGTTTCGTTGCAAGCAACAGCCTGTTCGAAAGCGGCAGCCCGATCGCGTGCAGCTCATCGGGCTCCGTGGCTGCCGGTTAGTATTCACCGACATCCTGGCCATCATCTTTGACACCCAGCCGCTGGTAGACTCCGAGAGCCTGCTTCTGCGCGTTGCTCAGATTGTGCGAGTTATTGTTGTTGTCGCCGGTCGGCCTGTTGAAGTCGATGTTGTCACTGACAAACCGGACCGTGCCGTCGCACAGAAGAAAATGGCCTCCGCCAGGATGCTTGCTGCTGAAGCCGTCTGTGCAGTTGTCATTTCCCGTATTGAGCGGGTGATTCAACAGGACGAAAACCCGCGCGTGGACATAGTCGGCACCATGAGTTCCCGCCCCGCGAGGATTGCGATTGCCGATCCAGCTCCCGGCACCACAACGCTTCTCACGTTCCCCAACCAGAAAGGTATTCGAGGTCCCGTCTTCAATATCGCGGAACTTGGTATGGCTCAGATTGTAAAGCACTCCGGAGTTCTTTCGGTCGGCAACATTGTTGGGCAGACTGACTTCTGAATACCCCACGCAGCCGGGATAATTCGACGTCGGCGGACGCCAGTTATTGCCCAGCCCAGCGCCACCATTGTTGGGCATACCGTCTCCATTGAAGTGTGTACGACGCATGCCGTTCTGCAGTCGTTCACCGGTCGTATCACTGGGACACCGGTAAATTCCCAGCGGAACGAGAAGGTCGAGATCAGCAGCAGAACTCGCCGAGGCCAGCAGCTGCTCAAGCGTCTGAGAGTTGACGCCGATTTCATTGAACAACGCTTCGTTGTCCATCTGCGGCAGAATCATCGCTGGCCAGCCCCAGGACTCGTCGTTATTCCGAATTTCTCCGTTCTTGATCCCCATTGCCCCCATCGGAAATCCGTTGTTGATTTCATGATAGGAGTGCAGTGCGATCCCGATCTGCTTGAGATTGTTCTTGCACTGCGATCGACGGGCCGCCTCACGAGCCGACTGAACGGCCGGCAGCAGCAGAGCAACCAGAATCGCAATGATGGCAATCACCACGAGCAGTTCGATCAGCGTAAACCCACGTTGGCGATGAGACTTCAGACGTGACATAGGAGAACTCCTTCAGAACGAAGTGACGACAGGGCATCCGCAAATGCGGTCCTTATCGACAAAGACCTGATGGAATTGAGACAGGTCGCTGCACATGTGACGGCAGCAGAAAGGCAATCACCGCCAACAGGAGTCGTGACGCAGATGTGATCGCCCTTGAAAGGATCAACAAGACCCTATGGGACTGAGCGGAACCTGTAAACCCATGCCAGACGCAACTCCGCACTTCTCGACTGACCATTTCAGAAACTGGCGACCGCAACCATTGAGGATCGCTGGAACAAAAGAGCGCAAGCTCAGCCTCGAAACAAACCGATGGCGGCGGAAGATCGAGACTTCCACTCTTCGCTGATCTGCCGCAGGCCGCACGTCAAACGGAAGTGTCGACGACCATGAATCAGCCGTGCTCGACCAGGCAGGAGATGCAGTCAAAGCGCACCAGAAAACAGCGGTCGACCAGCCGCTGCGGGCTGACAAGCTGCACAACGCCGCAGCAACACGGCGTCAGAGAAGACGGCGTCAGAGAAGACGGCGTCAGAGAAGACGGCGTCAGAGAACAGGGCCAGCCGCCTCTGAAGACGACCGTCGCTTATGCCGCACCACCACCTTCAATGTGTGGCGGAACTGGCGAAGCCACTGCGGGCGAAGTACGGAACGCGTTCGAAACTCGTTCCCGCTTTCCAGGAGCGAATCGCGAAGGGGCCGGGAAGTGAATCTCGACACATTCCGACGGAGCCCTCCGGGCCGACTAATTTCGTCCGCCGCCCGCCAGCGACTGCAGGTAAGCCGTTCCTAAAGCGTTGAGATCAGCAGGTGGATAGACGGCTCGAACCGCCGCCGCGACAGAACTTCCACCGCGCAGCTGACCGACAAAGCGGCCAAACTTCTGGGTTCCGCCGTTCTTCAGCATGAACGACACAAGGGTGTAGCCAACCGGTCCCGTTTCGCTGGGACCGAACCGCCCGTTGCTGAAGATCTCGGCGGGCGCGACGCCTTCAAGTGCCCCAACGGCCCGCGGCGTCAACGCGTCCACAAAGCTGTTGTCCTGCACGCCCTGCGCAGCCAGCGTGAGACTCGTTCCGCGAATCAGCCATTCCGGAAGGTTGTTCCCCGGCTGCCGCAGCCACGCTTCCGTGATCGCATCCTGCACGGTCAATTGAAGTCCGCCATGAGAATCAGCAGGCTCGTCACCGACATCTTCAACGACAGCAAAAGCGTCGTCGAAAGCTGCCGTCACCTGCGAGTGGCTGTGCACTTCCCGTCCGGTGCCTCTCTGATGAATGACCTGATTGAACTCCGTGTAGCCATAACGGTCCTTCATCACGAAGACCGCCAGACGTCCTCTCCAGATTGGCTTCTGGGTAATTCCGAACGTCTCGCGAAGCCGACCCGCGTGCAGCTCAGCCCACTCACTGACCTGCTTGAGACGCTCTTCCGACGCATCGCCGTAAACCAGAAACTCATCTGTCGTCACAAAGCGCGCTCGAGCCCGCGGAGCAACTCGTTTGAACTGCTCTTCCGTCCGCTCCTGGCGATGTTCCCGAAACTGCTCGTCGGTCAGAGACGCCAGTTTCTCAGCGGCCATCTCGGCTTCGGTCGGCACGAGCGATCTCAGCGAAGCCTTCGCATCGTCGCCGTCAAACTTCGCACCTTCTTCGATCCACTTCCTGAGATCAGCGTGAAACTTACGAGTGATGCGTGCCTGCCCTTGAGGCATCCGCGGCGTCACTCCGTCCACGCCCACCAGCTGCCACAGCCGGCTGCCGTCGAGATTGCCGGCAATAATGACGCGTCCGCTGTCGCCGCCGCGCATCAGATCTTCAAACGTCGCCAGCGAGAACCCGCTGTTCTGCCGGTTCGGCCCATGACATCCCGTGCAGATGTTGACGAATGTCGGAGCTATGTCGCGAACAAACGAAACCGTTTCGTTCCCGGTGGCTTTCGCAATCTCGACAGGCGGCTTGGGCATCGGCTTATCATCGCCATTGCCTTCCGCCGCTTTCATCAGTTCGGACATCAGCAGCGTCGGATCGCTGCCGTCAAACAGAGCGCCCTGCTCAATCCAGGTATACAGTTTCTTAAGCTCGTCCGTGCTGAGCGGCTCGCCACCGCGCGGCATCCTCTGCTGAGGATCGGGAAGCGTCACGCAGCGCATCAACAGGCTGCGCTGGGGCGACTTGGGAATCAGCAGCGGGCCACTCTGACCACCCTGCCGCATTCCAGCGAACGATGAAAGATTCAGCCGCCCGCGGGGAGTGTCTCCCGAATGACAGCGTCCACACTTTCCATCAAGAATCGGCGCGATCTCTTTCGAGAAACTGATCAGCGTCGGATCCGGCTTTCCCAGCCCCTTGGCAACGGCCTGTCGCTTGAGATTGATCGCCCGCAGCACCGACGCGGCCGCCCGATCGTTCTCCGGAAATTCGCCGTCCTTGATAATCTTCTCTGCCTGGGCGAACAGCTCTTCCAGCTTCGCTTCCGCCTCTTCCCACTGCCGCTTGCGAATCAGAGTGCCGACACTCGCGGCTTCTTTCGCCAGTGCGGCGAGTTCCTGACGCTGTTCCGGAGTCGGTGCCGCCTCGACCGGAGCCCCCGCAAACAAGGCCACTATCAGCAGAGTCGCAAGGCAACCAGGCAGAATCCGACAGATCAGGTCGCAGCGGGGGAAAGTCACGATTCCAATCCTCAGTTTGTATCAGGAGTGCTGTCGTTCGCAGCCAGCCCAGCTGGCTCAAGCCCTCATCTCAGAGCCCACGTCGGCCCCAGGCGAATGAGTATAGCCCGCGCGCCGAGCCATCGAAACCTGGCTCGCGGACCTCTCGCCGCCAAATTCAACCATGCCATCGCCGGAAGGGTTCGTCGCGAACCGGCTCGACTCCAGGATTCCGCACAAAATCTGCAATCCCGACGGCCGCCGCCTACGAATTCCAGCCCTCAATGTTCTCCGCAAAACGGTCAAGTCCCCGGTCGTTGAGATGCTGCCTGACGAGCGCGTAGCGATCATCCATCTCCATTCCTGTGAGGATCCCGACGATGATCGTCCCGCAGACAATCGAAGAAACCTCAACGACGCGCATCGGCAGTTTGAAATCCCGCAGGTCAGCACAAACCTCGTCGACGCTGCAGTACTCGCCAAACTTTGACCGCTGGTAAAGCAACTCAATGCCGCTCAGGTCGCGAGCCCATTCGTAGTCGAACGGACCATATTCCCGATGCCGATGCCGCACCCAGAACGCGGTCCCTTCAAATCGAATGCCCGACGCCATTGCCACTGACAACTCCACCACTGTCTGCCATCAAAGATTGGAACTCCCGACGGCAAGTCATAGCGACGGTCAGGCACTCGCGGCAACACGGACTTCAGACCGGGAATTCACCGGATCCTGAAGAAACGCGTCGCTTCATCTCCCACGCGTCAGATACCACATGGCCACGCAGCTTGTGGCCGGACTCAGATTCGCCGCGAGTTTCAGAGAAACTCGCCTACGACTGGGCTTCAACCGTCGCCAGGTTTCTCCGAACCTGGAGCGACGCAGGGGCGAGGAATCATCCCCGCAGCGGCGCTCGCCTCGCAGCTTGTATCCGACCTCTGACTCGCCGCGAGTTTCGGAGAAACTCGGCTCCGGCTGTGCTGCAACCGTAGCCAGGTTTCTCCGAAACCTGGAACAACGCAGCAGCGCGAGATCATCTCCCCAGAAAGACCCGCCACGCAGCTTGTCCCCGGCAACTGCCTCGCTGCGAGTTTCGGAGAAACTCGCCGACGGCTGCTGCCCCGTTACTTCCATTGGTCGGTCAGTTGCTTCACCAGTTCACTGCGGGCGGTCGTGTCGCCGCTGACGATCGTGCGCGCCTCGGACGGCTCCGTGAGCACTTTCTGAGCGGCCCGCAGCGCGGCCGCCTCGCTGGTCAGCTGCTGACTGAGGTAGAACCGAATCTCCATCAGTTCGGCCATTGGATTGGCGGACGCCTGTTCGGCCAGAAGTCGCATGCGTTCTCCGACCGCCGCCCGGTCAAGTTCGGCGTCTGCGGCTGGAACGATGTCCGACTTCACAAAGGTCGCGACTTTGCCCGCCAGCTCCGCGGCAAGGTCAACTCCTGTGGCTCCAAGCTGGCTGGCCTTCAAGGCGTCGGATTTGAAGACCGTCGCGCCGGTCGAGCAGTCAAGCAGGCGAAACTCCATCGTCGACTCGCGCGCCTGCCGACCGCGGCCCTGGCCGAAGTACGCGATGGCGATGAAATCCAGCCGCGCTTTGCGAGACGCAGCCAGCAACTCCGACTGCGAACCGCTGCCCAGCAGAATCGTCTCCTTCGCCGCAACGCTCGCAGAAGACGGCCAGTTGCTCATCTGCCCGGCACGCAACACGGATTCTATCTCCTGAACCAGCGCCGGTCCGGCACCAGCGCTCGCCTTGCCAAGCAGGTCGAGCATGTCTTTGCGTTTCGGCTGAATCTCGATCTTCACATTGGCCGGTGGCTTCTGAAACTGCACGCCGAGTCCCCACCGGAGGCCCGCCACCGCTCGCTTCAAGGCCGGCGACCACTTCAGCTTCATCCCCCACGATGCTTCGTCCGACGAGAGGATGTCGCCGTATGCCGAGTTGACCAGCTCGCGGCATTTCGCGAGCAGCTCAGCCTCAGAGATCTGCGGCTCGTCCTGAGCGGCGGCACCTGGCTGCCCAAGCAGCTGCGGCACGCCGGGAACATTCGGTCGAGGAACTGCCGTCGCGGCGGTCGCCGGACTGCTTTCACTGTTCCATCCAATGCGGCTGCTGCCGAGTCCCGCCACGGATCCGTTCGACGAGAGCGGCTGATAGTAGACGGTCTCCGGCAGTTGCAGCTTCGTGAAGAACGACTCGATCGAATTCTTCAAACCGTCATTGCCCTGCCGCGTCAGCTCGGCCTGCAGGTTGCTGTTCTGCTTCGTGATGGTGAAGAGCGGCGGGCCGTTGGAAACCCGGTCACCCCGCGACCAGACAACCGCTCCACTGGAGTCGACAAGTTCGGCACTCAGCTCATAAGACGTCACGCTGAACGAGTACGTCTGCGTTCCGCCGCCGCCGAATGTCTGCCGATACTCGCGCTGGACGTTCTCCGTCGCACCCTGCTTCATGCTCAGTCGCAACGTCTGTTTCGCAGACGGGTCAACGCTGATTCCGGCAGCCTGCAGATTGCCCGTCACCGCCGACAACACGGTCTGCGAGAAATCAGCGGCGACTCCGCCAGAATACTGCCCCTGTTCGAGCTTGACCGATCCGCCGCGCGAAAGCATGACGCGCGCTTCCGGCAACTGAGACTGCATCGCCGCGGCAACGTCCTCGGGCGGAACAGGCAGAGACACCAGAACCGAGGTCGCCGTCCCGGACGAACTGTCGGTGTCGACAAAGTGGTAAAACGAACCGCCGGCAAACTTCGCCACACCTTCCAGCTGCCAGACCGCGCAGCGCCGTGAGCGCGAGACCAGCGAATGCGACGTCCCGGTCTGGAGCGCCACCAGATCGTCATCAACACAGCTGAAGCCGATCGCGATTCGCAGTGACGAGTGCGTCAGCGGAAAGACGTCCGCCACCTGCCCGTCCGACAGATTCCAGCTGCAGACAAAGTTCTGACCGGAACCCGGAATCCAAGCGACAAACTGCTGGCCGTTCGGGCTGAACGCTCCCAGCGTTGCCGACGGCGGATTGATGCCGGAATCCCGCAGTTCCGGCAGCAGCAGATCACCGGCCACTTTGCCGGTCTCCGCATCCAGCATTCGAATCCGGCTCCCATCGGCGACCGCGACGTACTTGCCGTCGTGGCTTGCCGCCAGAGTCACCGGCTGCACCTTGTAGGTATTGTCGGTGCCGGGCCGCGGAACCTCGCGCGGTGCCAGAGCGACCTGATAGCGCACCCGCATGGCCGGCAGTTCGAACAGGGTCAACGCCGAGTCCTCGCGCAGCGCTTCCTTCATCAGCAACCGCGTATCGTCGAGGAGTGTGAAC
>Ga0070727_10003096_pt1 | contig 15421 bp, 10 predicted proteins | sample tdAd472_FD_66722 | JGI IMG/M metagenome (GOLD analysis project Ga0070727, IMG submission 66722) | Marine sediment microbial communities from the Atlantic coast under amendment with organic carbon and nitrate - tdAd47.2 | ecosystem: Environmental > Aquatic > Marine > Coastal > Sediment | place...
GGGCGGCCGCGTCGTTGAAGTTTCAGGTTGGGATAGGTCTCAAGGAGTGCCCGAGCCGCGGCGTGCGCATCGCGTGCGCGGTTTGTCTCGATCAGGCCGGAGATCATGTGATCCGCGAGCGAACCCAGAAGCGATAGGTCGATCTCCATGCCCATCTCGCTCAGACGCTCCACGCGTTCGATCCCTGAGCGAGCGGCCTCGATGGATGAGGGGACTTTGTTGTTCGCCGCGTATCGATCAGCCGCGCGCAGGAGGACCATCGGCGTGCTGCGTGACCACGGGAAGCGTTGTGCGAGCGATTCGTATTGTTCGGGCGTTGCGTTCTCTCCGAGGTACTGGATCTCGGCCGCGGCAAGATCGTCGGCACTCTGATAGGGTCCGAACCCTTCACGCTCGATGATCTGACCGATGCGTCGGGTTGCTTCGAGCCCTGCACGCACGGCGATCTCGGAGCCTTCCCACATCGCGCTGCGCAGGCTTGGCTGATCGAGCACACCCTGATACGCGATGATTGCTTCTTCGAAGTTCTGATATCGCTCTTGGATTGCGCCCAGCTCCATGCGGTAAGCAACGCCCTGATCGTGGGTGCGTGCGAGCTCGCCCAGCGCGATCATGAGTGATTCGACGCGTTCCTCGCCGAGCTGCGCGATCTGAATGTTCGAGATCCCTTTGTCGTTGGGCTCTGAGGGGCGGATGATGTCGAGGACGACATCGAACAGCGCATCGCGCAGCGGGGATCGTGTGTCCATGGGTTGGGCGTTGAGGACTCGCATCGCGCGTTGAACGCTTGGAACGATGTCGTCGATGCGACCGGTCCTGTGCGCGAGTTCCGCGATCGTGATCGCGGCGCTGGGGTCCGCGTTCATTCGATTTTCCAACAGCACGGACGCGGTCTCCCACGCGAGGAAGCTCATCGCGTCGATCTGGTCGATGACGATGAGCTGCCCGTCGAGTGCCGCGATGTTCCCAGAGGCGTCTATTGGAACGATCTCTGGTTCGCTCATCCGTTCCGGATGGAGAACGCGGACACCGTTCTCGACGGGTGCGAGGATCCGTTCGCCCATCACGACAACACGCCCCCGGATCCCGACTTGCGCATTGTTCTCGTCGCCGAGCTCGGGTGAGCGCTTGGAGCTGGTGGTTGTGAAACGGGACGCGTCGTAGATGCTGATTCGATCGTTGCTCACGCAGATAAAACGTTTTTCGTCGATTGTGAGCAGGTAGTAGGACTCGCCGATGGCGTTGGCGGGTCGTGTTGCGAGGGTCTGCCCGCTGGCGGGATCGATCTGGATGATCTGTGACCCGTCGCTGGTGAGCACGAAGAGCCCGTGATCATTGATAACGGGTGCGTTCCCCGCGAACGCGGGTCGATTTGAACGCGCGTAGAGGTCCGGGGCGGGAAGCGGGCGCGCCCAGAGGACCTCGCCGGTGGCGATGCGGATCGCGGCGCCGAAGCCGATCAGGTCGGTGTAGTACGCGATCCCGTCGCGGACGACTGGGTTGTGTGCGAGCTGCCCGGATTGTTGGAAGGGGAGTGACCCTGCGGAAGCGAGCGGCTGGATCCAATCGAGTCGTCCGGTCGCGGCATCGAGACCGATGACGCTCAGCGAGATCAGGCGTTGACGACGGTTGTTTGTCCGCGCGGTGACGACGATCGTGCCCTGGTCGAGGACGATCGGCCCCCGGATGGATGCGTCTGCGAGGGTTTCATCGAGGGTGCGAATATCGACCCGCCAGCGTTGTTTGCCGGTTTGTTGATCCAGACGGACGACATCCTTGATGGGGTCAGTCTGCGAGTTGCGTGGCACGCCGGGGGTGACAAACAGGGCATCGCGTCCGTCTGAGGTGATCGAGGTCATGTCCTCAAGCAGGCGACCAAGCCGTGCACGCGCGTCGGGGGTTGAGGGGATCTCATCGTTCGGGTTGTATGTCTGCACACGCCAGATCGGACGCATGGTGAACCGGTCGAAGCAGGAGATTGTGTACCCGTCATTGGTAAACAGGAACTGATCCTCCACGAGTGGCACACACCACGGGGTGGGTTTCCAGCTCGCGCCGCTCAGGCGTGAGGGCATGTTGCTGTCTGCGAGATCGAGCTGCGTGCTTGGGGTGAGCGGGGCCTGTGCGAGCACTTCAGGCACGATTCCATCGAGCGAGACGCCGGGCTGGGGTTCCTGATCCCAGACGAGTGCGCGAGCGCGGTGCGGCTCTGGCAGGACGGGCGGGGTGGCGTTGATGAATCGTGTCGCGAGCGTGCGGAGCGCATCGATGCGATCGGCGTGCTGCGTTGCGTCCGGGTGATCAGCGAGATGATCGAGCACGCCGAGCCCCGCGTGGAATCGTCCTGCCTCGATGAGCTGTTGGGCGCGGCGGAGCGATGCGATGAGTCCCGGCTCGGTCAGCCAGGCGTTGGTTGCGGCGTCCAGCCAGGTTGTGTCCCCATCGAGCCAGACGCGCGCGATGGGGGTGATCTGTCGGCGATAGGTATCGAGCAGGCCGGGGTGCGAGCGGATGAAGGTGTTGACGCGTTGGCGCACCGGGACATGGATGCGATCCGGGTCGGCATCGTCGAGGGGGATGAGTCGATCGCCGTGGTTGCGGATGATCTCATCGCACAAACGGACGGCCTCGTCGTGGTTGTCCTGTGCGATGAGTTCGGCGGCCCGGGCCAGCGCGTCGGAAGCGATTGGGGAATCCGCGATATAGATCGGGTTCTCGGTTGCTGAGGGGATGAGCTGACGAGCCTGGGCGTTCGCCGTTGAGGTGTAAACAGGCGATGAGAGCGCCAGTCCCGCGATCAGCGGGATGAGTGCGGGGTGAGATAGTGATCGATGCATCATCATGTGTCCGAGAATCGCCTCTGCCTCTGTACGATACCCGCGGCGGGGGGTTCGTGTTGCGTCCGATCACACGATCGGGCAAGACGGTGCTCCGACCCAGTCGGCACAGCCGGGCAGCGGAGCCAGATCTGGATGAGGTGTGGATGAAATAGAACCCGCTTTGAGACGATTATGTCTTTGATGAGCACACCAACGACGCCAAGCGTAACCTCGGCTCAGATGCCTCCGCCCTCGACCCTCATGGGTCGGTTTGGAGCCGTCTTCGCATCCATTCTTCCGATGATGCGGACCCGGCCCCGACGGGTGATCGTCCTTGCGATCGCGATCATGATGATGAGCGCGGTGGACCTCTACCTGACCCTGCTCTATGTCACGAATACGGGGATGAACGAGATGAACCCGTTTGCGCGGGCGATGATGTCTTATCAATCTCCATCGGTGCTGGCAATCTGGAAGCTGACCACGGTCGCTTTGAGTCTGGGAATCTTGATTCTGATCCGCACCAAGCGGAGCGCGGAGTTGGGTGCGTGGGTTGGGTGCTTCGTTCTGGGGTGGTTGATGATGCACTGGGTGCATTTCGTGCATGAAACCCGCGACATCAGCCTGCAGATCGTGCAGGAGCTTGCAACCACGGACCCGACCTGGGTGGTGATCGAAGCGGCACCACGAGAGTTGCAGGCCGGGCGGATCGTGATCGACTAATCGCTCGAGGGCACCATCAAAACTCGATCGCGACGATGCAACCCATGGGTGTGTGTGCTACGCTCGTGTTGATGAACACGAATCCTCGATCCATGCTGGCACTGTCTCTGGTCTTTGCGTCGTTCCTGCTCGTGGGGTGCAACAAGGCGCTCGCGCCGGAGTTTGAGGCATTGGGCGTGCAGGAGATCGATCGCAGCGAGGACCGGTCTGTGATCGAGTTTCGGGTCCGCGCATCGAACCCCAACGGCGAACCCATCCCCCTGCGCACGGTTTCGTATCGCGTTGAGATCAACGGCGAGCAGGTCTTTGAGGGCGTGCGATCGCCTGAGACGACCCTGCATACCTACTCGAACTCAGAGTTCGTTCTGCCCGCGGTGGTACCGCTTGAGTATCTGAGCGGGACGATTGATTACGCGCTGCTCGGGAGTGTTCAGTACATCCCGCCGGGAAGACTCTCGGAAGTGCTCTTTGACGCGGAGATCCTTGTCCCTGAGGCGCTGCTCGAACTCGAAGGCACGATCGACGCGGGCGAGTGATTCTAATTATTCACATGCGCATCAACCGAGGGTGATGTAGTCATGATCCACGCTGCTGAGGATAAAACTCGCATCGGGGAGGATCTTCGTCAGGCGTGATCTGAGCCTCGGGAGATAGCCCCGCTCGGTGTTGGTGTGGCCCGCGAGCAGGATACTGATGCCCGATTGCCGAGCAGCGAGTATGTGGTGATGCGTCATCTCTCCTGTAATGAAGAGTTCGCAGCCCTGTTCGTGCGCATCTTTCCACATCATACCGCCAGATCCGGGCACGACGGCGATGGTCTCGAAGGTCTGCGATCCGGATTCATGGTCCGGGGCGAGGGCGTAGCGGATTCGTGAGCGGTCGAGATGGTGCTTGAGCCGATCGGCGATGGTCTTGATGGATGCTGGGCGATCAAGCGTGAGTCGTCGACCTGCGCCGATGCGGCGGACGGGTTCTGGGACGAGCTCGACGATGTCGTAGGCGGGTGTCTCGTATGGGTGGAAGTGTTTGAGGGTTTCGATGACGATCGCAAGGGCGCGCTTGGAGCAGACCATCTCGATCCGTGTTTCCTTGACGCGTTCGAGGGTGCCGACCTCGCCGATTGTTGGGTTGGCTCCTTCGTCGGGGAGGAATGTTCCCTCGCCTAGCGTGTTGAAAGAGCAGAGCTTGTAGTTCCCGATGCCGCCGGCGCCGGCGGTACCGAGGGCGGCACGGAGCGTGTCTGCCTCCTCGTTGGGAACGAAGGTGATGACCTTGACCTCGCGATCGGGCTCGCCTCCGATCGCGGGGATGAGTGCGCGGCAGTCGCCCTGGATGATGCCCTCTTGCTGCTCGTCCACCGGAGAACTCACGCCCTCGCAAAGCCAATCCGTGATCCCGCCCTCCGCAGCGTCGAGCGCGGTGTGAGGCGTGTAGATCGCGATGCCTGCTTCGGCGCACCCGCGGATGATCCGCTCGGTATGGGTTCGATCGGTGAGTGATTCGAGGGGCGAAAAGATCGGTGGGTGGTACGCGACGATGGCGCTGACTTTCGCATCGATGGCTTCCTGCATCACGCGTTCCGTCAGGTCGATCGTGAGGAGGATCGGGCCTGTGATCTTTCGCTGGGGGGCGCCGAGTTGGAGCCCGACCTTGTCCCAGTCTTCCTTGAGCTTCCGGGGAGCGATGATTTCCATCGCGTCAACGAGTTCCTGCACGATCATGAGTGCCCTCCTCGGGTTGCGAGCGCGAAGTGCGGCTCGTGGGATTCTATGTACGATGCGTTCGCGATCACAGTGCGTACAGTGCATGCAATGGGCGAAGAATTGAACAGAATCTGGTTGCGGGCACACGCGAAACTCAATCTGGCGCTCACGGTTGGTCCGCCAATCGATGAGCCCGGGTCTCGGACGCACGGATTTCATCCGATCTGCTCGTACATGCACGCGATTGGCCTGTTCGATGAGATCGAGATGAGACGCAGCGAGACGACGAGTTATGACATTCGGTGGGTTACGCCGGTTGGCGAAACGCGCGATGTCGAGTGGGATATTGAGGACGATCTGATTGCCCGTATCCATCGGGTGCTCTCGGATCGTGTCGGACAGGAACTGCCCTGCGCGATTCGGGTTCGCAAGTCGATCCCGGCGGGCGGCGGGCTCGGTGGTGGGTCGTCAGACGCGGCGAGCGTGCTGATCGGGCTGAATCAGATTTTTGGTCTGAAACTCGAACAGCCGGCGCTCGTTGATATGGCGATGTCGATCGGTTCGGATATCGCGTACTTCATCGATCCGGGGTTCACCCCCCCACGCCCGGCGATCGTCGCTGGATTTGGTGAACAGATCGAGCGTGTGGAAACGAGACATCGTGGTCAGGAGCTGACCCTGATCTTCCCCGATTTCGGATGCCCGACGGGGAGCGTATATCGCGCGTTCGACTCGATCGTGGACTGGGAATCGCCTGATCGTGAGCGGGTCCGCTTGGTCGTCGATGCAGAGGACCTTGGTGATAATCTGATCGTCAACGATCTGTATCCCGCAGCGTGCGCGGTGCAGGCAGCGCTTGGCCCGCTGCAGAAGCGTCTTGCGGATGCTGTTGGGGCTGGGGTCCATCTCTCAGGGAGCGGTTCGACCCTGTATGTTCTCGGACGCGTCGATGAGGGCTTGTTGCAGGAAGTGGTGCCCGAATGTCGGGTGGTGTATACGCGATTGTGCTGATTCACGGTACACTCTCCAAACAACCCCAGTGAATATGGAGCGCCAATGAGCGACGAGACTTTCGAACCGAATGAACAGCATGATTTCGACTCAGATCCGGAGAGCGGGGTTGAGGAGCATGATGCGTTGGGCGGATCCACGATCATGCACAGCGAACGCTTTGCGATCGGGATCGACCTCGGCGGCACGAATATTCAGGCGGGCGTGGTGAATCAGGCCGGCGAGGTGCTCGGTCGCGCCAAGATCCGCACTGAAGCGGATAAGGGTTTCGAGAAGGTGATGGATCGTGTCGCGGCGGCAGCGCGCGATGCCTGCGAGGAAGCGGGCGTCAAAATGTCCATGATCCACACCGCCGGGATTGGGGTGCCCGGGCCGATCGATCCGGACAAGGGGATTGTGGTTGAGGCGGTCAACCTGCGTTGGAACAAAGCGCCCGTGGTGATCGCGCTCTCGGATCGGCTTTCGGTCCCTGTCTACGCGGACAACGATGTGAATGTCGCGGTCTATGGCGAGTGGCGTGCGGGGGTTGGCGAGAACCGGTCGAACCTGCTCGGGGTCTGGGTCGGAACGGGTGTTGGCGGCGGGTTGGTCATCAACTCGCAGCTCCATCGTGGAGCGCACCACTCTGCGGGCGAGATCGGACACATGATCATCCATCCCGGCGCGCACCTGGGATCGCGGAGTGTCGAGCACAACTGTTCGCGGACGGCGATCGTGCACGAGCTCATCAAGCTCATCAAAGCGAATCATCACTCGATGTTGCCGAGCCTCACGAACGGGAAGACGAGCAAGATCAAATCCAAGATTCTTTCGATCGCGTATGAGCAGGGCGACGATCTTGTGTGCACAGTGATCAACGACTCGGCGGATCTGCTGGGCATGGCGATCTCCAATGTCGTGACACTCTTGAGCTTGGATATGGTGATCCTGGGCGGCGGGTTGGTGGAAGCGATCGGTAAGCCCTATGTTGACATCGTTCGCGATGCGATCCGACGCGAGGCATTCCCAGAGTCCCTGCGCAAGATCAAGGTGGAAGCGAGCACGCTCGGTGACGATGCTGGGCTGGTGGGTGCGGGGATCATGGCACTCGAAGAACACTGGAAGTGATGCGATCGATCGAGCGTGAACAAAAAACACCCCGCCGTCGCGGGGTGTCTTTGTCTTTCGAGATGATCACGGGTCTTAGAACTCGAGGTTGATATCATCAAGCAGCTGATCGGCGGCTTGCTCGAGCTTGTCGTCGCTCAGGTAGGTGCCCGAAGCAATCTCGTCGCGGACGCGATTGATCAGGTCGGTTCGTTCCTGAGGTTCTGTGCGGAGTTGGCTCAGGTACTGTGCATGACGCGAGAGCTCGACGCGATCTGAACTCCGAGCCCCACCACGGCCTCGGACTTCTTCAGCGCCGGACTGATTCGCGTACGCGGGATCAACACTGACCCGTCGCACCCGGAGTCCCGATGCATTGTTGATTGATGAGATGTCACTCATGTATGCTGCCTCTTTTCTTGTGTCCTCAATCGTGCCCACCACCTGGACACCACTATATGTTGTTGATGAAACCACTGTTCCATCCATCCCGTACTCTGTGTATCGGAGCAACTGAAACAAGGGCTGTAAAATCGATCAATTTTCTGCCGATTGTCGTAAATCAAGAGCCCAAAGTGGTTTGCAAGCGATAACTTTGAGGCGGACCCAGTGGAAACTCGGAGTGAACCGATGAAAAAGATCAAAACCAGCGATCACAAGGGCGTTTTTTCTTTGTTCGGGTATCAGTCGTGTGCTCGTCGAGCCCGGATTGAGATCGGAATTGCCCTCATAACGGGCACTTTGCTCGCTGGATGCGGGGGAGACCAGACCCGAGACGAACCGCTCCCAGAGTACTATACAGAACAGTCTAGTAATATATTCACAGATGAGCCTCAATCTTCGACATCTGTCTTGGATCAGGATGAGGCGATCGATGTCTCCGCCCTATTGGGGGGGGAGTCCCCAACCGGGGCTCCATCAACGAATTCCAACATGGTTGGGGGCTGGTCGATCGTCTTATCGAAACTCGGCAACACGAGCATGGATCGGGCGCAGGAGTTGTTGCGGGTGATTCAGAGCGAAGCGGGGCTTCGTCAGGCGTTCATCGAGCAGCGTTCCGAAGGGCTGGTCATTGCGTACGGGAACTATCTCGGGCGTGAGGAGGCGATGAAGGACCTGGAGCGTGTTCGTCAGACAAGGATGATGAATGCAACCCCGTTCGAAAATGCGATTATCACGCCGCCTTCTAGCAACGAGCTTCGTGGGGCGAACCCGATGCATGATCTTCGGACGGTCAAGAATCGGTATGGCAAACAGGCGGTCTATACGCTCCAGATCGGGGTTTATGGGCGGGCGGATTATCAGTCGCCGGCATCTGAAGAGTTGGCAGCATACCGCAAGGCCGCGGAAGAGGCGGTACGCACTCTGCGTGCTCAAGGGGAGACTGCGTTCTACTACCACGCACCGGCACGGAGCATGGTGACCGTAGGTGTATTCGGGGAGAAGGATTTCGACAGCACGACTCTGCCTCCGACGCAGTCCCTGATGCTCAAGCGTACTCGTGAGAAGTTTCCCCACAATCTACTCAATGGTGCGGGGATCAATGAAACGGTTCGTACGGAGACCGGAAAAGTGAAGATGCTTCAGTCGAGTCAGCTCGTTGCGATCCCTGAAAAATGAGTTCGGACGGTGGATTTGGGTGTCAGTCGCGACCGGCGGGATTCGGGATCCCCTGAATCCAGATTGGTTCGATGTGCGTCACGCGCCACGGTTCGGTGTCGCTTTGGCGTTGCCAATCAACTCGCCACCAGCTCAATGAGGGAACCATATTTCCCTGGGTCCGGACCCGGATTTGTGTGGTTGCGACGAGATTCCCATCGTAGATGCCGGCATTGACCCTGCCGACGCTCGCGCTCTGAACGACCCCCGGGTTTCGGGTGGTCGCGATCTGCACGATCCGATCGGCACCCTGTGCACTCTGGAAGATGCTCGAAAGTTGTGCGTTGGGTTCGAGCATGGAACGGAGGGTCGATGCATCGGCGTTTGCAACGGATTGGACGAGATCGTCGGAGCGCTCTTGTAGATGTTCGCGCTGGGTGATCGTCATGGTCCCGACGATGTAGATCGTGATCCCTGCGAGGATCAGGACCGAGGAGACGGGGATCGCGATGCGTTTGAAGCTCGCGCGATGACGCATGATGAGCAGGGTGAGTATGCCCGCGATGACGAGTGCGGCCGCGGGTACGAGGGGCTGCTCAAGGACCCAGTATTCAAGGGGTGAGGGGGCGGGAAGCTCTGGGAGCGTGCTCGGTTCGACGATATTGCTTTGCATAGGTGATGTATTGTTCGCAAGGATCGTGCTTGTGGACGGGTGAAGATGGAGCGCAGGGGGGAATTGGGCCGATAACTGGGGTAAGAACGCGCGGTCGGTGCGCACAACGCGTGGGTGCCGGAGTCAATGCATTGCGCGTGGGATGGAGTCCTGCATGAACCTTGATGAGCTGCTTGCGTTGAACCCGGAGGATGTGAACCCATCTGATAACGAGGGTGTTCCCGGGGATGATGCGTTGCTCGAGAAGAACCTTGAGGCACTGAGCCGACGGAGCCCGCTGGAGGCGAAGCGGATCCGATCAGCGGCTTCGCGGGGTGATCTCAGATTCATCGAGAGCGAGGAGGGGCTCAGCGCCACGATCGGCGGGATCGCGCTCGCGTCCAAACGGCGGCCCCTGAGTGAGGCGAAGAAGTTCGCGTCCTCATTCAATCCGGAGGAACTTGCGATTGCCGGCGTGCTTGGGTTCGGGCTTGGGTTTCACTGCCGGGAGCTCGTTGAAAGCCTGGGCCGGTGGGGTCTGGTTGTGTGCTACGAGCCGGATCTGGCATTGCTTCGGAGTGTGCTCTCGCGGGTGGATTTCACGCAGATGTTCGGGAGCGGTCGATTCGTGCTCATCTGCGAGCCGGATGATTCGGTACGATGCAACCAGGCATTCACGGGGAACGAGGCTTTGGTGGGCATGGGTGTGCAGTTGATTTCACACCCGCCGAGTACCGGGCGCCTGGTGACGACGAGCGAGCTGTTCGGACAGACCTTCACGAACGCATTGCGTGCATCACGGACACATGTGGTGACGACGCTCGCGAACTCGCGGACCACGCTGCGGAACGCGTTGATGAACACTGATCACTATGTTCGGAGCGCGGGGATTCAGGGGCTGAAGGATTCGTGCAAGGGCAAGCCCGCGATCGTGGTGTCGGCGGGTCCGAGTCTGGAGAAGAACATCGAGTTGCTGTGTGAGCCGAGCGTACGCGAGCGGTTTGTGATTGTTGCGGTGCAGACGGTGCTCAAGCCACTGCTGGCGAAGGGTATCCGCCCGCACTTTGTTGCGGCGCTCGATTACCACGAGGTCTCTGGTCGGTTTTACGAGGGGCTCAGCGCGGAAGATGTGCAGGGTGTACGGCTGATCGCGGAGCCGAAGGCGAATCCGGTCATCCTCGATGCGTTCCCGGGCGAGGTTGTGTGTCCTGGCGAACAACTGCTCGATCGGATGCTCGGCGAGCGGCTGCATCGGGATCGTGGTCAGCTGCCGCTCGGTGCGACGGTGGCGCATCTGTGCTACAACTTTGCGCGTTATCTGGGCTGTGATCCGGTGATCCTGATCGGGCAGGACCTGGGTTTCTCTGATGGGCAGTATTACGCGAACGGCGCAGCGATCCACAATGTGTGGGCATCGGAGCTCAGCGCCCATCGCACGATCGAGATGTTCGAGTGGGAGCGTATCGCACGCATGCGCGCGCATCTGCAACAGCGAGAGGACATCCACGGCAAACCGATCTACTCCGACGAGCAGATGTGCTCGTACTTGGCGATGTTCGAGGAGATGTTCCTCAGGGACAGCGCGGGCGGGTTGCGGGTCATCGATGCGAGTGAGGGGGGTGTGCGTAAAAAGCATACAGAGTTGATGTCCCTCGCGGACGCGATTGACATGTTCGGAAGCTCGAAGATTGAACTGCCCCAGTGTTCTGATTCGGTTTGGGATGGCAGAATTGATGAGCGTGTTGATGCTCGGATAGTTGCTCTGATCGCGGACATCGAGCGGATCGTCGCGATCAGCGAGGAATCGATCGGGTTGCTCGAGGAGATGATTGAACACCAGAACGATCAGCGGCGCGTTGGGCGACTGGTCGATCGGGTTCACGCCGGGCGTGATGAGCTGATGAAGAAGGAAGACGCTTTCTTTCTTATTGAGAGCGTGAATCAGATCGCGGTGCTCAATCGCATGCGGCGCGACCGGGTGATTCAGCTCCGTGCGAGCAACGCCGACGCGAGGGAGAAACAACGCCTCCAGATCGAACGGGATATCGAGAATGTGCGATGGACACGAGACGCGGCGCGGAGTGTTGTTGAACTCCTGACACATTTGCGATCGGTGCTCCGCGGCGAGAGCGCCAAGATCTCATCGGATCGGCCCGATCCTGCGGCGGAGGCATTCGGTGAATCGCAAAGCGCTCGCAAAGATCGAGTGCATGCGATGATCCTTGCGGACACGGAGATAGGCGGGCTGGGGACAAAGCGCGATCTGGGATCGCGGGTCCTGCCTGAGGGCATGGGCGGCTGCAACATCATCCAGACGACGATCGCACGCGTTGACAGCGCTGCCAGCATCGATGCGATCACGATCGTGACTCCAGATCCGCAGCGGGTGCGTGAGCTTCTCGGCTCGATCCAAACAACTCACCCATTGAGTATCGTCGCGTGCGAGCCGGGGATCGTGCGGGAGCACGCATCGCGTGTCGGTGCGGCGAGGTTGCAGTCGAGCACGAGCTGGCGCGGTTCGATCGGGATGCTGTGTGCGTACGACGAATCGACGATCCCGGGGTGTTTCGCGGACATTATGGACGAGCACCAGATCGATGGGATCGCGGTGCTCGGTGCGGATTGGGCGATGATCGACCCGAAGCTGGTTGATGAGACGGTTGAGCGGTTCCGGCAACTCTCCAGCGACAAGCGCATCGCGTTCTCCCAGACCATCCCGGGGCTGGGCACCATGGTGATCGATCGCGAAACGATGGGCTCGTTGCGGGATTCGCGGACTCAGAACGGGCGCCGAAACCACCTGGCAACACTGGGGACGCTGATGAGCTATCTCCCCACAGCGCCGCAGGCGGACCCGATTGTTCGCGGCGTGTGCGTTCAGGTTGACCCCGAACTCCGCGACTCGGGTGTGCGGGCGATCGCGGACTCAACGGCACGGATCGAAGCCATGCGCAGCGCGTACGCGTCGATCACAGACCCGATGAGCGCGGATGCGCTGATGTGTGCCCAGGAGCTTCGTGAAACGACCAAGATCCACATGCCTCGGACGCTCGTGCTGGAAACATGCACGGGCCGTTTGCTCGGCGGCCGATGGGGTGCATGGAAGCGCGGGTCTCTTGAAGCGGTCGAGCGGTGTCCGATCGAGCTGAGTGCGGCTCATGCATTGATGCGTGAACTCGGGACGGCACGAGAGGACGCCTGTGTGATCTTCGACGGCGTGGGCGATCCCCTGATGCATCCTGGGGCGCTCGATCTCGTGAATCTCGCGAAGGAGGACGGGATCGCGTGCGTGGAGATGCGAACAGACCTGCTCCGTGACGGTGCTTCCGCGCGTGATGTGATTGAGTCCGGCGTTGATATTCTGAGTGTGGACATCATAGGTGATAGCGCGAAGCGTTACGAGGAGCTCGCGGGCATCGATGGGTACGAGCGTGTGTGTGATCGACTTCAGGACATCCATGACGAAAACATCGACTCATCAATCTGGATCGCGGCGAGGATGACCCGGTGCGAGCAGACGCTGGATCAGATCGAGTCGTTCTATGACAAGTGGTTGATGCTCACGGGGTGTGCGATTATCGATCCGCTCCTCCCCTGCGCTCGAGATCAGCGCGTGCGTGCGATGGATATCCCCCGCTGGCGACGCGAGCAGATGGAACGCGAGACGATGCGAGTCCGTTGCGATGGGATCGTGATTGATTCGGACGGAAAGCCGATTCTGGCGCAGGGATCGGAGATCAACGCGATCGAAGAGGGCATCGAACGGGCGTATCAGCGGATGCGGAGCGCCGTGCGGGCGTCGGCGCTGGAGATCAAGCTCAACGCGGAGGAATACGCGGCGTGAACCCATCGGACGAAGCCATCGCGATTGTTCTTGCCCGCGGCGGGAGCAAAGGCCTGCCCGGCAAGAACACCGCCAGTGTTGCGGGGAAGCCGTGCGTGCTGTGGTCGATCGAGGCGGCGATGAACGCTGGATTGATTACGCGGGTGATCGTGAGCAGCGATGATGATCAAGCACTCGAGATCGCGCGTTCGCACGGGTGCGAGGTGCTTGAGCGCCCGGAATCGCTTGCACACGACACCGCGACCATTGATGATGCCGCGCGTCATGCGTACGAATCGATCGGATCGCCAGAGGTGCCAATCGTAATCCTGTACGCGAATGTGCCGGTGCGACCGAGCGGCTTGATCGACGACGCTGTGAAGATGCTCTTTGAAACCGGCTGCGACAGCGTGCAGAGTTATGCCTGCGTCGGCAAGCATCACCCGTGGTGGACGGTGCGTGTGGGCGGTGACGGGCAGGTGTCGCCTTGGGAGGGGGAGGTGTTGTACCACAACTGCTTCCGGCGTCAGGACCTGCCCCCCGCGATGGTGCCCGATGGTGGGGTGATCGCGCTGACGCCCGATGCGCTGATGCGCCGGGTTGGTGCGCCGGATGGGCCTCACTGTTTCCTTGGGAATGATCGAAGGGGTGTGATCACGAACGAGGGGGATGTGATTGATATCGATTCGAGGATTGATCTATTGGTTGCGGACGCGGTCCTGCGTGAGCGGTCTGGTTTGCAGGGTGCCACGACTCGCGACGCAGTCGCGCAGTAGTGCTGTTCAAGGATCAGATGGTTGGTGTTTCAAAGACACTACTGCGCCTTTTCGAGGCGAGTAGTGGCACCCTCGGATGGGTAGACTCCTGAGATGCGAATTGGCAACAGACAGATCGGAACGGACCACCCGCCGTATGTGATTGCGGAGATCGGGGTGAACCACGACGGGGAGGTCGAGCGGGCGTTGTCGCTCACGGACGCGGCGGCGGACGCGGGCGCGGACGCGGTGAAGCTGCAGTTCTTTGAGACGGATCGGTTGATGAGCAGCGCAGCGAAGCTCGCGGCCTACCAGAAGAACGCGGGGGAGACCGATCCGATCGAGATGCTGCGGAGACTCGAACTCACGATCGACGAGATGGCAATGGTCGTCGATCGGGCGCATGAAAATGGCATCCACGCGATCGTCACGGTGTTTTCGACTGAGCTCGTAGAGATCGCGGAGACGCTCGCGTGGGACGCGTACAAAACGGCGAGCCCGGACATTGTGAACAAGCCGTTGCTTGAGGCGCTCGCGAAGACGGGTAAGCCGATGATCGTGAGCACGGGGGCGAGCACGCTTGATGAGGTGGTGCGTGCGGTCAAGTGGCTCGATGAAGTGCGTGATAGGTTGGCGGTGCTGCAGTGTGTGAGTAGTTATCCGGCGCCAGAGATGGGCAAAGGTGGAATCTACGCCATCGCGAATGCAACAGAGTTACCAACGGGTTACAGTGATCACAGCGAGACAATCAGTGGCGCTGCTGCAGTAGCATACGGGGCATGTATTTTAGAAAAGCATGTCACATATGACCGGAAGGCGGTTGGTCCTGACCATAAAGCATCACTCTGGGAAGCTCAGCTTGGTTCGTATGTCCGTTGTGCAAATGATTCGGTCTCAGATCGTGAAATCGTTTTGGACATGTACAAGTCGCGTGCTCAAACAGATTCATCTCCACTAGGAACCCTCAGGAACTACCTTCTCGCGACGGAGTTTAAGACAAAGCGTGAAGCAAGTTTGGCATACGGCTGCGATAAGAACCCTATCGAAAAACGCGTCCTCGACTGCGAGCGCGATGTCCGCGAAGTCTCCCGCCAGTCCGTTGTCACCACGCGCGAAATCGCTCCCGGCGAGACGATCTCGCGCGAGATGGTGACGATCAAACGCCCCGGGACGGGAATCCTGGCGTATCGTCTCGACAAGGTTGTCGGCTCGGTCGCGAAGCGTTCGATCGAAGCAGATGTGCCCATCGT
>Ga0070727_10003101_pt1 | contig 15407 bp, 11 predicted proteins | sample tdAd472_FD_66722 | JGI IMG/M metagenome (GOLD analysis project Ga0070727, IMG submission 66722) | Marine sediment microbial communities from the Atlantic coast under amendment with organic carbon and nitrate - tdAd47.2 | ecosystem: Environmental > Aquatic > Marine > Coastal > Sediment | place...
CGAAAAACAGATCTCAAAGGTGGTTAACTAAATCCCATTCGGGGCAGCTCCTGGAACCCGGCAGGAATCGCAGCCCCTGCACTTATCAGTATCGCCAGTACATGTCGTTGTCCGACCTGGACATCCGGCTGCCTTGCTTTGGCCATCCATAACCACTGCAGCCTGGGACCTCGTTACTAAAACAGCTAGCGCCTGACCGATTGAAATTGCTGCCTGATGGGATAACTAAAAACCTATAATCCGGGCTTTGTCGGACCATTGTGCTTGCGGGTGGTGATTCGGTCTCAACCCTACACCGTGCGGACAGGCAGTCGCGGGAGTCGGCCTAAAGTCGGTTCCAAAACTTATCAAATCGCTAAGGAACAGGCTCTTGATTGGTAGTGTGCTCAGGTTATCTACGTTGCTGCTGGGCGTTGCGTTTCTGCTGACTGGCCATGGATTACAGCTGGCAGTGATACCCCTGCGGGCCGAGCTGGCGGGCTGGAATAGCCTTTACGTTGGTGTTCTCGGGTCGGTTTATTTCTGCGGATTTCTTTTCGGCTGTTTTACGATTCCAGGGCTGGTCAGTCGCATCGGGCATATCCGCTGTTTTTCCACTTTGACGGCCCTGATGACGGCGGCGGTGCTGGTATTGGCACTGTTTAACCAATTTGGTGTGTGGCTGTTGCTGCGCTTTCTGTGTGGCGTTGCCATTTCCGGTCTTTATCTGGTGATCGAAAGCTGGTTAAACGAGAAGACCGAAAACCATGTACGCGGAGCGGTCCTCGCCACCTATACGGCGATTGTGTTGACGGCGCTGGCGGGAGGGCAGCTGTTGCTGAACGTGGCGCCGCTCGAAGGCCAGCATCTGTTTATTATTTCTGCGGTGCTGATCGTGATGGCGGCGATTCCAATCTGTGTGACCAGCACTTCACAGCCGGCGCAGATACCCGGCGCGACCTTTTCGCCGTTGCTGGTTATTCAAACGTCACGAGCAGCTTCTTTAGGTGCCTTTGTGGCCGGAATGGTTGCGTCGGTTTATTACGCCCTGGGGCCGGCCTATGGGCTTCAGGTCGGCATGGATGTTCCATTAATCAGTTTGATGATGGCGCTGGGTATTATCGGGGGGGCGCTCTCGCTGCTGCCACTCGGTCGGTTGTCTGACCGCATGGACCGGCGGGTGGTGATTGCCTGGATTATGTTCGCCGGTGCGCTGGTATCGGTGGCCGCGGTGCTGCTGCCGGTGTCGGCGATTCCCGCCGTGATGTTTTTTTTCGGCGCGTTCGTGATGCCAATTCAGGCCCTATGTCTTGCCCACGCCAGTGACCATATCGGCAACCAGTCTTTTCTGGAGGTGGGTACGGGATTGCTGGTGATGAACGCTCTGGGTGCGATTGTCGGCCCACTGGCCGGCGCACAGGCCATGCAGTGGTTTGGCTCCGGTGCGTTTTTTCTGTTCTCCGGAGTGGTTCTCACTATTAGTGGTGTGGCCGTTGTGCTGATGATCACCTCGCGTAAAGCTGCGACCGATTACCATTCTAGATTTCGCCCGGTGACGACGGCGGCTGCCCAGGGCGCTCTGCAACTGGATCCCCGGACATTGGACGACGATCAGGATGGCGAAGCGGAGGCGAGCGACTGAGCGTCTTTCCTGCCGTGGCTATAAAATGCTCGACAGCAGGGTTGCGGTGCCAAGAAAGACCAGGAAGCCAGTGACATCCGTCACCGTGGTGAGAATGATGGAGGAGGCCGTGGCGGGGTCCTGGCCGAGCCGTGACAGCAGTATGGGCACCAGCGCCCCGGAGATGCCGGCCATAATCATCGCCGTGATCATGGCAATGGCGATGACCACCGCCAGTCCCCAGGACTGACTCCACGCCCAGACCCCCAGACCGCAGGTCAGTGCCAGGGCAGTGCCGTTGATTAGCCCAATCTGCACCTCTTTGGACAGGACCGCACGCCATTGCAGGGTGCTGATCTCGCGCAGTGCCAGCCCCCGCATGGTGACCGCCAGCGCCTGTGATCCCGCATTACCCGATTGCCCGGCGACGACCGGCAGAAGTATGGCCAGGGCAGTGAACTGGGCAATGGTCGATTCAAACAGTCCGACCACCGCAGCGGCGAGAAAAGCGGTAAGCAGATTAACGTGTAGCCAGACTAACCGCCGTTTGACTGCGAACAGCGGCGTGGACAGGGCGCGCTCGTCGGCACTGGCGCCAACCATGCGCTGGATGCCAGCGGTAGCAGCCTCTTCGGCGGCCTGGAATAGACTGCCGTAGCGGACGATACCCAGCAATTTAAAGTCGTGATCGACAACGGGGATGGAGTCGACTTTACTGCGGTCGAACAGCGCCACCAGATCCGCTTCGGTGGAGGTGAGCTGGGCCACGGCCGACACCTCGTTTACCAGGTCCGCCATCAAGGTATCGGGTTCTGCCAGCGCCATGTCCTGCAGGTCAACACGACCGGCGAGTAGATCGCCATCGGCGACCACATAGAGTGAACGCACCCGCCTGGCCTTTGACGTGCGCAACTCGGCCAGTGCCTCGCCAACGGTCTGGTCAGCGTGGAAGCGGGCGAGCAGTCGATCCATAAAGCTGCCAGCAGTGTGTTCTGGAAACTCGAGCAGCTCCAGATATTCGGTGCGAACACCCGGTGGCAGGCTATCCAGCGCCGCCATTAGTCTGTCTTCCGGCAGGCTGCGCAAGATCAGCATCGCCGTGCGGATACTCGCCGAGGCTAAAACCTCGCCCTGGCGTTGGATGTCGAGGGTTAAAAACAGGGACTGCAGCAGACCGGGGTCGATTTGCTCCAGTAGCCGCGTAAAACTCTCCGTCGTTAACTGTTCCAGATTTTCTGGAAGCTGGTCCAGGCGCTCGACGACCCGGGCGGCATCGCGGGGGTGCTCCCGCACAAAATGTTCTCGCAGTTCGTCCTGCAGACTCATTTTGTTCGCCCAAAGACTGACTCGAGTATCCGAGCACAGAGATTCAAATAGGCGGTGGCGAGTTCAGCCAGCACCCGTTCAAAACTAAATTCCATGGGTGCAACACCACGGCTGATACGCTCCAGAGACGCGCGATTAACCACGCCCAGAATACGATGACGGCTGTCGACCACCGGTAATTCGGCGTGTCGCATCCACTGTTTGGCGGTGATTGCCTGGCCGGCTGCCATTTTGCCGTTCAGCGGCTCAACCGGAACGCTAATCTGGCCAACCAGCTGCGAGCGATTCTTGCGGGAATAGATGGCCAGCAGACTCACAATGCCCCGGTACTTACCCTGTTGATCAACCACCAGCACTGGTCGTGGGCGGGTGTTATCGCTGTTCGACAGTTGCTCACAGAGGGCTTCGCAGCTGGTACTTTCCGAGACGCGGATAAACTCCGTGGTCACCAGCGAAGCCACGCTGTAGGAGGGGAATTCCAGTAGTTCGTACAGCGGCTGGCGTTCCGAGACAGGCACGGTGCTGAGGATGCTGGCATAGCGTGATTCGCTCAGGTGGGATACCAGAGCGACCGCCTCATCCGTTTTAGCCGCTCTAAGCAGGCTCGCCAGGAAGGTAGCGTCGATATCGGTCAGCAGGCTGGTCAGTTGCCAGCTGGGCAGGCGGGCGGTGAGTGTTGCCGCCGTTGATACCGGCAGGCTTTCCAGTACTTCCGATAATTCCCGTAGCTCACTGTTAGCCAGTAACGCCGCTAACTCGTCCGGCCGGTCAGACGCGAATTTGAGCACCAGTGGATCAAGCGGCTCCGGCATCGCCCTGGTTCTCATTTTTGATTAACAGTATGTCGGCGGTGGCGAAGGTGGCCGTGGGCACGGTCAGCAAACCCTGCTCCGTTTCCAGCACAACCGCGGTGCTCAAAATCTCAATAATCTTGCCCTGGGCCTCCCGGATACGGACGGTGTCTCCGATACGGTAACGATCCATCGCCCGCCGGGCCAGCAGGTTTTCAACCAGTGGGCGGCTACCGAGTGCGAAGGCCAGGGAGAGCCCGCCGAAAAAGAACGCCATCAACATGACCATCACATTGGAGATAAAGGAGATATCGATTGAGGTCTGCGCCAGGCCGGTGAGTACCGCCGTCGTGATGATCAGTAGCTGGGCAAAACGGGGTGCCAGATTCGCCGAACTTACGCCCATGAGCCTGGCCAGCAGGCTGCGGATGACGACACTGGCCAGGTACCCGGAAAGGATGATCAATGCGCCCAGGATGAGCTGGGGTACGTGTAGCAACAGCACCGAAATCCATTCTTTCGCCACCGAAATTCGTAGGGTTTGCAGCGCGGTGAGCAGGAACAGAAACAGGGTGCCGTAGTAAAGGGTGGCGCGCAGCACCTGCCGCAGCACTTTCAGATTAAATTGCTCCAGCCGGTTCGGGATGCGATGGCGAAGGTAGCCCTCCAGCGAGTCCACGCCGCGATCCATTAGCCTGCGCAGGACTCCGGCTACCAGAAAACCGGACAGGGCAATCAGGATTGCCAGGAACTCTGGATTATTCCTGATCAGGTCAGCGGACATGTGGTTGCCACTCCGGGGTGTTTCCGGCTGTCCTGATTATTATTGGGTTCATGGTGTTGATTCATCCCGGTTAGGGTGTGGATTCGATGGACAATCTGTGTATTCTGGTCTGGTTTCAGTCCAGTGAAACTATTGCAGGCGATCTTCGATCAGGCTCGTGTCATCGCACATGGGCGGGGTGTTTGCACCTTATCAGGTTTTATCTAGTTTTCGCCGGAAACCGGTCGACGCTTATTTCCTGTCAGACTTGAATAGCACTAAGTTAAACTCCACTTGACTCTTCGTTGTTGCCGGTTATCACACCGATCGGCGCCCGCTATTGGGTTTCGCCCCCAACCGCCTTTGCATACCGAACCGGCGGCTACCTGACGCAGCCTGAGCCGAGACTAAACTCGCTTAGCTTAAGGCCATTCCCGCTCGTGTCTATCAGATTTGGAACACTCATGATGAACAAGCTGAACATTCCTCTGGTACAGCAGAAAGTTAAAGATTTTTATGAACTGGTGATCAGCGTGGTGTTTGCCGTTATTTTGCTGTTTATCACCGTGATCATGATCATTGGCGTGTTGCGGTTATTCCTGCAGGTGGGCGTTTTAATTCAGTCCAGTGGTATTACTGGAAGCTATCTGGAAATCTTCACCGATGTGCTCACCCTGTTCGTCCTTATCGAGTTATCTCGTTCACTGGCGGAATACTTTACGTCGCGTCGTTTGCAGTTAACGCCCGTTATTGATGCCGGCATCCTGTTTGTGCTGCGTCATATTATGATCGAGCTTTTTCATCACCGGCTCGATAATCTGGCTATTTTGGCGCTAAGCGTTTTGCTGCTGGTTTTGGGTTTGATAAGGGTCGGAATTTCTAACAGCCTGGTACGGCGGCGCGGAGTCGACCCGGCTGGAACTCAGACCCGAGTCGCTGCCACGGTCGCAGACGCTTGATGAAACCTTTTGCTTTATCCGCTGCCGATGATGGTTGCGGTTCGCCAGACGACTGGCTGTTTTTTGATCACGCGTGACCAACGGGCGTCCCAGAGGGCCTTCATGACCACCGAGTTCGACAACCTGCCCCACTGGTGGGGCAGTTTTACTTTTCCCTATGAGCAAGGTCTTCAGTGGCGCATTGGTCCCCTGACGCTCATCGTCTGCCACCGCAATGGCGAGTGGCACCTGGGGCATCAGCGGGCAGAAAACTTTGAAGACCCGGACATTACCTGGGAGGTTTGCCGTACCGAAGAGCTGCCCGAGACGCTGGACAACCACTCCCGCTATATATTTAGTAAGGCGGTAAAGGAATTACTCGTTACCCCTCGACTGGCGGATCGCCCGGTCATTTCTCGCCCACGCGTGCCTTTTAATTTAACGGCTGGGGAGGAAGTGACGCTTTACGTCAGTTCACCCCTGTGGCTGGAGCTGGCGCTGGCGCTCGGCGCATCACCCCCAATCAAGCTCGAAGAGGTGTCCATCCAGCGACCCTCGGATACCTGGTTTGGGCCCTCTACGTTGGAGGGAGAGCTCTGCTATGCCTCGGCCACTCACTGCCGGATACATCTGGACGAGTTGCCCCAACGGGCACACCGGGCAATCACGCCGGTGCTGATTCGCAATCAGGCGGACACTACCCTCACCGTTGAACGACTGAATCTGCCCGCGCCATTGTTATCACTCTATGTGTGCGCGGAGGGACAGTTGTGGACCCCCAGGGTGACATTGATCCGGGGTAGGGACGAGGACATGGCCGAACTAAAAATCGATGACAAACCACCGGAAGAAATAAACTCACCCAGACTATTGGGCGCGCCTCGTCAGACGGCCCACGTTGGTGCGTTAATCCGTGCCTTTAACGCGGTGTTCAGTTAGTTTCGGCATGGAGTTAGGTATGGGCGAATTCTGGGGTGAGATTGTTAGCTTTCTGAGCAGCGAAAGGCTCTGGGGGGCAACACGGGCCATCATCGTGGTCATTATTGGTCTGACGACCGCGAAACTGGTCAGTTCCGGAATTGCCCGAATCGTCGATAAAAAGACCGATCTGCATCGCACCATGCTGCTCAAACGGGGCACTTATCATCTCATTCTGATTCTTTTTCTGATTACTGCACTGCACCAGGTGGGGTTTAACCTCAGCGTACTACTGGGTGCGGCGGGTATTTTCAGTGTGGCGATTGGTTTTGCGTCACAAACATCTGCTTCGAACCTGATCAGTGGCCTGTTCCTGGTCGCCGAGCGTCCGTTCACGGTGGGGGATGTGATTCGTGTCGGCACGACCACCGGAGAAGTTCTTTCCATTGATACGCTTTCGGTCAAATTACGCACCTTCGATAACCTGTTTGTGCGAATTCCCAACGAGTCACTGATTAAATCCGAAGTCACCACCCTCACCCGTTTTCCCATTCGTCGCGCGGATTTAATGGTCGGTGTGGCTTACAAAGAAGACCTCAGTAAAGTGAGGGCGATACTCGAAGAAGTAGCGGACAAAAATCCGCTGAGTCTGGAGGAGCCTAAGCCGCGTTATATCTTTCAGGGGTTCGGCGAGTCATCGCTGGATATCCAGTTCTCCGTCTGGGCCAAGCGGGAAAATTTTCTCGACCTGAAAAACAGTATTTATTCGGAAATTAAAACTGCGTTTGACGAACAGGGGATAGAGATACCTTTCCCCCATCGGACGATCTACACCGGCAGCGTGACGGAACCCTTTCCCATCAAAACGTCGGGCGATCAGCCAGCGGATCAATCTTGATGCCGTGGCTTAAGGTGACCGGGTGCCGCTAACACGCGCGCTGGCCCTGGCGTTATCCATTGCCGCCTTTTCGCCCATGGTGCTGGCGCAACTGACGATTGATATCACTGTCAGCGGCGTTGAACGGGAACTGGAAAACAATATCCGTCTGTTTCTTAGTCTTGAGCAACAGAAAGCACACCCACTGATGAGTGAGGGTCGCCTGCGCCGACTTCACAAAAAGGCACCCTTGGAGATCACCCGCGCGCTCCAGCCCTTCGGCTATTACCGACCGGTGGTTAAAGCAGAACTGGTGCAGGCGTCGGACGAGCACTGGCAAGCTAGCTATCGCGTTGAATCGGGTCCGCCCCTGTTGATCGGCGAAGTCGACTTCGAAGTTAGTCAGGAAATGGGTGAAGATCCGGAGTTTCGTCGGCTAATCGATAAACTCCCTTTGCAGAAAGGCGCGGTATTCAACCATCGTCAATACGAAAGCATTAAAACGGATCTGTCCCGACTTGCCGCCGAACGTGGTTATGTGGAGGCCCGGTTTGCTGAACATGAGGTGCTCATTGATCTGGAGGCGTATGAGGCCCGGATCAAGCTTCATTATGAGGGCGGTCGCCGCTACCGTTTTGGCAAGGTTGCGTTACAACAGGATTTGCTGGAGCCGCAACTGCTGCAACGCTACATCCCCTTTGAGCAGGGATCACCCTATAACTACACGGCGCTGATCGACCTGCAGCAGGCGCTGAACGATAGTAACCACTTTCAGGCGGTTGAGGTTTCACCCGGTCAGCCAGACCCAGACAATGCAGAAATTCCCGTTACCGTTACCTTAACGCCGCGCAAACAGCATCGTTACGGTCTGGGGATGGGTTACGGCACCGACACCGGCGCGCGCACCAGCGTTAGCTGGGAAATGCCCCGACTCAATCGCAATGGCCACCGTTTTAGTAGCGAGGCCAAAATCTCGGAAATTGGTTATAGCCTCAGCGCCGCCTATCGGGTGCCAGTGCTTAATCCCCGTACCGATCAATTGATCTACAACATCGGTCAGGTCAACGAAAAGACCGACGTTAGTGATAGCACGGTGCGCACGGTGGGCATCAATCTGAATCGGAGTCGAGAAGCCTGGCGCGAGTCCCTGTCGCTCACGTTTCAGGAGGAGAAATTTGAGGTCGGCAGTGACCAGGGAGTCTCGACCTTGCTGATGCCGGGCGTTAACTGGAGTCGATCCTGGGGCAGTAGTTCCATTTTTACTTTCGAGGGTCTGCGGTTTGACGCCGGTCTGCGGGGAGCCCATGAGGCGCTTATTTCCGACACCAGTTTTGTGCAGCTCCAGGGGGGCATTAAAGCGATCAATCGTCTGGGTCGGCGTAACCGGATTATTACTCGCGGCAGAATTGGCACCATCTGGACTAATGACTTTCAGCAGTTACCGTCGTCGGTGCGATTTTTCGCCGGGGGTGCGCAGAGCGTTCGCGGTTTTGGTTACCAGTCCCTGGGTCCAAAGGATGACAATGGCGAGGTGGTGGGCGGTAACTATTTGATGGTCGGCAGCATCGAGTATGAACACAGCGTAACGGAGAAGTGGGGTGCCGCGCTCTTCTACGATGCCGGCAACGCCATGGACAATTTTGCCGACAAACTGGAACGGGGCGCAGGCCTGGGCATTCGCTGGCGGTCGCCGGTGGGTCCGGTGCGGATAGATCTGGCCAATGCGGTGAGTCGGGATGACCGGCCCTGGCGACTGCATATCAGCATTGGGCCAGACCTTTGAAACTCACGGCCAGAATCTTGGTGGTGGCTTTTCTGCTAGCGATGGCGCTGCTTATCTGGCTCGTTACCACTCAGAGTGGTCTGATCTGGGTATATCAACAGGCCGAAAACCACCTGCCCAGCGGGCTCAGCACGTCAACAATAGAGGGTCGATTAATCGGCCCGGTTTCCATTTCGGATCTGGATTACCGGTTCGATCAGGGTTTCCTGAAAGCAGATCAGGTTACCCTGGACTGGTCGCCGCTGACCTTGCTCGGTGGTAGCGTCGATATTCAGGGTTTTAACGTTAAAGCCCTCGAGATTCAGTTGCCTCCCGGGGAGCAAACCGCAAGGACGGTCTCCTTGCCCAATATTCGTTTGCCGTGGCGAGTGACGCTGGATCAGGCAGTTGTTGAAAATCTGACGCTGAATCGGGGCAGTGAGCAGTACCGCGTGCCAAAGATCACGCTCAAGGGGTCAGCCCTCACCGGTAAAGTCACTGTCGAAACCCTTGCCATCGAAGGGGAGAATTTCGGTCTGAAGCTAAGCGGCACCTTACGACCTGAAAAAGATTACCGCCACGACCTGAGTGTCGCCTGGCAAGCGAGCTTGCCCTCGGCTGCGACCATTCAGGGTAAAGGTCGCGTGACCGGTAATCTGAAAAGCACTCGGGTAACCCAGGTATCAACTGGCGCACTTGAATCCTCGGTTACCGCCAGTCTGACTAACCTGCTGGATGATTTGACCTGGCAGGCCAGCGCCGATATTGGTGGCTTTGATGCGCGCCAATTGAATTCCGGGTGGCCGGCGGTTACCGGTTCACTTCAGCTCGAATCAACCGGTGATTTGAAATCGGCCGGGTTATCCGGCTCCGTGGAAGGCCACTACCCAGAGCTTGGCCCCTTCGATGCAGGTTTTAAACTCCGGCGGCTGGATAGCGCCCAGATTCAAATCGATCAGCTGACCCTGCAAGCGCCTGACCGCCAAACGGAAATCAACGGAGCGGGTCAATGGATACCCGGTGCCAATGGTGGCGGGCTCCGGTTGACCCTGGACTGGAAAAACCTGCGCTGGCCGCTAGCGCAAACGCCCTGGTTTGACAGTGCTTACGGGACCGGCTCGATCGAAGGCAACCTTGATCGCTACAAAGTTGAGTTGACCACCGACCGGCCCTGGCCACAGGTTCCACCCTCGACCTGGTCGGCACGGGCAGAGGGGGACCGCAGTGGACTCAGGGTGCAGTCACTGCAGGTGTCCGCGCTGGAGGGGGAAGCCACGGCGTCGGGCGAGGTCAACTGGTCACCCGCGCTGAACTGGCGGGCTGACATCATTGCCTTCAGCCTTAATCCCGGCGCTCTCTGGCCGCGCTGGCCGGGACGGCTTAATGGCACCCTAAGCAGTGTTGGGAAGAGCGATGCTGGCCGGTTGAATGTCGAGACGACGATCAAACAATTGCACGGTCAGTTACGCCAATATCCGGTGGCGCTAGAGAGCCGGTTTACCTGGGCTGATGATGCCGTTGATGTTGCCAAGCTGGACCTTGAGCTAGGCAGTGCTCGCGTGAGTGCGCAGGGCCGTTTAGGCAAGGCAGCGAAACTTAAATGGCAGATCAGCGCCGCCGATATGGGGGCGCTTTGGCCCCGGGCCAGGGGGCAGCTGGAGGCGCAGGGCTGGTTGACCGGTTCCCGCGATAAGCCCCTGATCAAGGCGGACCTGCAGGGCGCTGATCTGGCGCTGGATGATTATGAAATAGGCGGCGTTGAAGGCCATCTGTTGGTGGACCTGTACGAATGGCAAAACAGCGAGATCGAGTTGGCAACACGGACGCTGTCGGTCAAGGGGCATCGGTGGCCGACGCTCGCCATTAACGGTAACGCCCAGCGCCTGGTGGTTGATCTGGTTGCCGAGCGCGGTGCTGCCCAACTCGAACTGGTGGGCGAGGCCACCGGCAACGGCTGGGGCGGTGAGATCAAACGGGCGGATATTCAAAGTCCGAGGTTTGCTGATTGGGGACTGAAGACACCAGGTCGACTGAGCTTTGACCGTGACCAGGTCACTACCGACAACCTCTGCTGGCAGAGTGGTGAGGAGTCCCGCGTTTGTACCACTTTGGTGAAAAAAGATACTAGCTGGCGATCTGAGCTTGCGGTCAATCGGTTGCCGTTAAACCTGCTGAAAGTGTTTTATCCGGCGGACCTGGCGGTGGAGGGCGAGCTTGATGGCTCGGCAAAACTCCACCTGGACTACCCAACATTGCTAGGGAAGGCGAGTATCCAGCTAACGCCGGGACAGGTGCATTACCCCTTACTGGAGGGTGAGCGTGATCACTGGCCGTATCGTGGCGGTACAGTGAATATCAATTTCAGTGAAAAAGGCATCAGCACCGATGCTGAGCTGGTCACCGGCAGCGGCGATCGATTGCAATTTACGGGTGATCTGCCCGGCGCCCAACTGTTGGCGCTGGATTACTCGCAGCAGCCGATCCGCGCCCAGGCGGGGTTGATTGCCAGTGATCTCGGCCTGATCGAAGCGCTGCTGCCCGAAGTCCAGGAACTGAAAGGTGAACTGGCCGTTGATCTTAAATCCACCGGTACGCTTGCGCGGCCGAATATTCAGGGCGATGCCCGGTTCGTTAATGGGGCGTTACGGGTTCCCCGGCTGGGGCTGACGATTGATCAGTTTAGTCTGGTGAGTGAAAACAGTAACGATGAAACGGTTAACTTCCAGCTAAAAGCTCGATCCGGTGAAGGTGAGCTGGTGGTCGACGGGGAAACGACGCTCGACGGAAAGCGAGGATGGCCGACTCGATTAAGGATCAACGGCGATGACTTTGAAGTGTCGCGCATTCCAGAATCGCAGATACGGGTCTCGCCGGATCTGGAGGTTAGCCTGCAGCGGGGTAAGGTTGATATTACCGGCGGCGTTCATATTCCGTTTGCCCGGCTGGAACCCATTGATATTTCTCGCGGTGCCCGCGTTTCCGCGGATGCGGTGGTTATTAGCGATGATCCGGCATCCGCCGATAAATGGGCGGTGTCCAGTCGCGTTCAACTCTCCCTGGGGGAACGGGTCAGTTTTTACGGTTTCGGCTTTGAGGGCCGATTCGGCGGCAGTGTGTTACTGGAAGAGCAACCCGGCCAGGCCACCCGGGCCACCGGCGAAATCAATATTCCTGAAGGGCGCTATCGTGCCTATGGTCAACGTCTCGATGTCGAGCAGGGTCGGCTGGTTTTCAGTGGTGGCCCGCCAGGTAATCCTGGTCTGGATGTGCGGGCGGTGCGTCACGTCGACAAGGTCACGGTAGGGATCAAACTTCGTGGGAACCTGAACAACCCCCAACTGGAACTGTTTTCAATCCCCGCCATGGGACAGACCAATACCCTTGCCTACCTGCTACTGGGACGGCCGCTAGATAGTGCATCCTCGGAAGATGGCAACACGATGGTGCAGGCGGCTTTAGCCCTGGGGTTAAGCGGCGGCGACAGCATCGCCCGAGCGATCGGTAGTCGTTTTGGCATGGACGAGATGCGAGTTGAATCGAGTGATAGCGGTGACCAGGCCTCTCTGATGATGGGCCGTTACCTGTCGCCCCGGTTATACGTCGGCTACGGGGTGGGGCTGGTCAAACCGGTCAACACCTTCAATGTCCGTTATCAGATAAACGAGGACTGGCAGCTCAAGGGGGAAAGTGGCGAATACCCCGGAGTGGATCTGCTCTACACCATCGATCGGTGATGGCTGACCGGGGTGGTATAAGGATCGGACTATTATCAGCGTTGTCGATGCAATTCGGGGCTTGAGGCCTTCACCAGGGTCACCTGGTTCGAATAAATTTTTAGGATAAAGGACTTTAGGTAATGACATCAAAAACAGACAAGCCCCTCGCGCTGGAAGTGCTTTCTCCCCGCTCGCTCAAACATCTCAACACCTACCTCCAGACTCTGATTCGTGGTCGCCTCTGGCTGCAGGTCATGGTGGGTATGGTGCTGGGTATTAGCCTGGGGATTACCATTGGTCCCAGCGTTGGCTGGGTAGACCCCGCAACGGCCGCCACCGCCAGCGACTGGCTCGCTTTTCCCGGCAAACTGTTTCTGGCTTTAATTCAGATGATCGTCATTCCCCTGGTGTTTGCCTCCATCGTCCGTGGCCTGGCGGCCACCGAAGACCTGGAACAATTACGCAGAATCGGTCTCCGCGTGGTGGCATTTTTTGTTGTTACCACGGCGCTGGCGATTATCATCGGGTTGGCCGTGGCGTCGCTGATTAAACCGGGCACCTTTATCGATAGCCAGGCCCTGCAAGCCACCCTAGGCGCTCAACCAGTGGTGGTCGAAGCAGCGCCAGGCGCGCTGAATATTAACGAGCTGCCGCAAAAAGTTATCACCCTGCTGCCGTCCAACCCGCTGACCTCCATGGTCGAAAACAATATGCTGCAGGTTGTTATTTTTGCCATGGTCGTGGGTGTCGCACTGGTAATGATGGTGCCGGCACAGGCTAAACCGCTGCTCGACCTGATGGGGTCCCTGCAGGAAGTCTGCATGACGGTGGTGAGCTGGGCGATGCGTCTGGCACCAATAGCGGTGTTTGGTCTGCTCGCCCAGTTGACCGCCAAGCTGGGTCTGGATGCCCTGTTGGGTATGGCAGTTTACGTGGGCACTGTCCTGCTCGGTCTGTTACTGATGTTCTGCGTTTACCTGGTGATTCTTTTTGTATTTGCCCGACAGAAACCGCTGCCGTTTATCAAAGACGTGAAAGAAGTATTACTGCTCGCTTTTTCCACCTCGAGTTCTGCTGCCGTCATGCCATTGTCAATCAAAACCGCGGAGGAAAAACTTAAGGTAAGGCCATCGGTGGCCCAATTTGTCATTCCGTTGGGCGCGACGATTAACATGAATGGCACGGCCCTTTACCAGGGGGTCGCCGCCCTTTTTCTGGCACAGGTCTTCGGCATTGATATTGGCCTGGGGGGAATGGCCTTAATCGTGCTCACCTCAGTCGGAGCTTCCATCGGTGCGCCGGCAACACCCGGGGTGGGCATTGTTATTTTGTCGATGGTGTTAAGCACGGTGGGCATTCCCGCCGCCGGTATTGCCCTGATCATGGGGGTGGATCGAATTCTCGATATGAGTCGTACCGCCATTAACGTCAGTGGTGACCTGGTGGCAGCAAAGGTGATGGACCTGTGGGTTGGCAGCACGCATAGCCATCGTGAAGAGATCACCGCCGAACAACAGCAAGATGTGGTTCGGCAGGAGACTGGTGACGATGTGCTCACCGTGGAACCTAAGCGAGCTAAATAATGGGACCATACCAGGCCAGGGTTAAGCAGCAATAACCTGCTTTCTAATAATCCAGGTCAACGATGAGATACCGTTTGATATCCCTGCTGATAGCAGGCCGCAAAATTGAGTTAAGGAGTGCTGGGCAGTGAATGACAAGCCGTTGACATTGGGATGGCGTGAATGGGTGCTTCTACCTGAACTGAAGCTCCCGCCCATAAAGGCGAAGATCGATACGGGCGCGAGGACTTCGTGCCTGCATGCTTTTAGTCTTGAGCCCTTCGATAAAGGCCGGGAAGCCTGGATTCGTTTCGGCATGCACCCCCAGCAACACGACTCGACTACCGAGGTGATCTGTGAAGCAAGAGTTATCGACAAACGAACTGTCACCGACTCGGGTGGCCATCGAGAGGAGCGCTATGTCATCTCCACCCTGCTCGAACTGGGCCAGATTCAGTGGCCTATTGAAATTACCCTGACGAATCGCGATACGATGCGATTCCGTATGTTGCTGGGGCGAACGGCCATGCAAAAAAAGGTTGTCGTTGATCCCGACGAGTCCTACCTGTTAGGTAACAGGACAGACGAGGCTCTCGATTTACCTTCTAAAGAGATAACCAAATGAAAATAGCCATTTTATCCCGTAACAAAAAGCTTTATTCCACCCGACGCCTGGTGGAAGCCTGTGAAATGCGCGGCCATGAACCGATGGTGGTTGATGTATTGCACAGCTATATGAATATTGCATCCAGCAAACCGGAGGTCCACGTTAAGGGGGAAAGCCTGCCGGTTTTTGACGCGATTATTCCTCGCATCGGCGCTTCCGTAACCTTTTACGGCACTGCCGTGCTGCGGCAATTTGAAATGATGGGTTCCTTTCCATTAAATGAATCGGTGGCCATTAGCCGCTCCCGAGACAAACTGCGTTCCTTGCAGCTGCTGTCGCGCCGAGGTGTCGGTATGCCAAACACCGGATTTGCGCATGACCCTGACGACATTCAGGATCTTATTAAAATGGCCGGCGGGACGCCGCTGGTTATCAAGTTGCTGGAGGGTACTCAGGGAATTGGCGTGGTGCTGGCCGAGACCAGAAAAGCGGCTGAGAGCGTGATTGAGGCTTTTATGGGGCTCAAGGCCAACATCATGGTGCAGGA
>Ga0070727_10003103_pt1 | contig 15404 bp, 11 predicted proteins | sample tdAd472_FD_66722 | JGI IMG/M metagenome (GOLD analysis project Ga0070727, IMG submission 66722) | Marine sediment microbial communities from the Atlantic coast under amendment with organic carbon and nitrate - tdAd47.2 | ecosystem: Environmental > Aquatic > Marine > Coastal > Sediment | place...
GTCGCTGGTGATAATGACACTACTGCAGGTTATGAATATGGTGTGCGGGCTATCTTCGAAGCAACAGTAAACAGCGATCGCTATCTGCTTACGTTCAAGAATGCTGGCCACAATGCAGGCGGACCGTATCCAGTGCCAGTGGAGATACTCAACAACGAAGACACAACGGGTGCGAGTCATTACACCGATCCAGTTTGGGATAACACGCGCATGAACAATATCATGGATCATTTTGCCACCGCTTATTTCGACCTCTATCTCAAGCACATAGAAGGTCGTCAGTCTTATCTAGATGTGGTTCCCGACGGCGCCGATGCGGTGTATTCGGTGACTCGTGGCCAGCAGAATAGTGATCATACCTATTGGAAAGGCTTCGGCCGCAATACGGCAATTGGACTCAAACTCGAAAGGCTTCGGCCTGGAGAATAGGGTTGTTGATTTGCCCAGAACAAAGGCAAGACCCTCAAGGATAGTGGCCAGTAGGGGTCTGGCTGGACAGAATCCGGGCGCGCAATTTACCGAGCATTGTACAAGGTGCATCGAATTCCTTCTGAAACTGTATACAGTATGGCGCTATGATCGATCCAGCCGAGGCCGTGGCGTAGACAGCAAAGATATGGAAACATGTTTTTGGCAGCTATGTATGTACTGTTCGGTTGTAATTTCTCATTAGCCAGACAGCTAACTTTTCAACACTGATTTGACTTGCCTCAGAACAGCCCGCCAAGAAGCGCTCAGGAGGTGTAGACGGTTTTTATGTTGACGAATTCCCGCATGCCGAAGGCAGACAGTTCGCGACCATAGCCGCTGCTCTTGATGCCGCCAAAGGGCAGGCGTGGATCAGAGCGAACAAAGTCATTGACAACACAGATACCGGCATCAAGCCGGTGCGCAGCAATGTCACGGGCCTTAACAATATCACCGGAAAATATCGCCGCACCAAGACCGAATTCGGAATCGTTAGCCTTAGCGATGGCATCATTTTCGTCACTGGCGGTGACGATACAGGCAACCGGGCCAAACACCTCCTCTCTGAATCCGGTCATGCCGGGTTCCACACCAGAAAGCACCGTAGCCGGGTAGTAATAACCCTTGCCCTGGGGCTGCTGGCCACCAAGAAGACACCTGGCGCCTTCTGCGAGAGTTTCTGTCACCTGTCGATGCAGGTTTTCCCTGAGGTCCAACCTGGCCATGGGTCCCTGGTTGGTGTCATCAAGTTCGGGGTCTCCGGGGGTATATTCACGCATCTGTAGCAGCAGGAGTTCCTCAAAACGATCAACTACCGTCTCCTCTACAATCAGCCGCTTTGCCGAGATACAAACCTGGCCATTGTTATTCATGCGACTGCTGGCACACATCCTGGCCGCCAGATCCAGGTCCGCATCCGCCAGCACTACGTAGGCGTCACTGCCGCCCAGTTCAAGCACACTTTTCTTCAGGTTGGAGCCGGCTGCACTGGCAACTGCTGACCCGGCCCGGCAACTGCCGGTTAGCGTAACAGCCCGTACCGCCGGGTTGGCGATCACAGGTTCGACTTCAGAGTCTGCAAGAATAAGCGTACTGAAAAGTCCAGCTGGAAGGCCTGCCCGCAGCAGTAGTTCTTCAATTGCCAGGGCACAGCCGGTAACATTTGCAGCATGTTTCAACAAGCAGCCGTTACCCGCCATTAATGCCGGGGCAGCAAAGCGAAATACCTGCCAGAATGGAAAATTCCAGGGCATTATGGCCAGTATCAGGCCCAGGGGCTCGTAACAGACAAAACTTTCCGGCGCATCCGAAGGAATAACCTCCGGTTGCAGATAGTTAGCACCTTGTTCAGCATAGTGGTTGCACGCACCGGCACACTTTTCGATTTCAGCTACAGACTGGGAAATAGGCTTGCCCATTTCGCGGGTCATCAGCAGGGCCAGATCTCTTTTGTTAGCGTTCAATTCTCTGGCGACTTCCTGCAGTATCTGGGCGCGTTCCGTGAATTCGACATTTTTCCAGGATCTGAACGCCAGCTTGGCGTCCTCAATCTTACTTTGCACCTCCTCCACACTGCAGGTCTTGTAGCTGGTCAGGTTTTCTTCAGTAGCCGGATTGGTTGTTCGAAATAGCATCGCAATTCTCGTTTGTCAGCAGCCAGGTATCGCTGCAATGTACACTGATTCAAGATTTGGTTCGGCCCAGCATTTTCCTCGGGTTAACAAGCTTGTCGTAGTCCTCTGGGCTCACCAGGCCGAGCTTGGTCACTGCCTGTTTCAAGCTGACATCGTTGTCCAGGGCATAGTGGGCTGCTTTTGATGCGGCATCGTATCCCACGTGCGGGCCCAATGCGGTTATGAGCATTAAGGAACGATTAGTATAATAGTCCAGGCGTTCGTCGTTGGCCTGGATGCCGGCAACACATTGGTGGGTAAAACTTTGCATTGCGTCGGTCAGCAGGGTCAGGGATTCCAGTATTGCATGAATAATCAGCGGCTTGTAAACATTGAGCTGAAACTGTCCCTGGCTGTTGGCGATGCTGACTGCGGTGTTGTTGCCCATTACTCGAGCACATACCATAGTCAGGGCTTCAATCTGGGTCGGATTGACCTTGCCGGGCATAATCGAGCTTCCCGGCTCGTTTGCAGGCAATCGTATTTCTGCCAGACCACATCGGGGGCCGGAATTCATCAGTCTCAGGTCATTAGCTATTTTCATCAGAACTGTTGCCAGCAGGTTCAGCTGACTGTGCAGGCTGGTTAATGCATCATGACTTGCCAGTTGGCTGAATTTGTTAGTGGCCGGCTTGAAATGGAAACTGCCAAGCTGATTAATTTTTTCAACTACTGTCACAGCCCAGTTTGCGGGCGTGTTCAGCCCGGTGCCTACGGCAGTGCCGCCAATGGCAAGCTCGGAAAGACCTTCCAGGCAGCTTTCAATTCTCCCGGCAGCGTCCTTCAACTGTGCGTTAAACGCACCAAACTCCTGGCCCAGGGTAACGGGTATCGCATCCATCATGTGAGTGCGGCCAGATTTGATCTTGTCAGCAAACTCTTCCTGTTTGCGATCACATGCGTCAGCGAGTTCCTGCAACGCCGGTAGCAACTGACTGGTGACCAGACGGCTTGCGGTCACATGCATAACAGCGGGAAATACATCATTGGAAGATTGGGAGCGGTTTACATGGTCGTTGGGATGCAGGGGAGATCTGCTCCCCAGAGGTTGACCAGCCTCCCGATTGCCCAGGTTGGCAATTACCTCGTTGAGGTTCATATTGGTCTGGGTGCCGCTTCCAGTTTGCCACACCGAAAGAGGGAATTGATCGTCATATTGCCCCTGCAATATTGCATCGCAGGCCGAAGAAATCAGCTGCGTAAGATCGTCAGCCAGGACGCCAAGCTGGTTATTGGCTAATGCGGCGGCCTTTTTTACCAATGCAAAGTCATGAATAAATTGCCAGGGGAAGCGATCATTGCCAATGGCGAAATTCTGTAGTGACCTTTGACTCAGGGAGCCCCACAATTTGTCCTTTTCAATAGTGACTTCGCCGAGGCTATCTTTCTCGGTGCGAGAGTCCTGTAAATCTGTCATGGGGTTTGTTACTCCTTCCCGGCAAGTTTATCTACTACATAGGGCATAATGCCGCTGCTCAGGTAGTAGGCGACTTCAAGGTCTGTATCAAGACGGCACAAAACCTTGCTGGTGGTGGACCCGCCATCGGCGTAGCTGATGACCAGCTCAACTTCAACACCGGGTTGCAGCTCACCCAGGCCGTTGATACTGATGCTTTCATCACCAGTCAAATGCAGGCTGTTGCGTGTTACGCCGGCAGCGAACTGCAACGGCAACACTCCCATACCGGCTAGATTAGAGCGGTGAATGCGTTCAAAACTCTCGGCTATGACTGCGCGGATGCCCAGTAGCCTGGAGCCCTTGGCTGCCCAATCACGGCTTGACCCTGTGCCATACTCCTTGCCAGCAATGACAACCAGGGGCGTAGCGGTTGCCATATAGGCCATGGCAGCATCGTAAACACTCATGGCCTCATGCTTGCCTGCCAGCCGACTGTAACCGCCTTCAATTCCGCCTAACATTTCATTGCGGATGCGGATATTGGCAAATGTCCCCCGCAACATGACCTCATGGTTTCCACGCCTGGAACCATAGGAATTAAAATCTGCACGGGCAATTCCATGATCGGTCAAATATTGTCCGGCGGGGCTTTTTTCAGCAATCGACCCGGCGGGAGAAATGTGATCCGTTGTTACCGAGTCTCCCAGTAGCAGCAGAATTCTGGCGTCATTGATCTGACTCTCGGGAACTGGTAAATCACAAAATGGTGGTTTCTGAATGTAGGTGGACCGGTCGTCCCAGGAATACGTCTTGCCTTCGCCCACGGGTAAGTTGTTCCAGTTTTCATCACCGTCGAATACTGCGGCGTAATTTCGGGTAAACATATCTTGCTGTACCTGCTTGACGGCATTTTGGATCTCGTCACTGCTGGGCCAGATATCTTTGAGAAAGACATCATTGCCCTGTTCATCCTGTCCCAGGGATTCATGACTGATATCCATGTTAATAGTGCCGGTCAGGGCATAGGCAACTACTAATGGTGGAGATGCCAGCCAATTGGATCGCACCTTGGCGTGAATTCGACCCTCGAAATTACGATTGCCTGAGAGCACCGAGGCGACTGTCAAGTTGGCACGATCAATCGCTTGCTCAATGGGCTCCGGCAGGGGCCCTGAATTCCCGATACAGGTTGTACAACCGTATCCCACCAGGTTGAATCCCAACGCATCCAGTGATGCTTGTAACCCTGTTGTTTCCAGGTAGTCAGAGACGACTTTTGATCCCGGGGCCAGAGAAGATTTGACCCAGGGCTTGCGTTGCAAACCTTTTGCCAGGGCTTTTTTGGCCACCAGGCCGGCAGCCATCATGACCGCTGGGTTTGAGGTATTGGTGCAAGAGGTTATAGCAGCAATAACAACGTCGCCGTCCTTGAGCTGGTAGTCTGCGTTGTCAACCGGGCTCTGTTTGATCAGATCCGTGTTCAACTGCTGCTGCAACGCATCGGCGGTGGCTGAAATGGGTACTCGATCCTGGGGCCTTTTTGGCCCTGCCATGGATGCCACCACGTCGGCAAGGTCCAGCTCCAGCAAGCTGGTGTATTCAACCAGGTTATCGTCCCGTCGCCAAAGCTCCTGTTGCTGACTGTAAGACCCAACCAGGTCTATTGTCTCTGCATCCCTGCCCGTGAGTTCCAGGTACTCCAGGGTTTTATCGTCTACGGCAAAGTAGGTGCAGGTAGCGCCAAATTCGGGTGACATATTTGCCAGAGTGGCACGATCAGCCAGAGTCAGATATTGCAAACCAGGCCCGAAGAACTCAACAAACTTGCCGACAACGCCATGGGCTCGAAGCATTTGGGTTGCGGTGAGAACCAGGTCAGTAGCAGTAATGCCTTCGCGCATTGCTCCGCTCAACCTGAAGCCGACGACCTGGGGAATATTCATGGAAATGGGTTGACCCAGCATGGCTGCTTCCGCCTCAATGCCGCCGACTCCCCAGCCCAGAACAGCAAGACTATTGATCATGGTGGTATGGCTGTCAGTGCCTACCAGAGTGTCGGGATAGGCATAGGTCTCACCGTCCACATCAGCAGCCCAGACTGACCGGGCCAGAAACTCCAGATTGACCTGGTGACAAATCCCGGTTCCGGGAGGTACAACGCGGAAATTATCGAATGCTTTTTGCCCCCAACGCAGAAACTGGTACCGTTCCCGATTACGCTGCATTTCCATGGCGACATTGTCCTGATATGCGGAATCAACGGCAAAGCTGTCTACCATTACTGAGTGGTCGATTACCAGATCAACTGGATTGACCGGGTTGATTACGGCAGGATCAAAACCGGCTGCAGCTACCGCATCTCGCATCGCCGCCAGATCGACTACTGCGGGAACACCAGTGAAATCCTGCATCAGCACACGAACGGGCATAAACATGATTTCTTGCTGCTGATGTTGAGTTTCCCGCCAGTTAATCAGAGCGTTTACCTGCTCTGTAGTGATCGTCGTATCGTCACAATGGCGTAGCTGGTTTTCAAGAAGTATCTTGATGGACATGGGCAGCCTGGAAACTTCGGGATTACCCATCTGTTCAAGTTTTACCAGGCTGTAGTACTGGTAACATTTGCCACTGGCGGTCACCAGTTCCTGTTTACATGCCTGCCTGAGTTCCTTACCTTGCATTTAAAACCTCTAGTTAAATTGACTCCTGTGAATGGTCCTTTCTGTCTTGTCCCTGTTGCGGATGATAACACCCGTGACAGTTGAAGAAGTAAGGGATATCCGCTTCTCCATAGCACAGTGGAAGCAATTATCGGGATGGTATCACTGGTTCCAGTCTGCCATTGCCCGGAGCTTTTACCCCAGCCCGTCACTGGTCACCCTGGGGTGTTGATGCGGGTTGACGACATGTCCGGCGCGCTGATGCCTCTTTTCTCCCGGATTCGAACTCCTGTGCAGAACAGATTCCTATGCCCATAAACCCACGCAACATCCCGAATTGCATTGATTTTTAGGCTTCAAAAAGGTACTTTGAGTGCTTAATTTCCAGCAGTATAAGAAGTAACGAGGTGCAGCGACAATGCACCCATCCTGTAACCCAATCAATTACGGAGTGTCAGGCTGTGAACTCTAAACTAACCCGAAGAAGATTTATTAAAGGCGTGATTTACTCCAGCGCCGCTGCTGCTTCCGGTGCGGGTGTCTATTTGGCATCCGCCCAGGGGGCATCCAATTCCGTCACGGAGCGATTGATTTCTCTAAATGTCAATGGTCGATCACGGCTGGTTGATGTAGCACCGACAGAGACTTTAGCGTTTACCTTACGCAATAAACTGGGTTTGACCGGAACCAAGGTTGCCTGTAATCGAGGTGAGTGCGGCGCCTGTACAATTCTCCTCGACGACGTAGCCAATTATGGATGCTCGGTGTTGACACATAATGTCAAGGGTGCCGTTATCATTACCGTTGAGGGTCTTCGCGACCCCGATGGATCCCTGGGTATCGTGCAACAAGCATTTGTCGAGGAACTGGCGCCACAGTGTGGCTTCTGTACTCCAGGCCAGGTAATGTCTACAGAGGCATTACTTCGAGTTAATCCCAACCCGACCCGCGAACAGGCCCGCCAGGCTCTGGCCGGAAATATCTGTCGTTGTGGGGCCTACGATCACTATCTGAATGGCGTGATGCGCGCCGCGGAGATGCTGTCATGACATTTATGCATATCGGCAAAAACTACACCCCACCAGATGTCGCTGGAAAAGTGACCGGCGAAGCCCGTTACGTAGAGGACTATCAGCGCGAGGGCATGGTTTATGCCCGGTTATTTACCAGCCCGATACCCAGCGGCAGAGTGACAAATATCGATGCGGCCGAAGCCCTGCGCATGGACGGCGTGCTTGGCATTATCACGGCAGAAGATCTGCCACCTTCCCAGGCTCCGGCGGATCCCTTGCTGGCCTCAGCAGACGTGACCTATGTCGGGCAGCCAATTCTCGCAATAGCAGCTATTTCGGACGACATCGCTGAAGCGGCCCTTGCGCGGGTCAATGTCGACTTCGAGTATCGCGCTTTTGTTACCGACCCCCTGGAAACCCTGGTGGAAGGTGGCCCTAATGCCTACCCCGACGGAAACGTATTGCAACAGGCCGAAGCTCTGGAGGACGAAAACGCCACCATTCGTGGTGGCTTTGCCACCATCAAGTGGCCAGCCAGCGAAATCGAGCGCTTTCGTAATGGTCAGGAACCTCGCAACGTTGAGTTTGCTGACGGATGGACCTACGGGGACATGGACGCTGCATTTGCTGAAGCCGAAGTCGTCGTGGAGGAATCCTTCGTTACTGCCGGCACTCCACACCACAGTCTGGAGCCACGCAGTGCCATGTCTTATTGGGAAAATGGCAAGTGCTATTTTCATGGTTCCACCCAGAGTCAAAGCGCTGTTTTAGAAAGCCTGGCAGCAATGCTGGGAATTCCGGAAGCAGACCTGGTATTGATTAATCAGGCCACGGGCGGCGGTTTTGGTTCCAAAGGCCGTTCTTACCCGATGATGGGTGTCTGCGGACATTTCTCCCGTATTTTGAACCGGCCAGTGCAATTACGAATCACCCGGGAACAGGAATACTATGTTGGTGTTGGCCGCCCTGGTATGCAGGGTTGGGTAAAAGCTGGTATCAATGCTGACGGCAAAGTAACAGCAATAGACGTCATCATTATTTCTGATGGCGGACCTACCGGACGTAATAGTGCCTCGTCATCTGCGCAGCATCTGTCTGTGGTTTATACCCCGGCAGCCATGCGTTTGCGTAATATCCCGGTGTTCACCAACACCACGCCTAAGGGGGCCCAGCGAGGTCCCGGTCAGAACGAAATGTCAGCTGCTATTGCTCCCATAATGGATAAGGCAGCCAGGCAACTGAATATGGACCGCATGGAATTTCGCCGTATTAATGCCCCCCATAGTGAGTCTCCGGTTTACGAAAATCAGGGGCCAATGACCAGTGCCTTCCTGGCAGAGGCCATTGATAAGGCTGAGGAGATGTTTAATTGGCGTCAACGGGAAAGTCAGCCACGTCAGCGTAACGGCAGTAAGGTCAGAGGCCTGGGCATCGGCCTTGGTTATCACTCTGCGGGTGGCAATGGCTACGACGGACTGGTTCGCATTACTCCGGATGGTCGAATCCATTTGCACAGCGGTGCTGGTAACTTGGGCACCTATTCCTATTCAGACACTACCCGGGCTGCAGCGGAAGTATTGCAATGCCGTTGGGAAAGTTGCGAGGTGGTCGCTGGTCGCACGGATCTACACCTGCCTCATGCTTCTGCCCAGGGTGGCAGTAATACGATTTTCACCCATACTCGAACCAATTGGGTTGCTGCTGAGGATGCCGTGCGAAAGCTGAAGGAAATCGCTGCGTTGGAATTTGGCGGAACGGCTGACGACTATAGCATTGGAAACGAAAGAGTGTTCCGAACCGACGAGGAGTCAACCGGTTATACCTACGGTGAGGCGGCGGCCAAAGCTATTGAATTGGGCGGGGCCTTCAGCGGTCAACAGTATCCAGACGATATACACCCCATTACACAACGGGCAGTTCAAGGAGTGGCAGGTTCCGGTTTAGTGGGGGTAGCCAAGGACAACCTGCCAAAACGCGGAATTGCTCCCGGCTTGATGGTGAGCATGGCGGAAGTGGAAATTGATCTCGATACCGGCAAGTACGAGGTTCTCGACTATGTCGGCGTGGCAGATTGCGGCACCATCATCCACCCCCACGGATTGTCACAGCAGATTAACGGCGGTGGGGTCTGGGGGTTTGGTATGGCTGCATTTGAGCGCCATGTCTACGATCCACAAAATGGCTTGCCGGCCAACATTGGTATCAATCAGGCCAAACTACCCACAATTCTGGATGTGCCAGCGGAAATGAAAAATGGCGCTGTAGATATTGCAGATCCTTATAATCCGGCTGGTGGGCGCGGAGTTGGGGAACCGTCTCAGGGTTCGGCCGTTGCTGCGGTTACCAGTGCCCTGGCAGACGCCCTGGGTGGCCATTCGTTCAATCGAGTTCCGGTGACGCCGGATATGATTGTCAACTATGTGGCGCAGAATGAAGACGGTTTCAAAAAGCTGGAACTGAATACTTTCTAAATCAGGTGTTGATTGTAAAAAAGGCGAAGAGGTGCCAGCGTCTCTTCGCCTTTTTTGTTAAAGGGTGAAAACTCTGGCCCATGCGTTTGGAAACTGTGGCAGGGTAAATGTCTTTTAGCGCCAGCCGTTAAAGTTTTTTAACGCAGTTGCATAAATCTGGTCGTAGTGATTACAAGGGTCGCCATAGCGTCATTGATGCAGGAAATACGAACTACTTAACAGTTGCCGGAAATTTCTTTGGTAGCATTAAAGTAATGAAAACCTCACTGAATTATATATTTATTATCGTGCTTACCCTGTGGGCGCCGCTGGTCTTGGCCCAGCCAGGCCAGTGGGTCAACATGACCTGCACCAGTGGCTCCGGCACAGGTTCCTATTACTGGCAGAACGGTGATTCTTATGAAGGCCAATGCCGTGACCAGAAGCTTGACGGGCGTGGCACTCTGACAATGTCCAACGGTGATCGCTATGTGGGTCTATGGCAAGACAACCAGCAGAATGGCCAGGGGACTTATTACGGGGCCAATGGTGACCGTTACGAAGGCCAATGGTTGAATGGACTTCAGCACGGACAGGGCACATACACCCAGGCTAATGGAGACCGTTACGTGGGTGAATGGGATCAGAGCCGCAAACACGGCCAGGGCGGCCTGACTCTGGCTAACGGTGACCGCTACGAGGGTAGTTGGGAGTTGGATAAAATGAGTGGCCAGGGCACCTACTTCTGGGCCAACGGCGATCGTTACGAGGGCCAATGGCTCAACAGCAATCAGCACGGTCAGGGTATTCTTAAACGCATCAATGGCGATCTCTACGAAGGTGATTTTCGAGAAAGTTTACGCCATGGACAGGGCACCTACTATTGGGCAAATGGTGATACCTATGAAGGCCAGTGGCAGGACGGCAGACAAACCGGCTCCGGGAAAAAAACCTGGGCTAATGGTGATGTGTATGAAGGCGAAATGCGCGAAGACAACCTGCATGGCAGTGGGATTTTCCAATGGGCCAATGGCAATCGCTATGAAGGCCAGTTTCAGAACGATGAACTGAACGGACGTGGCACGTTTTTCTGGCCCAACGGAGACAGTTATTCTGGACTCTGGGAGAATGGCCAAAGGCACGGTCCGGGAGCTTTTACCTATGCCACCGGAACAGAGGTAGTCATGGTGTTTGAGCATGGCCAGCGGGTAGAACAGTAATCGGATTTATTTCCACCTTCCTCCGACTTTTCAGTTCGCATAAACCGTGCGATCAGCGGCCCAACCACGCAATCGTGCAAGAGGTTCTGACATGACCACCGAGAGCGGTCGTGTGGTACTGATTTCTCGTTGTAATGACTCTGTGGTGACTGGTTCCGTAGTGGCGTAGGATCTATACATTGCGGAGACCACAACCTGCTCTATTTCCGCTCCGGAAAAACCGTCTGTAGTTTCTGCCAGAGCATTAAAGTCCAGCCCGTCGCACTTTACACTACGTTTACTGCAATGAATGGTGAAAATTTCCCGCCGGGTTGCTGCATCCGGAAGATCAACAAAGAAAATTTCATCCAGTCTCCCTTTTCTGATTAATTCCGGAGGTAGACTGTCGATATTGTTGGCCGTTGCCACGATAAAAACTGCCTTGCTGTTTTCTGCCATCCAGGTCAGCAGAGTGGCCAATACACGTTGCGAAGTGCCACTGTCGTAATCTCCAGTCGAAATGCCTTTTTCGATTTCATCGATCCATAAAACGCAAGGTGACATGACTTCCGTCAATTCAAGTGCGTGGCGTATATTTTTCTCTGTTTCGCCAAAAAACTTGTTATAAAGACTACCAAAATCCAACCTTAATAGCGGCACACCCCATGCGCCAGCCACAGCGCGGGCAGCCAGACTTTTACCTCCACCTTGGACACCAACCAGTAATATGCCCTTGGGTTTATCCATCCCGGGCAAGGCAGTTGCACTGAGGAACACGTTTTTACGTAGCTGCAGCCATTCCTTTAGGGTGGCAAGGCCGCCGACTTGATCGAAGTTCGCGGTTTCAAATTCGAAGTGCAATAGACCGTCTTTGCCGAGCAATTCATACTTGGCTTTCTTGATTTGCTCAACATCACTGGCGCAGATAGCGTTGTCGTCATAGATAGCGTTGCGGATCAAGCGAGTAGCATCTGAGACAGTCAGACCAGTTAAATTATTGGTCAGCAATTCCAGGGCATTGCGATCAGCACGCAACTTGCCGTCCGCATTTTTTAACTGCCAGACTTTGGCTTCTGCATTGATTAATTTTCGTATAGCGTCTCGATCCGGGAGTGACATCTTGAACTGGGCGCTAAAACGCTTAAGCTCCTGAGGCAAGTCCAAATCATGACTGATAAACACGATGTGGTGATTGGTAACTTCGTAGTCCTGGGCTATTTCCTTGACCAGCCTGGCTACAACAGGGTCCTCGAGATAGTGGTGGAAATCCAGCAGTACATAAATGCCGGCTGTGGAACTTCGCTGTATCTGCCGGAGTAAATTTTTTGGGTCAATTTCTGGATTGGAATTCTGGGACTCATCGGCCAGGCTCAGAACCGGTTCGCCAGTAGATGCTCTGACCAGGCCCTTGGTAATACTCCATGCCAGTACCTGCTGCTGCAGTTTAACTCCACAGCGCTCTACCAATTCCACGGCACGCCTTTCTTCATGGGTCTGTAAATTTATCAGAGGCTGATTTGAACGCAACAGCAGTAACAGATCGCTTATGTCATACACTGGTAGTACCCTGCCTGATCCTATGTGTTTATAGCTACCTAGTATCGGCAACTTGTGTCGATCTTTCTATCTAGCCGTTCACAATTAAATGCCAGTAGTACGCGATTGACACGTCATAATTTCTGTCTCGTTACAATAGTGACTCTCAAAGTGATTGACGATATTCTTTTACTCCTGCATAAGCTGTGTCTATTCAGCTTTTTACTTGCAGCTGTTTAATTGTCTTTAATTGATATAACCGAGGTATAAAACAATGGATAACAAACTCGTGCTTCTGATTCTTGCCATATTTCTGCCGCCGATCGCAGTATTTCTGAAGAAGGGTGCTGGTAGGGATTTATTGATAAATCTGGTCTTGTGCTTGTTTTTTTATATACCCGGGATCATCCACGCAGTATGGCTGGTAACGCGTTAGGGCAATGCCCCATTGAGGTGGCTGCCAGTATGTAGAATAGCTGGAAAGTTGCGTCAGCCTTGCAGCTATCGGATACTGGGTTACACCGATAATTTTAAAGTTTGAGCCAAGGGTGGAGATGGATAATCTGGATACAATTTTAAGCACACTTGCCTTGACCATGGGTGCATCATGGGCCAGTGGCATTAATATGTATGCTGCACTCCTGGTTCTGGGATTGGGGGGCGCGACCGGAAATATCGATTTGCCTCCCGACCTGGCGATTGTAGCCAATCCACTTGTCATAGGCGTTGCCGGCATCATGTACATGGTGGAATTTGTGATGGATAAGGTACCGGGCGTGGATAGTGCCTGGGATGGCATTCATACTTTTCTACGAATTCCGGCTGGAGCTCTGTTGGCTGCGGGCGCTGTGGGAGATGTCTCACCAATGATAGAAATGGCTACCGGATTGATGGGTGGCGGACTGGCAGCCACCAGCCATTTCACCAAGGCAGGAACCAGGGCTTTGATCAACACCTCTCCCGAACCTGTCACCAATTGGGGAGCGTCGGTCAGTGAAGACCTCGCGGTGTTTGGTGGATTGTGGGTTGCTTTGAATCACCCTCTGGTATTTCTGGTTCTGCTGGTTTTGTTTATTCTGCTCGCGATTTGGTTATTGCCAAGAATCTGGCGCTTGTTGAAGGCGCTCTTTAGAAAAATCGGTGGCTGGCTGGGGCTGACCGGAAGGGATCCTCCCCCAGAGATACAAAATGATAACTCAGTGCCTGACGGAGACAACAGTGACTCTCCTGATGTCATCGGGCAATTAGAATCGCTAAAGCAACTGCATGAAGCGGGAACTTTGTCTGACGAAGAATTCAGGCTGGGCAAACAGCGCCTGCTTGGTGGTGAGCAAGCGTGACTTGGGCTGTAACACCCGGATAAGGAGTTTCAACAAACATTCAATACAGGAAAGTAGAGCAGTTGCCTTCAATATGCATCAAGGCATTGAAAATCGAGTTTAACCGATCGCCTGATTAACCAGTGTTGCCCCGCCAAAAATATAAATTGCGCAAATTACTCCTTCTCCCAACGCAGTGCCGAAGAGCGTCTTAAAAATACTGATGCGCAGAACACTGCATACGTAGACGATCATGTCCGTTGGCACCATGGGAGCGAAACTCCAGGCGCTGATGACCGGGAGTTCCTTTTTTTGCAACAACCTTGTAAGTGTTTCAATCTGACTCGGGTAACGTGAATGGAAAAAATGATCGAACCTTACAATACGGGCCATGTGATACACAATAAACGAAGATGTAAAAACTGCAAGCAGGTTAACCAGAAACAAGGGTATTGGCGGAAATAGCAGAATTCCGGTAAAGACAATAGGGGTCGAAGGAATCAGGGTAAATCCGCGCAACGTGGAAATAGCGAAATACCCGATCAGGCCCAGGACAAGGTTAGTAGCAAAGAGCTGACGCAGGTTTTCCGGCGCGAACAAGTCCGGGCGTAAAAAATATAGAGACAGGCTGGTGCCAATAATGACTAGCCAGAAGTAAAGCCCGAAGTAATTTATTGTTTCGAAATTTTCTTTTTCCATACCTTTGCCGGCATAACCTCAGGAGTTTTACTTTGTCATGCTATAGACAAAAGCCGGTAGAATGTTTAACGGTACGAAGCTGATACCGTTCATCTTCTTACCGAACGCATTCTCAATATGCTTGCGGTTGCTCTGAAAATATTGGTATTGGAGAAACACTCCACCTGGTTTCAGGTTTTTCTCAAATCCTTTCACGACCCGATGCAAGAAGGCATTGTTGTCAGCAGGGTTTTCGAAATTTTTCAGGGGTAACGAAGATAGAATAACATCGTACTGGTGTGGGAGTTCCCAAATCTCTGTGACACAGCGATTGTAAAGTTTAATCTGCTTGTTGTTGTAGACATTGATGATTCGATTAATCCAGGGGTTGTAATTGGGCTTGATTTCGCATACATCAAGTCGGGACCCCGGGGTCATTTTTTTTGCCAACTCCCGAGTAAAAACACCTTTGCCACTTCCCACTTCAAGAATATGCAGGTTCTCACTAAAATCGATGTGTTGAATCATTTCCCGGACCAGAAATCTGGAACTTCTTATAATTAGGCCGTCCTCGGCTATATTCCTCCTGGCCTGTTTATAAAGTCTTATTATCAATAGCTGTATATTCCTGGGTATTTTCGAACACGAGGTGCTTGGATATCACATTGGGAAATTGCCTGCCAGACGTAAATCGTGCTTCCCCAGTTCAGTCGAGAGGGAGAATACTCCCATTTGTATGAGAATATTTCAATGCGCCTGTATAAAACCTGTCACCCTGTCTTTATTCAAGCCAGCCCTATTTTTACCTGAGGCAAATTGCTGCTAGACAGGGCTTTAGCCCAGGTGACCCGGAGACTCTACGGCGCGATAACGAAGCCGCATCAACTGTCATGCACCTGGTTATTCGCCGCTACAATGCCTTGACAGACCGTTTGTTGCCTGCGACAGTGCGTATTAATAATGAGCCGGTTTAATGCCAGAATAGGCAAGCAGTCTCATAATAAAGAGG
>Ga0070727_10003106_pt1 | contig 15396 bp, 16 predicted proteins | sample tdAd472_FD_66722 | JGI IMG/M metagenome (GOLD analysis project Ga0070727, IMG submission 66722) | Marine sediment microbial communities from the Atlantic coast under amendment with organic carbon and nitrate - tdAd47.2 | ecosystem: Environmental > Aquatic > Marine > Coastal > Sediment | place...
AAATCGTCGTTGAACAATTCTTCTTTCTTCATAATGTGCAAATATTTAAAATTAGACAAAAAATTAGCGGGGGCATGCCCCCGCTAATTTTCTATTTACACACTTTATGAGATAGTCCTTATATCTGTAAGAACTATACAACGAATCGAATCTGGAGCAAATCTTAAGGGCCATACACTTAAAGCCATTGCTTTAGCTTTAAATATTGATCCTTCAGAATTAAATGAAACCTCTAAAGAAAGAAATCAATACAACTACCCTCTTATTAAACTAATAAATTTATCTTCTCTATCATTCCTTATCCCCCTTGCTAATATTTTAATTCCTTTATTAATCGTGCATCTCAAAAAGGAAAAAAATATTATTACGAAACAAATTATTTCTATTCAAATTTTGTGGACGATAATTTCTGTTTCTCTATTTTTTACAACCGAAATTCTTAAGAAAGAACTTCTACTAAACGAACAGTTACCATTCTTTATATTTTTTATCTGTATGCTTATTAATATCTATATTGTTCTTAGAAATGCTATGGAAATTGGCAAAAACAAACGGCTTCATATTACACTGAATTACAGCATCATATAAATTCTGTCAGCAAATTGACGCTATATTGTCGGGTTGTTGTTTTCATTTACCATTTGACATTTTTTGATATTTGTAGCATTATTTAATCAATAGTCAATTTTTCATCAAATCAATCAAAAAAAATGAGAACATCCTTTTTATTATTAATTTCAGTATTATTAATTTATTCTTGTAAAGAAAAAAATAAAAACAATTCTTTAAATCAGAAAAATCCCAAAAATTTTACCTTAAAAACAGACAGTCTCTTAACTGTTTATGAGAAAAATGGAGAATTTATGGGAAGTTTAGAATTGTCTCATAAAGGGAAATCCATTTACTCAAAAACCATCAGATATAGTGACATTGAATCTAAAAAGAAAGCAGATTCAAATACTAAATATCGAATTGGTTCTATTTCAAAAACTTTTACCGCTGCATTAATTTTTAAAGCCATTGAAGAAAATAAATTATCCTTCAATGGAGACTATAGAGAAGTACTTTCCCAATATAAAAAATGCTAACAAGATTACCATCGCCAATTTACTTCAACACAGAAGTGGTATTCATGATTATACAAGAGATAAAAAATTCTTTGAGTATAGAACACAATATAAATCGTCCCAAGATATGCTCTCAATAATATCAAATTATGAAAGTGATTTTGAGCCTAACACTCAAGGAGAGTATAGTAATTCTAATTATTTCTTATTATCACAAATCCTTGAGAAAAAATATAACAAACCATATGAAATACTTTTACAGGAGAAAATCACTTTACCATTAGTATTAGAAGACACATATTCTGGAAAACAAATAAACATAAATAACAACGAATCCCATTCCTACAGCTTTTCTAAAAAACAGACAAAATTCGTAGAAACTGATATGTCTATAACTATTGGAAGTGGTTCAATTGTTTCAACCCCAAAAGATGTAAATAAGTTTATGACCGCCTTATTTACAGGTAAATTACTTTCAACGGAAAGTTTAGATTTAATGAAAACCATAGAAGACAATTATGGAATGGGGCTTTTTCAATACAAAATTACTGACCGAAAAGGATTTGGTCATCGAGGGCATTTAGATGAATTTAGGTCTACTTCAATTTACTTTCCTAAAGAAGATTTAGCTTTTACGTTAATTTCAAATGGTGCTAAAGTTGATATTAATGATTTATATATAGAAATCCTTAAATTATACTTTAATGATGCTATAATAGAATTATCAAAAACCGAAGTTGAAAGATTTGTTGGAACATATGTTTATGAAAAAGACAAAAAGGATAAAGTGGTTTTTATCCAGGATGAAACTACTTTAGTTCATATTATAAAAGGAGAATTTAAGGAACCTCTTATTTACAAAGGAAATAACCGATTTGTTATGGAACAAATGTATGGGGAATCTATATCATTTATGTTTTCCTCTGATGGTGACCATTTAACATTTGAACAAGGTAATTTTAAAGGCAAGTACATAAAAGAATAACTGTGTACAACAAAAAATATAGTGCATTTGGCAGATAGTGCTAAAATTAAAGATGATAGCAATTAATAAACATAGTAGTAAATTGAAAGTTTGGAGCGTTGAAATGGCAAACGCACCATATTCAAACCGTTGGCAGTAATGTAAACAAAACGAACAAAATCGAAATTTAAAGACCATTGAAAGATTGAAAAACAAATGAATTATATTGTTGAAAATGAAAAATTAACCCTTCAATATATTCCAGGAAATGGAGCTTGGACTTATCAATTGATAATCCCCAACACAAAAAATATCAAAGGAAAATGGGGCGATTTGAAAGTGTCTGGGACAATAGATGGTTATGAAATAAAGAATAAGAATTTAGGACCAGTAAAAAATTCGGACAAAAAAATGTCTGTTAATTCAGAAATTAGAAACGCAATAAACAAAGATGGAGGAGATACTGTAATTGTGACATTATATCTCGAAAATCAAACCGGAACGAATGATAATTCTGAAATTTTGGAGTGCTTTAAAGATGCACAAGTTTTGCAAATTTTTGAACGACTGGAGAAAATAGAACAGACAGAAATTCTAAATGAAATCTGGACTGTTGCAACGGACGACCAAAAAGCGGAAAAAATAATCAATGCAATTGAAAACCTTGAAGGTAAACGAATATAAGTGAGTGGAAAAACACTACTGCCAACAATGTATAACCGCAACTGACGGTTATACCCAACCGTTGGCAGCAAGCTGAAAAAAACTAATATGAAATTTAAATTTCAAATATTACTAATCTTTCTTTTCCTTTCTGGCGGACTTTACGCCTGTGAATGTATTCAAACTAAATCAATGGAAGAGATGGTTAAGGACGCGGATATAATTTTTTATGGATCTGTTGTTGCCGTGGACGACCGTAATGATCCTGTTTACGCAGAAAATGTCAAATATTCCACCTTCGGGAAAGACTATGCAAATAAAGGCGGTTATGAACCTATTTTTAAAATTATTGAAAATTTTAAAGGTGATATAAATGATCACTTAATAGATGGGAAATTCAATTATCAGACAGAATGGACTAATTGTGACAGATTATATGAGATCGGTTATAGTTATATCTTTTTCGGGAATTATGATGATAAAGGAAAAATCAGGACCAGCATCTGTATGATGGGGGGAATAGTCAAAGATTTAGAATTTCTTGAGGAAATAAGATATCTGACAAAAAAGCAATAACGGGTAAAAAAGCCAGCTACCAACAAAATATAAAAACAATGCTTAATTTATTTTCAAATCAAAATTTTGGGCTTGCTTGCAGCGCCTGATTGTCCTGCGGACAATCAAGCTTGCCAGCTCGCACTGTTTTTATACGGGACGTTGTGCGTCATTACGACGAACCACTAACGAGTGAAAAAGGGGACACCGAAAACCGACAAGAGTAGGTATAAAATCAAACTTAAAAATTATGAATCTAATAGTACTTTATCCACAACCAACAGATGTAGAAAAATTTGAATCAGAATATTCTGCTCATATTAAATTACTTCACGAGAAAACAGGAATACCCAACGATGTAAAACCTTATACAATAACTAAATTTTTACAAGGACCAGAAGGTAAGCCACCTTTTTATCAAATGTTTACAATGCCTTTTGATTCGCTTGAGGCATTAAATGAAGTAATGTCTTCATCAGGAATGCAAGAAGTTGCAGCAGATGCAAATAGGATTTCAACAGGAGGTGCACCAACAATCTTAATTGGAAAATTAAGTTAAAAAACAGGTCACTATTTTTAAGACCAATCACTAACCAATGATAAAATTCTATAGGAAAATTAGACAAAACTTACTTTCTGAAGGCAAAACTGGAAAGTATCTAAAATATGCGATTGGGGAAATTGTGCTTGTGGTAATCGGGATACTGATTGCTCTGTCAATTAATAATTGGAATGAAAATCGAAAGGGACGAAACAAAGAGCAAATTGTTCTTGAGAATCTAAAAGAGGATTTTTTAGCAAATCAGAGTATTATTGATAGAAGCTTAGCCGTGCACAAATATCATTTGGATGAACTATATTCGTATTTAAAGCATCTAGGTCCCAGTGTACCAGCTCTCACAGATTCTATCTACAAATTTGATGTTTCCGACTATGGGAAATTAAATCTGATTGATGGTACGTTAAAAGCCGTTATTAATACCGATATTTTTGGAATAATTCAAAATGAACTTCTAAAAAAGAAACTTTCTACCTACCCGAGTACATTTGCGGCATACAAAGAATTTGAGGATGTTAATAGAGATATTGTGATAAATAAGCACAGAGCCTTAGGTGAACAATATACTTCTATTTTAAGGCTTGACAAGTCCTTGTTAGGTATATCTGAACCACATAAGTCAGATTTTCTTGGATGGGCAAGAGATCCGCAACATCAGAATAATACGGTAAATAGAATTAATATTATAAGAAATAAATTGATTCCGGCATTAATTGAAGTGCAGGCAAAGAATTATGAGATATTAAAACTGCTAGATGAGGAGATTAGAGATTAATAACGAAAGCACAACAATGTATAACCACAATTACGGCGGATTCGACTATGCTTCGACAAGCTCAGCACAGGCTAGAATCCACTCGGAATTGCCAAACCGAATATAAAAGCTAGTTTAACCCGTAACTGAAGGTTATAGGAGACCATTGTGTGTAATTTGGCTACGTTACCAAGATTTGGTATATTTAATTAAAACTTTTAGTCAAAATGGGAAAAAACACATCAATATCACTCGGAAATCATTTTGAGGATTTTATCAGAGAAGAAGTAAATTCTGGAAGATATGGCTCAGTTAGCGAAGTTATTCGTTCTGCATTACGTTTGTTAGAACGTGAAGAAAAAAAAGAAAGAGAACTGATTAAAGCTCTCGAAGTTGGAGAAAATAGCGGATTTGTTGAAAATTTTGAACCAAAACAACATCTGAAAGAATTACATCGTAAACACTTATGAGTAAAAACAAATATCGCATAAGCCAACAAGCGATTGATGATTTAGATAAAATTTGGATTTATACTCTTAACAAATGGTCTAAAGAACAAGCAGACAGATATTTTGATTTAATAATAGCAGAAATTGAATTTATTGCGGACAACTATCTGATTGGAAAATCAGCCGAACAAACTCGAAAAAATTATCGAATAACGAAAATCAAATCACATCTGATTTTTTACAGAAAAGTTGAAAATGATATTGTAGAAATCGTTAGAATTTTACATCAGGGAATGGATACTAAAAAACGACTGAAATAAAAAGTGCGAACGCACAACAATGGCTCCTATGAAAAGCCCTAGTCCAGTTCTCTAAAGTTAATTAATATTTTCTTTTTGCCTTAAACCACTTTTTTCTTTTTAATATAACTTGCTCGGCATCCTATGTGATACACTTCTTTTCAGTGTTTACCAGCATCTGTATGATCATAAGCTATAATAAGTCCGGTCACTTGCTAACCGATGTGATACTTGCCATGGGCAAGGTCACTTACATTGTTCTGTGATCCGAACTTTTCCTGTTCCATTGTGAGCTTTGTTATGTTCTGTACATTAGTTTGAATTTCCTCTATTCCACTACCACACGGCAAATCTCAACGATACTGCCACGGGCATGTGTCAGTTCTACCGCTTTTTGTTTGAACTCGTCGCTTTTCTTCTCATAATGGTCAAAGTTAAAATTCATTGTGAATGTCTCTCAACTTTATGTCCAATCTAATGTAGCAATTCCATGCCGTCCTTCAGCTCCCGGCCGATCAACTGGGCGTCTATTCGATCCGTCTTGGTATGGCGCTCCCTGCCCCGCCTGAATATATCCGCAGGGTTCACCACCAAACTCCGCCAGCCATAGGACTCAAAACTGCGGTGCGCACTTTACCGCAGCAGCCAGCTTCGTAAGCCGTGGAGACTTCATGGCCCGGAAAGTGCCTCTCCACATATTCCTTAGACATTCCGGGTCAGGAGACATGGAAAAGATCCTGCCACAGGACAGGTCCGTGGCACAGTGCACCTTCCAACTTCGCTTGTGTATGTCGATACCAATGAATAACTTGGGTGGGGCAGTTTGTTGTGTTTTCATATCTTTTGATTTTGGTGAATCTTAAAGATGCTCGACAGGCTGCTTTTACATAGATGCTAACCGCAATTACGGCGGATTTGACTATGCTTCGACAAGCTCAGCACAGGCTAGAATCCATTTGGAATTGCTAAAGTCTGTGCCAACCAAAAATTAAATGTATTTAGACTCTCGTTATAATGCCACATAATAGAACCCCGGAAATAGTGAATATGCCTAAAAAAATTATTGTTCTTTTGTTTTTAGTATCCCCCATTTTAAACATGGCCTCATCCAAGGATACCTTGAGAGTTGGCTACAATCTAGAACCGCCTTTTGTGGTGGAATTACAAAATAACCGTCTTTCGGGACCTTCTGTTTGGTTGTGGGAAAATATCGCCAACGACAACGACATACAGTACAAGTACATAGCACTTCCATTCGAGGAGCTGTTATCGGGGCTTGAAAAGGATAAAATAGACGTAAGCCTGTCTCCGTTGACCATAACTGCGGAAAGATCTCAAGTCATAGATTTTACCTCTCCATATCATATCGCTCATGCCTCTATACTACAAAACGAAGTGACACCGATTCAAAAGTCCTGGCAATTTGTAAAATCATTCTTTTCGGTGAACTTTATGCGTGCATTGGGGGCACTTGCGTTCGTAATTCTCATATTCGGTATTCTGATTTGGGTATTTGAGAGAAACAAAAATCACGAGGAGTTTGATAATAGCATCAAAGGGGTTTGGGAAGGCTTTTGGTGGTCCGCCGTAACCATGACCACCGTAGGATATGGGGACAAATCGCCTAGAACCACGGGGGGAAGGATCATTTCACTGATTTGGATGTTTACCGCCATTATCATTATCTCAGGATTTACGGCAAGTATCGCATCTTCTTTAACGGTCAATAATATTAGTTCATCCAATGGTAAGATAGACGATTTCAAAAATAAAACCGTAGGAACGATAACCAACTCGGTTACGAGCGAATGGATGAGGAACAACTTTTTCACCAACAAGAAAGAGTTTCAAACCATGGAGGAACTACTGAATGCATTGGACCAAGAAAAAATAGAAGCAATTGCTCACGACCGCCCCGCACTGCAAGCCATAGTGAACAATGACACGCTTTCAAAGTATGACCTAATCGATATCAAATACAATCCTCAGTTCTATGCCTTTGGCTTAAGCAAACAATTACCGGATTCCCTCAGCCAAGCCATAAATTATTCGATGCTCTATAATATTGAAAAAATGGATTGGAAAGTGCTCCTTTCCGAAAGTGGCCTGGAATAAAAAAGTTATGAAGGAAGGCTAATTTAGCGATGCCGGAAAAAAGAACAAAGCTGCACCTGTATAAAATCAATTCCGTCCAAAATTTCTAAAGATTAGTACCCGCAATCTAGTATCTTTAAAATAAGTAAGCCAACCAATTATTGCTCATGAAATTAAGCGACATAGATAAGATTGAATTATTATACCTCCAAATTGAAGATTATTTGGAGATAAAAGATGCCATGCAATTGGCCTACTCCTCAATGCCCGAAGCCTACTGGAAGGAAAGCCACATCCTTTCATTGCTCGATAAGTTTCCCGAAGGCCAAGTGGTAATAAAGGTAAATGGCCAAATAGCCGGTTGTGCCCTGTCCATAATTGTTGATTATGACAAATTTGATGACAACCACACCTATCGGGAAATCACCTCGGATTATTCTTTTGATTCTCATGATCCCGACGGCGATGTTTTGTATGGAATAGATGTGTTCATCAAACCTGAATTCAGAGGGCTGCGACTGGGCAGGCGACTTTATGACTATAGAAAGGACCTCTGTGAAAAAATGAACCTGAGAAGTATCGCTTTTGGAGGCCGTATTCCCAATTACCATCGGTATTCCGATAAAATGAGTCCAAAAGAATACATTGAAAAAGTTAAGCTCAAGGAAATCCATGACCCTGTACTGAATTTTCAAATATCAAATGATTTTCACCCTGCCCGAATCCTAAAAGGGTATTTAGAGGGGGACTCCTCCTCCAAAGAATTTGCTGTGTTGTTGGAATGGGACAATATCTACTATGAAAAATCGGCAAAAAAAGCAGCTATAAAGAAAAAAGTGGTAAGGCTGGGCTTGATCCAATGGCAAATGAGACCCTATAAAGATATTGAGACCTTGCTGCAGCAGGCAGAATACTTTATTGATGCGGTTGCTGGGTATCGTTCGGATTTTGCCTTGTTCCCGGAGTTTTTCAATGCGCCCTTAATGGCCAAAGACAATCATTTATCGGAAGCGGAAGCAATTCGGGAGTTGGCCAAACATACCAAAGAGATTGTACAAAAGTTTTCCAACTTCTCCATTTCCTACAATATCAATATTGTAGCTGGAAGCATGCCCGAAATCAAGGATGATAAGCTCTATAATGTCGGTTACCTCTGCAAAAGGGATGGTACGGTGGAGCGCTACGAAAAATTGCACGTGACACCCGATGAAGCCAAGGTATGGGGCATGCAAGGAGGCGAACAATTAAATGTTTTTGATACGGATTGCGGTAAAATTGGAGTGCTCATTTGTTACGATTCGGAGTTTCCGGAGTTGAGCAGACTGCTCGCAGACCAAGGAATGGACATACTATTTGTGCCATTTTTGACAGATACACAAAATGGATATTCCAGGGTAAGGCATTGTGCACAAGCAAGAGCGATTGAAAATGAGTGCTACGTAGCCATTGCTGGCAGTGTGGGAAATTTACCAAATGTACACAATATGGATATTCAATATGCACAATCCATGGTGTTCACTCCTTGTGATTTTGCATTTCCGACCAACGGAATAAAAGCAGAGGCCACACCCAACACGGAAATGATCTTGATTGCCGATCTGGATATCGACCTGTTGAGAGAGCTTCATCAGTTTGGAAGTGTAAGAAACTTGAAGGATAGACGAAAAGACCTATTTGAATTGAAAAAACGGTAGCTGTCATTAACTATAAAGCATACATAATCAAGCTTCTAAGTTCAAGTCGCTGCTTATGTATATCCAAGAAGTGGTGAATTCCATCACAGAACAAAGACTCATCAATCAATCCAAGGTTATGACTGTGTTCGTCAATTATACTTAACGAAAAGTATGTGAGATACTTTTCGTAAGACCATTGCACGCATCTGGGAAAAGAAAAGTGGGGTTTGGAAAAAAACACGGATGAACAATTCTTTGAAAAGGCATGTGACTAGTTTCTATCTTTACAGGACTATGATTTTTTAAAAATGATGACTTCCTTTTACAAACCACATCTGTTCTTTTGGTTTTCAATCCCATGTATACTTTTATTTGTTATCCTTAACAGGAATCAAACAATCTACGTTAATATTCACGACACTTATTTTATATTGGATATGTTGATGCTGGTCATCCTCATTTCATTATTTTTTGGATTGATAGGATTTGGGTATTGGGCAACCATCAAAGCACACCTGAAGCTTTCTATTTGGTTAAATGTGGCACACATCGTATTGACCATTGGAGGTCTTTTGATTTTGTGCGTGCTATCACTACTTATTAATGAACCTAGCGTATCAATATTAGCCAAAGATTTAGATTACAATCAGAACTTCGATATTTTGATGTTCAGTACACTCTTAATTAGTATTTTAGGACAGCTTGTTTACTTTGTAAACATAATACGTGGAGCTATCCTAAAATATAGAAGCTAAATTACATTAACCAACCTTTGCCCAATCATTGAAAGAAAACCACCAAAAATATCTGGAGTCCTACTTGCAACAGTTTTCACACCTAACTCCAGAGGAACTATACCTGTTTCGTTCGCAACTGACCATAAAGGAATACAATCAAAAAGACTTCTTTTTTAAGTTCGGTGAGGTACAAACCACTATGGGATTTGTCTGTAAAGGACTTTTAAGACGGTACTACATCAACGAAAAAGGCAAGACCATAACCACGGGCTTTGTAAAAGAGAACGAATATGCTACCGATTATCCCGCTTTTATACGTCAAAAACCGACAAAGTACTATATGGAGTGCCTAGAACCCTGTATCATAATAGCATTGAAATACAAGGACATACAAGAAGGGTATGATAAATTCAAAAGCAACGAACGATATGGCAGACTCATTGCCGAAAAAGTATTGACCATACAAACCGACCGCGTAGAAAGCTTCCTATTTGAAACCGCGGAGGAACGCTACCTCAATTTTATAAAAGACCATCCAGGTTTGATCAACAGGATAAGTTTGACCCATTTATCATCCTACCTAGGCATTGAACGACAATCGCTCAGTAGAATACGAAGTAAAATTGCCAAAAAATAAGTTTGTCACAAATGTGTCAGGTTGCAGTGAATAAACGATTGCATCTTTGTTTCATCGAACAAAACAAAAACAAAATGATGTCCAAGCACCTATCCAACACATTGACTATATTCTTTTTTAGCCTAGTATCCATTTCCGCTTTCGGTCAAAAAAAAACAAAAAGTATCCACACGGATATTCAACAGCGTACGGACCAAATTTTCGATAGTCTGGTTAAAATCCGAAGGGATTTGCACAGGTACCCGGAAGTAGGTGGCAACGAGCAAAGAACATCCACCAAAATCGCCCAATACTTAACCGCCCTCGGACTCGAGGTAAAAACTAATATTGGCGGGTATGGCGTTGTGGGTATTTTAAAAGGTGCAAAACCGGGTAAAAAAATAGCGTGGCGCGCAGATATTGACGCTATGCCATCGAAAGCTCCGGATGTGGTCGATTTTAGATCAAAGCACGAAGGGGTCCGACATATTTGTGGCCATGATGTGCATACAGCGGTAGCTCTTGGTATTGCCAATGTGTTGACGCACCAAAAAGAAGATTTGGAAGGTACGGTGTACTTTGTTTTCCAACCTTCGGAAGAAAATATAAAAGGTGCCTTGGCCATGATGGATGATGGATTGTTCGACATCATCGACCCGGAAGAGATGTATGCGATGCACGTTACTCCCTTCCCTGCCGGAACCATTGCGGCCAAACCGGAAGAAATGTTCGCCGATTACAAACAATTGAACCTTACATTTCAGAAAACAACGGACAATGAAGCCTTGATTGCCTTTACAAAAAAACAGCTAATGAGCCTTGAGAACGTTGCTCCCGAAAGTAAATTTTGGAACATGCAGAACATGGGCGACCCAGAAATAGGGGTTACGGCACCAAAATCAATCTACAATAATTTTACAACGGTAGAAAAGAACAACTACCCCGTTACGAAAACTGAAAATAAGATCGTAATAAGTACCTTTTTAAGTTTTAGCGATAAAAAACAGCGCGATTCCGCAGTTCCGAAACTTAAAACACAAATAGGTGAATCCAAATATGCCGATAAATTCATAAAAGCTGAATTGGTGAACGTATTCCCTACTTTGGACAATAACGAAGCATTGGTCAATGCCGGTTTGGAACGGTTATCGGGAATTTACGGAAAGAACAGGGTGCTTAGAATGTACGGCGTTGTTGCCGATGGACGAAGCGACGATTTTGCATTTTTTCAGCCTAAGGTACCCAGCGTATACTTTTTTATGGGAGGTTCCAATTACGAAAAAGGCATAATTGCGCAAACGCATTCGCCAAACTTTGCCGTGGACGAAAGCTGTATAAAAACCGGGGTGAATCTATTTTCGTCATTATTGGTGGAACGGCTAAATCAGTAAAATCGATATGACCAAAAACATAATGTTGGTGTCAGACATCTAATTTTATTGCGAAGCAACTTGGTTTTTGATAGTTTTAGTAGCTCAACCATTGGCTATGAAGAAGATTGTACTCACCTTAACTACAATACTGCTCTCTGGATGGAGCGTTTTGGGTCAAAGCGCTGACTTTGTTGGAACCTTTGTTAACGGATCCAACAGTATTTCTATCCAATTTAAACGAGTAGGAGACGAATACCACGGTATGCTTGCTGCCGTTGGGGCCAGTTTTGCCATTAGGGCAACCGGATCGATGAATAAAATCAATGGTGAACTATATGGATTGGATGGTCCAATGGACTTCGAAGCCACCCTTTCTGGAAATAATATGCGTGTCCGAGCCACAGGATACAATGAGCCGTTTTACAAATATTCAGACTTGCACAATCTGGGCAGTTTTGATTTAACGCCTTATATGAAGACCAATACAGGGATTGTTGGAAACAATACCGGTATGCAATCTGCCACTTCGCCACCGACTCAAAACAACCTTTCAACCCAATATCCAGAATTGGATAACCAAGGGCTTCTGAACATCATTGCCGGGAGTCAATTGGTGTTTTATGAGCGTACTTCTTATGTCAACGATAGTATGGCAAGTTCCATCACCTACGTGAATTTTTGTGCCAATGGCACCTTTGCCATGAATACGGATGGTTCGTTCAGTATTGAAGGCAATTATGTCGGAAATGCCCAAGGAGCTTCTTACGGCAATAATTCGGGTACTTGGCAATTGGTTTCTTATCAAGGTCAACCTGCGGTATATCTAAAATATTACAATGGGGATACCAGTTTAAATCCATTCAATGCAAATGAAGTTCGCCAAGGAAGATGGCGACGCGGAAACACCCAATACGCATTGCAGCGGAACAAAGTCCGCTGCAACTAATTATATTTTAATATAAATTTCTTTGCTTATTCTCCCATTGCCGCTGCAACTGCCGCAGAAAGCCTTTTGTAAGTGCCATTTTGCAAACGTTCCCTAATGGCCGAGAAAGCAACCAGTGTTTCCTCTATATCTGTTATCGTATGGGTCGCTGTCGGAATCAATCGAAGTAAAATCAGACCTTTTGGGATTACTGGATATACCACAATAGAACAGAAGATTCCATGGTTTTCACGCAAATCCTTCACCAAGGCCATGGCTTCTGGAATACTACCGTTCAAATAAACGGGTGTTACACAACTGGTAGTAGTACCAATATCGAACCCTCGTTCCTTTAACCCATTTTGAAGGGCATTCACGTTTTCCCAAAGCTTTGCTTTAAGTTCGGGCATGGTACGAAGCATATCAAGTCGCTTTAGGGCTCCTTTTACATATACCATCGGCAAGGACTTAGCAAACATCTGAGAGCGAAGATTGTATTTCAAGTACTCTATAATTTCTTTATCCGCAGCTACAAAGGCTCCGATACTGGCCATGGACTTGGCAAAAGTGGCCAAATACACGTCGATTTCGTCTTGTACTCCTTGCTCCTCTCCTGCTCCAGCACCTGTTTTGCCCAATGTTCCGAAACCATGGGCGTCATCCACTAAAAGCCTGAATTGATATTTTTTCTTGAGGTCCACGATTTCCTTAAGGATTCCTTGCTCGCCCCGCATGCCAAAAACACCTTCTGAAATCACCAGGATTCCTCCTCCGGTTTCGTTGGCCAATTTGGTGGCACGCTCCAAGTTTTTTTCCAAACTTTCGGGATCGTTGTGCTTAAAGGTAAAACGCTTGCCCATATGCAAACGAACACCATCAATAATACAAGCGTGGCAATCTACATCGTACACAATAATATCATCTTTGGACACCAAAGCGTCGATTACCGACATAAATCCTTGGTATCCGAAGTTCAATAAATAAGCGGCATCTTTATGGACGAACTCCGCCAATTCGTTCTGCAATTGTTCGTGAAAATCAGTGTGACCGCTCATCATACGAGCACCCATTGGATAAGCCGCACCATGCTCCAAAGCAGCTTCTCCATCCACTTTTTTGATTTCAGGTAGGTTGGCAAGACCCAGATAGTCATTGATACTCCACGTTATCACGTCTTTTCCTTGAAACTTCATTCTATTGGAAATAGGTCCTTCCAATTTTGGAAAAACAAAATAGCCTTCAGCCTGCGAAGCCCACTTTCCTAAAGGTCCTTTGTTCTCAATGATTCTATCGAATAAATCTCTCATCTACCTTAGTATTAATTCAAATGCAAAAGTATAGATTTTTATGAACCTTGCATAACGAAATATGCACATAAAAAAACGGCAATAAAAAATTCATTGCCGTTTTTGAGGTATTATAGGGTACTGGTTTATTTAATATACTTGATTTCTTCTGGTATTTCTGCGTTTTGGATATCGAAAAACCCTTGGTTTTCCATCCATTCGTTGCTGTAGACCTTGCTCATGTACCTTGAACCGTGGTCTGGGAACACCACAACCACGTTGCTGTCCTCGGTAAATTCCCCTTCCGTATTTAATTGATATAAGGCTTGAGTCGCTGCACCACTGGTATAACCAGCAAAAATACCTTCGGTATGGGCCAATTTACGGGCCATATGGGCACTTTCGCCATCCGTTACCTTGATGTACCTGTCAATACTATTAAAATCGGTGGCTGCCGGGATTAGGTTCTTCCCCAATCCTTCAATTCGGTAAGGATATACCTCGTTGTGGTCGAACTCTCCGGTTTCGTGATACTTTTTCAATACTGAACCATAAGCATCAACCCCTAATATTTTAATATCTGGGTTTTGCTCTTTCAAATAACGAGCGATACCGGATATGGTTCCCCCTGTTCCGCTACAAGCTACCAAATGGGTGATTAGACCATTGGTCTGTTCCCAAATTTCGGGTCCCGTGCTGGAATAGTGAGCATCAATATTAAGCTCATTAAAATATTGATTGATGTAAATGGAATTCGGTGTTTCGCTGTGCAAACGTTTGGCCACTTCGTAATACGAACGTGGGTCATCGGCACTAACATGGGCCGGGCAAACATAAACGTTGGCCCCCATGGAGCGTAACATATCTATTTTGTCGGGGGATGATTTTGAACTTACGGCCAAAATACATTTATATCCCTTAACAATACTAACCATGGCGATACTAAAGCCCGTATTACCCGATGTGGTCTCTATAATGGTGCTACCCGGCTTAAGAATACCTTTTCGCTCGGCCTCTTCAATGATATGAATCGCAATTCTATCTTTTGCAGAGTGCCCAGGATTAAAGCATTCCAACTTAGCATAAAAATTTCCAGTAAGTGGGGCGGTAATTCTATTTAGCTTAACTAAGGGGGTACTTCCAATTAGGTCTAGGATATTGCTGTGCGCATTTATCTGTGTCTTCATAACTGGTATTAGGTAGGGAACATTACTATAACACTAAGAGCAATGTTCCATGCAAATGTAACATTTTATTTTTAAAGGGCTTTTCCCTCAAGGTCTAAAATAAACGCATATTCCTTTGCGGTTTCCTTCAAAGCCTCAAATCTGCCCGATGCACCACCATGTCCTGCTTCCATATTGGTATCCAAAAACAAG
>Ga0070727_10003108_pt1 | contig 15390 bp, 16 predicted proteins | sample tdAd472_FD_66722 | JGI IMG/M metagenome (GOLD analysis project Ga0070727, IMG submission 66722) | Marine sediment microbial communities from the Atlantic coast under amendment with organic carbon and nitrate - tdAd47.2 | ecosystem: Environmental > Aquatic > Marine > Coastal > Sediment | place...
CGCTCGAGGAGCACGTTGGCGGGCTTGAGGTCGCGGTGCACCAGGCCCAGCTCGTGGCAGTGCTGGATCGCCCAGCCGATCGGCGCCAGCAGGCGGCGCACCGCCTCGATCGGGGGCGCTCCCTCGCGCCACACGCGACGCTCGAGGTCTTCGCCGTCGATCAGCTCGGTGACGAGGAAGGCGCGCCCCTTGTCCATGCCCTGGGCGATCCCCCGCAGCGCGTTGGGGTGCTTGATCCGCAGCGCGACCGCGCCCTCTTGCTTGAAGCGGCGCACCGAGCGCGGGTCCTGGTCGAGGAGGAGCTTGAGCGCCACCGGCCCTTGCGGGCCCCGAGCGCGGAACACCACCCCTTGACCTCCACGGGCGAGCTCGTCCTCGAGGAGCCAAGTCCCGTCGATCCTGCGTTGCTTGGGTTCCACTTCTCAGCACCTTGGTTGCCCGAGGCCAGCCAAGCAAGGACGCGAGCCGCGCCTCGCTGGGGCCCGAGCCGCCCTGCTAATCGCCGCAGCGCCCGGGGTCGTCGGGGGTGATCTGGGGGCGCAGGCGGTCGGTCACCGCGAGCCAGTGTTCGACCACGCCGGGAGGAGCCTCGTGGTCGCGCAGGGTCTGCTCCAGCAGCTCCCGCCGACGGTCGAACTGGCCCCCGAGGACCTTGAGCGGTCGGTGCGCTTCGACCAGGGGTCGCCCACGGTAGGCCTCGGGTCCGCCGAGGTGCTGTGCGGCGAACGCATACTCGTGCTCCACGAGGGCTGCGAGGTCGGTGTGCCGGAAATGGAACCCGATCAGCAGGTCGCCTGCGACCCGCTGGACGAAGTCGGACACGATCGCCCGCAGGGGCCCCGGGCCCCCCAACTCTTCGTAAGGCGTTGTCATGCAAGCACTCTAGCGTCGGGTGTGGGACTGACGTTCGACCTTGCCCAGTTCTGACGGGAATTTGCCCTGACCACGCTGTAAACTCCTCCCCTGCAACCCGGCATGCGGGTTGTATCCCCTCCAAACGACAAGCACCGATACCCCGATTGGAGCCTCCCATGCGCCGCTTCCTCCGTGACCAGATCGTGTTTTACGGCCAAGTCCTGCGGGAGTTCGACGAGGTGGGGGCCTTCTCGGCCACCTCGCGCTTCGTCGCCAAAGCCGTCGGCAAGGGGATCCAGCGCAACGGCGCTCCGATCCGGGTGCTCGAGGTCGGCGCCGGCACCGGCTCGCTGACCGAGGGCGTGCTCTCGAAGCTGACCCCGGCGGACACCCTCGACATGGTCGAGATCAACCCGGTGTTCGCCAAGCACCTGCACAAGTTCAAGGGTCGCCCGGGCGCCCCCCAGATCACGATTCAGGAGAAGAGCGTCTTCGCCGACGACATCGAGCTCGCCGAGGAATACGACGTGATCGTGTCCTCGCTGCCGCTGCTCAACATGGATCCGGACTTCGTGCAGAAGGTGTTCACCTTCTACTTCGACAAGCTCAAGCCCGAAGGTCAGCTGATCTATTACGACTACTGGGCCAAGGGGCTGCGCCGCTTCGTGACCCCCAAGAAGCGCCAGCGCGAGCGCATGAAGAAGGTGCTCCAGGTCAGCCGCGCCTGGGTCGACCGCTACGAGGTCGACCGCACGGTCGTCGTGCGCAACGTGTGGCCGGCCAACGTGCACTACCTCCGCCCGCGGAGCATGGCCGCCGTCTAGCTCTCCCCATGAGCACCCACCGCGCCGTCGCGCGCCCCGCCCGCGAGCCCAGCGCTCCCGCCGTGCACACCGGCGACGCGTTGGCCACGCACCTCACCGACGCCTCGCGCTTCCCGGGCGGGCAAGCGACCTCGCTGGTCCGCCCCAAGACCGAGGGCGAGGTCGCCCACGCGGTCCAGCACGCCGAGCGGGTGCTCCCCATTGGCGCCCAATCCTCACTCACCGGGGCGGCGACCCCCACCGGCGGGCTGCTGCTCGACACCGCCGAGCTGAACACCCTTCGCCTGGAGGGCGACGAGGCCGTCGTCGGCGCCGGGGTCTCGCTGCTCGAGCTCGAGACCTTCCTCGCCGAGCACGACGCCTACTACCCGCCGATCCCCACCTACACCGGGGCGCTGGTCGGGGGCTCGATCTCCACCAACGCCGCCGGCGCGGCGACCTGGAAATACGGGACCACGCGCCCCTGGGTCCAGGGCCTGACCGTGGTCCTCGCCGACGGCTCGGTGCTCGAGCTCCGTCGCGGCGAGGTCCACGCCGCGGACGGCGTGTTCGTGATCGAGACGCCGAGCGGCGAGCTGCGCGTGCCGGTGCCCGGCTACACCATGCCCGACGTGCCCAAGCGCTCGGCCGGCTACCACGCCGAGCCCGGCATGGACCTGATCGACCTGTTCATTGGCGCCGAGGGCACGCTGGGGGTCGTGACCGAGGCGCGGTTGAAGGTCGTCACGCACCCGCCCCAGGTGGTCACCTGCCTCGTGCCCTTCGCCGACGAGGCCGCGGGGCTGAAGCTGGTCGCCGCGCTGCGCGACGCCTCGCGCGCCACCTGGGCCAGCGGCGACCCCGCCGGCGTCGACGTGCGCGCGGTGGAGAGCATGGACCGGCGCTCGGTGGAGCTGTTGCAGGCCGACGGCGAGGACGAGAAGTACGGCGTCGAGCTCCCGCGAGACACCGCCCTGGTCCTGCTGGTGCAGGCCGAGCTGCCCCACGACTTCGACGCGGACGAGGCGCTGGGCCGCTACGCCGAGGGCGAGCGCGGCGTCGACGGGCTGGGCGCGCTGCTGGCGCTGCTCGAGGAGCACGTCGACTTCGACGCCGTCGAGCTGGCCCTGCCCGACGACCGCGCGCGGCGCGAGCAGCTGTTCGAGCTGCGCGAGGCGGTGCCGAGCTGCGTGAACCACCGCGTGCGCGACGCCCAGCGCGACGTCGACGGGCGGATCCACAAGGTCGGCGGCGACATGATCGTGCCCTTCGAGCGCTTCGCCGACATGCTCGCGATCTACGCGCGCGAGTTCGGCGAGCGCGGGCTCGACGTGGCGATCTGGGGTCACGTCTCCGACGGCAACGTGCACCCCAACGTGATCCCGCGCTCCTACGAAGACGTCGAGCGCGGGCACGAGGCGCTGCTGGCCTGCGGGCGCGAGCTGGCGCGGCTCGGCGGCTGCCCGCTCAGCGAGCACGGCACCGGGCGCAACCCGGTCAAGCAAGAGCTCCTGCGCCAGCTCTACGGCGACGCCGGGATTGCCGACATGCGCGCGGTCAAACGCGCCCTCGACCCCAGCGGCAAGCTCGCCCGCGACGTGATCTTCCCCTGGGAGGGCTAGGCGGAGCTCGCCTCCGCCCTGGGTCGTGGTTCAGCGCTTCAGCAGCGCCCCGAGCGGCCGATGTCCCCCTCTGAGCTAGCCCTGAGGAACGGTCAGTCCCTGGCAGACCCGCTGTCGAGCAGCTTGCTCAACAGGGCCGCCAAGCGCTTCCTCTCTGTTGCGGTCAGGTGGGTGAGGCTCTCGCCAGCGTCCTCCAGGCGGGGGCCGATCGCCCGCTCGACCAGCTTGCGGCCCTTCGGCCGCAGCCGAACCATCGTCCCCCGACGGTCCGCGGGATTCGGACGGCGCTCGATCCAGCCGCGGCGCTCCAGGCGGTCGAGCATATTCGTCATGCCTCCGGTGGTCAGCATGGCGGCGCGAGAGAGCTGGGAGGGGGAGAGCTCGTAGGGTTTGCCCTGGCGGCGCAGGGTGGCGAGGACGTCGAACTCCCCGACGCCCAGGCCGTAGTCGCGGAGGAGGTGGGCGGCGCGCTGCTCCCACTGCTTCCCCAGCCGCAAGACGCGACCCACCACGCCCATGGGCGCGGCGTCCAGCTCTGGCCGCTCTCGCTTCCAGTCCTCGAGCAGGTCTTCGATCGGGTCCGTCATACACGGAGCGTATCGCTTATTTAGCTTGGGGTCAAGCTACTTGACTGCAAGCTAGTCGCTTGCTACCTTGCTTCCTGGAAAGTAACTGGCTGGCAAGCTAAAGGCGGAGGTGCGGCTCGCATGAAGCACGTGAACCACACGAACAGCGTCGATCCCTGCAGCGCGGGCGACTCGATGCGCCTCGACCACGTGGTCCTTTGGGTCCGAGATGCTCGTGAAGCGCTCGGGTTCTACGTGGACGTCCTGGGGCTCGCGCCGGTGCGTCGGGAAGACTACGAGCGTGGGCAGGCGCCCTTCCCCAGCGTCCGGATCAGCCGGGGGACGATCCTGGACCTGATGGAAGACGACGCGTCGGCGCTGGTCGAGGGGTTGACTGGCGCCGCGGGAGGCGGGCGGTTGAATCACCTCTGCCTCTCGCTCAGCGCAGCTCGTTACGCAGCGCTGCGTGAGCGTCTGGCGCGGCACGGCGTCCCGCTGAGCGCACCCGCCGCGGGGTCTTTCGGTGCGCGAGGCGCCGCCTCCGCTGCCGCCTACCTGCGGGACCCCTCGGGCAACGTGATCGAGATCCGCCACTACGGGGCCAGCCCGAGGCCCGCCGGCGTCGGCGGCTGCCGATCGTGAAGGTCTGCTCGAGAGCCTCGAGGGAGTCTGGCGGCGTCGTGGCGCGCGGTGAATTCGTCCCCTCCCTCGACACGTGTAAAGGACCCGCTTCAGGCCCTTGGGCACGATGCCTCCATGACGAATCACGCCCTCTACATCCTGGTGGCTGTCTCTGCTGGTGGTCTCCTCGCCACGAAGTCTGGACTCAACGCCCGGTTGAGCGTCCTCACCCGAGACACGCTCCTCGCCACCACCGCCGGGCTGTTCGCCGGCCTCGTCTGCGTCGGCGGGCTCCTGGTCGCCTCGACGCGGGAACTACCTCAGTCGGCCTCGCTGACGAGGATCCCCCTCTACCTCTGGACGGTGGGCGGCGCGCTCACGGCCGCAGCCTCGCTCAGCGTTTACTGGCTGATCCCGCGGCTCGGAATCACGTCCGTGGTCGCGATTGGCCTGGCCGGACAGCTGGTCACCTCGCTGGTCGCGGGGCAGCTCGGATGGTTTGGCCTGCCCCCTGCCGAGCTGACGCCCTCCAAGCAGCTCGGGGCCGTTGCCGTCCTCGCGGGCGCGCTCGCCGTCAGCCTGCCTCGGACACGGGAACCCGCGGTTGGGCCCCACGAGCCTTCGCCACCCTCGCGCGAGGTTTCGTGAGCGCCGGCCCCGCAAGTCTTGCTCGCGCCAAGGCGCGCCGGAGGCACAGCCGTTGCACCCGGTGGCGCACTGATCTTCCCCTCTTCCGTCCTGGTCGAGCGACCCCGGGCAGGGCCCCAGGGCTCACCTCGACTCGATCCCACATGCCAAACCGGAGTCACCCATGGAGTTCAATCAGATCGTCGCTTCCCGCTACGCCGCCCGGCGCTTCGACGGGCGTCCTCTGCCCGAGGAGAAGCTCGAGGGTCTCCTCGAGCTGATTCGCCTCGCGCCGACGTCGTTCAACCTGCAGCCGTGGCGCGTCGTGATCGTCTCGGACGACGAGCAGAAGCAGGCGCTCGAGGAGGCAGCCTGGAACCAGCCCCAGATCACCTCCAGTGCTCACCTGCTCGTGTTCTGCGCCGACACGAACCTGGAAGAGCTCGCCGATCGCCTCGAGGCGCGCATGCTCGCGACGGGGGCCCTCCCCGATTCAGTCGGCGGCTACATGGCCATGGTCCGCAACTGGATCGGCGGCCTCGGGGAGGACCGGCTGGCCTGGGCTCAGCGTCAGGCCTACCTCGCGCTAGGCAATGGGCTCAACGGTGCAACCTCGCTGGGCTTCGACTCGTGCCCCATGGAGGGATTCCTGCCCGACTCGTTCGTCGAGGTCCTTGGCCTGCCGGAGCACCTGGTCCCCACCGCGCTCCTGGCCGTCGGCTACGCCGCAGACCCGCCCCGGCCCAAGCTACGCTTCTCGCGAGACGAAATGTTCCTCACCTCGTGCGGGGCCGGGGCCAGCTCTGCGGGGGCGCGTTAGGCGGGCTCCGGTGCGTCGAGACGATCGTGCACCCTGGAGGAGGTGGGCCATGGCCGCGTTGCGTGCGGCCATGGCCCGCTACAGCCCGCTCGAGGCGTCGACCTGGGAGGCCTTCACCCGCGCCTGCCGCCCCCTCGAGCTGCGCAAGGGGGAGCTCTTCGTCGCGGCAGGGGAGCGCCCTCGCAGCTTCGCCTACCTGCACTCGGGCCTGATGCGCGCCTACGCCCTCGACCAGGACGGCAAGGACTACACGAAGCTGTTCTTCGACGAGGGCATGATGCCCGGCGCGATCGTGGCGCTGCTCGAGGGCCGGCCGGCTCAGATCTCGGTGCAGGCCCTCGAAGACTGCCTGCTGATCGAGATCGACCACGCCCCTTACCGCAGGCTGCTCGAGTCGCACCCCGACCTCTTGATGTACCACTGCCGCTACCTCGAGCTGAACTGGGTCGTCGCCAAGGAGCCGCGTGAGGTGGCGCTGGCGCAGCAGACCGCTGGCGAGCGCTACGAGGCCTTCCAGGCGGAGCACCCCGAGCTGGAGCGGCGGCTCTCGCTCGCTCAGATCGCCTCGCACCTGGGGGTGACGCCGACCCAGCTGAGCCGGATCCGCCGGGCTCGGAAAGAAGCGGCGTTCCCTCGACATGTGCAAAGGAGCCCGCTGGGGCCGCCGGCCAGAATGCGTGTATGACCAACCCGCTCTACCCGGTCGTCGCGTTCGCCGCTGGAGGCATGCTCGCCATGCAGGCAGGCTTCACTGCGCGGTTGGGCGTCCTCGCCCGCAGCACGCTGCTCGCCTCGGCGTCGGCCACGTTCACGGCCTTCCTTTGCGTCGGCGCCTTGTATCTCGTGTCCCGGCGACGGGAGGTGGCCCGACCCAGGAGGGTCCCTCGCTACCTGTGGGCGACCGGGGGTGCGCTCGGCGTGCTGGCCGTGACCGCCGTTTATTGGCTCGTGCCGAGGCTCGGGATCAGCGCCGTGGTGGTGCTCGTCCTCGTCGGCAAGCTGCTCACTTCTCTCGTCGCTGGCCACTTCGGCTGGTTCGACCTCCCGCGCGCTCGACTCGACTCGACCAAACTCTTGGGCGCCTCAGCCTTGCTGGCCGGGGCGCTGCTGGTGACCTATGGCTGACACGAACTGCTGCAACGCTCATGACCTGGAGAACCATCGCAACCTGACCGCCATGTGGCACGCGCTCGGGGCCAGCCCTGTGGGTGGGCTCGAAGCCAAAGGTGGCGTGCTGGCCGCAGGTTGGCCAAACCGGGTGTGGCTCGACCTGGGGGAGGTCCCTACTCGACGGGACCTGGAGGCGATCGACCGCGCCCGGGGAAAGCGGCAGGTGCTGCTGCCGCTGTGGGGTCACCCCTCCTCGGAGCTCGAGGCCTTGCTTTGCGCAGCTGGCTACGAGCCGCTCCTGACTCAGACCGCCATGAGTCTGGAGCCGCAGGGCCGCTGCTGGTCGGACGCCGAAGGCGTGGACGTCGTGACGAGTCCCGAGCTCCTCCCGCGCTGGACCGCTGCAGTCTCGGAGGCTTTCGGCTACGGTTTCGACGCCGCGGTCAGCCGCCGGCTGCTCGAAGACCCGAGCGCGACGCTCTTCGTCGCCACCAGCGGGGCCGCTGTCAGCGGAACGGGTGTCCTCTACTCGACGGGAATCACGGCCGGCGTGCATTGGGTGGGGGTCCTCCCCGCGTTTCGCCGTCGGGGCGTTGCCCGCGCGATCATGAACCGGATCCTGCGCCACGTGGTGGAGGGGGGAGGCGAGCTGGTGACGCTGCAGTCTTCTGCAGCGGGGCGCCGACTCTACGACTCCCTCGGCTTCCTCGGAGAGACCCCGATCCACACCTACCGGTCCCGCGGCTGAGAGCTCGAGCAGGAACGAGGGGGTCCACTCGACTCCGTGCGCAGGTAGGCGACGACCACTCACCAGGTCCAGGACAGGCTCAGCGAGCCGAATTGGTCGTGCCCGTCTTGTCCGGCGAACTCCGGGGTGCGGAAGGTGTGGGTGTAGGAGAGGGATAGCCCGCCAGGGATCCGGAGGGTGAAGCCGACCTCGACGTCGACGACGAGGTGCTGGGGCTGCACGCGATGTCCACCTCCCATGATCAGGCTCCCGCTGAGGAACACGTCGTGGCCGACTGCGCAGAGTCGACCCCCGAGTGTCAGGAAGGCGCTGAGCCCTGGAAGCCCTGAAGGCAGGTAGGCGTCGGGCACTCGGCCTACCCGCAGGCGACAGCCGAGGGCCGCGTCAATCCTCACGCTGCCGAAGGAGAACGCGATCCGTGGCTCGACCTCCCAGTCCAGGCCGAGGAGCTCTTCGCGCCATGCTCGGTAGCCGAGCTCGTAGTGAAAGCGGAATCCGATCTCGGTTGGGAGCTGGTTCTCCCAGCCCCGCGGCGGGGACGAGTCGGTCAGGGGACCGTGAAACAGTCGCTGCGCAGCCTCTGCGCCGGACGGAGGTCCGAGCACCCCAAGCTCCACCCCGAGTCGACTCGCGAGCAGCCAGCGCCTGCTGCGGTGCGAGATCGACAACCCCAGGCGCAGCCAGCCGGCGTAGGGGCGGTCGTCGAGGACGAGGCTCCGCTCCTCGAGGCGCTCAGGCGTGTAGATGCTCTGGGCGAGGCTGAGGTGCCACGCCCCGCTGTCCTCGCCGAGGGCGTGCGAGATCGCCTGCATGGGGACCGGCCCGCTGAGCCCGAGCTCCACCCCGTTCGTGTAGTGGCGATCCAAGCCTCCGAAGAGGTCGTTCTCCCAGGTCGCCGAGAAGCTCGTCGGTGTCCAGTCGTCAGCCGCCACCGGGTTCGTCGAAGCTGTGAGGAGGACCGCGAGGAGCGCGCAGGTCCTCGGCGTATGGTCGACTCGAGGTCTCGGCGCCGGGCGGGGTCGAGCGCCCCCCTCCCTGACTTCCTCGTGCTGACGGCGGTCGAGCTTCATGGCGGCTGGGTGAGTGGCTCGTCTAGAGCCCCAGCTCCGTCAGGCCCGGGTGGTCGATCGGCCGCGGTCCGGGGGCGTCCCAGCGGAACAGCCGCTCGGCCTCGAGGATCGGGACGTCGTTGATGCTCGCCTGGCGCCAGGACATGAGGCCCTCGGCGTCGAACTCCCAGTTCTCGTTGCCGCAGGCGCGGAACCACTGGCCGTCGGCGCGTTGCCACTCGTAGAGGAAGCGCACGGCGATCCTATTCGGCCCGTAGGCCCAGAGCTCCTTGATCAAGCGATAGTCGAGCTCGCTCGACCACTTGCGACGGAGGAAGTCCCGGATCGCCTCGCGCCCCTGGAAGAACTCGGAGCGATTGCGCCAGCGGCTGTCGGGGGAATAGGCCAGGGCGACTCGGTCGGGGTCGCGGCTGTTCCAGGCGTCTTCGGCCAGGCGCACCTTGCGCGCGGCGACCTCGACGTCGAAGGGGGGGACGAGCAGCTCGCTCATGTCGGTCTCCGGGAGGCGTTGCGGTCGAGCAGGCGCCGGTAGGCGCCGGCCTCGATCTCGGCGGGGGTGAAGCGGGGCGTGATGTGCTGGGGGCAGTTCCAGTCGAAGGCCTCGACGCGGAGCACGACGACCCGGCGCACCTGGGCGTCGTAGGCGGGGTCCGCGAGGGCGTCGACCAGGTCGGGGCGCTCCCCGGCGGGGTGGACCGTGGCGCGAGCGAGGATCTTGAGTCGGCGCTGGAGGGCGTAGTCGAGGAGGATCAGGGCCACGCGCTCGTCGTGGCGGAGGTTCCCCGTGCTGATCAGCTGCATGTTTCCGCGGAAGTCGGCGTAGCCCAGGGTCCGCTCGTCGAGCACCTTGAGGAACCCGGGCGGCCCTCCGCGGAACTGCACGTACGGCCAGCCCTCGTCGTTGACGCTCGCCATGTAGAAGGAGTCGCGGGCGGCGAGGAAGGCGCGCTCGGTCCAGCCGAGTCGCTGGTCGTCGCGCTCGCTGGTCTCCAACCGAGCGACCTTGGCGCGCGTTCCGTAGTCCTCCTGGGCTCGCTTGACCGAGTCGGTGAAGGTGATCCGGGGGAAGCGGCGGGGCATGCGCCCTCCTTGTTTGGGTCGTGGGGGCGGGCAGACGCCCGGACTCAGCGGGAGCCCGGGGCGCGTGCCCGCGTCGCGGTTCGGAGTCGTGCGCGGCGACTAGGACGGCGCGCCCGCGAAGGCGGCCGCGCGAGCAGGGGCCAGCGGGCGACACGCCCGCTGGCTGGGTGGGGGGGGGCGGGCGCAGGCCGCCGGAGCGGCCCTCGCCCGCGGGGGAAACGGGGAATCAAAAGGTCAGGACGGTGAAGCCGGCCTGGGTCAGTGAGCGGAGGCTGGGCAGGCCGCTGGTGCCGGGGACGGGGTTGTCCTTGATCAAGGCGAACCCGGACGCCTCGACCGATTGGGTCGCGCCGTATGCGTCCGCGCAGCCGCAGGAGGCGCCAGCGATCGTGTCCTGGACCTGGAGGAAGAGCTGGTGCGCAGGGTGCTCGGGGTCGACGAGCCTCCCCAGCCAGCGGGTCCCGGTCCCCTGGAAGAGGAGCGTGACCTCGTCTCCCTCGTCCCTGTATTCGTAGGCGCTGGCGAGCGCGTTGAACAGGCGCCCCAGGGACTCCTGGGTCCCCGAGTCGGGGTCGGAGAGAACGACGATCGCGGTCTTCTGTTTCGAGTTGGTCATCGAGTAGTCCTTTCAGTGGTAGGGAGCTCTTTCGCAGGCCGCGTGCCACTCGCCGTTTCCATACCGAGCCACGACTTGCGCCTCCCACCGCTCGCGAGAGTTCGCGACTCGCGAACGCCGCCGCGAGAACTCGCGGGCTCTCGCTGGCCAAGTCACGTGCCCCTGGGCCGTCGAGGTCGGCCGCTCGCTTGCACACGGTGCGGTGGAGGTGTGCCATGACGAGATCGCGCCCCGCGGTGGCGAACCGCAGCTCCGCCGTTCGGACCCGCTCCGTGGAAGGGGCGCCCCTGTGCTCGCGCGGCGCGCCAACCTCCGGTAGCCTCACCGCCACCGTGAGCTTGTCCCCCGACTACGAGCCAGAGTTCGAGTCCTTCAAGTCCCTCCTCCTCGACATGGGTCAGGAGCGGGGCCTCGACGCGTTGCTCCGCTTGATCGTCCGCCGCCTCGCCGAGCGCCCCCACCTGGCCCTGGCGCGGATCTGGCTGCGGGCCCCGGGCGACGTCTGCGCCGCCTGTTCGCTGCAGGTCGAGTGCCCCGACCGCGCCGAGTGCCTGCACCTGGTCGCCAGCGCTGGCACCCCCCAGACCGCCGGCGACGACTACGGCGGGCTCGGCGGCCGCTTCCGACGGTTCCCGATCGGGATCCGCAAGATCGGCCGGATCGCCGCCTCCGGGGAGGGGCTGATGGCGGCGGTCGAGGGCGAGAGCCCGTGGTTGGTGGACTCGGACTGGGCAGAGCGCGAAGGGATCCTGGGCTTCGCGGGTCAACCGTTGATCCACGGGGAGCGAAACCTGGGCGTCCTCGCCGTGTTCCTCCGCATTCCGCCGCGCCAGGAGGGACTTCAGTGGCTGCGCATGATCGCCGACCACGCAGCTGGAGCGATCACCAACGCGCGGGCCTTCGAGGAGATCGGCCGGCTCAAGCACCAGCTGGAGCTGGAGCGCGACTACCTGCGCGAGGAGGTGCGGGAGGCGCGGGCCTTCGGTCAGATCCTCGGCGAGAGCCCTGCGCTGCGGAGCATGCTCGAGCAGATCGAGCTGGTCGCGCCGACCGAGGCCAACGTGCTCGTCCTCGGCGAGTCGGGGACGGGCAAGGAGCTCGTGGCGTGCGAAATCCACAAGCGCAGCGCGCGGCACGACCGCGCGCTGGTGAAGGTCAACTGCGCCACCGTTCCCCGTGAGCTGTTCGAGAGCGAGTTCTTCGGCCACGCAAAGGGCTCCTTCACCGGAGCCGTGAAGGATCGGGTCGGCCGCTTCGCCACGGCCGACGGCGGGACACTCTTCCTGGACGAGGTCGGCGAGATCCCGCTGGAGCTGCAGAGCAAGCTGCTGCGGGTGTTACAAGAAGGCGAGTTCGAGCGCGTCGGAGAGGACAAGACGCGCAAGGTCGACGTCCGCGTGGTCGCCGCGACGAACCGCGACCTGCGCGCCGAGGTCGAGGCCGGGCGCTTTCGCGAGGACCTCTACTACCGCCTGGCGGTGTTCCCGGTCGAGGTCGTCCCGCTGCGCGACCGGCTCGAGGACATACCGATTCTCGCCGAGCACTTCCTCGAGCTGGCCGCCCGGCGGCTGAAGACCAGGCCGCCGCGGATCACCCAGGGGGACGTGCTTCGGCTGCAGCAGTACGACTGGCCGGGGAACGTGCGGGAGTTCCAGAACGTGATCGAGCGCGCAGTGATCGTCTCCCAGGGAGGCAAGCTGCGCCTCGATCTCCCTGGCGGGTTGCGCAGGCCGCCGCCGGCCTCGCACGGCGGTCAGCGCCAGGCCGTCCTCACCGACGACCAGCTGCGCCAGCTCGAGCGCGACAACGTGGTCGCCGCGCTCGAGCAAGCGCAGTGGCAGATCTCGGGTGAGGGCGGCGCCGCCGCCTTGCTCGGGATCAAGCCCTCGACCCTCACCTCTCGCATGAAGAAAATGGGGATCGAGCGGCCCTAGCTCAACGCGCGCTGAGCTGCGGGACCGCGGGGAAGTCCTCCTCGGTCTGGGCCACGTGGTTGAAGTAGTTGGTGAAGATCGTCAGCGCGACGTTGGCCACGAGCTCGGAGATCTCGCCGTCGTTGAAGCCCGCCTCACGCGCGGCGACCAGGTCGGCGTCCTCCAACCAACCGCGGGCTTCGACGATCCTGCGGGAGAAGCGGAGCGCAGCCTCGGCCTTGCGATCCGGCGACTCGCCGCGGCGAGCGTCTTGGATCGCCTCGTCGGTCAGCCCGGCGGCGTGGCCCAGCGCCGTGTGGGCGCCAAGGCAGTAGGCGCAGCGGTTCAGCTCCGAGACCGTCAGCGCGACCTGCTCGCGGAGCTTGGCCGGGAGGGCGCCCGCCTGGAGCGCTCCGCTGAAGCCGAGGTAGGCGTTCAGCACCGCGGGCGAGTTGGCGAAGGTTCGAATCAGGTTGGGCGTCATGCCCAGCTTGGCCTGGACGCCGTCGAGCAGGGTCTTGACCTCACCCTGGGCCAGCTTGGGGTCAATCGAGTTCAGTCGGGTCATGGGGGGGTCCTTTCGGTTGGGGTTGGGTGGACTGCCCCACCCAAGGCAAGGCCTGTGCCGCCCTGCAATCCCCACACGGACGGGTTTACGACGCGAGCGCTCACGAGAGCTCGTGAGCTCAGGCGAAAGTTCGTGAGGTGCTGCGCAGGGACCCGAGAGCGGACTCGTGGAGGTGCTCGGCTAGCGCTCGAGGAACGCCGCTGGCGGATCGGCGTCGCCCTCGTAGACCTCGATCCAGCGCTGGAGGCTGCCCACGATCAGCAGCGAGCGGTCTCGGGAGAGCTGCATGCGCCCCCGGCAGACCGGGGGGGAGTCGACTCCGTCGTCGAGGGTCCGCACCAGGGTCGGCCGCTGTTTGCCCTCGAGGCGGTAGAGCTGGAGGTAGCCCGCGTCCGTGTCGCTGCCGTGCACGCCGCCGCTGAGCAGCACGTGGGTTCCGCCGAGCACGAAGCGCCCGTCCCGCGCCACCGGGGGCGCGATCCCCTCGACGTCGAACTCCGGGGACCAGTCGACCCGTTCGACGAGCCCGCCGTCGGTCACGTCGAACACCGTGACCCCGGTGGCGTGGGCGACGCCGACCTGCATGCAGTCGACGCTGGCGAAGGGGCGGTTGGGTTCCTTGTTCAGCGGCAGGCTGTAGCGCAGCGCCCCGCTCGCGGTCTCCCACACGTCGACGCGGCCGCTGCGCACCCCGGCGGTTCCCAAGACCCACTCACCCCGGGGGCTGAAGCTCAAGAAGCGCGTGGGCAGCGGGGGGCCAGGTGGAGCCTCGAGGGTCCGGACCCACGCCCCGCTGCTCGCGTCGTAGAGCCGGGGGAGCCGCGGCCCCGGTCCGCCGGCGAGCACGAGCGCCCGGTCGGGCGAGAGGGCCACCGTGCGCACGTTCCCCGTCTCCTGGTGGGCGACGGGCTGGGGGGCGGCGCGCTCGCCCGGGGTGAACTCACGCGCCAGGTTCAGGGAGGAGGGGAGGTCCTCCACGTCCTTGTTGCTGTCGTGCACGACCCACAGGCTGCGAGCGTCGGCGGAGAGCAGCGGGCTGCTGCGGAGGGTGGGCGCGTCGAGGGGTTGCTTGGTCGGGTCCGCGCCACCCCGCCACTCCCACCAGGTCAGGCCCTCAGCGTCGAACGCCGCCGCCAGCAGTCGCCCCGAGTCGCGCGGGTCGAAGCTGGCCTGGGCGTCGGCGCCCCGGCGGAGGTCGAGCCGCGCGAGGGGGACCCGCAGCCAGTGCGCGTCGCGGATCTGCCGGGCGCGCAGGCGATCCGGCTCTGCGAGGTTCGGCTCCTGCAGCAGCCTCCAGGCCGTGCGGTACTGCTCCTCGGGGGTCAGCCGGGCCCAGTCGACGCCCACGCGCTTCGGCGGCGGCGGTTCAGGGGTCGGGGAAACCTCCACCGCCGCCGTGGGCTCGGAGTCCGAGGCGGACGCGCCCCCGAGCGCCCACACCGCCGACCCGCCCGCGGCCAGCGCGAGCACCAGCGCGGCGCCGAGCAGCTTGCCCACCGGGGTGCGCCGCGGCGGCGCCTCGGCCTCGCCGGCGAGGAACGCGTCCAGCGCCTCGCCCAGCGCGGCCGCGCTGGGGTAGCGCGCGGCGGGGTCCTTCTCCAGGCAGCGCATGCAGATCGCCGCCAGCGCAGGGTCCACGGAATCGGGGAGTGGGTCGGGGGGCTTGGCGATCACCTTCACGAGCAGCTTCATGGCCGTCTTGGCGCGGAACGGGGGGCGCCCGCTGAGCAGCGCGTAGAGGGTCGCGCCCAGGCCGTGGACGTCGGTGGCCGGGCCGAACTCGTGGCGCGCGCCCTCGGCTTGCTCCGGAGACATGTAGGCCGGGGTCCCCAGGAGCTGACCCGTGCGGGTCAGGCTCTGGCTCTGCATGTCCTTGGCGAGGCCGAAGTCGGTCAGCCGCGCGCGCCCCTTCGAGTCGAGGAGCACGTTGGCGGGCTTGAGGTCGCGGTGCAGGATCCCCTGCTCGTGCGCCGACTCGATCCCGGCGCACACCTCGCGCACGATCTCGGCGGCGCGCTCCGCGGGGAACGGTCCCTGGCGTTCGAGCAGCGTGTCGAGGGCCTGGCCGTCGACGAGCTCCATGACCAGATACGGGTTTCGCCCCGCGTGGCCGAAGTCGTGCACGCGCACGATCCCTGGGTGGGTCAGCCGGGCCAGCGCCCGCGCCTCGGTCTCGAAGCGGGCCTTGGCCTGCTGGCTGGCGGACTCGCTGAGCATCAGCTTCAGCGCCACGTCCCGCTCGAGCTGCGGGTGCCGCGCGATCACGACCATGCCCTGACCGCCCCGCGCCAGCTCGCGGACCACCTGATACGGACCGATCGTCTTCGTGCCGCGTCCCCCTCGAGGGGAGCTTAGTCGGCCGAGCCTACCC
>Ga0070727_10003111_pt1 | contig 15377 bp, 15 predicted proteins | sample tdAd472_FD_66722 | JGI IMG/M metagenome (GOLD analysis project Ga0070727, IMG submission 66722) | Marine sediment microbial communities from the Atlantic coast under amendment with organic carbon and nitrate - tdAd47.2 | ecosystem: Environmental > Aquatic > Marine > Coastal > Sediment | place...
ACCCCGATGCCGGTATCTCGATGCGGGTGACTCTCAGCTACGACCCCGATTTGCTGAGCACTCAGGTCACTTGCGACATTCTCTACGGCGTCAAGACTCTTGACCCCACGCTCGGCATCGACATTCAATCGACCATCAGCTAACTCGGTTTGGGTTGGATTGTGGCGAGACGACCCCCGCACGCCTTCGGGTATGCGGGGGTCTTTTTTTATTTGACGATTCACCGTGCGACATGGTAGCTTTGGGATATGTCACAAATCATCGTGCATCAACTCGAAGAGCTACACGGCAAGCACAAGGGCGGCACCGCCTTCGTCGTCGCCAATGGCCCGAGTGCGGGTCTCTACACCAAGGAAAGCATCGACCGCTTCGGTCTCGACAAACTCGTCATCGGTTGCAACGACGTTTGGCGAGTGCTTGGAGGCGAGCCGCTTGAGTGCGACTATTGGGTCATGCTCGACGGCAAATTCAGAGACGAGAACCATGCACGCATTCACGCCTACAAGCACACGCACACGCGGGCGACACCGATTTGCTACCGAGCCCTCGACCTTGAGCACTACCGGCTCAACCTCAACTTCACACGCGACGCCCGACGGATCATGCGCGAGGGCAACGAAGCCGAGCAGCGTTTCAAGCCCGGCAACTATTTTCACGGCCATTGTTCAGGCGTCGCCGCCGTGCAAGTCGCCATGCAAGCGGGATGCACGACCGTCTACTTGCTAGGGCATGACCTCACCGTCACGCAAGACGCAACCCACGGCTTCGGCAAACGCACGGACCATGAGCACACCGGAAAATACCCGCAAGGGTTGACGTTTCTCTCAGGGTATGATTTACTCAAAAGACACGCCGACGAACTAGGCGTGCGAATCATCAACCTCAGCCCCATCAGCACGCTCAAACAGTTTGAGCCCGGCCAACAACTCAATCAGGAAGGTCAATGATGCCGAAAGCCACAACCAAGAAGACGACCCGCAAGAAGATCAGCAAGAGTGCTGAGCCCAAGGCGACCACGCCCGGCGACATTCTCGACGAAGTCGACGCCATCGACGTTGACGGCATCGAGGCCGAAGTCGATGCCACCGCACCCAAGCCCGACACCAACAGCCTTGACCCCGACAGCTTCGACGCCCCCGACAGCTTCGACAACACACACCCCGACAACAACCCGCTCAGCGCCGATGTCACCGACATCGTCGACCAACTCGACGCCGCCGAGCTTGCGAAGAGCAAGAAGCGCACCGGGCTCACCGGCAACCGCAGGGTCGAAGGGGCAAGCTTCGTGCGAATGCTCAACACCACCGGGCACACCACCGCTATCGCCGCTCGCTATGTCCCCTTCCGTCTCATCGACGGCTACACCTTCATCGAGGGCGAGCCGTGCGTGCCCCGAGGCATCGCCCCCAAGCGATCCAACGGCGAGCGTGAAGCCGAGAACGTGCCGAGCGCCGCCTACGTCGACCCCAACTACGAGCCGAGTGCCCGGTCGCTGGCCCAAGTGCGTCGCGTCGTCGATGCTGAGAAGGCTTGGTTGGTCGCTATGAACCGTGACCGCAAAGACAAGCGATACGCCACCGACCCCACGCTCGATTGGTCCGCATTCGTCGACCTCGCCGCCGACATCAAGCGCCGCATCGCACGCGGCAAGGCGTTCTGATTATGGCGGGCCGTTTACTCCAACGCGACACCGTCACCGTCAATCGCTATGACGGCACGGGTGCCATCGACGAATGGGGCCATGAGTCAACGGCACTCGCTAGCGGCTTCCCCCTCACGGCGAAGGGCTACTTTCGTCACAAGTCGACAGATTCCCCCGTGAGCTTCGGCGGTCGTGACCGCAGCGTCGACGCCGAATTCATCAGCAGCAGTTACCACGATGGCGAGATTGGTGACAAGATCACCAAGGGCAGCAACACCTTTCTCGTCGTCGCCCGATCACACAAAGACGACTCAACTGGCAACGATGACCATACCCGGTACACTCTAAGTCAAGAGGGCACCGGAGACGGCACGAATGTCAGCTAGCATCGAAGGAAAAATCAGCGTACAGGCATCAAAGGCGTTCGCCGAGATTGACCGCGTCATCGGCATCGAAGTCGAGCAAGCCGTCTTGAAGGTCGAGCGTCGAGCCAAGCAAAACCTCACCGACCTTGAGAAAGTCGACCGAGGCTTCGTGCGTAACAGCATCGACCACAAGGTACAGGTCAAGAAGGGTCGCATTGAAGGCGTCACCTTCGCGGGTGCGAAGCACGCACGTTGGGTGCACGAAGGTCGACTCGGCACAAAGTCGTCGCCCGCAGGCACCAACCCAAAGACCGCCGCTACCGCCGCCTTCCCCAACCTCAAGGCCATCGAGCAATGGGTGCGTCGCAACAACACCAAGCTCAAGGTCAGCGGCGTCAAGAGTCGCGGCAAGAACAAGGGGCAGACGCGAGCCGCCAAGGGAAAAGACGTGAAGAGCGCCGCATTCGCTATCGCGCTCAAGATCAAGCGTGAGGGAATCGCGCCGACGCCGTTTTTGAGAAGCGCCTTTCTCACCGAGACGGTCGGTTTCAAAAAGCGAGTGCTCGCCGCCATCAACAAGGTAGTCATCAAATGAGCTACGCAAGCAACGTCAAGCGTTGGGCCATCACCAGCATCAACGACGCGCTCAACTTCGCTTCGGCCAGCGTGAAAGCTCGCCATCTCAACGACCAAGAAATGCCTTCACAAAACGGCATCTTCGTCGGCGTCGAGCCATCCAGTGTCATCAACAGGCAACTCGGCATGCAATGCGACCTACGCATCATCGTCATTGCCAACGACGAGCCAACGTGCGTCGACGTGCTTGACCGGGTCAGGCGTCACTTCAACTTCGACGCGGGCGCACGCCGCTTCGTCGACAGCGAAACCGCAGACCCGGCAACCAAAGACCTCAAGGTTTTCGATATCACACTCGCCCAAGAAGTGCCGCCCGATCAACAAGGGCCGGAGGGCAAATGGATCGGGCAGCGTCTCTATCAGGTCAAGGGCCGTGATACCAGCTACGCCGACTCGGTTTGACATATCGAGCCCTCATGCGATGATGACCTAGTCGCTTACGTCGGTACAAACGAAGGAAACAAACCCAATGGCATACAGTCAAATCACCAGCGTCAAAGACTCCGACTCAATCCTCTTGGGTCTCGGTACGCTCGGCATCACCAGCACGCTCGGCTCACCGGCCACGTTCGCCGATGTCGGCTACATCAAGGGATGCGAAGTGACCTACACCCGAGAGTTTCGGGAATTCACTTCGGCGGGCTTGCTCGTCAAGCGGCTCGTCTTTTCTGACCGCCTCGAACTCAACGCGGAATGGGCCGAAGTCTCGATCAGCAATCTTCAAACCGTCTTCGCGCCCGGCGCTTCGGCGGTTGACGAAATCAGCTTCGGCGGCTCGAAGACCGTGACCCAATACCGGGTGCAATTCGAGCACCAGCGATCCGACAACTATTGGCTCGCACTCACGATTTGGAAGGCCGTACCTTCCGGCGAATTCACCCTCGCATTTGCCGAAGAGGAATTCATTCAGTACCCCGTGCAGTTTGCCGCCGAAGTCGACGACGCCAAGGCCGCAGGCGCGCAGTACGCCCGCATTCGCATCCATGAGCCCTAAGCCTCTTTGAGAACCCACCGGGCTCAGGGAATACCACAACAGAGCCGTCGCCCAAGCATGCGGCGGCGGCTCTTTTTCTTTGAAAGGAAACTCGCCACCATGACCGACACAACACCACAAGCCGAGACGAAGACCGAAGCGAGAGCACGCCGCTTGCGAGCAATGGATTTCAAAGACACGCCGACAAGCGACAACGTCGTCGAGCTAACCCTTGCCGACATTCTCTTGCAAACCGCCGTGCTCACCGACGCCGATGACGAAGCCACAATCGTCATCAAGCCCATCAACTTCAAGGGTCTCGCCTTGCTCGAAACCGCCGTCGGTCAAGACGCACTCTTGCAACTCGCAACGGGCACGCCGCAATGGGGCACGATGCTCAAGATTGTCGTTGTGCTCGTCAATCAAGACTTGCCGCCTCATCAGCAAATGAGCGAGGAAGAAATCGGGCGGCTTATCGACGCGAAGAAGGCAGGCTTGGTCTCCGAACTTGCTATGGAAATGCTCAACCCTTTACTCGAAGGCGGGACGCAAACGGAGGCGACGGAGACAGCGCCAGCGGACCGCCACGTTGGGACAAAGTCTTCTACTTTTGCGCAAGCGAATTCGGATGGTCAGTAGAGAAGACGGCGTCAATGCCGCTCGCTCATGTCTTTATGCTTATGGACGTGCATACAGAGATTCACAGCAAGGAAGAGGAACCCAAGCAATCACGCAAGAGGAAGCACAAAGGGCAAAGCACCGTCACGAAGGACAACGGCGACCGCGTCACTCAGCGATGGCGAGACTTGAGCAACCTACCCGACGACATCGCCGCAGCACGCAAGATCGTCGGCGGGGCATTGGGCGATGGCATTCAAGGCGTTGATTGCTGATTTGTGACAAAACCCCGGAGCGGCAAGCATGGCTATTGATATCGGTGAAATTCTCATCAGGCTTCGGGCCGACACGGGCAAAGCGGGCCGCGACTTCGGTGACTTCGCCAAGCGTACCGACGCACGACTCGTCAGCCTCACCAAGAATCTCGATGCTTTCAGCCGCCGACTCACGGGTCTCAGGGCCATCGCTACCGCCGCACTCGGCCCGGCCATTCTCAAAATCGGCAGCGACTTCGACAAGGCCATCACCAACGTCAGGGCCATCACCAAGGAAACCGAAACCCAATTCGAGTCGACGCGAAAGCAAGCCATCGCCGTCGCCGACGAATACGGACGGAGCGCCACCGAAGTCGGCGGGGCACTCTTTCAAATCGTCTCAGCGGGCTTGAGAGGCGAGCAAGCCTTCACAGCCCTTCGAGCCGCTACCGCCACCGCGAAAGCGGGCTTGGTCGATACAGCCCTCGCTACCGACGTGCTCGTCGGCACCCTCAACGCATTCGGCAAGAGCGGCAACGAAGCCGCCGAAGTCGCGGGCAAGCTCATCGGCGTCGTCGACCGAGGCATCTTGACCTTTGAAGACCTCGCCACCAAACTCGGCAACGTCTCGCCAGTCGCCGCCGCAGCGGGCGTCGAGCTTGAAGAATTGCTCGGCATTCTCGCCTTGCTCACGCGAAACGGCGTGCGGTTCGCTCAGGCCACCACACAGACACGGGGCGCAATCGTCAAGCTCATCGCACCGGGCCGCGAAGCTCGCAAGGCGATTGAAGAATTGCTCGGCACCACCATCGAGGCGAGCATCGCACAACGCGGCTACATCGACACGCTCGAAGCCGTCGTCAAGGCGTCCGATGGCACGGTCGCCAGCTTCAAGCGTCTCTTTGAAGACGTTGAAGCGGTGCAGGGCGTCACGGCGATTGCGTCGCAGGGATTCAACACGCTCAGGGAAGACATCGAGGCTTTGCGAAACGCGGGCAACGCCACGCTCGTCAAGACCACCGAGATTCAAGCCAACTCGCTCGCTCAACTCACCGTCGCAATTCGGAGCTTGGTGCAAAACCAAGTCATCCGATTCTTCGAGGAATACCGCGACGCGATCATCGGTGCCGCTACCGGCATCCGTGACTTCTTGCGTGACAACGAAAGACTCGTCGCGCTTGTCGTGAGGGTCACGGGTCTCGTCGCTACCTTTGCCGCCGCAGGCATCGCACTCGGCATCGCCATCAAGGGCGTCGTCTTCATTCTCAACGCCTACCGCACGGCGCTCGGTGCACTCGGCATCATCAAGCTCAAAGACGCCGCACTCAACAAAGCGAACACCGCTTCGCAGCTTGAGAACACCGCAGCCGTCGCTACCAACACCGCCGCCCGAGGCGGTCAGGCCACGGCCATCATCGGCACCGAAGTCGCCCTCGCCACCAACACCGCCCTCTTGCGTACCAACACAGCCGCCTACGTCCTCAACACGAAAGCGGGCACGGCGACCGCCGCCGCTCAAGCGACCACCGCCGCAGCGACCACCAAGTTTGGTCTCGCCATGAATAAGCTTGGCAGGGCAACGGGCGTCGCCGTCTCGATTCTCGGCAACAACGTCGGCACCTTCGCACGCTACGGCACCATCCTCGCCCGTCTCGGCGTCGCGGGTGCCGCCGCCGCCGTTGCCTTCGGCAGCTTCAAACTCGGTCAGGGAATCCGTCGAGCACTCGACGGCGAATTGCGGGCCACCGAAGAACTCGTCGAGCGGCTTGAGGAAGTCGACGAGCTTATCAGCAACATCAGCCAGCAAAACGCCACGCGACTCGCAGGCGAGCGAGCCGAGAGACAAATCGAAGTGCTCGACAACGTCGACGAGCTACAAAAGAAGCTCAAGGAAGCCCGCGACCTCGCCCGCCAAGGCGACACCGCAGCCGCCGACGAAATCACACGCATCGAAGACCGGCTCAAGAAGCTCGCACCAACAGCCGCACAAGCTCAAGAGCAAATCGGGTCGACGTTTGAACAGCTCGCCAGCCAAATCAGCGGGGCGCTCGATCAACTCGGCGACGAGACCGGCACCGCTATCGGCGGCACCGATCCGCTCAGTGCAGCCTTCGGCAATCCCGATGACGCCATCGCTACAGCCGCCCTCATTCGTGCGGGCATCGCGCAAAGCTCGGTCGAAGCCCGAGAGCTTCTTGAGCGATTCCAACAAGTGCGTCAAGCCTACCGCGACATCGGCGAGCAAATCCAGCAAGACACCGCACGCAGCGCCGCCAACGAAAACGCAAGGGCCGCACTCAACGCGGGTCTCAACGCGAGTGCGGAATTGCTCGGCGAAGTACGCACGAAGTCGCGTGAGCTTGTCGAAGAGACCTCACGCGGTCTCACGTCGCAGGCCGTCAACGAATTCGCCGACCTCAACGCCCAATTCAACAACATCGTCGATGACGGCGACCGCGTGCGAAACCAAATCAACAACATTCGCGCCGTGCTCGCCCGCAATCAGCAATCGCAATTCCTCGACAAAGAAGAATTCGTCGAAGCCGTCTCAACGCTCACCGAGCTTGAAACCGTCATCAAGGATATCGACCAAGCCGCAGCAAACGTCGGCGCTCAAATCGGCAACATCGCCACCGCCGCCATCGAAGCCGCAGCCAAGTCGCGGCAAATCATCTTCGAGACAACCGACGACCTCGAAATCGAATTGCTCAGGAAGCAAGGCAAGAGGCAGCAAGCCGCAGACCGGCTCGCCGACAAGCGTGCACGCGAGCGGATCAAGCAAGCCGCCGAAGCGTACAACGCCGAGCGTGAGCAAATCAACGACCTCATCGAGCAACGCCGTATTCTCATCGAGCAGGACGCCGAGGGCAACGCCGAAGAGATTGCACAAATCGAAAACGCGATCACGATGCGGCAAGAGAACCTTCGAGGCATCGAAGACAAGCTCGACCTCATCGAAGAAATCAACCGCGAAGAGAAGAGAGGCAACGCCGAGGCCGCACGCGAGGAAGCCACGCGCATCGAAGACGCACGGCAGAAACGAGAGCAAGCGGCACTCGAAGAGCAAGCCAACGCCGAGCGGTTGCTTTTGCTCGAAGCGATCCGCGAAAACAATCTCACCGACGAAATCGCGGCACGCGAAAGACTCATCGACATCGAGACCGAGCTTGCCGCCCTCAAGGAAAGGAACCTTGAGAACGAGCTTGCGACGATCAACAACGCACGCGAGCGAATCGAGCTTTTGAAGCAAGAGCTTCAAGACGCCGCAAACGCGGGCAAGACCGATGCTTTTGAAGGTCTCACCCGCGACGCCCTACGCGACATCACGGGCGGCTCAGGCGGGGCCACCGACCGTGGCGCGATCCGCGACAAACTCAGCGACATCAATTCGCAAGAAGGGCTCGACGCCACCGAAGACGCCACAGCCGCCGCACGCGACACACTCTTCAACGACCTCAACCGCCAACGCAACGATGCCATCGAAGCGGGCGACACCGAGGAAGTCGAAAGGCTCAATCAAGAAATCCGTGAGCTAATTGAATTCTGGCGAATTTTCCAAGACGAAGTGAGGCGGCGTTCGGAGGAAATCAAAGAAGTCGAAGAGGAACGGCAGCGGATCGAAGCCGAGAATGCACAGAATGCCGTACCCGCAGGCACCCCCGGAGACCCCGCAGGACCACCCGCACCCGGCGTCGACGTACAGCCGCCCACGACCGACGTACAGCCGCCCGCGACGGGCCAGCCCTCTCAGGCCCCGGCACAGCCCGAGACCCCGGAGAAGCCCGCCACGCCAGCCCAGCAGCAAGACCAAGACCCCACCACGGCGGTCAGCGATGCCGCATCAAATGCACAGTCGGCTCTTGCTCAAGCAACCGCTCGGCTCAACACCGTCGTCAATATCACCATCACCGCAATCAACAACATGGCAGCGGAGACGGTCAGCGGATTCGAGAGCGTCAGCGGCAAACTCGAAGAGCTTACCGAGGCCACCAACAGCAACACGGGCGAGCTTGTTGAGAACCGCCGACGCATCGAAGACTTGCGGATCACGAAGAGGAACGGATAAGCCATGCCCTACGGAGAGTCAGCCAAATTTATCCGCAAGACCAACTACACCCGCTACGGCGGCGTCGTCACCGAAGTCGAGAGCGGCGACCCCGGCGTCGGCCCATTCTTCGTCGAGCTTGGAGCGGCATCACTCGACATGACCGCACCGTGCGAGTATTGGAGCAAGCGCGACGGGCCGCTTGAGCGATTCTTCGTGCGGGCCAGCGTGCAACCACGCGAGCCATTCAACAGCGTACTTGACCTTGTCGAAGGCATCGACGAAGTCAACAACTTCATCAGTGCTCAACTCGCCGACATTGATTGGAAGCCGCCGCGATTCTTCACCTTCCCGCACGGCAAATCCGAAATCGTGCAACAGGGCAAATACAACGTCGGCAGCGTCGTCATCGGCGACCGTTTCGGCAGCGCCCGCACCGTCTTCGACGATTGCATCATCACCGACGTTCGCTACGAAGACGACGAAAGCTTGCCGTCGGGCTTCGGCTCTATCGAATGGGAATTCACGCGGGTCGCCCCGGAGTCATTGCCCGAGGCACGCTACCCTCGATTTGCCTTTCGAGCGGGAGGCACCGGAGCGGCCAGCGGCACCTACCTCTACCCGACGTTCAGTGCGGCCACGGGCTATGACGACCTCGCGCCCTATCTCGTCACCTACGAGAGCAGCAGCCGCGACATTTTCGACAGCGTCGCACTCAACGTCTACTTCGCCAAGACGACCGGCGGCTTGACCACCAACGCCGACCGAGCGATTTTCTTGAATCTCGCTCAGGACATCAAGACACGAAGCACCGGCAACCCGGCAGGGCAACCGATTTTCACAAAGCCCATCGTGAAGCGCGACAAACTCGGCAAGGGCATCATGCTCAATTGGGCCGACAACTTCGGCGACCTCACCTTCAACGAAGGCGCATTGACGCCCGGCACTATCACGACGATTTTGCAGAATGCCCAATGCACCGATGTCAAAGTGCTCGACTCCACAGACGACGCGGGCATCGGTCTTCAATTCGTCTTCACCGCCATTCCCGAGGCGCACCAAATCGAGCGTCGCTACTGGACCTTCGACCTCAACAGCGGGGCCGATGTCAACATCACTCAGAATGACCCCGACGGCGCTTGGGAATACAGCTACACCTTTGGGTCGCAAGGCCGCGTCGAGACGTGCACTCTTCGTTGCTTCTACTTCAACGATCACGGTGCCATCAGTCTCGACGATATCCAAAAGCGAATCGGCGTGCTCGGTCAGGCGTGCAAGTACCGCGAACCCGTCATCACACCGCTCGCACGCGGGCGCGTCGACATGCCCGATGTCTACGGCAACTTCGGCGACCTCTACCTCGACACCACCTACGGGGCGAAGAGCACTTTGGTCTTTGAAGATTGCGTGCTTATGAAGCCGCCGCGAGTCGTCGACAACATCGGCGAGGCGGGCGTCGTCTTTGAAATGACGTTTGGAAAGCCGTACCCCGGCACCGAGATTTGATATAGTGAGAGCATGATGCAAGAGCAATGGAAACCGATTGACGAGCGACCCGACTACCAAGTCAGCAACTTCGGTCGCGTGCGAGGCCCGCGAGGAATCCGCAAGCTCGACTACAGCAATAGGGGCTACGCCTTGCTCAACCTTCGCATTGACGGCAGGCAGCGAAATCTCTTGGTGCACCGACTCGTTGCCAAGGCATTTGTCACAAATGATCGGGCTTGCCCGATAGTCAACCATATCGACGGCGACAAGTGCAACAACCACGCCGACAACCTCGAATGGTGCACCGCACAGGAGAATCGAAACCATGCCATCAAAGAAGGGCTACTCGACCACAAAGGCCAAAAGAACCCGCAAGCGAAACTCACCGAAGGTCAAGTCAAAGCAATCAAGGGCAAGCTTGAGCGCGGACAAAGTCAAGCGTCAATCGCCGCCGAGTTTGCCATGACCCAACAAACCGTTAGCGATATCAAAACCGGCAAGTCATGGGCGCACGTCGCGGCTTGATTTGTGACAAATCCCACGCCGCGTGATAGAGTGCAAGCATGACCGAAGTGAACCGCGACTACATCGAGATTCTTGAGCTACGGCACGCGATGAACCAACCTTCGACGTGCCGCTTTCGCTACCGCAGCGACAGCAACGGAAACGCCATGCGGCGCTTCGACGAATCGCCCGAGCACAACTACCGCGAAGAAATCACCTACACCGTCAGCAACGATACTTGGTTCAAAGGTCGCGTGCTCACCTTTCAACGCGAGCTAGCAGACGGCGACGAAGGCATCGTCTTTGTCGCAGCCGACGCGCTCGAATACATGGCAAACAATCCGTGCAACGAAGTCAATGAATGGTACAACCGAAGCCGCGACGCGAGCATCGCAGACAATTACCCCAAAAACCAAACGGTCGAAGACATCATCAGCATCGAGCTTGCAGGCGTGCCCGACCTCGACGGCTTCAATTGGGACGAAGCGACCGAGCTACGCGACTTCGTCATCAAAGACTTTCAGACACGCGGCAAGACCTTCTTGCAACTCATCGAAAACATCGTCGCCGAAGTGCCGATGCTCGGCTATTGGATCAATCCCATTGACGGCGACATGCACTTCTTCGACTTGGGCGACCGAGGCGACAACTTCTATGACCTCGACGTGCCCAAGCTCAGCGCTCAGGCGGGCGACCGCAACGTCATCGACCTTCAACTCGCCGAAGACATCAGCCAAAGCTACGACCGGCTCACCATCGTCGGTTGGGGAACCTTTGAAGAAAAGTACGGCAAGCTCGACCTCGCTTGGAACCAAGGGCAAGCGGGCCAATTCTCGACAGGCGACTACGGCTTCAACAACTACCGCACTTTGCCCATGCGGAAAGACGGCACGGCTTGGCAAAAATACACGGACAGCGCAGGCGACGGCTCTTGGATCACGCAATCCAACACAGGCGGCTTCGGCAATTGGCACCCCGGACGCACCGACCGCGACGGGCGATTCGCGTTTCTTCGCTACCGGATCCCCGGAGGGCAAGGCCCCGACCTCGACAACCCGCGAAGCATCGCAGACATCAAGATCAGGGAGGAAGTCGACGAGTTTGGCGAGACACGTTTGCAAACGGTCAAGCCTTCTATTCGCACCGAAATCCTTGGTTGGAATTGGGAAGTCGGGCGCACGGCGGGCCAAATCAACGGCACCATTTACAGCGGCGGCATTTTCAGCGGCGTCAAATACTTCGTCTTCACCGGCAACGGTCAGACCGACAGCGGCGACCCCATCCTCGACTTCGGCAACGTCTCGCCGAGTGAATTCTACTACCCGACCTACCCCACGGTCGGGCAAGACCCCACGAAGTTTGACGGGCCGAAGGTCTCGCAAATCGACAAAGAGTTTTTGCTACTCGGCTCGCGTCTCGTTTACGACACGCGCTATTGGTTTTATGAAAACGTCTCGTCGCATTCGGGTTGGAACAACATCGTAGAGCAAGACGTGCATTGCTTTTGGGGTCGCGGCTTCGACGTATGGGCCGAATACACCGAGCGCACCAACCTCAACGCCATCGTCACCAGCAATGACGGGTACGATAAGCACTTGAAGCTCTACGACCCTCGCTTCTACAAATACACCGACATCGACGGCAACGTGCTACGCGATGACTCAACCATCTTGCAGAACTTCGCAACACGTCTCTTCGCGTTCATCAACAAAGTGCGCTACTACGGGTCGTGCACTATCAGTCTCGCCGACGTGAGCGAAGGCAATATCTTCGGCAACCAATCGGGCAACCTTCTCATCGGTCACTCGCCGCGATTCAACAACATCAACGACAACACCATCAGCGCCCCGGTCATGCGGATTCAAGAAATCGACCTCTCCGATGCGCTCGAAGGCCGCACCGCAAGCGTCGGCTTTGAAAACGATACGTCATTCATCGCCCTCGAAAAGACAGAGGAATTCAGACAATTCTTCGAGGGCAATTTTCAACGCGGCATCGGCGGCTCAAGCGGCGGCGGTTGTTGCAACGGCGCGGGCGACGATCCCACGGACCCCGGAGGCGGCGACTCAGGCGGCGGCGATGGCCCCGGCGATGGCCCCGGCGATGGCACCACCAACGACGATCAGACAAACAACACAAGCGGCGGCAACACAGGCGGCGGCGGCACAAGCGACGAGCCCGATGACACCACGCCGACGGACCCGCCCGGCACCACCACCACGACAACGACGACGACCACGACAACGACATCATCGACGACGACCTTTGGTGGACCTTTCAGCAAGGTCGCCGAGCCGTACCTATACACCACGACGGCAGCGTTGGCGTTGCTTCAACAACTCGGCGGCGATCCCGATGCGGGGCCGACAACAACGACGCCCGACCCGGCGAAAGAATTTGTTGGCGACGAGCTTGTCGAGTGATAGACTGGCGGCATGACCACGCCGCCCAAACTATCCGTCGCAATCGCCACGCTCAACGAAGGCCCCGACCTCGAAGTCACGATTGCCACGTCGCTCGCTTCAAAATTCACGCCGCACGAAGTCATCGTTTGCGACGACTACAGCAAGGAAGACCCGACGCCGAGACTGGCGGGGTGGACATGGCGAAAGCCACCCGTGCGAATGATCCGCAACCCGTACCGCATGGGCAGCGGGCCGACGAAGTCAAGAGCGCTTGAAGCGTGCGAAGGCGACGTTGCCATCATCCTCGATTCGCATATGCGTCTCCACTACCAAACGCTCGGCCAGATTGCACAAGCCCACGTCGAGCACCCGACCGCGATACTTTGCGCCGAGTCAACCGGCTTCTTTTTGGCGGACGGCTTCTACGGTCAGGGCGCTCGACTACGCATGCACCCCACAAGCGGCGTCGTGGCGTCGTGGAACGGTTCAGGCGACTTCGAGCCCTCAGACCCCTACCCAACCATCATCGCCTTGCACGGGGGATGCTACGCCATCCCACGGCCCGTCTTGGCAGAGCTTGGAGGGTACGCACCATTGCTCAAAGGCTACGGGCTCGAAGAGGAATGGGTCGCCATGCGAGCCGCCGCCAAGGGAATCGAAACAAGGCTCGTCAAAGGGTGCCCCGTCGCCCATCAATACAAACGAATCGTCAGCCGCGAAAGCTTCGACGAAAAGCAGCCCGACAACCGTTGGGAAATGCCGTACAACCGGCACGTCATTCACCGTTGGGCATTCGGCGACGAGCAATATGAGAAGACCTACCGCGACTTCCTCTACGCAAGCACGCCAGAGCCCGCACGCGCACGGGTGCAAGAAGAGCTACGCAAGTCGGAACCCTACTACCTCACCTTCGTCAGTCAGCACCCCAACCCATGCACGCACGAAGAAATGCTCGACAAACTCGGATTGCCGCAGCATCCGAAGGCACCGCCCGAACAATTCCGACTCATCGAAGGCGAGCCATGCCACAACGAAAGTCAGCGTGAGCGCAGGCATCATCAAATGGCGGGCATCGAGGCCGGAAAAATTGTTGAGATCGGGCCGAAACAAAGAGAGGCCAGCGGCACAGGCTCCAAGAGGGCCGTTTGAAAAATCTTCAAAGCGCATCCGACACGAAACAAGCGTGACCGGCAGACAAGTTTTCAACTTTATTGTTGAAAAATCATTCATATACCCGTGAGGGTTATGTCACAAATCACCGGAGACGAAAGCCATGACCACCGACGACCGCGACTTCATCGAGAGCCCAAGTGACGACATTGGCAACAACGATTCTTGGGTCGGCCCGAGCGAGCCGCCCGTCGTGCCGAGCGATACTCCAGCCCATGCGGTCCAGTCCGACCCGGTCGTGCGTCGCAGCTACCTTGAGTCAGAGATTGGCCCGCTTCGTGAGCAAATCGCGGGTCTCACTCAGGCGATGTCTACCGTGCCCGACAAGGTCGTCGCGGTGCTCCAAGGCGAAGGCACGCGAGCCGTGCTCGACCAACCCGACGTGCTCGGCCACAACCCTCAACTCGCCGACGCCATCGGAGAGACACAAGCACAACGCGAAGCCAACGGGTGCGAGCACGATGAGTGCGGTTGTGCACGACCCGACGAAATGCGATTCGACGATGCGGTCGCGTCGGTGTTGAGCATCGCCAAGCTCATCGAAGAGAAGCGAATCGCGTACCCGCAGCACGACACGGCCACCATCATCGAGAAGTTTATTTTGCGCAAGCATCGCATGACGCTTCGTGAGGCGTGCCGCACCATCAGCCGAGGGATTGAGTCTTGACCGAAGAACACCAACACGGGCTTTGGCAACTGAGCGTCGCCGCTACCGATGGCTTCGCCAACACCGTCAACGGCAACTACACCGAGCTTCGTGAATTCGTCGACACCATCAACGCCATGCAAAGCGGCGACAAGACACCGCAGGCCGTCACCGTGCGAGGCTACGGCAACTGCGCCGTCAGGCCACCCGTCGAAATCAGCGTGCACCCCAAGCACGTCATCGGCACTTCGCTTCGCTTCATCGAGGGCGACTTGCCCAACGGCGTCGAATGGTTTGACCTTTGTGTCGACACGCACGGCGGCAAGCTCGAAATTCTCGTCGACTCCGAGGCGTATTGCAAGGGCTTCGCCGAGACCTTCGAGCAAGGCGGCGTCACGGGCAAGGCGACCATCGAGGGCGTGCACGATTCCTACAGCCGCACGCCGACCACCTATCACTTCGATTGGGAGACCGTCGTAGGCGTGAGCCACGCCCGACATCACTGAGCATGCCACGCCTACCCGACTCCATTTTTCAAACGGCAGAGAAGGCCATCGAAGAGCGGCGCGACATGCGTTGGCGTCAGGTCTTCTCAATCCCGATGAGAACCAAGGGCGGCGGGGCGGTCATG
>Ga0070727_10003112_pt1 | contig 15377 bp, 13 predicted proteins | sample tdAd472_FD_66722 | JGI IMG/M metagenome (GOLD analysis project Ga0070727, IMG submission 66722) | Marine sediment microbial communities from the Atlantic coast under amendment with organic carbon and nitrate - tdAd47.2 | ecosystem: Environmental > Aquatic > Marine > Coastal > Sediment | place...
CGGTACCGCCAGTGACCAAGCCGCCCACATTATAGAGGTGGAAACCGTCCACGTCCTTTCTGACATCTATTTCATCAAGGACCGCAGCCATATCGATCTGCGGAGGAAGCGGCAGCTGTACGAGAATTCCATGGACATCGGGGTCAGCGTTCAGCGTTCTGATCAGCGTCAGGAGTTCGCTGGTCGTGACGCTGGCGTCGCGCCTGATCGTTCGGGACAATATCCCGACTTTTTCGCAAGCCCTGATCTTGTTCGCGACATACAGCGCCGATGCAGGATCTTCCCCCACCAGAATAACGGCAAGAGTCGGAACGTGACCGGACCTGTCATTTAGACCAGCCACCCTTGCCCGCAGGTCCTCGCGCATCGAGGCGGCCAATGCCTTGCCGTCGATGATCCGGGCCGTTCGCTCCATCGTGATATCAGACACCGGCTCGTGTAGCACTTCTTCGGTTATGCCCACGGTCTAGGCCTGACATTTCGCATGAAAAAGCTGTGGTGAGGGCGATTATGGGTCAATTTCCTGCGAGCCACTCGCTGCCCTTTTTGTATAGTTCGGCCAAAGCGGGGCTGCCAGGCGCCGGAAGATCAGGATTGAACGGCATATTGAACTGGCCCATCGTATAGGCGCAGAATTTATATGCTTGAGGATAGGTTGCCAGCTTTTCCCGATCTATTTCCACCCGGTCCAAAGGGTTCACTGGAGCAATGCAGTCCTTGTCAAAAATAGCGACACGCCGCGATATCTTCCAGCCTTGATCTGTTCTCAGGAACAGATCGTAAAAGCGCCCATAACCGGTAACGTCACATGGAACACCGTGCACCTTCAGCCGCATGATGACCGCCATCCGACTCTCGGCAACCGCACGGTCGCCACGCACATCAACGCCGGATGACCCCATGACATGGTTAGAAACGATCTTTGCATCGGGATCGTTGACTATCTTCTTGCAGCCTTCGACAAAATCGCCAGCGGACACATCCGCCCAGCTAACCGCCATTGTTCCGTCATCCGAATAACAGGCGCGCAGCTTGCCCCACTGGGCCGTATCCCGCCAGATTGCCCACTCTCCAATTACCTGCGCGATCGCCGCTTTTTCTACAACATTGGGACCGAGCGAGGTGCCAGACTCCCGACCAACGCTCGAAACTACCGCATCAGCCATTAACGCACTCCATCTTTATTCTTTTACTAAAGGGGCGGTAGAAACCAGAACACCAGAAATATTCGGTGCTTCTTGCTGATCACCCCCCCGGGCGAAATATCAAATTACAGCTACAGTAGGCCGCTCATTCGGAACGAGAAGAAACGAAACACCAAGGGTTGACGCCTGAGAGGCATCAATCCCAACGGCCTTTCAGCCGCCGAGCTTATCGCCGAAGCGATCATAGGGGGGCAGCGGAGGTAGCGGCGCCGGAATGGTATCTCGCGCCCAAGGCGCGGAGCCCTGCTGGATCAACTCATGTATTGGGTCGCCGCGCCTATAGCGCTCAATCAATAACTCAGGGTCGAAATCGACACCGATCGGATTGACTGCAAAATAGGGTCCGCGCATGAACGCATCCGCCTCGTCATTGTCCATGTTATCGATCTGTGTCTCGATCATGTTGCCATCGGGGTCGTTATAATAGATCGATGTCGTGATGCCGTGGTTGACCGTCCAGACCGGCGTCACACCACTCGCCTTCATCCTTTCATATGTTCCGAGAAGCTGGCCCAGACTATCGTAGGTAAACGCGAAGTGATCCGTGCCTACCGAACCGGGCGCGGGCACAGGCGCGCTCGTAAGGTTCATGATGACCACGCGGTGGTGCTCGTCATCATAGCGAATGAAATCGAGGATCTCATTGGCAAATGCCGAACGTCCGCCAAGGAGCGTCTTATAGAATTCTCGCATTTCATCATAACGCGTCGTTCTCAGAACGATATGGGCAAATTTGCTAGGCGTTGCCTTTGCGTCAATCAGGCGATCTTCGTCGGTTTCGATTGCACTCATAGGAACTCACCTCCGGAAGCTTGGATTACCTGCCCTGTAACCCATTCGGATTCCGGAGAGGCCAGGAACGAAGCGATAGGACTGACATCGTCAATCTGGCCAATCCGCTTCAGAGCCACATTACCAATAATCATGTCGCGCATCCCTGGATCGCTTTCATAAAGTGCTTTCGTCATCTCGGTTTCGGTGAATCCAGGGGATAACGCATTTACGGTGATGCCCAGCGGACCAAGCTGCACCGCAAGCGCCCGCGTCATAAAATCGATCGCGCATTTCGTAGCCGAATATAATATCACCTCAGGCATTGCCTTGCGGGTACTTCCCGAGGAGAGGTTTATTATGCGCCCGCCCTCCCTCATCCGCGGCAATGCTTGCTGCGTCATGAAAAAGCTGCCTTTGAGATTGGTGTTGATCTGCTGCTCGAACTGATCCTCGCTAAAGCTGTCGATCGTACCGCCGATGACCACGCCGGCGTTGTTGACCAGCACATCGAGCCCACTCAATCCGCGTTCCGCAAGCTCGGTATCGAAGCGCTCATAAAGCGACTTGATGTTCTCTACATCTGAGATGTCACCCTGAAGCGCGAAAGCACTTCCGCCATCGCTTTCGATCAACGAAACAGCTTCCTCCGCTCCGGTCCTGCTGCCATTATAATGGACAGCTACCGTAAAGCCGTCGCTTCCCAGCCTGCGCGCTATCCCTTTGCCTATGCCGCGCGATGCCCCGGTAACCAAAGCGGTTCGCCCGCTTGCTCCGGACTCTTGTTCTGCCATAATCCAATCCTCTGCCAATGCAGATCACAACTGGCGATGCGATCTCTTCATGTATGAGGCCTGGGCCCGAACTTCAGCATCCAGGCCCAAACCAGCTGCAAGCTGCTATTCGCGGTCTAAAAGCGCTTTCAGCTTCTGCCGCGCATGCAATTGCGGCGTATCCGCCTTAATCTTGATTTCCGGGTAATTCATGCCGCGCGAATCCCGCTCATCCACCATCCGCTGCACATCTTCGAGCATCACCTTGTCTTCAAGGAAAACTGGGTGAATGAAATCTGGGTTGAAGCCAGTCGGTTTGTCGTGTTCGAAATCCCAGCCCTCGAAGAAATAGTAACGCGTCTTGCGCATATTGATCGGCGTCGGGATATGCAGGATATTATACTGGTACTTACGGCGTGAACCTTCCGGCCCGTTAACATCCTCAATATATTCGGCGCCGGTGTTGAGTGCAGGAGATTCCCACCGGGATTCATTGCCGAACTTGACCCAGCGATCACGGCCAATGCCTGTCACCTCAGCAACCAGCGGGATGAGATAACGCTCAGGAAAATCCTGTCGCATTACCACCCGAGTATCACTGACAATCGATTTTGGCGGCTTGATCCAGTCGGTCACCTCCAGCGTATCGCGATGGACAAAGCAAAAATGCGTAAGGTCCATCAGATTATCATGGATAAGCATGTAATTGCAGTCGACCTCCATCACACCGCCGCTGATGGTGCTGCTGGAATCATTTACCCAATCAAGATCGGCCGGCGGATCATAGTCGTCAATCCGCGCAGGATCTCCCATCCATATCCACACAAAGGGAGGCTTTTCGATCAGCGGATAGGCATGAACCTCGCATCCTTTGACGATGTTGTCCTGGGACGGAATTTTCGTGCAGTTGCCGTCCGGGCCGAAACGTATACCATGATAGGGGCATTCGATATCATCGCCGAACAGCTTTCCTGCGGATAACGGAGCCCAGCGGTGCGGACAGCGATCATCGAGCGCAACAGCCTCCCCGCTTTCCGTGCGGTATAAAACTATCGGGCGGTCGAGCATCGTACGCTGAAGGGGTTCACGCGTAACCTCACCAGACACGGCAGCTACCCACCATGTATTTCGCGGGTAATTAACCTGATCCATATAATTGCTGATGCCGGGATTTGTCTTAGTCATTTCATTCATCGGGTCGTTCCTTGTTGCCAAGCTGCACGCTCTCATTTTCCGCGGATTCTAACGGCGTCCGCCACCCGCTTCCCTGCTTCGCTCCCGGCAGTGCGATTCCTTCTGACAAAAACAACCTGTTCGGTTTAAATCTGTTCTCGTCTTAGGCTTGTGACTACCATTGCCAGAAAGCGCTCATCAGACAAAAAAAAGCAGCCAACGATGCCCTTGAAGCATCGTTGGCTGCTGATAACTCGGGGTTATTTGCCCACTAGTTTAAGGCTGCCTATCTGGCATCCGCGATTTCGCGCATAGCAACCGGCTTACGAAGACCAGCTCGGTTCATAATTCAGGCCTGCCTTTACGGTGAGATCCCATAGGCTTTCCGCCGCAGGGGTCAGCGGCACATCGGTTCGCCTGACCACGCACATCGGCGCGGAATACAGGTTGTCGCTTAGCCAAAGGGGCTGGACCCCGTCTGACGTGGCCGATATCTCCAACCATTGCACAGGCAAAATGGTAAGCAGGTCCGAGTTTTCTACGGCCAGCAAAGTCGTGAGAGCGGAACGCGCATGCAAAACGATTGTAGGCGCGGGTAAGCCTGACCTCTCGAACATGGCATCCAGATCGGCCTCGCCAGATCTAGTCGCAAAAGTCGGCTTGATCCATTCCGCGCCGGCAAGCTCGGCCAAGGTCTTGGCTCCACTCAGAGGATGGCCTTCCCGGGCCACCACCACACGCTGATTGTTAAACAACTTCTCAACATGGGTTGCCAGCACCTGCACGTCCTGATCGACCGGGCCAATAAAAAAATCAATTTCTCCCGAGAGCAGGTCCGCTTCAACCTGCTCATAGACCCCTTCAGATATCTTGAGAGTAACCTTGGGATGCCTTTTCCTAAAATTCCGCAACATCGAAGGCATCAAAGCAATAATTGAGCCTTGCGACATGGCCACGGAAACCTGGCCAATAAACTCTCCCTTCAATTGCTCGACTTCATCCGCGGCGCGCCGCAATTCGGATTGCACAACTTTGGCACGCCGAACAAAAGCCTCACCAATTGGGGTCAGGCGTGTCCCATTCCCGTGCCGTTCAAACAGGGGGGCTCCCAGTTCGTGCTCGATATCCCGAATGCTTCGTGAAATGGTCGGCTGAGTGATGCCTATTTGTCTTCCCGCAGCTCTCAGACTCCCTGCCTCTGCCACGGCCAGCACATCACGCAATTGGTGTAATTTCATTTGCTATGCCTCTGCCCCTAATTAAGCGGACATCCCGACTGACCATATTTTGATGCCCATTAGGTATCTATATCAGTATATTCGGTCTATCGCAATAATAATTAAGCATCACATAAACTGTCTACGCCGATTTTGGATAAGAGGTAGTGGTGCAACGAAAGCGGATCCGTTGCCCAAGTCCGATTGAACGCAATATGCACCAGACGGTGACCCCATCGGCGCTCTAAACGTCGTCGGCAGAATGAACAGGAAAGCTTACAGCCCTCGGAGCGAATAGAAGCCCTACGAGCAATAGGTCTAACGACCTCGAACAAATCCAATTTGTTACTTTTTTTTGCTCGAGCGACCGAATAATATCGCGCTGAGTGCAAACTTGATGAGTCCAAAACTGAAGAAGTGCATGCCGGACCGCAACTGCTCGGGCGGCAGCATTGCTTTCATCGGCATTGCCCCCATGATCTTGCCCTGGACCAGTAGTTTTCCGTCTACCACATCGACTTTTTCGACATGCATAAGCTCCGATCCGTCGGGTGCATAAAGTTTCATGAGCGTGTCCTGTCAATGTTGACCTTCGCCATTCGAAAGTCATGATTCAAATCTCGAAACAAACAGAATATTCGAGAAAACCTAGAGTGTGATGACAAAAAGTGAAAACCGGTTTTGTCTATAAATCACACGAAAACAAAGAATCTGGAGCGGGTTTTGATTCAATCAAAAATCATCCCGCTCTAAGAACTGAAAGAGCGACATAAGCGTGGCACCGGGAGATCAACGCCGTGTAAGCCCACCATCGGCAGCCAATATCTGGGCCGTGATAAACGCCGCTTCGTCGGAGGCAAGAAAGACGGCGACGTCCGCCACCTCCCTGGGGGTTTGGTCGCGTTTGATCGCCTGCAGGCTAACCACCGCAGAAAAGTCACCTTCTGCCCCCGGCAGGGAACCCGATCCGGGCGTGCGGACCACACTGGGGGCGATCGCATTGACGGTAATGCCATATTGCCCAAGGTCCGCAGCCAGCGAACCAGTGAATCCCATGACCGCCCCCTTTGATGAAATATAGGGCACGAATGTCGGAACGTTCAGCCACGAACTGGAAGAAGCCATGTTGATAACGCGCCCGGCCCTCGATTTTTTCAGGTCCTCCAGGAAGGCCTTGGCCATCAGGAAGGCGCCGTCCACGATCACCCCGAAAAAGCGCCGCCAATCCTCGAACGTCAAATCATCGAAAGGGATTTTGCCCATGACGGCGGCATTATTAACCAGAATGTCGGCAGACCCAAGTTCGCGCCGCACATTCGAGGCGAATTCCTGAACCTGGGCGGGATCGGATACATCGCATGCCGCGCCGAAGAAACGCCGCCCCTGCGCTTCCACCAACTTCCGGGTTTCTTCGCTGTCGCTTCGGTCGGCAACGGCGATATCCGCGCCTTCCGCCGCCATGCGCTCGGCAATGGCCTGCCCCAATCCTCCTGCGCCACCAGTGATGACAGCAATTCTTCCTTCAAGACGCGATGTCATATGCCACTGCCACTCCTAAATGAATTATATATTGACATAGTATGAGCACCATAATGGTGCAGAGGCGGCTTTGCCCCGTTACCAGGGAACCTCTGCATTCTCCCACTCCGTATATGTGCCGGATGGATCATCGGGTCCAAATCGTGCAACACGAACGACTTCGCGAGAGCCATCCTCAAGGGACTCAACACCTTCAAAACGATTCAATTTGGTGGAGGTAAAGCCGGGTGAAACCAGATTGACTTTGATGTCAGTCGTTTCCAGTTCGATCATGATAGACAGTGCCACGGCGCTGAGCGCTGTCTTCGATGCCGCATATACCGGGCTGTAGAATGGGCGATGATAACATTCCGGGTCCGCATTCCGTGCCATCGAACCCAGGCTGCTGCCCACTATGACGACACGAGCGTCCTTCCCTTTGCGCAGCAACGGCAGCGTTGCCTGATAAACGGCGAGCGCTCCAAACACATTGGTGTCCCAGACGACACGCATTTCGTCGAGAGACGCCACGCTCGGACCGCATAGAGCAGCATAATCCATGAGCGACAAATCGAGCTGTTCCTGCTTGGTATTCGAGATTCCGGCATTGTTGACCAGCAGGTCGAGCCGGCCAAATTCCGTTTCGATCCGTTCGGCAGCCTTTGCAATCGAAGTTCGGTCCGTCACATCCAGGTGGATCGCAATGGCGCCTGTACCGATCTCCCTGGCCGCATCCTCGCCCCGCTTCAGATTACGGGAACCGATAAGCACTGTAACACCATCCGCAGCCAATTCTTTCGCAACCTGAAAACCGACGCCCTGATTGGCTCCAGTTATGAGTGCAATGCGCTTGTGGTCCATCATAACCTCATTCTTTGATAGTCAACTATTGAAGCATAAGCCCGTCATTGCAGCCACCCACCTGCTCAGACCGGAATCGAAGGAGCAGCATGAGCCATGCTCCAAAATATAATCATCGAAAAATGTGACCTGTTACGCTCCCACTTTTTCGAAAAGCGGAATGTTTTTCAGATCACGTACCATTTGTGGATAGGGTGTCGGCCCAACCTTGGCACGCACGACCTTCTGCTGGTGCTTTTCCACCTGCGGTTTGCGCGATCCGCCGTCCGGCTCACCCCAAGTGACGGTCAGATCAGTCCCGACTTCAGCATGCTCTTCGTCAACGAAGGCTATGGAAAGGAATTTTCCTTCATTCACCGTGTAGGCCATATAGGTTGAGACTCCGACCAGATCGCCCTTGCTGTTGCGCACTTCGTCGAACTGGTGGAGCGCATAGGACACCTTGGGCAATTCCATGAATTTATATGGATTGTTCGGGCTGTGCATCAACGATGCGTATATATCTGCGACGTCCTCGTCATTCCAAGCCAGCGTCACCTTCTTGCGATGACCGCCTTCGGCGGCCATCTTTTCCAATGCCTCCCTACCGACAAAGTCATGGTCGAACTTCATCAGCTTGGCCATGTCCTGATCGAAGGGGGTGAAATAATAATCCTCGATATTGGGTGACCGGAAGCTGCCACCCAGCTCGGTATGGGCCTCCCAGGATGTTGCGGGCAGCCATTTGCGATACTCGGTCAACTTTTCGCTCGTATAAACGGCTGGACACGGGTGGCCGAGCCAGCCCACCTCGCCTCCGGTGCTGAAATAGGTTTTGAGGCCGGCCCGGACGATACCGTACTTCTCACCCACCTCGAGAAGCCGCTGATAAACCTTGGGTCCGTCGACGAGGCGTCCCGACAGTTCGACGCCCTTGTGGCCAGCAACGCTGTGACGCAGCACATATACATCGCAGCCGACAATCTTTACCTTGGCCATCGAGAAATAGCGCATGTCGGGCGTGTCGCCCTCGACCGCATCGTTGAATGTCTGGCCCGCAAGGGGGCCATCCAGCTCGTAGCGAAAAAAGGTGCGGCCTTCGGGGCCTCCAGGGTTGTCCGATGTATTGAGGTCACGGACCAACTCGATATCATAATTGCCGATCTCGGCGTTATATTCGAGCCAGTTCTGCAAATAGGTCCCGCTGATCAGCTCATAAGTGCCGTTACCCAGGTTCTGCAGGATGGACTCACCGATAATCTGCCCTTGATGATTACAGGCGGTATATTGCTTGGCACGCAGCTCGGGAAACTTGGCGAAGCTGTTGACACCGAAATCCGAAAGGAATTTGATCGAGTCCGGACCGGATATGAAGGTCTCTGACATATGGTGCGTCTGGTCAAAAAGCAGGACCGCCTCGCGCCAGGCGCGCTGTTCGTCTCGCCAGTTGGAACACTCAGCAGGGATCGGCGCCAATCCTGCGCGATTGCTCGCATGGGGCGATCGAGTATCATTGTAGAAGCGATCTACCAGATTGTCACAACCATCGATAATATCCTGCAGGCTTGTTTTGCCGTTCGCCATTATGAATCCTCTTAATAAAAATCTAAAAACCACTCTACCAATTGCTGTGCGAACAAATGCCTTGCCTACAACGGATTGTAGTACGAAAGTCGCCGTTACAATTTATGCTGCTACTCGATTGTTGGTGGCTGCAGCCCGCCCGTATCGACTGATCTGAGCCGACGCGCAGTGGATACGCGACTTTCCATTCCTTTAACCATAACATGCGACAGCATCCTCGGTATCTTCCTCGGCATCTTCAAAATTATACCGCATCAGTCTACAGTTGATACCCGTTAGCCGAGAGACCGAAAAATTTCCGCAGCGATAGACGCTGGGCATCAAACGCAGCCCGGAACGAAAAATGCTTTTCAACCTAGGCATTTCAAATTGCCTGGCATGCCGCAATCAAACAGCCCAAGGACCTTTCAGTGCGCCGTCATTCGATGAATGACATGCTTCGCATGGGCGACTAATGTGCACATGAAGATTTGAAGGGCAACCGCAATCCGTCCGCTTCAAGCAGCGGCAAAACTTCCAAGATAAACCGTTCGGTCATCATTGTCGGATCGAGAGACGTCAAAAGCACGCCTGACACACCCGCTTCGGCTAAGCGTGCCAGCTTATCGGCGATGGTTTGCGCCGACCCCACCAGCGACATGCCGCCGCCGGCCGCCCAATTGCGCGACATCTTGAAAATCTGCTCCGGACGCAGTTGCGCTCCACCCTCGGCAATCTGCCTGACGAAGGACTCGATCCACGCAAGATCGGCATTATCCTCGGCATAATATTTAAGATATTTCTGTGCGTCTTCATCGGTATCGCCGACCACGACATAACCGTGCGTCCAGACCTGAAGCTCGCGGTCAAATTTGTCTTGCGCCAACGATTTATATTGGTCGACCGCCTCTTTCCAGCCGGTTCCGTCATCGTTGAACAAAGTGAAAGCCATATCGGCATATTGGGCCGCAAACAGCTGGCCGCGACCTGAACTTCCAGCGTTCATGATCGCCGGCCCGGGCTTCTGAATCGGCTTTGGAACCGAAATTCCCTTCCGGACCTGACAGAATTTTCCTTCATAGTCGAAGGCCGCTTCCGACTCCCAGAACTTCTTCACGAGTTCGACGACTTCGGCGGTGTGCGCATAGCGCTCTTCTGCTCCCTCGACCTGAGCTCCGAACTGGCCGAAAATAGTGTCCATGTTGCCGGCCACGAAATTGAGCGCTGCTCTGCCGCCGCTGATCTGGTCTATGGTCGCCGCCGCCTTCGCTATAAAGACGGGCGGAATGAGCTGAGCCTGGAATGTCGAAATGATAGCCGGATAGGTCGAGCAGGCGGCCAGAGCAGCGGCCCAGGTGAAGGGTTCCAGCTCATGGTGCGCCAAGTGATGCGGATCTTCTATAGTACCGCGCCAGCTCGATACCGCCACCATTGCTTCCAGACCGGCCTTGTCGATCATTCGCATGAGTTCGAGCGATTTATCCCAAGTGGGTATATATTTCTCGGGGGCACGGGATAATTGCGGGGTTGTTCCATTCAGACAAAACAGGCCCAGCTTGAGTTTGTTTGGGCTGCCAAACAATGGATTGGTCTGCGCTCTATTGCCTTCCATCTTGCCCTCTCCTTGTTCGCCGAAAGCTCTGCGGGAACTTTTCGATTTGTTTTGCTGACAAATGAAATCTTGCACCTGTGTCCGCGCAATCAGGTTTCGGCACCCACATCGTTATAGCTGTGGCAGAGGAGGGCACAGACCGCCCTTTTGGATCTCCGTTACCTTTTGAGCATCGCAATTTTGGCGGAGCAAAATACGGCTTTTCACCAGCCGAATTTCGGTAAAAAACTGCCATTTTCCATATATATCCGAGCCACGTGCGGTGCGGCAAAATGCCCAGCTACCAGAACTGCATTTTTCTCGGCACAAAAGCTCAGAAGTTCATGCCGGGCTTTGGCAGCCATATCCTTGTCAAAGTCCCCAGCACTACTGATATTCCACAGTGGTATCTGTAAAGGGGAATGGAGCATATCGCCGCAAAACACCGCCCTATTGTCTCCGGATGTTACATCGACCCGCAGCGTTCCCGGCGAATGACCTGGAGTGGGACGCAGCAGAATGTTCTCGTCCAGAGCAAAATCGCCCGTTATCGGCTGCGCTTGCCCAGACTCGATAATCGGTTTGATGCTGTCAGCGTAAACGCCTCGGGTGAATGGGAAAGGGTTGGGACCCGTCGCCAGCTGCCGCGCGTCCTTCTGATCGGCAAGCGACCAGATATATCGCGCATTCGGAAATGTCGGCGTCCAACGCCCGTCTTCGAGGAGTGTGTTCCAACCGGAATGATCGAGATGGAGATGGGTACAGATAACCACATCGACATCTTCAGGCCTGATACCAATTTCCTTCATTCTCGCGAGATAGGGCGTTCTGATGCGATCCGCCTCAGGATAGCCTTCCCTGATCTTGTCGTTACCGAAACCGGTATCGATGAGCACGATTTTGCCTGCGGACCTCAGGATCCAGCTTTGTATCGGCATTGGGAGGAGCCCGGTGGCGGGATCATAATAATGTGGTACCAGCCAGGGCAGATAGGGCGCGAGCGCTCCTTCCTCCAAATCGGGGAACCAGCTTGATGCCTTGACGAAGATCGTCGTCTCATAGACGCGAGCGACCTCAATATCTCCTATACGACTGGTTATGGATTTGAGCTCTGGCCTGGGCGCGGCAGAAGCCCAGGCTGCTTTCGGCACCAACATCGAAGCGACCGTTGCAATACCCCCGGCAAGGAATTCGCGACGACCCGGTCGGGACCGTTCCGTCACTGATAGTGAGACCATGGAGAGCTGCTCGTTCAAAAGATTCATAAGTCGGGTTTCACCGGAGTCCTGCTTCAACCAATAGCGGGTGAACCTCCTCCTTGAACCGTTCCATTCCCTCCATATAGTTGGGAAAGGTCAGCAGAACGCCGTCGAGGCCGACATCGACGAGCTGCTTCATCTGATCGACTATACTCTCCTTGGAGCCGACTATACGGATACCGCCCCAGCCAACGATGAAGTCCTGACGCAACATCTGAAGGATTTCCGGCTTGAGTGATTGGTTGGTGATGTTCAGCGAACTGAAGAGATTATCGACCGCAACCTGATCGCCTTTTGCCACGCAATGGTCGAACAGTCGTTGTGCATCTTCGTCGGTATCGCCGATGACCACATTCGCCGTCGCCCAGATGCTCATTTTCCGTCCAAAATTATCCCAGGCGAGTTTGAGATAATCCTCCACATTCGCCCGCATCGAATCCGGATCCCGCTTTGACATCGCGGTAAATGCGACATCCGCATGCTCGGCAGCAAAAAGGCGCCCACGCGACGAGGCACCGGCCGCCATAAGCGCGGGATAGGGCTGGATCGGTCGCGGCCGCAGGTAAACATCCTTAGCCTGGTAAAATTTGCCGTCGAAGTCGAACGCCTCTTCCTCGGTCCAGATACGTTTCAACAGCGTAATCCACTCGGTACCGGCCTCGTAGCGGTCGTCATGGTCCAGCATGCCTCCGCCGAAAAGATTCATCTCCGCCGTGTTCCAACCCATGGTAACATTGAGCGTGAACCGCCCGCCGCTGATATGATCGATCGTCGCCGATTGCTTGGCGGCCATGGCGGGCATGAGCGTGGGAACATGGACTGTTGCGAATGTCGAAGGGTAACGCGTAGACGCCGCCATCGCAGCAGCCCATGTCATGGTCTCAAACGTCTCGCTGTTGGGATCGCTCTCCCCTCCGAAGCCGCGCCAACGTGCCGCTGGTACAACCGCCTCGAATTTCATGTCGTCAGCCAGTCTGGCGAGATGCGCGGTATTCGGCCAGTTGAGCTGCAGGATGCCGTCCATTGTAGAAAGACTAGCACCAGCACTCATGTTGGAACCGAATATTCCTAACTTGAGTTTGTTGGAACCAAAGAGAGGGTTTGTGCGGGCAAGCTGCTCGAACCGCTTTTCCTGATTTTCCTGCGCGCTCATCGTCTCTCCTTCAGCGTTGCTCCGGCGAGCGATTCAGTTCGGTTCCTTTGAAACCCAACCGTTGCCACACTCTCGAGCGATCGCCTGCTTATTGATCCCACTGATCTGCGCCGGGTGTCGGCCTCCGAGCTGGGCGAGGCAAGATGCAGGGTCAGAGAATCCGTTGCCTGCTACCTATCACTACGATCTCGTTACAGGGTCAGGTAGCGAAAACCTGCGTCTGCGGGCAGTCTCACGCAGCCATCGACGTGGGCAATACAGGGCGGCCATATCGGCCTCGTAACAAGCGAGTGAAGACACACCAGCAGGCCGTAACATTGGCGTCCACCGGCAAGCTTCCGAGGATCACGGCCACAATATCCGTATATGGCGTGGCCGCCATTGTTACATATGTTCCGTTTATCAAACACACCTCTTTGAAACGTACATTTTCTGCGGCTTTCGAAAGAGCAGAATAAACATCTTGTTGTAAGGGCCGAGACGCGATTTGATGGACAGTGACTCTAATAAGAACTGCGGCTCATGAACAAAATTTCCAACGGCGTTTCGCTCGACAATTTCTGGATGCCATTCACGGCAAACCGGCAATTCAAGGCCGCCCCACGTCTTCTTGCCGATGCCTCCGGCATGTATTATCGTGACGAAGCCGGGCGACAAATACTTGATGGTACATCGGGCCTGTGGTGCGTGAACGCGGGACATGGTCGCCAGGAAATTGCCGCCGCCGTTGCGGAACAGCTCTCCATCCTCGATTATGCGCCGTCATTCCAGATGGGGCATCCTCTGGCCTTCCGTTTTGCAGAGGAACTGGCGAGGATCGCCCCGTCCGGCCTGGATCGCATTTTCTTCACCAATTCGGGTTCGGAATCCGCCGATACAGCCCTCAAAATCGCACTTGCCTACCAGAGGGCCATTGGACAAGGCACGCGTACGCGCCTTATCGGTCGCGAGCGCGGCTATCATGGCAGCGGATTCGGCGGCATTTCCGTCGGCGGCATCGTCAACAACAGACGCGCATTTGGAAGTCTTCACGGTGTCGATCATATCCGGCACACCCACGATCTTGAACGCAACAACTTCTGCCCCGGACTTCCCGAACATGGCGCTGAGCTTGCTGATGACCTCCAACGACTTGTCGATCTGCATGGAGCGGAGACGATTGCTGCTGTAATGGTGGAACCGGTGGCGGGATCTGCGGGTGTTTTGCCCCCCCCGAAGGGCTATCTCGAGAGGCTACGTGAGATCGCCACACGAAACGGCATATTGCTGATTTTCGACGAGGTGATTACTGGCTTCGGGCGGCTTGGGGCACCTTTCGCCGCGGAATATTTCGGTGTCGTGCCGGATATCATGACGACTGCCAAGGGACTTACGAACGGTTGTTTCCCAATGGGCGCTGTGTTCACAAAACGAGAACTGCACGATGCGTTGATGACAGGGCCGGACAACGCGATGGAGTTGTTCCACGGATACACTTATTCCGGCCACCCGGCCGGCTGCGCGGCCGGTCTTGCAACGCTTGATATATATGCCCGCGAAGGACTGCTTACCCGCGGAGCGAAAATAGCCGACTACTGGCGCGATGGCATAATGTCGTTGCGAGATGCTCCACATGTTATTGACATTCGCGCGCTCGGCTTGGTCGGCGGCATCGAGCTTGAATCCCGACCCAATGCCTATAGCGCGCGCGCTTATGAAACTCTCGTGCAGGCATTTGAAAAAGGGTTGATGGTTCGCGCGACTGGCGATATCATCGCCCTCTCTCCACCCCTTATTGTGGACAAGATGCAGATCGACATCATGGTGTCGATGCTGCACGAAATTTTCGGCTCGCTAGCATGACAGCAGGTCGCGCAATAGCGCCTCCACTCGCGACACAGACACCTAGCTGATGCTAATCCGCGCGCACCAAGCATCAACATGGAAGCAAAGCGGCTTGTTCGGCGGCAGGGGGGTGATCACGCGCCGCTCGAAGTCGGCCAGATTCTGTCAGCCTATCTGAAATATGATATTCTCGCGCCATGAAAGTGCAGATTCGACCAGCCGCAGAAAGTGATCTCGCAACGGTTCAAAATATTGTCCGAGATGCATATGAGCATTATATTATAAGGATTGCACGCAAGCCTGGTCCAATGCTCGACGACTATGCGGCGTTGATCGAAAAGGGCTGCGTGTACGTCGCTGACAGGGATGGGGCGACTATAGGCATGATTGTGCTTATTCCGCAGACTGACGCAATGCTTCTCGACAATGTGGCTGTCGCACCAGAAGCACAAGGCACCGGCTTGGGGCGACAAATGCTATCCTTTGCTGA